>Ga0209347_1000363_pt1 | contig 122350 bp, 113 predicted proteins | sample AutmiccommuBRH23_FD_187382 | JGI IMG/M metagenome (GOLD analysis project Ga0209347, IMG submission 187382) | Deep subsurface microbial communities from Mt. Terri, Switzerland - Autotrophic microbial communities BRH/23 (SPAdes) (version 2) | ecosystem: Environmental > Aquatic > Deep subsurface...
TACCAATGAGAGTAAAGTTTTAGTCAGCGGAAAAAACGGAAAAAAAGAGGTAGAATACTCCGTTTTTCGAGAAAATGGAATTGTTTTAGAAAAATCTATTCTTAATGAAAATATTTTAGAAGAGCCTGTCAACAAGGTTATTCTCAGAGGAACTAAGGTTATTCCTACTCGTGGATCAGGAGAACTGGCTTGGCCGGCAATGGGAGGAATAATTACTAGCGGATTTGGTCCACGGTGGGGAACCTTCCATTATGGTTTAGACATCTCCGGTGTCAGTGATTACACTATCAAAGCTGCCGATAACGGTACGGTTATTTTTACCGGGGTTAAGGGCGGTTATGGGAATGCAGTAATAATCGATCATGGCGACGGAACTGAGACCCTTTATGCTCATCTAAAAAGCATCAGCGTCTCATACGGTGATAAAGTTGCTAAAGGTCAGAAGATCGGTATTATGGGCAGCACCGGGAATTCAACTGGTGTCCATCTGCACTTTGAAATTATTGTTAATGGTGTGAAGAAAAACCCCTTAAATTATGTAGGTCAGTAGAATATCACCCCCACTTCACTTGGCTGAAGTGGGGTTTTTTTTGTTCACAAGCAACCACCAAAACATTTGTCTAAATCTTCATTATTTCTTCAATAAAATAGGGTATAGTATTCCTAAAGTCTAAAAAAGAGATGTGATTTTGATGAATAGACGGTATTGGGTGTTCGGTGCAATCATCTTAATAATTTTGGGCGCTTCTTTCATTATTTTTACCATGCAAATGATTTGGATTCCACCTAATCATCAAAATATGATGAATGATATGATGAATGGGATGAATCTGACGGGTGGGATCAATGTTCAATCTTATCATTTGTTTTTTTGGTTTGTGGGGACGCTTTTTATTATTTTACTAGTCGTCGCTTTTTCTGTAATGATAAAATGGCTAACTTCTGAGAAAGATAAAGAGAGAAAAAAATAGCCTATATTAGCTTATTTTCAAGATTAATAAGCTCCTATAAGCTAAAAATAAGCTGCGCGTGTTTATAATTATAATAAGATTAAAATAATTTTAAACAAAGTGCGAGTTCCACTGGCTATTTTTTTGATATTTTGATAATTTAAAGTTGCAGATATTCCACTGTATAAAGGATCTGCAGAGGGTTAGAAAAATTATTATAAAAGGAGAATGGTTAGAAATGGAACACGAAAAATTTCATCATACAGTTAAGACTGAGAAAAGTTATCAGCAGGTGATAAGTGATCTTGACGCGTCCTTAAAGGAGGACAAGTTTGGAGTTCAGTGGAGTTTTGCTGTACATGAAAAACTAGCAGAAAAAGGATATCCAATTAATAAAGAGATCACCATCTTAGAGGTTTGCAACCCTAAGGAGGCAGCGCATGTGTTAGAACTGGATCCAATTATTAGCTATTTTTTACCATGCAAAATTGTTGTTACCAATGATGAATCAGGTGTAAGTGTGGGGATGGTTCGTCCATCATTTATGTTAACTGTGATGGATAATCCGGATTTGACCGAATTTGCTCAACAAGTAGAAAATCAGCTGATTGCGATCATTGAACGGGCAGTGTAATCTGCTAAATGACCTCAACTTGGGATTATCCTCTTGTAATAACCCTGTAGTTAATGGTAAAATCGTCTTATAATCTCGGCATACGCATGGGGGGTATTGGTATGGAAAAAATAACGGAAGAAATACGCCATCATGAAGTTGATAAGGAGTTATTAAAACGATTAAGAAGAATTGAGGGTCAGATCCGCGGAATCCACAAAATGGTTGAAGAGGATCGTTATTGCGTCGATGTTCTCACTCAGATTGCTGCAGCTAGAGCGGCCTTAGATAAAGTTGGGCTGGCAATTTTGAAAAGCCATACTAACGGATGTGTAAAAAGAGCCATTCAATCCGGAGAAGGCGATCCGGCTATTGAGGAGTTAATGGATGTTATAAAGCTATTTATTAAGTAGAAATACCATTAATAGGAGACTTATCGAGCGCAACGATCATATTTCAGCAAAGAAGCAGATCGACGAAGAGGAAATATCCCAAGGGGAGGTGATAACAGATGGAGAAGGAGATTATGGTTGAGGGGATGACTTGCAATCATTGCAAAATGGCTGTCGAGGGAGCTCTTAATAAACTTAGCGGAGTACAACAGGCTGAAGTTGATTTAGCCGGCAAAAAGGTTACAGTAAGCTACAATGACAGCGAAGTTTCTTTTGAGCAAATGAAAGAAGCAATTGAAAAGCAAGGGTACGATGTTGTATAAAAAAGTGGATAGTTAAATGTCGGCGTGGTAGATTATTTTTTGACCACGTCGGCAGAACTTTTGTTTTTTCTTTTCTGTTATCTCATAAAATGGAGTTGATTAAGATGTATCGATTGCTAATTGTCGATGACGAAGAGCAAATGCGGAGCTTGTTGGCATTATATTTAAAACCTTATGGCTATCAAATAGATGACTCGGCGAATGGTCTGGAGGCTTATAATAAAATTTTACAAAAAGAATATGATTTAGTAATATTGGATGTAATGATGCCTGTAATGGATGGCTGGGACACCTTGGATAAAATCAGAGCAACTTCAGAGGTACCGGTGTTAATGCTAACTGCTAAAGGAAACACCGAGGATAAGGTAATCGGATTAACATCGGGAGCTGACGACTATTTAGTCAAACCCTTCGAAGAGGCCGAGCTTGTAGCCCGAATTGAGGCTCTTTTGCGCAGAACAAAAAAGACTGTTAACGAGAATATTCTTAAATATAAAGGACTTAGCATAAATATTTTAGCTAGAGAGGTTTCTCTTGATACCGTATTACTACCCTTAACACAGACTGAATTTGATTTGCTTCATGTTTTGGTTGAGGGTAAAGGAAAAGTTTTATCACGGGAACAATTGATCGAACAAGTCTGGGGTATTGATTTTACCGGTGAAGATCGGACAATCGATTCTCATATCAAGAATTTGCGGGAAAAGTTAAAATCAGCCGGCATGAGAGAGCAAATAATCCAAACTGTTTGGGGTATCGGGTATAAGGTTCAATGATTAAGAAGCTATCTTCCAGCATCTCTTTTAAAGTCGGCTTACTGTACAGTAGTATGTTTTTAGTCTTGTTGTTGTTATTAGGTTACATTTTGCATGGATTATTTTCTCAAATGTTTACCAATTATATTACGCAAGATTTGCTCCTTAGAGGTGGAAACCATGCAAAGGTCTTGGCGAACAATTTTAGTCAAACTACCCTTGACCATGTGGCACTTATGGAGCGTGATGTTATAACAAATGTAGTTGTTACGGATTCTGAAAACGATATTTTGGTCAGTTCTGAGAATTTGGCAGCTGAAGCTGGTGATTATATAAAAAGAAATATCGGGAATAAATCTAGTACAATAATAAATCAGGATTGGGAAGAATATAAATATGTAGCAACGGTCTCCCCAATTCAACAGGGAGCGCTGGGTTATGTTTATATGTTTTACCCTACTAGCGTAATAAAGGAAACGGTTTTAGTCCTTAAACAGCTAATAGCTTTGGCAAGCTTTGGTTTAATCTTAATCGCTGTAGGCTTAATTATTCTGCTGTCAAAGCGAATGACTCAGCCTCTGTTAAACATGGTAGAGGCTACAAATAAAATGTCTGAGGGCAAATATCTGCAGAATCTTAATGTGAGTGGCGATGATGAGTTAGCTTTATTAGCCAACTCAATTCAGTGTTTAGGCATTCAGCTGAATAACTATGAAACTACTCGAAATGATTTCCTAGCAAGTGTATCTCATGAGTTAAGAACTCCGTTAACATATATAAAAGGATACAGCGATATTTTAGTGAAAAGAGAGATCGAGAATCGGGAAGAGCAACTTAGCTACTTAAGAATAATAAATGATGAAACAAAGCGGGTTACTCATCTTGTTGATGATCTATTTGAGTTGAGCAAAATTCAAACAGGTCAGTTCACCTTAAATAAAGAACAATTTAACTTGGAGGCTCTAGCAAAAAAGGTAATCGAAAATCTAACTCCCCTAGCGAATGAGCGGGTTATTCAGCTCAAACTTGAAATTGAGGGGTGGATACCTAAGCTTTGTGCTGATCCGAACCGTATAGAACAAGTATTGTATAATTTAGTAGAAAATTCCATAAAATATACTGATAAGGGTAGGGTTACCTTAACAATAAAGCTGATTAATTATTATCTCGTTATAGAAGTAAAAGATACAGGCATAGGGATACCAAAAGAGGAACTGTCGAAAGTCTGGGATCGTTTTTATCGGGTAGACAAATCCAGAACGAGAAAAACCGGTGGTACAGGTTTAGGGTTATTCGTTGTAAAAGAGATAGTAACTTTGCATAAAGGAACAATTCAACTGGAGAGTGTCGAGGGTAAAGGAACAACTGTTACAATATTTTTCAAAAGAAGTGATATTTTTTAGGGGCAGTTGTCCTGAATTTATCCACTGACCTGTGCCCTCATAGTTGGAAAATCTCTTGATAAGTATCAAACCTACTTAGGATGGAGTTGTGAAAATGATTTTGAAAAAGGGATGGCTAAGCTTATTATTTATAGTAATTTTGTTGGGTTCAGTAATTTATGCAAACCAAGCAAACTTATCAGAACGTGATGTGAGACCAGAGGTCGGCTTTGTGGCACCTGATTTTTCTTTATTGGATGTTAATATGCAGGAGGTGTCCCTAAACCAATATCGGGGCAGGCCGGTATTTATCAACTTTTGGGCTTCTTGGTGTCCGCCGTGTAAAGAGGAAATGCCAGTAATTGAAAGTGCTTATCAAGAATACGTTGATGAGATAGTTTTTTTAGGCGTAAATTTAACCTACTCCGATACAAAAGAGGATGCAATATATTTCATGACATCTAATGATTATCAGATGCCAATATTGTTTGATGATACCGGAGCGGTAACTAAACTGTATCGTGCTAATAACATTCCGACGAGTTATTTTATTGATGCTAACGGAGTAATAACTGCTAAACACTTAGGGGCAATGAGCTCTGCACAAATCGAATCCTATATCAAATCAGCTCTCGGAGGAAAGTAATGGACATTAACCTAAACCTACAATTAGGACCGTTTCAGTTTCCCTTGGCGCTTGGCGCAATTTTTATCGGACTGGCAATCTCCACCTACCTTGTCGAAAGAAAGCTGGACAGAAATAAGTGGGTTGATGAAAAATGGTTTGATCTGCTGATTACTTTAGTATTCGTTTTCGTGCTTATCTATAAATTTGGTTGGGCAATATTTTCTATTAAGAAAATCATCGCCAACCCATCCTTGTTACTGTGGACAACCGGATCGACAGGTTCAGTTCTCTTTGGATTATTCGCAATTGTGATGATTCTATCCTATAAAATGTGGAGAGATAGGGAACGCGCCCTAGACATTTTAGACTTTAGCCTGATTACGATTATAATTACCTTTTTTGTTTTTAATCTGCTATTTATTGATTACGGCAAGACAACAAACTCTTTTATCGGGATCAGGATTGACGAACAATCAATTTTCACCTACCATCCTGTTAGCTGGTACAAGGTATTTTGGTTAGGCTTCTTGCTGATTTTGCGGTTTAGAATATGGTCGAAAGTAGAGAGTTTCAAAATATCTGTTTTATACTTCTTACTAGGTGCGGGAATGTTGCTGATAACTATATTCGATACACCGATTAATCTACTGCTGGGAATTACCTTGGAGCAGTGGATTTGGTTGCTTATTGTTTTGACAGGAAGTATTGGATTAATTAATCTGAGAAGATGAATATTTTTTTAGTGAAATTTGGCTTTAAGGGAATCAAATGAAAACTAACATCTGATTCCCGATAATAAGCCCTATTGAGTAACTAAATCCTACTATCCAAGTGAAAACTTCCTATTTCCCCTCAAATTTCTTCGGCTGCATCAGGTTACTGCTGCTTGTATTGCGGCTCCTCTGTACTAATAAAATCAAAACGTGCTTTCAATGCCGAAACAGTATTATCCATATTTTGCGCCAAAGAATTAAACATTTGTTTAGCCTGTTGGTCATTTGTTTCTAAAGCAAATGACCTTAAGCTTGCACAAACACTCTCTGCATTTGCAATCGTTTGTTGCATTTGTGTCCCAACTGTCATCAAATTCACCTCCATTCTTTACAACTAATAAATAGGCTATCCAATTATCGACGAACTATGATGTTGAATATTGATCAAATGTGGCGTCTCTCAGCTTCATTGTAAAATGGCATAATATGCATTATAATATGGGGATGTTGAGAAGTAGATCGACGTAGTAGGAAGAAATTTTTTTAGGAGGAATCTTGAGTGGACGAGCGAGGATTAAAGTCCTTAGAGTTTTCTAAGGTGATTAATATATTGATTGGTCAGGCATCAACGGTAATTGGCAAAGAATTAGCGGCAAATTTGTTACCGACAAATGATTTTTCTCAGGTTATTGAGCGCCAGAGTGAAACAAAGGAAGCTTTGGAAGCAATTCGCTTAGCAGGTGGATTAAATCTAGGAGGAGTCCGAGATATTCGAGCATATCTTAAAAGAGTTAGTCTTGGCGGCGATTTGTTGGCTGATCAACTACAAGAAATAGCTGCGACAATTTACGCTGGGAGGAAACTTAAACGTTTTATCAATAAACTTGCTGAAGAGCATTCCTTGCCGATTCTTTTCGGACATGCTGAGGCGCTAAATGAGCTTACTGATCTTGAGCAAAGTATCAACAGGTGCATCAATGAATACGGAGAAATTGCTGACTCAGCCAGCTCAGAATTAAGAGCAATTAGGCAACAAATCAGGGTATTAGAAGGGCGAGTTAAGGAAAAGATTGATAGTATCCTGCGGAATAATAATCATCAAAAAATGCTTCAAGAAGCTATTGTTACGATTAGAAATGGGAGATATGTTATTCCGGTTAAGCAGGAATATCGTACTGCCTTTGGTGGAATAGTTCATGATCAGTCGGCATCAGGTGCGACGCTATTTATTGAGCCGGCAGCTGTTCTTGCCGCTAGTAATTTATTAAAGGAACAACAGCTTAAAGAGGAAAAGGAAATAGAGAGAATCCTTAGAGTGCTTACTAATGAAGTAAGGGTTGAAATTGAATCGCTGTTGATTAATGTTGAGCATCTAGGAACGCTGGATTTTATTCAAGCAAAAGCGGGATTAGCTAGTGAGATGAAGGGGATAATGCCAAAAATAAACCGTGAGGGATATATTAGGCTCAAAAAGGCCAGACACCCTTTAATTTCGCCACTAGAGGTTGTACCAACTGATATTGAGCTTGGAAAAAGCTTTACATCAATTGTGATTACCGGACCGAATACCGGTGGGAAGACGGTTGCCTTAAAAACCATTGGACTATTGTCATTAATGGGGATGGCAGGTCTACACATACCCGCCGAAGAGGATAGTGAGCTAACAATTTTTTCCGCAGTATTTGCTGATATTGGTGATGAACAGAGTATTGAACAAAGCTTAAGTACTTTTTCCGGGCATTTGACGAATATTATTAAGATCTTAAAAAAAATGGACAAGGATTCACTTATTCTCCTCGACGAGCTTGGAGCAGGAACCGATCCGACGGAAGGTGCGGCAATCGCCGTTGCCATACTTGAGACAATAAGGGGTTTAGGAGCAAGGGTTGTAGCTACTACCCATTATAGTGAGTTGAAAGCTTATGCTTACAATCGAGAGGGAGTAATGAATGCCAGTGTGGAATTCGATGTCGATACTCTTCGACCTACATACCGTTTATTAATTGGGGTACCCGGTCGCAGCAATGCTTTTGCAATTGCCAAGAGATTAGGTCTGCAAGAGGATATTATCACATTAGCAAAAGGACAGATAAGCGAAGATAATATGCAAGTAGAATCGATGATTGCCTCCCTTGAGGTTAATAAGCGAACTGCCGAGAAAGAACGCAGCGAGGCAGAACTTCTCCGTAAGGAGGCTCAAGCGATTAATCAGCAGTTGGAGAAGAGGATAGCAGAGCTGGAAAACGAGAAGGAACATGCCCTGCGAGAAGCTAAGCAAAAGGCCGAGGAAATAGTTAAAAAGGCTAGGCTTGAAGCGGAAACGGTGATTGCTGAACTGCGAAAGCTGGCTCAAGAGGAACAGGCAGGGATTAAAGAACATAAGCTGATTGCGATGAAAAAACGGCTTGATGAAGCTGTCCCCAGCACCTCAAAAGTAAGAAAGCAAAAAAAGTTTATAAATAATCCAATCGGTGTTGGTGATGAGGTTAAGGTCTTAAGCTTTGGACAAAAAGGCTTAGTAGTCGAGAAAGTAAGCGATAAAGAATTTGTTGTGCAAATTGGGATCTTAAAAATGAAAATAGCTGATGCTGATTTGGAGTTGCTCGAGACCAAAAAAGAGCAACAAAAAGAATATGTCTCAACAGGAGTAAAGAGATCCGGTGGTGTTCGTCCGGAGCTTGATGTAAGAGGACAGACAGTCGACGACGCAATAATGAGCATCGATAACTATTTGGATGAGGCCTTTATGGAAGGCTATGGTCAGGTATCAATAATTCATGGAAAAGGGACAGGCGCACTAAGAGCAGGGCTGCAAGATTTTTTCCGCAAGCATCCTCATATAAAAACCGCTCGCCTGGGGGAATTTGGCGAGGGTGGCTCAGGTGTGACGGTTGTTGAGCTAAAGTAAGTTTGTAACCTTTTTCATTTTCCATCGTAGTAAATTTTAACAGCAAGACGAAGAAGAAATATTTTAATAAGGAGGGCACTTTTATGAGCTTTATTAAAAGAATTAGAGATTTAACGGCTGCTAACGTCAATGATTTATTAGATAAAGCAGAGGATCCTGTAAAGATGCTGAATCAATTTTTAAGAGATTTAGAGCAGGACATTGCTGAGGCCGAGGTTGCAGTAGCAAAGCAGATAGCAATTGAGAAAAAACTAAAACAGCAGTACGAAGAGTCTTCGGAACTGGCTAATAAACGAGAGCAGCAGGCAATTAAGGCCTTAGAGTCCGGTAATGAGGATTTAGCGAGGAAGGCTCTAATAGAGAAAAAGGCAAATCAGGAAAAAGCCGCAGAATTTCAGGTTCAGTATGATAATGCCAGTTCTATTGCTGAACAATTACGTACCCAGCTACAAGGAATGAAAGATGAGTTCGCCAATATGAAGAATAAGAAGGCGATTTTGATTGCCCGTGTGGAAGCAGCTAAAGCCCAAAAGAAAATCAATAAAACAGTAAGCAGCTTTGGTGCTGATAATGCTGCAAAGGGTTTTGCAAGAATGACCGAGAAGGTGCTGGAAATCGAAGCTGAAGCAGAGGCAAGCAAAGAGTTGAAAGGGCTGAATAGTTCTTTAGAGGATGAGTTAGCCGCATTAGAGGATTCTGGTATTGATGAGGAATTGGCGGAGCTAAAAGCTCGACTTGCCAAAAAGGGCGAGTAAAGCATAATAGGGGTGTTCACAAATGGCTGTGTGGGAAAACACTTTTGTCTTAACAGGAGCTTTTTTCGTATTAGCAGTAACGCTAGTTGTCATATTTTTAGCGATTTTTGAAATAGTTACGAAGTATAATGATTGGCAAGAGATTAAAAACGGCAATATTTCCGTTGCTTTGGCTACGGGTGGGAAAATTGTGGCTATTGCTATTATTCTGGCGTTCTCGATATATCACAATGACTCAATCTGGCAGGCCTTTTTATGGGGCTCATATGGTTTCATCTTGCAGCTAATCGCCTATTATCTTTTTGAATTCTTTACACCGTCTTTCAAGGTTGATTTGGAAATCGAAAAGGATAATCGGGCGGTCGGATTGCTTTCGTTTTTAATCTCGATAGGGCTAGCTCTAGTAATTGGAGCAAGTATCTCTTAATTAGAATTGCATGGGATGGTTTCAGATTCCCATGCTTTTTTTTGTTTTCCGGTTTTTTTTATCCTAAAAGGGGCAATATTAATAAGAGTTTTCTTAAAGAACCTGTTAAAAAAGGAAGAAAGGCTAATTTGGGAGAGATGGTTTGTGGAAAATAGGATGAAGCATAAAACCAGCCAAAAAATGCGCGTAATAAGCCCTAAGCATTTAGCAAAAGATGCTAGGCTGCTGCTGACTACCAATACGCTGTTTACCTTAGCGATTGCTCTGTCTAACACTTTTGTAAACGTCTATTTGTGGAAGCTGGAAAAGGATTATATTTTGATCGGTTGGTTCAATTTCTCGCACTATTTCGCAATTATGCTGACTTATATTTTAGCTGGGAAAATGGCTAAAAAAATTGATCGGACATTTATTTTGCGATTAGGTGTTGGAGTTCTAGCAGTTTTTTATTTGATCGTCCTACTGCTAGGTGAGCGAACGACAGACTTTTATGTTCTTTTAGGTTTATTTCTTGGTGTTGGACAAGGATTTTTTTGGTTTTCTTATGATATCCTCTATTTTGAAATAACTGAACCGGAAAACAGAGATATATTTAATGGTTGGAATGGTTTGCTAACCTCACTGGCAGGGATTATCGCTCCATTTTTATCAGGATGGTTTCTTGCACGGAAGACCGGAGTTACAGGGTACAAAACTGTTTTTTTTATTTCGTTGATAATTTTTGTCCTAGCCGTTATTATCAGCTTGTTCTTCTATAAAAGAAAATCGACAGGACGTTATCGCTTGAATGTTGCTGTTAGTCAAGCCTTCCAAAAGTCCAATTGGCGCTATATCGTTCTCGGGATGATGGCACAAGGCGGCCGGGAAGGAATAATCGTCTTTCTGATCGGGATTTTAATTTATATTTCTACGAAAAGTGAGTTTATGCTGGGAAGTTATACAATGATCATTTCTGCCGTATCACTTGTTACCTACTATGTGGTGGGCAGGTTTATCAAAAAAAACTGGCGGAAGCACTCGATGATGGTTGGAACAATTATGATGGGTGTGGCAGTTGTTCCGATGTTTCTCAATATTAATTACACTACCTTGTTAATTTACGGAATCGGCACAAGTATTTTTGCTCCTCTTTACTTTATTCCCTTAACTTCAATGATCTTTGATGTTATTGGATTGAATGAAAAAACGGCCAGTTTAAGAGAGGAGTACATCGTGGTTTATGATCTTGGATTGAATCTGGGCAGACTTACAATGATTGCTGTTTTCTTAGGCTTTGTCAAATTAATTGGTGTCGAGCATTTGCGCTTCTTGTTATTGCTGGCGGGAAGCTTACAGATTGTTACTTGGTTGTTTATGAGAAACGTGGAAATAGGGGACAATAAGGTTAATTAGTTGAGAGTACCGGGAGGAAGCATTATGTCAACTAAGCAATTAGAGCAAAAAAAGGTAAGTAACAAGATTGCGGAAAATGTTAAATTTATGAATGAGGTCTTAGGTATTGATCAAAGCTTCGATGTAATTTATCGTCAATTAAATTATGGTGGAAAGGAATTTGCCTTATACTTTGTTGATGGCTTTGCCAAAGATGACATCATGAATCAGTTAATGATGTATTTGGGTTTACTCACTAGGGAGGAACTGGTGCCTGGCACCTTAAGGAAGCTATTGCAGACCCATATCGGTTATTTAGAGGTTGAAGCGTCAGATGATTTTAAGATAATAGTTTCGCAAGTGTTAGCTGGTCCATTAGCTTTATTTGTTGATGGAGAAGATCAGGCAATCTTAATTGACGCTAGAACATATCCCGCAAGAGGACCACAAGAACCGGATGTGGAGCGGGTCGTAAGAGGCCCAAGAGACGGTTTTGTGGAAACTCTGATTTTTAATACTGCCCTCACAAGAAGGAGATTACGAGATCCTTCTCTGCGGATGGAGTATCTGCAGGTTGGCGAGCGTTCCAAAACCGATATAGCTATTTCCTATATCGAGGATATAGCTAATCCCGAGCTTGTGGCAACACTAAAAAGGCGGTTGGAGGAAATAGAAATCGATGGCTTGCCTATGGCCGAAAAGACTTTGGAGGAATATCTTTTTACTAACCATTGGAACCCCTATCCGATGGTTCGCTATACTGAGCGACCGGACGTTGCGGCCGTTCATTTATTAGAGGGGCATGTCTTAATTTATGTTGATACCTCACCAAGTGTCATGATTACGCCAACAACGTTGTTTCATCATGTTCAACATGCGGAGGAGTATCGCTATAAGCCGATAATGGGAGCTTTTTTGCGCTGGGTTCGTTTTCTGGCGATGATTCTCTCTGTTCTTCTAGTACCTCTTTGGTATCTAGTTGTCAAGGAACCATCCATAATGCCGGATAGTTGGCAATTTCTGTTGCCTAATAAAGCTGGGGAAATACCGCTATTTTGGCAATTTATTATCGCTGAAATTGGCATTGGCATTCTTAGAATGGCGGCTATTCATACCCCTTCACCGTTAGCTACGGCTCTCGGTTTAATCTCGGCTATTATTCTTGGAGAGATGGCGGTAAGTGTGGGGTTATTCACCAAAGAGGTTATTTTTTACGTGGCAATCGCCACTATTGGACAATTTGCTACCCCTAGCTACGAATTAAGTATGGCTAACAGGTTCGTGAGGGTATTCCTGCTTTCCAGTGTTTTCTTGTTGGGTAAAATCGGCTTTTTGCTGGGGATATTTCTTTGGTTCCTTTTATTAGTGACAAGTAAATCCTTAGATACTCCTTATCTCTGGCCGCTAATCCCTTTTAATGGAAGAGCTCTTTTGGACATTATCCTGAGGTCGCCAATGCCGTATAAAAATAAACGCCAGAGGATATTATCGCCAGACGATCCCGATCGCAGCCCGGGAAAGTAAACCGGAAAATACTTTGAATTGGATATTTATATTTTTACATGATATACTGTTTTATGTGAAAGTAAGTTTTATATGAAAGAGGAGGATTTTTGCAAATGGCAATTGTTCATGTAACTGACCAATCTTTTGCAACAGATGTTGAAAGCACAGGGACAGTATTAGTTGATTTTTGGGCACCTTGGTGCGGACCTTGTAAAATGATTGCTCCAGTATTAGAAGAGATCAATAAGGAAATTGGCGAAAAGCTTACAATCGCTAAGCTAAATGTAGATGATAATCCATCATCTGCCGGTAAATACGGCATCTTGGGAATTCCTACTTTGCTTCTCTTTAAGGACGGGCAGCCGGTTGAGAAGATAGTCGGTTTCCAACCTAAGGACAATCTAATGTCCACAATTAACAAGCATTTATAAGTTCGGCAAATACAAAAACCCTCGCAAATCCTGAGGGTTTTTTTGTGCGTAGAATAAAAGCGACGGGGACGGTACCTTTTGCTTCTTATCGAGCTTTGGTAAGCTTTGGGGACGGTACCTTTTGCTTTTAGTTGAGCGAAAGCAAAAAGTACCGTCCCCTTCACCATAGCTATTTTCGCCTTGAAGAGTGTGCGCTTGAGTTCCCTGTAGGTGAGAAATATGCTATTATTTATTATGTATTCAGCGTTTGAATGAGGGGTGGAACCGTGAGCCAACTAAAAGAAAAGCTGTCGTTGCTCCCAGATAACCCAGGTTGTTACCTGATGAGAAACGAGGAAAAGCAAGTAATTTATGTAGGAAAAGCGAAATCCTTAAAGAGTCGCGTCCGCTCATATTTTACAGGTAGTCATGATGGTAAAACACAAAGACTGGTAAATGATATTGACGATTTTGAGTACATCGTAACGGATTCGGCGATAGAAGCTTTAATCTTAGAAAATCATTTAATAAAAAAATATCGTCCTAAATACAACATTATGCTGAAAGATGATAAAACCTATCCCTATATCAAGTTGACCGGTGATACCCATCCAAGGTTGGAGATAACCAGAATTGTGAAAAAGGACAAGGCTAAATATTTCGGTCCTTACCCAAATGCCGGCTCGGCTACTCAGGTTAAGCGACTGCTGGACAAAATGTATCCTTTAAGAAAATGCCAAAACTTTAAAGATCGTGCATGTCTTTATTATCACCTTGAACAGTGCTTGGCACCATGTGAATATCCAATAAATCAGACGGCGTATGAAGAAATAATCAAAAGCATTGCCAAATTCCTGCAAGGCGATTATAAGCAAACAAAAGCAGAGCTTACTGCTAAAATGGAGAAAGCTGCAGAAAACTTGGAGTTTGAGAGAGCTAAGGAGTACCGGGACCAGATCAAGGATATCGATAATATCATGGAAAAGCAGTCTATTAGTCTGAACGACCGAGTAAATAGAGATATTTTTGGCTTCTATACTGACAAAGGCTGGATGTGCGTTCAAGTATTTTTTATGCGGCAGGGCAATTTAATTGAACGGGAGGTAGCGAAATTTCCTTATTATGGAACAGAGATTGAGGACTTCATGTCCTTTGTTACTCAATATTATTTCCAAAATCCGGCGCTTCCTAAAGAGGTGCTATTGCCAGATATCGTAGACAGTGATTTATTGGAGGAATGGCTGCAAATCAAGGTGTATCAACCAAAAAGAGGGCAAAAGAAGAAACTTGTGGAGATGGCTACCGAAAATGCCCGAATTGCTCTTAACGAGAAATTCTCCCTAGAAGAAAAAAGTGCGATAAAAACTTTTCAAGCTATCGAGGACTTAGGAGAGCTGCTTGGGACCTCGGCACTCCATCGCATTGAGGCATTTGACAATTCGAATATTCAAGGAGCCGATCCCGTTTCCGCAATGGTAGTTTTTATCGATGGGAAGCCAGATAAAGCCAGCTATCGTAAATATAAGATTAACGCCATAGACGGACCAGACGATTATGGCACCATGCGGGAGGTAATAAGACGGAGGTATACTAAGGTGCTGAAGGAAGGGCTAAACCTCCCGGATTTAATTATTGTTGATGGAGGGGTAGGTCATGTAAATGCCGCAAGGGATGTTTTAGAAAACGAGCTTGGGCAGTTTATTCCATTAGCGGGACTAAGAAAAAATGAAAAGCATCGAACTTCTGAGTTGATTGTAGGTGATCCGCCTGCTCCGCTGGAGATGAATAGAAACAGTCAGGAATTCTATTTACTACAAAGAATTCAAGACGAGGTTCACCGTTTTGCTATCTCTTTTCACCGACAAACCCGAAGCAAATCGTTGCTATATTCTCAGCTTGACAATATTGTTGGAATCGGTCAGAAAAGAAAAATGAAACTCCTTAAACATTTTGGTTCAATAAAAAATATCAAGAATGGCGATATTGAAGAGTTCAGGAAGATAGGTATTGGTGATAAGCTGGCTCTAACTATTAAAGAGGTACTACAAAAGGATTAAAGGCTTTGCATTTTTTTTAATAGAAGACTTTATTGTAACAGGGTATTATGCTATAATGAAAAAAATTAAATATTGCCTCACAACTAAGGTGGGGTAGGGGCGCAAAGTTCATTAGTAAACTTTTGGAGGAACGGTATCTAATGAAAAAAGGGGAAAGGGAATTTTGCCGAAGCATACTAGTTGCCGAAGCTAGTAGAGCTGGGGCTGCATCGAAGAGGTGCAGGACTGTCACAGCTTTGATAACCCATCAGGCTGTGGAGAACTATCAAAAGGGTTAGTTTAGAGATAGCCAAAAAAGGCTTTGTCTGAGCTACTCTTTAAGCTTTAGGGGTGTGGAGCTTTTTGGATGTTATTAAACAACAGGAGGTTCTTCCTGTTGTTTTTATTATAGGGAGGAGACAGAATATAATGGCTTTAGTTGTGCAAAAATTTGGTGGCTCATCAGTAGCCGGTGTTCAGAGAATTAAAGAGGTGGCCAAAATAATCAATAGAACTTATCTGGAAGGGAATCAATGTGTAGTGGTTGTCTCCGCGATGGGTGATTATACCGATGAGATGCTGGACTTAGCAAAGCAGTTGAACGGAAATCCTCCGCAAAGAGAGCTGGATATGCTTTTGACTACCGGTGAGCAGGCATCAATTGCCCTACTTGCTATGGCGATGAACGATTTGGATCGTCAAGCAATTTCCTTTACTGGATGGCAAGCCGGCATTAAAACAGAAGCGGTTCACGGTAAAGCACGCATTTTAGATATTAACACTGATCGAATCTTTAGCGAGCTTAATAAGGGTAAGATTGTTTTGGTGGCCGGATTTCAGGGAATTAGCTCAGGAGGGGAGATCACGACACTTGGCAGGGGCGGTTCAGATACTAGCGCCGTTGCTTTGGCTGCAGCGTTAAATGCTGACGTCTGTGAAATATATACCGATGTTGAGGGGGTTTATACTACTGACCCGCGAGTTGTACCGGATGCTAGTAAACTTGATGAGATTAGCTATGACGAAATGCTGGAATTGGCCAATTTGGGTGCAGTTGTCTTGCATCCACGTGCTGTAGAAACTGCCAAACATCATCGTGTAAAGCTGGTTGTCCGTTCAAGCTTTAAAAATAGCCCCGGAACTGAAATAAAGGAGGAAAGTGCTATGGAGAATGTAAAAGTGGTCGCAGGAGTGGCTTTCGATCTGGATGTAGCTAGAATACGGGTTATTGGGCTGAACTATAAGGTGGATACTCTTTCCAATCTATTTACTAAATTAGGAGAAAGAAAACTAAATGTCGATATGATCGTCTCCAGTGATTACGAGAATGAGAAAATAAATGTCGCATTTTCCACTACAATGGCCGACTTAGACGAAGCGTTAAAAATACTAAGTATAGAATTAGAACCACAGGTAAAAATTATTTACGATACAAATTTAGCTAAAGTTTCCATCGTTGGTGCCGGGATGATCTCCAATCCGGGAGTAGCTGCTAAAATGTTTCAAACCTTAAGTGATAGGAATATTCCGATAAGAATGGTGAGTACTTCCGAAATTAAAGTTTCCTGTTTGGTTCCCAAGGAGCTAGCAAAGGATGCAGTAAGAGTACTTCACGAAGCATTTGGGCTTAATACCGAGAGTTTAGCAGAAACAGTAGCAGCTAATTCGCTTTATCAGGTTGAATAGGCAAGGGTTTAGAAGATAGGTCATACAGAAATTTTGCAGAAGTTAGATTTTGTTTTTATCGTTTTCTTGCGTTGCCATTTTTAAAGGAGTAAAATAAGGGAGTAAAACTGCTATTAGGTTACGTAATAAACCTAATAGCAGTCTGATAGTATAGAAAAAGGGGGTTAAGTTAGGGGAGTATCTTAATCTAGGAATAATTTTTAATTTTCTGATTTTTTAAGTCCAAAAAGGGGGGAAAGATACATATGGCAACCAATCATTTTATTAACAGAAGATTACATTCATTATTAGGAATAATTCCTACAGGCGCATTTTTACTAGTTCATTTAACCGTCAATTTTATGGCGACAAGAGGACCTGAGGCCTTTGGGAAGGCAGTTGGCTTTATGGAAAGCCTGCCATTTTTACCTGTATTAGAGTGGGTGTTGATTTTCTTACCACTATTGTATCATGCCATATATGGAGTCTATATTGCATTTCAAGCCGACTACAGCAATATTGCAGAGTATGGATTTTTCCGAAATGCAATGTTTATGCTTCAACGCTTTACAGGAGTAATTACATTGATTTTCGTAGTGTGGCATGTCTATGAAACTCGTGTACAAAAAGCTTTAGGTGGAGAAATAAATTTTGAATTAATGAATGATATCTTATCAAATCCTGTGGGAATGACCTTCTATCTTATTGGTGTAATTGCGGCAATTTTTCACTTCACCAATGGAATGTGGTCATTTTTAGTTAGCTGGGGCGTCACGATTGGACCACGTGCACAAAGAATATCAACCTATTTCTGGATGGTAGTGTTTATTCTGCTTTCAATTGTAGCAGTATTAGCGTTGCTAGCTTTTGTAAGTCCGGAATATGTTAGTCAATTAACTATAGGGTAAAGGGGGAGCGACAATGAGTAGTACTAGATTGATTGTTGTAGGCGGCGGATTGGCAGGCTTAATGGCAACTGTCAAAGCTGCTGAAGCTGGAGTACAGGTAGATCTATTTTCTTTAGTACCTGTTAAGCGCTCTCATTCTGTTTGTGCGCAGGGTGGTATAAACGGAGCGGTTAATACTAAGGGTGAAGGCGATTCACCATGGATACATTTTGATGATACTGTTTATGGAGGCGACTTTTTAGCAAATCAACCTCCGGTTAAAGCAATGACAGAGGCAGCGCCGGGAATTATCCATCTTTTTGATCGGATGGGGGTAATGTTTAATAGAACTCCCGAGGGGCTTTTGGATTTTCGGAGATTTGGCGGTACACAACACCACCGTACAGCTTTTGCCGGTGCGACAACAGGCCAGCAATTGCTTTATGCACTAGATGAGCAGGTCCGCCGTTACGAAGTTGCCGGATTGGTTACTAAATATGAGCAGTATGAGTTTTTATCAGTAGTTCTTGACGACGAAGGATTAACTAGGGGAATAGTTGCCCAAGACTTACGTTCAATGGAGATCCATACTTTTGTTGGTGATGCAGTTATCTTGGCTACAGGCGGACCGGGGATGATTTTTGGCAAATCAACTAATTCCGTTATTAATACTGGATTCGCTGCTGGAGCAGTTTATCAGCAAGGAGCAATATACGCTAATGGGGAGTTTATTCAAATACACCCAACAGCAATTCCCGGTGATGATAAATTGCGCTTGATGTCAGAGTCAGCTAGAGGTGAAGGTGGACGTGTTTGGACATATAAGGACGGCAAACCATGGTATTTCTTAGAAGAAAAATATCCGGCCTATGGCAATTTAGTTCCTCGCGACATCGCAACCAGAGAGATATTCCATGTTTGTGTCGATTTGGGACTGGGAATTGACGGAGAAAATAAAGTCTTCTTAGATCTATCGCATAAGGATCCAAAGGAGCTAGATATCAAGCTTGGCGGAATTATGGAAATTTACGAAAAGTTCGTCGGCGATGATCCTCGTAAAATCCCGATGAAGATTTTCCCGGGGGTTCATTATTCAATGGGTGGACTATGGGTTGATTATAACCAAATGACGAATATTCCCGGTCTATTTGCTGCCGGAGAGGTAGATTACCAGTATCATGGCGCGAACCGTTTAGGTGCCAATTCTCTGTTATCCGCTATCTATAGTGGGATGCTTGCCGGTCCGAAAGCTATAGAGTATATCAAGGGGCAGAAAAAAGCGGCTGCCGATGTTGACAAAAAGTACTTCGACGTTCAGAAAAAAGTTGAAGAGGAGAAGTACAGTAGTATTATTAACATGAATGGTAATGAAAACCCCTATAAGCTTCATGAAGAGTTGGGCAAATGGATGACTGATAACGTAACTGTTGTCCGCTACAATGACCGTCTTCTAAAAACAGATGAGAAGCTTCAAGAGCTGATGGAGCGTTACAAAAATATTAATATTGGTGATGCTGCCAAGTGGAGTAACCAGGCTACGACCTTTACCCGTCAACTAGGGGCGATGCTGTCAACGGCTAGGGTAATTACCCTGGGAGCGTACCACCGCAATGAAAGCCGTGGTGCTCATTACAAGCCGGATTTCCCTAATCGTAATGATGAGGATTGGCTAAAAACTACTAAGGCTAAATTCACTCCTGAAGGACCACAATTTGAGTATGAGGATGTAGATGTCTCTTTAATTACGCCTAGACTAAGAAACTATGCCGTATCGAAGGAGGAGACAATTAAATGAGTGAAAAAATAATTCATCTGATAATTGAAAGGCAAGACAGTCCAGATAAAGAGCCATATACTGACGAGTTCAAGGTTCCTTATCGACCAAATATGAACGTAATCGGTGCATTGATGGAAATTCAAAAAAACCCTGTAAATGTTAAGGGGGAAACGGTAGCACCTGTTGTTTGGGAAATGAACTGTCTTGAAGAGGTTTGTGGAGCCTGTTCAATGGTAATTAACGGTAAAGCAATGCAGGCTTGTAGTACCTTGGTCGATAAATTACAACAGCCAATTCGTCTGAAGCCAATGCGCACCTTCCCAGTCATTCGTGATTTAATGATCGATAGAAGCCGAATGTTTGAGGCCCTAAAGCGAGTTAAAGCTTGGATTCCGATCGATGGAACGTATGACTTGGGTCCTGGACCTCGGATGCCGGAAAGAACCAGACAATGGGCATATGAGCTGTCGAAGTGTATGACCTGTGGCGTATGTTTAGAGGTTTGTCCAAATGTTAATAGCCGTTCAAGCTTTATCGGTGCCCAGCCGATAAGCCAGGCCAGACTCTTCAATACTCATCCTACAGGTGAGATGAATAAAGAAGAACGATTAGAGGCCCTGATGGGAGATGGTGGAGCACCTGATTGTGGTAACTCGCAAAACTGTGTTGAGGCCTGTCCGAAGGGGATACCTTTGACAACCTCAATTGCGGATATTAATCGTCAGATAACGCTTTATTCCTTCAAAAAGTTTTTTGTTAACTAAGATAAAAAAGGCAGCTTTTACAGCTGCCTTTTTTAACGTTTTTTATATTTTTTTAAGGAGTCTATTACTGCGGAGCTTAAAATAATAACAATTCCCATAAATCCTAAGAAAATACCCATTATGGCTATTCCTAAAGCCTCAAAGCCTCCGCCAGTTACTCTGGCATAAATTATTTGATAGGCACCAAAGCCTAATATGGCTAGTCCGATCAAGTACTTGACGTATCTTCTTTTTTTAAATATATAATTTATCAACAACGCAATTAAAACTCCTACGATGAAAAATGCCAAGAATATCAGAAATATCCTCATGCGGATCACACACCTTTCGAATTAATAGCAAGTATTATAATTATACTATAATTTAAGCCGAATTATCCTAAAGCAACATCTAAGTGTTGTCTCTTTTCTCTAAAAAATATAATAAGCTCTCCATATCATGAGGAAGGGGCGCTTCAAAGGAAAGCAGCTTATCAGTTAATGGGTGACGGAGCCTTAGTCTGAAAGCATGGAGGGCTTGACGTTCAATTAGTCCATTCAATTTGCTTCCACCATATAAAGTATCACCGACAAGTGGGTGACCGATGTGGGATAGGTGAACTCTAATTTGGTGTGTTCTCCCGGTCTCCAGCTGCAGCTCAACTAAAGTATAATTGAGGAACCTTTTTCGCACGCGAAAATAAGTAACTGCGTGTTGGGGGGCAGGTTTTTCAGTATCGTTGGATGATCTTTCAACAGGAATAGAATCGCCGTGCTTAGAGAGTTCTTCCTCTTGGTTTACGTAGACGATTCTTTTGACGGCGTGGTTTTCATCCTTGAGGATCGGAGCGGTTATTTTACCTTCATCTTCGACGATTCTGCCTTGAGCAACAGCCAGATAGGATCTCTTAAGCACGTTCTCTTGAATTTGTAAAGCCAGCTTATGATGAGAGTATTGATTTTTTGCCACGACAAATAGACCGGAGGTATCCTTATCTAGTCGGTGAACAGGACGGAAACGATATTCCTTTCCTTGGGATTGCCAGTGATAGATTAACCCATTAGCTATTGTCCCTAAATAATGATTTCGTGTAGGATGGACAACAAGACCTGACTGCTTATTGATAATAACTATATCTGGATCCTCATAATAAATATCTATCGGAAGATTCTGAGGCAAAATCTCTTCAGAGGTTTCATTAGGAGCATCTATTTGCAGAATATCCCCCGCAGTTACTCTAACAGTAACATATACCGGTTGATTATTCAGATAGATTCCGCCCGCTAACTTGATTTTGCTTAATGATTTACGAGAGAACTGGTAATGATCAAAGAGGATTTCTTTAATCATTAGTCCGGATAAATGAGCAGGAATTGTAAGCTTCAGAAGCTGGGCCATATTTTTCTTCCTTAATCGTTTTTTTTATGTATATAAAAAATCCGCAAACAAACAAATATATTGTAACCTATATATCAGCAAATGATAAGCAAAAATTATAGGGGTGGTTAAGTTGTATTTTCATGGAATGAGGTATAAGTATTTATTGAACCAGTACCCAATTTTGTCACCAAGGTTAACTGTCTTAAAGCAGAATAACAAGCAGCGCTTAGATCGTCAACACTTAATTGAACAGTTTGGTTTTGAACCTGTCCATTTTTTGGAATCAAGCAATACTTACTCTTTTAATGAGTGCTTGCAAGCCTGCTTTGCTTTCGGAGATGTTGTTTTGGTGTTCTTAGAGTTGCAATTACCTTTTCTTCAACTATCTGAGCATGAGGTAGGAGTGCCTGTAGCTGATACCAGAAAGGCTAAATATCTTTTTGTGAAAGAAGAGCAGCATCGTGTTGAGCTGCAAAAATTATTTCCGCAAGCATTAGTAGTGCTAGTTAAAAAAATTAAGTATAATTAAAGTACACATGATGACTCTCAATGAAGACTAATCAGAGTACAAGTTACACTAATTCGACTAAAGTCGAAAGTTGTGCTATGCGAGACTCTTGAAGGGGATGGGGAAATGGACTACTTAGTAACTCCAGCACCAGAGCTGATGTCGAGAATAAAAAAATTACAAGTGAAGCTGCTGGAAAATAATCTTGACGGTGTATTACTAACCAAAAATGTAGAAATATATTATTATTCCGGGACAATGCAGAATTCTCTGCTGTTTATCCCTGATAATGGCGAGCCTATTTTATTTGTGAAGAAAAGCGTAGAAAGGGCTAGAGAGGAAACTCCTTTTGCAGTAGAGCCGATGACAAGTATGAAACACTTGCCGGACCAAATAGTTGGTAAAGGCTATAATTTAGCGAAGCTGGGAACAGAGTTGGATGTCTTACCATATAATCAATTTATGAGACTTCAGAAAGTGTTTGCCAATTCGACATTTACAGATATCAGCTGGATAACCAGACTACAGCGCAGTGTTAAATCTCCACATGAAATTGAGCTTCTGAGGAATACTGCAAGGGTGCTTGATCAAGCATTTGCGGAAGTTCCCAATATTTTAAAGGTTGGGATGCGCGAGGTGGACTTATCATCGGCAATCGAGAAATTGATTCGTGACCTAGGACATTCCGGCTATATGCGAACCCGAGCTTACAACATGGAGTTGGTACTGGGGATGGTTGCTTCAGGAGAAATGGCGGCCAGAGCTACTTCCTTTGATGGTCCGGCAGGCGGGCAGGGCTTAAGTCCGGCGATGCCGCAAAGCGCAGGGTTCAAGCAGATCGAAAGAAACGAACCGATTATTATTGATATTGGGGCAATGGTTAATGGCTATATTGTTGACCAAACAAGAATCGCCGTAATTGGTCAGCTAGACAAAGAATTAGAGAACGCCTATCAAGTATCCCTAAAAATAATTAATGAGACAATGAAAAATGCTAAGTCTGGCACTCTGTGGTCAGAGCATTACCGGAATGCTTTAAGGATCGTTGAAGAAGCTGGACTACAGGAACATTTTATGGGGTATAAGCATGACCAAGCCAAATTCCTTGGTCACGGAGTAGGCTTAGAACTTGATGAGCTGCCGGTTTTAGCTAATGGCTTAGATTTTTCTTTAGAAGAGGGTATGGTTATTGCTATAGAGCCTAAATTTACCTTCCCGAATAACGGCGTTGTCGGGATTGAAAATACGTATCTTGTCACAGAAGAGGGTCTGGAATCCTTCTCATTTGCACCAGAAGAGATAATTAGGTTGTAATAAAAACTTAAAATACACGATTACCCATGCACTTTATCTCACCCTTGCACATAGTATAATTTGAAATCTCCCTTGTTAATTGATGAGCCCGAGCAAGGAGGGGTGGAACTTTTGAAGGGTAATGACCAACACGTTAAGCCGTTGTTAACAAATCGAGAAAGAGAAGTATTCGAACTATTGGTACAGGATAAGACAACAAAAGAGATTGCAAAGCAGCTGTTTATCAGCGAAAAAACCGTTCGCAACCACATTAGTAACGTTATGCAGAAACTTGGTGTTAAAGGTAGATCTCAAGCAGTTGTTGAATTGGTTCGGCTCGGGGAACTTAAGATTTAAGCCCTCGCGTACCCCCTAAAAGCTCTACTGAAAAGTAGAGCTTTTATGTTGGCAAGCAGCTCTAAATATTCTCAGATTGAATGGAAATTTCAGAATTATTATACTATGTAAAGGTTTTCTGATATAATAAGAGAAAAAATGAGATCTTGGAGGTAATACTGAAGTGGTTAAGCACTCTCCGAAAAAAATCGAAGAAATAGAATATGTCCTAAGGAAAATGAGTGGAATAATTAAGCGTAAGGGTCGAGAAATTCTTAATAATTTCCCAATTACTCCACCACAATTCGTTGCTCTGCAGTGGCTGAATGAAGATGGCGATATGACAATTGGGGAATTAAGCAATAAAATGTATTTGGCTTTTAGCACGACAACTGACTTAATTGATCGCATGGAAAAAAACCAGCTCGTCGAAAGAATCAGAGATGAAAAGGATCGTCGGGTGATCAGAATTCATTTGTTGGATAAGGGAAGGGAAATAATTCTTGATGTGTTGGTGGCCAGAAGGAAATACTTAGCTGATATTCTTTCGGAAATGGGGCATGAGCAGGTAGATCAAATTGCCTCTGCGATAGAAGTATTGTATAACCTAATGGATAAGGAAGATTAGGAACTGAAGAACTGAGAAGCAGCTAGAGTACACCTTAGGGGGAAATACTGTTAAATGAAAAAAATTAATAATAAGCCTATTGGGGTTTTAGACTCGGGAGTCGGCGGACTTACGGTTGTCAAGGAGATATTTCGCCAGCTTCCTCAGGAAGAGATTGTCTATTTTGGTGACACCGCTAGATGTCCATATGGACCAAGACCGACGGAAGAGGTCAGAAATTTTACCTTTGAGATTGTTGATTTTTTATTACAACATAATGTTAAGATGATTGTGATTGCCTGTAACACCGCTACGGCCGCTGCTCTTGAAGCAGTTAAGCATTTAATTAGTCTCCCGGTAATAGGAGTTATTCAGCCTGGCAGCATTGCCGCGATAAAAAATACCAAAACCGGCAAAATAGGTGTGATTGGAACGGAAGGAACAATCGCTAGCAAGGCATATGATTTATCCTTGAAAAGGATTAATCCGTTGTTAACAATCACCAGCTTAGCTTGCCCGACCTTGGTGCCTTTGGTAGAGAATGGGCAGCAATCACCGGAGGTAATTAGAAGTGTCGTTAAGGATGCTTTAGAGCCAATTCAGAATGAAGAGATGGATGCACTGATTATGGGCTGTACGCATTATCCGATTATTAGTGAATATATCCAAGAGGTTATTGGTGAAAATGTCAAACTTTTAAGCTCAGCTGAGGAAACGGCTAGAGAGGTTAGTGCAATCCTGCATTTTCAAAATATAATGTCAAATTATGCTAATACTCCTGTTCATCGTTTTTTTACTACCAGTGATGATCTTAATTTTAAAAGAATCGGTGAGCAGTGGTTGGGTAGAAGTATTAATGTCGAGCATATTGAATTAGTAAAAAGTAGATAAACCAATCATGGTTTATCTACTTTTTTTTTGAAAAAAATGTTAGAATGATTCTGTAACCGAAATATATGTAGAGAGAGAAAAAGAAAAGAGGGGTAGGTTTGCAGAAAATGAGAGAGATGAAGTATAGCTTGTTGTTTATTTTAATACCTTTGGCTATGGTGTTGGTTATCTTAACACTTCATACTATGACAAACGTCAGAGAAATAGCAATCCCACCAAATGAGGAGTGGAGCAATCCGGTTGATATAGCTTTTCTTGATGCAGGAAAGCAACCTTATCTGAAGTATCAGGACGGTAGAGTTCAGCTATATTATCTCAGTAAAGAAGGATTGCAGGAAATCACCTTAGACAACGAGAAAATAGCTTCAAAACAAATAATTATCGCAGATAACCCGGATTTTATTAATAATGATCAATATCAAATAATTGATGACTTGGTACTCTGGAGTAAATACCAGACCCTCCACGTCGACTATTTAGCGAATGATCGACTAGTACCTGTTGGTTCATTTCCTAAAGTGAGTGGCTATGACTGGATAAAAACGGGCAATTCAACCTATTTACTGGTCTCCGCAGAGGAAGGTCTCAGCTTATACCAATATCAGAATCAGCAATTTTCTTTAATTAGCAATCAGGAAGATTTTCCACCCTCTATGTGGATTAAAGGAGACGTTAGTGCGGAAAGGATCGATATTTACGCTTTAACAATACCTCATTATAATCGAGTCGCTTATTACTCTTCGGCGTATCTGTTAGACGGCAGCTGGCAGGATGTTCGTATAATCGATGAACAGTTGAGAATTGAATCAATGTTTGATATATCAGATGTTAGCTTCGTTGTTCATAATGATCAGGTTACCGTTTATTCCATAACAAAGACCAGATTGCAAACTGAAGTTTTTCGACAAATAGAAAGATTGGTCTTCTCCAAAAGTACTGGAGAAATACAAGTAGAGCAAAGTAAAATTCCTAATCCTGTATTATTTGGTCGAAATACGCAAAACACTGAATTTCTCACCCATCTCTCTTCAGATAACGGTGTAGATACTTTTGTTGTTACAGCACATAGCGGGACTGGGCGTGAGGAAGGGAATATTAAGGTTGTTAAGCTGAATATCGAAGATGGAGCAGTTATTGAATATCAGTTTTTAACGAAGGGGGCGCCTTTTTCCAAATTCCCCAGCTATTTAAGCACTGATAGTGGTGACTACTTAGCTTGGTTAGAAACTATCAAGAGTGGTTATCAGTTAAGGATCAACAGTCAGAACGAGAGCTTTCGCACTGCCGCAAACAGTATTTATGAAAATCAATGGTCTTTAGCCTTTGGTTATACCTTCCAGGATTCTTGGATAACGGTTTTGTCATTTTTTAAAGGTCTGATTTGGCTTCTTCCGCCGCTTCTGTTATTGGTGATTTTTAGTATTTTTCTCAAACCAGAGTGGTTGGATGAAAATGCCAAGATCGCTATCGTCATTACTATAGCGATGTTTGCCGGGTATCAACTAATCGAGATGGACTATTTTTACCGACCAAGAATAGTTCCTTATATGCCTTGGTGGTTAACGTTTAGCGGAGCTAAATACGTTATCCCCTTAATGCTGAATAGTTTATTGCTGATTCCAACATGGGCGTTTACTAAAAAAATGGAATTACCATCGCCATTTTTAACCTTTTTTTACTTCGTAGCAACTCAGCTAGTAATAATTAATCTCTTGTATGCACCTTATATGATTTTTTAAATAAAAGCGCAACACTTAAAAATTTTTTGGACAAAACAGGTTATATTTCTCCTCAAGGCTAGTATACATATAACTAGAGATACCGTTGAGGAGGGGGAAAAATGATAAAAGCAAGACATTTTAGAATGGCGCTGCTTATTAGTATGATAGCGATATTATTATCCGGCTGCGGAGTATTGTTTGGTCCTGAGGAAACGTTAGAGATTGATCCGCCACCGATTACTCTTGGTTTGGACGATAATACAGAAATTAGTTTAAACAATACAAGCAATCTTCCTGAATCTGGAACAACAGTTACTAGTCAAGTTGAAGTAACAACAGTGGATTTAACAATTTATTTCTTAGACAGTGTTGGTGATGTAGTTCCACTAACACTGGCAATTCCCAAGGTTGAGGGTATTGGCAAAGAAGTCCTGAGGTATATGACAGTCGGCGGTCCGGCAGAAGCAATACTTCCGCAAGGCTTTAAACCAGTATTGCCCGCCGGAATCAAATTCGATATGAATATAAAGGCGGAGGAAAAACTGGCGATCGTAGATTTTTCTAGGGAGTTCTTTAATTATGAAGCGAAATCAGCCGCTGATGAAAAGAAAATCCTTGATGCGATAACCTGGAGTATGACCGAGTTCCCGACTGTTGATCAGGTGGAGATTCGCGTTAATGGTTACCCTCTGGAAGCGATGCCGACTTTTAATACGCCAGTAATTGGTCCCTTAAGCCGAGCTGATGGAATTAATCTAGAATTAGCTAATAATATTAATATTTCCAGCACTACACCGGTAACCTTGTATTTTAGCAGACCAAGCCAAAGCTTCGATTACCTTGTTCCGGTTACCAGACTTATTCCCAAAACCGAGGATATTGCCAAAGCCACCTTGGAACAGCTAATAATTGGACCAAAGGCTGGTTCTAATCTAACTACTGAGCTACTTCCTACTACGAAAATATTAAGCGTCAAGATCAGCAACGATTTATTAGTTGCTGATTTTGATGAAGAGTTGCTAGGCTTTAATAACCAAATCTCCAAGCAATTAATTGATATGCTTGTATGGTCTTTAACTGAAAATACCGCTATTCCGACTATTCAAATAAAGGTGAAAGGGGAAATTGGGCTATTGCCAGATAATTACTCCCAGCCAATCTTAAAACCAGAAATTATTAATGCGACAATTTTTTAGCGCAGCTCCCCTATCCTCTTTAGATAGGGGATTAATATTATCTTTAGTAATTAGGTTCACTTTTAATCAAGTTTTTGTTAATATAGGGCATAATAGCTGTGATAAAAAAAGTACTTAGATGGAGGATTTAAATAAATGCGAAGCGATGAGAGGGAAAGTAACCAATTACGAAATGTACAAATAACAACCGACTATATTAAACATGCCGAAGGTTCGGTCCTTATTGAGGTTGGCGATACTAAGGTGATTTGTACAGCAACAATTGAAGAGAGGGTGCCACCATTTATGCGTGGCGAAGGAAAGGGCTGGATTACGGCCGAGTATTCGATGATCCCACGAGCAACAAATACCAGGAATCCCCGAGAGTCCACAAAAGGCAAGGTAAGTGGGCGAACAATGGAAATATCTAGGTTGATTGGCAGAGCCTTGCGTTCTGTTGTGAATCTTGAAGCCTTGGGAGAAAGAACGATTTGGATTGATTGTGATGTGATTCAAGCTGACGGTGGAACAAGAACTGCGTCGATTACCGGAGCCTTTGTGGCGATGGTTGATGCTTGCTATAAATTATTAACGGACGGGAAAATATCCTCAATGCCGATTGAAACCTACATTGCTGCGACAAGTGTCGGGATTATTGAAGCAGAGCCGAGGCTGGATCTTAATTATGAAGAAGATTCCCAAGCGAAGGTTGATATGAATGTTGTGATGACAGGTGAAGGAAAATATGTAGAAATCCAAGGCACAGGCGAGGACTCACCTTTTGCTGAGGAAGAGCTAACCCAGTTATTACAGTTGGCTAAGCAGGGGATTCAGCAGTTGATTGTTATTCAGAAGGAAGTGCTGGGAGAGAAATGCTTAAAGAAATAGTAATTGCTACGAAAAATAAAGGTAAATTAAAAGAATTTTCTAATTTGCTGGCTAAAAGTGATCTCCAGGTCTTATCCTTAGCCGATTTTTATCCGTTGCCGGATGTGCTTGAAGATGGGAGAACTTTTGCAGAAAATGCTATTAAGAAGGCTGAGTTTGCCAGTAAAATACTCGGTTTGCCGGTAATCGCTGATGATTCCGGACTTTCAGTTGCTGCACTTGATGGACAACCTGGAATCTACTCAGCGCGTTTTGCTGGTGAGGAACATAATGATGAGAAAAATAATCAGAAGCTTTTGCGCTTGATGGACCCTATCGCCGATGAGCACCGGTCGGCACAGTTTGTCTGTGCAATTGCCTTGGCCATACCGGAAGAAGATACGCTAGTCTTTGAGGGGACATGTAAAGGACAAGTTACTCGTCAACCAAGAGGGGTTAACGGCTTTGGCTATGATCCATTATTCTATTTGCCGGAATATAACAAAACCATGGCGGAAATTGACCCGGAGCAGAAAAATCGCCTTAGCCATCGAGCCGTTGCTCTAGAAAAATTAATGAGCTATTTGAGTGAAAGTCAGCTGATAAAAGGTAACTAATACAAAAAAATCACCCTACTTGTGGGTGATTTTATTTTTTTAAGTATGGCGTCTCAGGAGGGATTCGAACCCCCGACCCACGGCTTAGAAGGCCGTTGCTCTATCCTGCTGAGCTACTGAGACTTATTAGTGTCCGTATAGCAGTTTTTTCAGACAAATGATATTATAGCAGGTTTACTAAGTACCGTCAAGAATTAATCCTTTTTATTGTTCCCGTTGTCACTGTTGTTGCCGTTGTTTTCTTTTTTTGCAATATTTTTATCGTTATTCTTCTCGTCATTTTTATCACTATTAGGACTTTTCTCCGGCGCGTTGTTCTTTCTCTGTTCCTTCTTTGGATTATCAGCAGGGTTGTCGGTATCGTTCGGAGTAACGGGTTTTGAACTGTCATTCTGCTGCTTCTCTTTATCTTGATCGTTTTTCCCGGGCTCCTCATTCTCATTTTTATTCTCTTTTTCTGGCTTTTCTTGCTCCGGCTTCTCTTTTTCTACTTTTTCCTTATCTTGTTTTTCTTTTTCCAGCTTGATTTCTTCAATTAATTCCTTGACGCTTTCTTCTTTCAACTGCTGGTCACTAAGAATAATTCCAGCTTTTTCTTGCTCTTTTTGCAGAAGATATTTGCCAAGAGAGATATCTTTTTGATCGGCGGCTTTTTTTTCTTCCTTTGTGGCGGTAAGTACCAAAAGCTCAGCTGATAGACTTGTATCGGTCAATTTTTCCTGCAGGATTTTTTCATATTCGGTTGACTGGAAGTTATCTTTATTGTCCAAAATTCCGATCATTATTATATTTTCATCCTCAAGATTTAGGAAGCCAAGTTCTAAGGCTTTGTCGATAAGTATTGAGGTAAAATTTTCGAGTGACTGATTAATTTTTTTGGTCAACTGCATTTCTGCTAATAATATTTCACCATCAGGGTTTAAGGCCTTAGCTTTGACTACTTCAGAGCCTTGAAGTTTTAATTCCACACTGGGATTTATATCTAAGGTAATAACTGTACTGGCTTCAGAAGTTAAGGATAAAGGAAGTAGTAATAAAAGTAAACTGGCAACCAAGGTGATGGCAGTTTTTTTCATGTCGAGCAGAAAGGGCCTCTTCTTAAATAATTTTTTGGACTGCCGTGCTTTTTTCTCGGTTAATTCTGTAAAGCGGACTTTATCGCCAAGCTGCCAATTTAGCTTGGCAGGAATAGCTAAGAAGTCACCATCTGGTGTAATGATTGTTGCGGTTTGCTCCGTGATTTCTAGAATTATTCCCTCTCTCATCCTCGCCACCTCCATATTAATATATTCCTGCTACGTCGAATCACTTCTTCGCTGGAATATGATCGTTGTGCCCGATGGGTGCTCCATATTAATATATTCCTGCTACGTCGAATCACTTCTTCGCTGGAATATGATCGTTGTGCCCGATGGGTGCTCCATATTAATATATTCCTGCTAATGGGTGCTTCATTTTAGATAACCTTGCAATAATGGCAGGTCTAAATGCCAGATCAACGCTATTGTGATAACATAAACTCGGTTTCGTTCAATTTTTTTATGCGAAACAGCTGCTTTGTCAGCAATAGCACGTACGGGCAACTGTTTTTTTTCTAATAATTGTTTGATTAGATTGCTATTCTTAGCTAATTCCTTCGCTGCATGCTTAAGTTCTTCCCTCAGTGCTTTTTTCACGGGACTAACATTTGGCAAATCATCAAAAGAGATTTCGTATTTCTTTAAAAAAGCTTGCAATTCGCTGATTTCCTCGGTAATCGAAGGTACACTAGGTGTCACAGCGACAACGCTTTCCGGAACGCTGTCAAGGTCAGTATAATAGTGCTTATTTTCTTTTCGCAGGTGATCGATTACCCGATTTCTAATAAGCGTTCTGGCAAATGATAAAGGATGGCCTTTCGTCGCTTCAAATCTTTTAACGGCTTCTTCGAAGGCAATCAGACCGATAGAGAGCTCCTCATCGTGTCCCCATTCGACATATCGTTTGCAGGTTTCGTGGACAACATTTTGGATAAACGGCCGATAATCTGTTATTAGATCGTTTAAAATCTGCGGATCAGTTTTTGCCAATTGCACGCGTTCTTCTAATTCCACAACTTTTCTCACCTCTCATCTCATCGCCAGTCACGGTTTTGATTCGTTGCTGCTGTAGGTTTAGATTGTTTACGTAAGGTTCTCGTCGGTATCAAATACTCCGTTTAAACATGTCTTTATTATATCAAAATTATTAGATGAGTCGGTGCCAAAGTTTATCCAAAATTCAGGACCCTTCATTATCAGTGAAGGATCCTGTGGTCAATTAACCGGTTTAGCAGCAATTCCATCGTGACAATTGTTTTTAGTCCTTGAGAATAGGAGATTTGCCTATTTTTTTAACTTTTCGTCAAGCTTCTTCTTGGCCTCGGAATCCTGTTTTTTACTAAGACCATTTACTGGTTCGGCGTCTTGATCATTATCATCGTTATCGTCGTTATCATCCCCGTCCAGTTTTGTGGGTTTCTCTTCCTTAGCAGCTTTATTTGTCGCACCATTATTATTCTTATCTTCGTTTGAAGTGTTTTTATCGTCTTTTTGGTTAGCAGCTTTTGATTTTTCGTCTTTAGTGGAAGCACCTGTATTAAGCTCGTCGCTGGAATCTTCCTGCTCGGTCGCCTCTTCGTCATTATTTTCATCGTCAGTTTCTGGCTCTTGATTCTCAAGTGCATTTTCCGAATCTGAATTATCGGCAAGACTATCTGAAGTATTGGCATCGTCGTTTTCGGAATTTACCTCTTGATCTGCGGTCTCATTTTTGTTCTGCTTTTCTTTTTTTGCTTTTGCTTTCTCCTTTGCCAGATCACTGGCACTTATCCCTAATTCTTTTGTAACCGTACCAAAGCCCTTTTTCTCTTCAGTGAAATAGACGGCAACTTCAGCAATATCTTTTCCGGAAGCTTCAGCTAGGGCGAAAACCTGGGAGATTTGTCCGTATCCTAAGCCCTGTACCCGCAGTTCAGCAGCTTTCTCTTTATCTAATCCGCTGATTACGCTTGCTACTAAAATCGCTCTATCTAGCTTTTCCTGTAGTTCTTCATCATTATCAACCAACTCTTGGTCGACATCTGCACTTTCTTCGATTTTGGCAATTATAGCATCTAAAAGCTCTTGTTGATCAGCTTCCAGATTTATTGCTACTTCTTCAATAGCCTCTAGGGATTCTTCTAGCTTTTGCTTGTAGTCGCTAATAACATCCGCTAACAATTTATCCCATTCCTCTTGGTCAACCTCTTCGTTTTTCGCCTTCTCTAAAAGGTAGTTAGCTTCTGCCATTCTCTCTTCGGTGATGTTTGCAAGCAGACTAGCCTTATTTACATCATTAAAGGTAAAAGTGATTTGGATTTCTTCCAAAAGACGGTCAAAAAGATACAGGATACTGCTATCTGGTGTAATACCGGAATCAGCAGGAGCATCTTCCTCAGTCGTAGCTTCTTCTTCACTATTGTCGTCCGCAGTGTCTACATCCGTGTCGCTAGAAGCTTCGGAGCTAGTGCTATCAGTTGTGTTTGATTCTGGGTCTGTATTTTCTTCACTAGTAGCTGGGTCTTCAGAGTCAGTGTTTTCAGCTGGATCAGAAGCACCATCTGCATTTTGCTCATCGGTAACTGCAGATTCATCAGTATCTGTAGTTTCTGGATTAACAGTGGACTCTTCTGTACCGGAAGTATCAGGTGTGCTTTCCTCAGTGTTTTGCTCTTCAGCAGTGGCTTCATCTGTGCCTGCACCTGTACCTGTATCCGTATATGTACCACTGTTGTCGGGAGCCGGATCCGTTGGTGAAACATTGGCGTAGACGGGAACATTAAATAACAGCATCCCTAGCAACAATGTTAATGTAACGATTTTTCCTACAACTTTTTTCATTAAAATCACTCCTTAAGTTTTCTTACTAAACAATACGGACAGCAATCAGCAAAACTGGGGGTCAAACATAAATTTGCTGAAAAAAAGCAGTTATTTATTAAGAAAAAGTGGAAGAATTATGACCATTGAATATAATAGGTATGCATAAGCCGGGATGGTTGCTTCTTTATTCTTGAAAACAAAATGGTTTATGTTATAATGTAATGGTTATACTGGAAAATGACGAAGCTAATGAATGTTACATATACTATCTGTTAGGATAGGTTGTAAGAGTTTCAAAGGAGGAAACAATTAAATGAAAGCAAGTTGGGGAAAACTAGAGAACAATCAAGGAATTCTTGAGGTGGAAGTAGAGGTAGAGCAAGTAGTTGATGCCCTTGATCAGGCATTTAAAAAAGTTATCAAAACAGTTTTAGTCCCTGGATTCCGTAAAGGAAAAGTGCCTCGCCCAGTGTTTGAAAAACGTTTTGGCGTTGAAGTACTTTATAATGATGCCATGGATATTCTTTTGCCGGTTGCTTATGAGCAAGCGGTACAGGAGACCGGAATTGAGCCTGTTGATCAGCCAAAAGTTGATATTGTCCAATTTGAAAAGGATAAGCCTTTTATTTTTAAGGCTGAAGTTACAGTTAAACCGGAGGTTAACCTTGGTGAGTATCAAGGTATCGAGATACCGGAAAAGGATTTTTCGATTACGGAAGAGGTAATTGGATTGGAGCTGGCGAATCTTCAGAATCGTCACGCTGAATTGGAAATCCTTGAAGATGGTCAAGTTCAAACGGGTGATACTGCAGTAATTGATTTTGAGGGCTTCCTCGAGGGTGTACCTTTCCCTGGTGGTAAAGGCGAAAAGCATCCTTTAGAAATAGGCTCCGGCAGTTTTATTCCCGGTTTTGAGGAGCAATTAGTCGGTTTGCAAAAAGGCGAGGAGAAAGAAATAGTTGTAACCTTCCCAGAAGAATATCAAAGTGAAGAATTAGCTGGAAAGGAGACAACATTTAAAGTTAATCTCCATGAGATAAAGCGTAAAAAATTGCCTGAATTAAATGATGATTTTGCTAAGGATGTTGATTTTGAAACCTTAGAGGAGCTTAAAAAAGATATCAAGGAAAAATTAGAAGTACAGGCAGAGCAGAATCAAGCGCAATATCGGACAAATAAGGTTATGGAAACTGTGGTTAACGGAGCTACAATCAATATCCCGGAAGTAATGTTTGAGCATGAAATAGATAGAATGTTAAAAGAGTTTGAACAGCAAATAGCTTCTCAAGGTATGAATCTGGAAATATACTGTCAGATCACCGGAATGCCGATGGAAAAGCTGAGAGAGACTTTCGTTAAAGATGCAGAATTTAGAGTTAAAGGAAATCTGGTTCTGGAAGCTATCGCTAATAAAGAAGGAATCGATGTTACTGAACAAGAGGTTGACAGTGAAATAGAAGCAATTGCCGAAAGCTATAAAAAGGATTATCAGGAGATTAAGAACATCATTATCTCCCGAGACCCCAATTTTGAGGGCATTAAGGCTGACTTAATATTAAGGAAAACCGTTGATTTTTTACTTGAAAACAGTAAGTAATGAACTTTTCCAAGAAAAAATTTAACTTAGGGCACGGTCAACCCCGTGCCTTGTTTTTACAACTATTAAAAAACGCCCAAAAACCTTTTATGCAATCATAAGCTGCTCTTGTTAAGCAAAATATGATACAATAAAAAAAAGGTTGCCACAGGTAAGATGTGAACAATACCTTTTAAGAAGGGGTGAAACCTAAATGTTTAAATTCAGTGATGAAAAAGGGGCACTAAAATGTTCTTTTTGCGGAAAATCTCAAGAGCAGGTTCGTAAGTTAGTCGCTGGTCCTGGTGTTTACATCTGTGACGAGTGTATAGAACTTTGCAATGAGATTATTGAGGAAGAGATTGGTCATGATGAAGATGTAAATCTACAAGATGTACCAAAGCCTCAGGAAATAAGAGAAATTCTTGATCAGTACGTAATTGGACAAGATACAGCGAAGAAAACTCTTTCTGTAGCTGTTTATAATCATTATAAAAGGGTTAATTCAGCTCATAAATTTGATGATGTTGAGCTGCAAAAAAGCAATATCTTGCTTCTTGGACCAACAGGTAGTGGTAAGACACTATTTGCTCAAACCCTAGCCAAAATTTTAAATGTTCCTTTTGCGATTGCAGATGCTACTTCATTGACAGAAGCTGGTTATGTCGGCGAAGACGTTGAGAACATCCTCTTGAAGTTAATTCAAGCAGCTGATTATGATATTGAGAGAGCCGAAAGAGGGATCATCTATATTGATGAAATTGACAAAATCGCCAGAAAATCAGAGAACCCTTCGATAACTAGGGATGTCTCAGGTGAAGGTGTGCAGCAAGCGTTATTAAAGATCCTTGAAGGGACTACTGCTAGCGTTCCACCACAAGGGGGGCGTAAGCATCCCCATCAAGAGTTTATTCAGATTGATACAACTAATATCTTGTTTATTGTAGGCGGAGCTTTTGATGGAATTGAGAATATAATTAAACGAAGAATCGGTAAAAAGGTAATCGGCTTTGGTACCGATAACGTTGCTGATATTAAAAAAGAAGATATTCTTTCCAAGGTTTTGCCGGAGGATTTGTTAAAATTCGGTTTAATTCCCGAATTTGTTGGGCGAATCCCTGTGCTGGCTACTCTTGAACAGTTAGACGAGGATGCCTTAATACAAATTTTAACAAAGCCTAAAAACGCTTTAGTAAAACAATACCAAAAAATATTGGAATTAGACAATGTTCAGTTAAGCTTTGAAGAGTTTGCTTTAGTAGCTATCGCCAAAGAAGCCTTGAAGAGGAATACTGGAGCTAGGGGATTGCGGTCGATCATTGAGGGCATTTTGCTGAATGTGATGTATGAATTGCCTTCTCGAGATGATGTGGCAAAATGTGTGATCAACGAAGATGTAATAATTAAAAAATTACCACCGATCCTTTATAATGCTCACGGTGAGCCAGTAGATTTTAAAGAAGAGAGTGCTTAGGAAACAACTGAAAGCTTTGTGGATTAAAAGCCCCAGACATCGAATCTGTGGCTTTTTTGTTTTTTTCTACTGACATACTCAAAGATGCTAAATTTCTCAATTTTGTTTGATTACATATTCTCTACAAAGGAAATAATAAAGCTATTCGACTAATTGAAACAGAATCTTAACGAGGTGTTTTATTAAACAACGAACATATTTCAACATAGAAGTTTCTTAAGCGTAGTAGAAATATATTAATTTGGAGCACCCTTCGAGCACAACGATCATATTTCAGCACTGAAGTGTCTAAAGCGTAGTAGAAATATATTAATTTGGAGGTTAAGATGAATCTTACAACAATAATTATTAGTGTTCAACTGTTTTTTGGGATTGTGATTGGTTTATATTTTTGGAATCTATTAAGAAATCAGAAAAGCACCAAGACTTCGGTTGATAGAGAATCCAAAAAAGAATTGGAAAAACTGCAAAAACTTCGACAAATCAAGCTCACCGAGCCGTTATCAGAAAAGACCAGACCAAGCAGGTTTGAGGATATAATTGGACAAGAAGAGGGTCTAAAAGCCTTAAGAGCAGCTCTATGCAGCCCTAATCCCCAACACGTGATCATCTATGGTCCACCCGGCATTGGGAAAACTGCAGCAGCTAGACTTGTTCTTGATGAAGCGAAGAAGCTTTCCTACTCGCCGTTTAACAGTGAGTCAAAGTTCGTCGAAGTAGATGCTACTACAGCAAGGTTTGATGAACGGGGTATTGCTGATCCTTTAATCGGCTCAGTTCATGATCCAATCTATCAAGGTGCCGGAGCAATGGGGATGGCTGGGATTCCACAGCCGAAGCCTGGAGCTGCTACTAAGGCGCATGGTGGAATACTTTTTATTGATGAGATTGGTGAACTGCACCCAATCCAGATCAATAAGCTATTGAAGGTCTTGGAGGATCGCAAAATAATTCTCGAGAGTGCCTATTACAACTCGGAGGATACCAATTGTCCACGACATATTCACGATATCTTTCAAAATGGCTTACCGGCAGATTTCCGCTTGGTTGGTGCTACCACCAGACAACCGCAGGAGATTCCCCCGGCGATCCGCTCTAGGTGTCTAGAAATATTTTTTAAGCCATTAAGTCTGGAGGATAATGCCAAAATAATCAAAAATGCGCTTGTCAAGATCCAGATGGGTTATGAAGACGGCGTAATTGATGTTGGCAAAAATTATGTTAGTAATGGTCGTGAAGCAGTCAATTTAGTCCAAACTGCTGCAGGAATTGCTCTTTCAGAGCAGCGGAAGTTGATTCAGGTAAAGGATGTTGAATGGGTTATTAATAGCAGTCAACTTAACCCGCGAATGGAGAGGAAGGTCTCCAATAAGGCTGAAATTGGTGTGGTTAACGGTTTGGCAGTTTATGGTCCGAATCTGGGAACCTTATTAGATATTGAGGTAAGCGCTAAGCAAGTTGGTAAAGGGCTAGGGAAGGTAATAATAACTGGAGTAGTTGAGGAAGAACAGATAGGAAGCAGTCAAAAAACGATTAAAAGGAAAAGCATGGTATTAAACTCCTTGGAAAACGTTCTTACAGTGCTGAATAATATTACAGATATTAACCCTTATGATTACAATATTCATGTTAATTTTCCAGGGGGTACGCCAATTGATGGTCCTTCAGCAGGAGTTACCATGGCAACAGCAATTTACTCGGCGATCAGACAGTTGCCTGTTAACCCAAAGGTTGCGATGACCGGTGAGCTGAGTATCTTCGGCAAGGTTAAACCGATTGGCGGAGTAGTGGCCAAAATCGAGGCTGCTAAACTCGCGGGAGTTAAGATGGTAATCATCCCAAAAGAAAATTGGCAAAAAATCTTTGAGGATGTGAGCGGTATTGAAATAACAAAAGTAGAAAGCTTTAAAGAAGTGCTGGAGTATGCCATAATTACAGAGGATGAAAAGCTCTACAATCCCCATACGGAATTGTATTCTGCATCCCCGGCAACGTTTAATTAAGATGAATTTGTTGTTTTAACCTTGGAAATTAGACAAAAAGAAAAATATAGGTTAAAATTTTCCTAGCATCATATTCGCTAAACGTTACTTCCTACTGAAATTAATAATAAACTGGAAAAGGAATGCATGGGGGTGTAATAAATTGGATTCACAGGATGGAGTAAAATCAATTCCGTTATTACCGCTTAGGGGTCTGCTTGTCTATCCGAGCATGGTTTTACATTTAGATGTGGGTAGAGAGAAGTCTGTTAAGGCTCTTGATCAAGCGATGATACAAGATAATTCGTTAATTTTGCTTGCTACACAAGGAGAGGTTCAGGTAGAAGAACCGACAAGTTCGGATATTTACCAAATCGGTACAATCTCCCGGGTTCGGCAGATGCTCAAACTGCCTAATGGGACGATTAGAGTTTTAGTGGAAGGGCTGTACCGAGCCAAAATCCTTGAGTACATAAAAGAGGATAGTTACTTTGAGGTTACTTATGAAAAACTTGAGGATATTTTTGATAATGATTTAGAAATTGATGCGTTGAGGCGCGCCGTTCTTGAACAGTTTGAGCAATACGTCAATGTATCGAGAAGGGTGTCCCAAGAGACTCTAGCAGCCGTGACCGATCTTGATGATGCTGGCAGAATGGCTGATGTTATTGCTTCTCATCTACCATTAAAAATAAAAGACAAGCAGGATATTTTAGAGATAATTTCTGTAAAGGATCGTTTGGAAAAAATAATCGCATTTTTAAATGACGAGCGGGAAGTGCTTGAGCTGGAAAAAAAGATTAGTCAGCGAGTAAAAAAGCAAATGGAAAAAACACAAAAGGAATATTACTTGCGAGAGCAGATGAAGGCGATCCAAAAAGAATTAGGCGATAAAGAAGGGCGTGCCGGAGAGGTAGAAGAGCTTCGGGAAAAGCTAAAGGAATTAGAAGCGCCCGATTATGTGAAAGAAAAAATTGAAAAAGAGATAAATCGATTGGAAAAAATACCGACTGCTTCTGCGGAAGGCAGCGTAATTCGGAACTACGTTGATTGGCTCCTAGATATCCCATGGTCGAAAAAAACTGATGATGATTTGGATATTCTGCATGCTGAAGCGATTTTAAACGAGGATCATTATGGATTGGAAAAGGCCAAGGAAAGAGTACTGGAATATTTAGCTGTACAAAAACTGGTCAAAAAAATGAAGGGACCTATCCTGTGTCTAGTCGGACCGCCTGGAGTGGGTAAAACCTCTTTAGCTAAATCCGTCGCCAGAGCCTTAGGACGCAAGGTAGTTCGTATTTCTTTAGGTGGGGTACGTGACGAATCAGAAATCCGTGGACATAGACGTACATATGTTGGCGCGATGCCTGGAAGAGTAATCCAAGGAATGAAAACCGCTGGAACTCTAAACCCAGTCTTTGTTCTTGATGAGATTGATAAAATGGCATCAGACTTTAGGGGGGATCCTGCTTCCGCCTTATTAGAGGTATTAGATCCAGAGCAGAACAATTCCTTTAGTGACCATTACATCGAAATACCCTATGATCTTTCGAAAGTTATGTTTATTACAACAGCTAATTCCACTCACACAATCCCCAAACCATTGCTTGATCGGATGGAGATGTTGAACATCTCTGGGTATACTGAATTGGAGAAGCTGAATATTGCAGAAAAATATTTGCTGCCCAAACAAAAAACTGAGCATGGGCTTACTGATGAAAGCCTACAAGTTGCAACTGCAGCAATAATTGAGGTAATTCGTAAATATACCAGAGAAGCCGGGGTAAGGAATCTAGAAAGAGAAATGGCAACCCTCTGCAGAAAATCTGCCAAGATTATCGTTGCTAAGGAGCAAGAAACAGTAGAGGTAACGCTGGATAACCTTAAGGAGTTTTTAGGTAAACCACGATTCCGTTATGGAATGATTGAACGTGAGGATCAGATTGGTGCTGTAACTGGCTTGGCATGGACATCTGTTGGCGGAGATACCCTAACAATTGAGGTGACCTTATTTCCTGGGAAAGGCAAGCTGACTCTTACCGGACAGCTAGGTGATGTCATGAAAGAGTCTGCCCAGGCAGCCTTTAGCTATATCAGATCAAAAGCTGATCAGTTAAATATTGACCCGGACTTTATAGAAAAAAATGATATCCATATTCACGTGCCGGAGGGAGCAATACCGAAGGATGGGCCTTCAGCAGGAATTACAATGGCAACGGCCTTAATTTCGGCATTAGCGAAAACCCCAGTCTATAAAACGGTTGGAATGACAGGTGAAATCACTCTCCGGGGAAGAGTATTGCCGATTGGCGGTTTAAAAGAAAAAGCCTTAGCAGCCCATCGAGCAGGTTTAACCACAATTATTTTACCTGCGGAAAATGAAAAGGATTTAGAAGATATCCCAGATAGCATTAAAAAAGATCTCCAATTTGTATTGGTTGATCATTTAGACCAAGTATTAGAAAAGGCATTGGTGAAGCAATGAAGGTTACGGAAGCAGAAATAGTAATAAGTGCAGTAAAAAGAGAACAATACCCTATAAACGCCCTCCCAGAGTTTGCTCTGGCTGGGCGTTCCAATGTTGGTAAGTCCTCATTAATCAATAAGCTGATTCAACGTAAGGCACTAGCCAGAACCAGCTCTAAGCCCGGAAAAACGCAGACTCTGAATTTTTATCTAATTAATCAAAGCTTTTATTTCGTTGATTTTCCCGGCTACGGCTATGCAAAGGTCTCAAAAAAGCAAAGAGAGCAATTCGGCAGCATAATTGAGGAATATTTAATCAACAGAAAAAACCTCAAAACCGTTCTTCTGGTCGTTGACCTTCGGCATCCACCTTCAAAAGATGACCAGATGATGTATGACTGGTTGAAATATTATCAAATTCCGGTAATAATCGTGGGCACAAAAGCTGACAAGATCCCTAAGGGAAAGTGGGATAAACAACGAAAAATTATTAAAGAGACTTTAACAGTCGATCCAACGGATAAAATTATTCCTTTCTCCTCAGAAACAGGATTAGGCAAAGATCAATTATGGAATGAACTTACCCAATTTTTATCTTAAAGATTAGCTGGAAGTTTTCAGCTCTGCCAAAATCATTCCCAGAAAGATTAACACTCCGCCGATCATTGCGCCACTGCTTAATAGCTCATCAAGCAGGACATAAGAGGTTAGAGCAGCAAAGACCGGCTCCATGGCAAAGATGATCGCCACTCTTGTCGGCGTGGTGTATTTCTGGAAGGTGGTCTGTGCTACAAATGCTAAAGCAGTTGCAAAAACTGCGGTTATTATTAATGCTAGAACAACCTCAGAAGTTAACAACTCCCCTAAGCGAATTAATGAACTGCCTTCACTAAATACGGCAATCAGTAAACTTAAAGCAGCTACCACGGTAATTTGCACCCAAGCTAACTGCAGAGCATCGAAGTTTGGAGCGAATTTTCCGGTATAGATTATTTGCAGGGCAAAAAAGAGCGCACAAAAGAAGACAAGCAGATCTCCGAGTTGAAGGCTTGCGCCTTTAGTCATTGTTAAAAGATATAAACCAACAGTGGCAAAAACTACCCCGACTATTGTTGTCCATTTAGGTAGCTGTTTCAGGATAATAATCGAGAATAGAGGGACCAAAACCACAGAGAGTCCAGTAATAAAGCCGGCTTTAGAAGCCGACGTATAAAGTAGACCAACGGTTTGAAAGGCGTAGCCACTAAACAGCAATAATCCGAGAACTGCACCTGCCTTAAGAAGTCCTTTATTGCCAGTGTCGGGTATCTTCTTATCTCTGAGAAGAATAATAATTAACAGAGCAATCGAAGCCAAAGCGAAACGGAGAGCGTTGAAGCTGTGCGGAGGCAGTACCGCTACTGCTTTTTGAACTATTACAAAGGTAGTTCCCCAAATAAAAGCTACAAATAGTAAGCTGAGATCAGCAAAGATTCTTTTTGTCATTAGTTCACCTCGTGAATATCCTATAGCCAATTATAGCACTTAGTTGTTTTAAAACAATAAAAAAAGTCGGTAATAGCCGACTTTGACAATTGGTGCAATGGTGAACAAACTTGAAAACGTTTTCTTTTTATTTTTAGAAAAACAAAGTCCTCAAAAATATAATTACCAGTTATTAACAACTCTTTTTTGAGCCTTCCTCATGTTCTGTTCTAGCTTCGCTTCAAGTTTAGCTTCAAGCAGGTCCAAGGCATCCTGATCATTTAAGAGCTCTTTTTTGTTTTCCTCAACTAGATCTTTAAAAGTCAACTTTTTTATTCTACGCATTCTTCATGCCACCTTTGTTATGTTTTTCACAATATCATTATAACTTTATTATAGGTTTAAGTTGTATATAAAGTGTAACAAATTTTTGAATATTTTATGAATTTTGCAGAACGAGGAATGGCAGTCGTTTATCTTCTATGATATACTGAAAACAGAACGTATATTCTGGTATCTTCATTTTTTTGTAGTGAATTTAAACGAAAGTTTATAAGCGAAAAACCAGATTAATATGTTAAAATTAATTTAAAGGAGTGTGTCGGGATGGAAAAGGAAATACTGAAATTTTTGGTAGAATTTCGTGAGGAGGTAAATCAGCGGTTTGAACAAGTGGATGCGCGGTTCGAAGAAATGGACAAGCGGTTTGAACAAGTGGATGCGCGGTTCGAAGAAATGGACAAGCGGTTTGAACAAATGGACGTTCGGTTGGAGCAAGTGGAGAAGCGTATGGATCAAATGGATGCGCGGTTGGAGCAAGTGGAGAAGCGTATAGATCAAATGGATGCGCGGTTGGAGCAAGTGGAGAAGCGTATGGATCAAATGGACAAGCGGTTGGATCGGTTAGAGAGTCGGTCAGATCAGCAAGAAGGTATGCTTCAACAATTAATTGATATCGTTGGTTTAACTAACAAAAAAGTAGATTCATTATCAGAAAGAGTAGACCAAATTCAAAAGCAACTGGATGTTATTGCTTCCCATCAAAATTCAGACCTCGAGTATGCACATCAAAAAATAACCAAGAATGAAAGGGATATTGCTAGAATTAAAGCTGTTCTATTAGGAGAAGTAAACTACCCCTTAGGGTAAGTAGAATTAAAGAACGGGGTCAGACTTGAAATATTTACTTTTAAGGATAAGTAAATATTTCAAGTCTGACCCCAGTTTGCACTAAATGTGTAGCATGCGTTCTAAGGCGATTACGGCATCTTTGGCAATCTCGTCATCGACCTTAATTAAATTAGGAATTTGACCTTGTTCAAGCTTTTCTAGAGTTGACAACAGATCCTTTAATTGAATTCGATTCATTGTTTGGCAACTGCAGGAGAAGGGGTTTAATGAAACAATTTTTTTATCCGGGTACTGTTTTGCTAAACGGTTCACTAGATTTGCTTCGGTGCCCACAGCCCATTTGCTGCCACTTGGGGATTCTTTAATTGTGTTAATTATTTTACTTGTTGAGCCTGAGACATCAGCCAGTTGAACAACTTCATACGCGCACTCCGGATGAACAATGATTTTAATATCCGGATCTTGCAGGCGATTTATTGATACGTGCTGTGGAGTGAAAAGTTGATGAACCGAGCAGTGTCCTTTCCAAAGAATTATTTTGATCTTATCAGGATCTAGTTCCTCTGAATGCTCCAAGGTATCTTTAATTGGGTCCCAAACCACCATCTCTTCCAAGCCTACACCTAAATCTACAGCTGTGTTCCTGCCTAGATGTTGATCTGGTAAGAATAAAACACGCTGCTTTTGACGGAGAGCCCATTCTAGTATTCTCTCGGCATTTGAAGAGGTGAGAGCAGCACCACCGTGACGACCAACAAAGGCTTTAATGGCTGCTGTGGAATTTACATAGGTTAAGGGAATAATACTGTCACCAAAAAGGGCAGTTAGCTTGATCCAGGCGCGTTCAGTTTGTTCTAAGCTAGCCATATCAGCCATCGAGCAGCCAGCGTTTAAGTCAGGCAGTATGACCTTTTGCTCGGGAGGTGTTAAAATATCAGCGGTTTCCGCCATAAAGTGAACTCCGCAAAAAACGATGAATTCAGCGTGATGATTGTTTGCTGCCAATTGCGCCAACTTAAGTGAATCGCCTGCTGCATCGGCAAACTGAATAACTTCATCCTTTTGATAATGATGACCTGGAATATATAAACGATCTCCGAATTGCAGCTTGATTTCTCGAATTCGTTCCTCAATTTGTTCTACAGTCATTTCTGTTGTACTCATCCTTTTTTACCCCCTTTAAGATTGAAACTGATATCTAACGCTTTGACAGAATGGGTTAATGCCCCTAAAGATATATAATCAACACCTGTATTACGATACTCGGCGATATTATCTAGATTAATCCCACCAGAGGCTTCAGTTATAATGCTTTTAGGAATATGCTCGAGGTATTCCTTGACACGTTCAGGCGAGCAATTGTCTAAAAGAATAACATCTGCTTTCGCTTGCACCGCTTCCAAAACCTCAGACAGAGATTCTACCTCTACCTCTGTTTTGACCATATGCCCAAGCTGTGACTTGACTAAATGCAAGGCATGAGTAATACTGCCGGCATGGGCGATGTGGTTGTCTTTAATCATTACCGCGTCATAAAGTCCCATCCGGTGATTATATCCACCTCCGCAGCGAACTGCGTATTTTTCTAGCATTCTAAGCCCGGGTGTAGTTTTTCTCGTGTCACAAATTCTTGTCTGCTCGGAGGATAGGAGTTCAACCGCTTTTTTGGTTAAGGTAGCGATTCCGCTCATTCTTTGCATTAGGTTGAGGATTACTCTTTCTCCGCTTAACAAATAGGCGATAGATCCCGTAACTTCAGCGATAATCTGCCCCTTTTGGACAGCATCGCCATCCTTGGCGAATAATTGGACTGTAGTGTGTGGATCAAACAAACTATACCCTTCCTTAATGATTTGCATACCAGATATTATTCCGTCCTCTTTTACAAGGAACTGTCCAGAGCCATTGCTATCTTTGCTAAAAATATTCTCACTGGTTATGTCACCTTCACCTAAATCCTCATTAAACAGCTGCTGAAGTAAAAGCTTTAGTCTGATTGGGTTCATTGCTCTCTCTCCTTCTTACAATGGATCTCTTAAGCCAGTTATTGTCGTCAGTTGTCGGGTAATCGCTGCGGTAATGACCGCCTCTGCTTTCCGTTCTCGCTAACGCAGAGGTTGTGATTAACCAACCTACAAGCAGCATATTATACCTGCTGAGCTCCTCATTTGTCAGATTGTAATAGCTATTTGGGGTTAGGGTTGGAAGATATTCCGCCAGCCATTTCTCAGCAGTGTGTAGCCCAGCTTCATCTCGGACAATTCCTACATTGCTGCTCATTTTTTCCTGCAGCTGATTGATGCTGGGGAAATTTAAGGGATGATTAAGTACTTTAGGTATTAGAAACTTCTTTTCTTGGACTATTTTTTTTAGAATATTCGTAGCTACATTGTTGGCAAAAAACATACCCTCTAAGAGTGAATTACTTGCCAGTCGATTAGCGCCGTGGACACCAGTACAGGCTACCTCACCAATTGCATAAAGGTCTTGAATATTTGTCTCACCGGTTAAGGCTGTTTTTACACCGCCCATAATAAAGTGTGCCCCTGGAGCAACTGGCAACAATCCCTTCTCCAAAGCAATGCCATTATCACTGCAAAGCTTGGAGATGGTCGGGAAGCGAGCAGCAAACCCGGATATATTGCTAATGTCCAAGTAAACTCTTCTTCCGGTTTGTTGTTCAGCAAAAATTTGCCTAGCAACAATATCTCTAGGAGCGAGATCCTTTAGTGGATGTACTTCAGCCATAAAGTATTCTCCCAGATCATTGACTAATATTGCTCCTTCACCGCGTACTGCCTCGGAGATCAAGCCGGGTGACTTGCCTTCGACAACTAGCATCGTAGGATGGAATTGAATAAATTCCAAGTCAGCCAGTTCAGCACCTGCACGATAGGCCATGGCAATTCCGTCACCAGAAATTGTTTGGTCATTAGAGGTTAAGGAATATAACGAACCAATTCCCCCGGAAGTTAAAATTGTTTGTTCCGCATGGTAGATAATTAATTCCCCTGATTTATCTCTGGCGATCGCTCCATAGCAACGCTGATTGTTAACAATTAAATCATGAGCCATTTCTTCTTCATATATAGTTATTTTTTGCTTTACCTGGTTAATTAGGCTTAGAACGACCTCCCTGCCTGTAGCATCGCCACCGGCATGAACAATTCTTCGTTTATTATGCCCACCTTCACGACCAAGCTCTAAGCTGTTGTCAGGTCCTTTATCGAAGGGAACACCAAGCTCGATTAGCTGCTTAATTATTTTAGGAGCATTTTTGACCAGCTCTTTTGTTGCCGCTTCATTGTTATGAAAGCCGCCGGCTAAAATAGTGTCGGAATAATGGTTCTCCCAATTATCTGCTGCATCAATTGCTGCGGCGATTCCTCCCTGCGCTAAAATTGAGTTGTTCTGCTCGATTGTTCCTTTTGTTATTAAAACAACTCTCTTTTGATCTGCCAGAAGCTTCGCGGCATATAAACCAGCTAATCCGCTACCGATAATCAGTACGTCGGCTGTTCTTAATTTCATGATGAAGCCCCCTATCACTTTGGGATATCCAAATCAACAGGCTACTTTAATCAGCTTACTGACAATACACCTGTCTTTACATCTATTTTTACATAATAATTTTCAGATAGCAATAGGAACGACAAAAAAAGACCTAATGAATGGACTTTTTTTGGAATCTGCCTCCCATCACATCATTAACGTGCTCAATTGCTACAAAAGCCTTCGGGTCGTGCTCAGAAACAATGGATTTTAGCTTGGCAACCTCTAGACGTGTTACAATCACATATAGGAGTTCTTTGTCTTCTTTTGTGTAGCCGCCCTTACCATAAATATGGGTAACTCCCCTTCCCAGACGGGCGATGATAGCTTCAGCTATTTCATCAGATTTGTCCGAGATTATTGTAACCGATTTGGATTCGTCTAGTCCAGCAATTACTATATCAATTGTTTTAAAGGCGATAAAATAGGCTACTAAGGAGTACATTGCACTCTCAAAGCTAAATACAAAGCCGGCTGCAGCCATGATAAAAATATTAAAAAACATGACGATTTCCCCAACTGAAAAGCCAAACCTTTTGTTAATTAAAATCGCCACGATCTCGGTACCGTCGAGGGAGCCCCCATGACGAATAATCAGCCCGACACCGGCTCCCAATATTATCCCACCAAAAATTGTTGCTAAAAATCTGTCGTCGGTCAAGGTAGGAAATAAATGGTGCTGAGATACAAACAATGCCAAGAATCCTACTGCTAGTAAGGTAGTATACGCAAAAGTTTTACCAATCTGTTTATAGCCAACATATAAAAAAGGCGAATTGAGCAAAACAATAAATACAGCTAAAGAAATCGGCGTAATTTCACTCATAATTATTGAGAGACCAATAATTCCACCGTCGATAATTTGGTTGGGAATCAACAAGGACTCCAGAGCTATGGCCACAAAAACCGCTCCAACAATTAGGAAAAGAAAACGCCTGACCCAGTCCATGTGTACCGTGGGAGATTGCATTAAGTCACCTCCATTAAGAAATATTTCTACATCGTCGAATACTCATCTTAGTTGAAATAAAATCGTTGTGCCCGAGGGTGCCCCCAGTAGAGTGTTTTTTTATTTTCTAGTAGATTATAACATAAGCTATACATACAGCTGAAATAAAACTCTAGAATTTTATTAAAATAATATTCAAAAAATATACATATTTTAGCGAAATTTTTTTGAGCAGAAATCCATATATATCAAGGTCTTTACGAAATCTAACTATTATCTATAAAAATATCAAAAAATATTTTCAGCAAAATATATTCACATTATGGCTGGACAATGGTATGATAGGTTCACCAACATGTTTGGTGAGAGTTATGCTATGTTTTGTTTGCCGCTAAACTTACTAGAGTTTAGTCGGCGCTTTTTTTTACCAAAGAGAAGACGCAGGGACGTTTCGCTTGTCTTCTCTTAAAACAAGACAAGCGAAACGTCCCTGCGTCTTCTAGTCTCTATTATTAGTATGCTCTGGCAAACATTACTGTTGTTGTACTCTCTTTACCACAGGATATGCAACAACCGGTTCCGTCGCGTTGATCAAGAGGAATGTTCCTTGCCGTAACTCCGGTCTCTTCTTTAATCTTGTCTAAGCAAGAGATATCTTCACACCACCAGCCTTTAAAGAAACCGCGTTCCTTAAGTAATTGCTCTTCCAGCTCGGCAAAGGAATTAATCGCAAAAGTATGCTCATCCAGGAATTTTTTGGCGCTTTGCAACATCTCATTTTGAATCTGCTCAAGAAGGTGGGGTATTTCCGCGATTTTGCTCAGAGGTAAAAACTCCTTTGTACCAGTGTCTCTTCTGGCAACCACCAACTGTTCTTTTTCTAGATCCTTAGGTCCTAATTCGAGGCGAATTGGCACTCCCCGCATCTCGTATTCATTAAATTTCCAGCCTGGAGTCATTTCTTCGCGGTCATTGACCTTAACCCGGACACCTAACTGTTTTAATTGTTCTGCCAACTCTTGAGCCTTATTTCTTACTAGTTCCTTATCCCCACGTAAAATCGGGATAATAACAGCTTGAATTGGCGCCACTCGCGGAGGGAGCTTTAGACCACGGTCATCACTGTGGGTCATTATTAATCCGCCAATCATCCGAGTTGAAGAACCCCATGATGTTGTGTAGACATGTTGCAGCTTATTTTCTTTATCGGAAAATTGGATTTCAAAGACCTTAGAAAAATTCTGACCTAAATTATGCGAGGTACCGGCTTGTAAAGCCTTACCGTCTGTCATTAAGCCTTCAATGCTATAGGTGTGCAGAGCTCCGGCAAATTTTTCATTGTCCGTTTTCTTACCAACAACTACAGGCATCGCTAAAAATTCTTCAACAAAAGCTCGATAAACTTCCAGCATTTTTACGGTTTCTTCCTCAGCCTCCTCATAGGTAGCATGAGCAGTATGCCCTTCCTGCCATAAGAATTCGGAGGTGCGTAAAAAAGGTTTGGTTACCTTTTCCCAGCGCATTACATTGCCCCACTGATTCAAAAGCATCGGTAGATCTCGGTAGGACTGAATCCATTGGCTCATTGATTGCCCGATTATTGTCTCAGAAGTAGGGCGGATGAATAAGCGCTCTTCAAGCTTTTCCCCACCTGCATGAGTTACCCAGGCTACTTCAGGGGCAAAGCCGGCAACGTGATTCATCTCTCTTTGCAGATAGGATTCCGGAATTAACAAAGGAAAATAAGCATTTTCGTGTCCAGTCTCTTTGATTCGGCGATCAAGATCTTTTTGCATGTTTTCCCAAATAGCATAGCCATAGGGTTTAATAATCATCGTTCCCTTAACAGGACCATAATCCATTAAATCAGCTTTTTTGACGATATCCAAATACCAACGGGAATAATCCTCCTCCTTGCTTTGAATCTCCTTAACGAATTTTTTTTCTTCCAAATTAAACACCCCTTCAAAAAATATTTACTGCTGGCTTATTTTTGAATAAAAAAAGGAGCCTTCTCATCCAAAGGACGAAAGAACTCCGTGGTACCACCCTTATTAACATGCCAATAAACTCATGTTCACTTAAGACCTTTAACGCAGGTTAAACGTTGCTGCTCATCACAGCCTCTTAGGAATGGGTTCAGCTCGATAACTGCAAGGACTCTCAGCGCATATCCTTTTCTCTTTGGCAGCTAATCACACTTACTATTTCCCTCATCGATTTTTAGTATTATAATAATAATTATTGTATTAAATTATACTCATTTGTGTGAAAATGTCAAGCTGGCTGACAACTATTAATTCAAGTTGTTCAAGATATCTCGAGCTACAACAACTCCGCAGGCGCTGGCTTGTGCTAAACCCCGAGTTATTCCTGCTCCGTCACCACCAACGTATAGACCAGAGATTTCTGTTTCGAACTTATTTGATAGCTCTGGTCGGGCGGAGTAAAATTTAGCCTCAACCCCGTACAGCAGAGTATGCTCACTGGCAAAGCCTGGGGAGACCTTATCCAAAGCTTCGATCATTTCCATTAAGCTGGTCACAGTTCTGTGCGGGAGGACAAGCGCCAAATCACCAGGTACAGCGGTTTTTAAGGTTGGTTCGACAAAACCTTTATTAATTCTTTTTTCTGTTGATCTTCTCCCCTTCCTTAAATCGCCAAAACGTTGTATAATAACATTACCATTGCTTAACATATTTGCTAATTTAGAAATGTACTTAGCATATTGAATTGGCTCATTAAAAGGTTCTGTAAAGTTGTGAGAGACTAACAACGCTAAGTTGGTATTATATTGCTTCTCTTTATCCTGTTTAAAAGCATGACCATTAACCGTCATAATCCCACTATGATTTTCAATTACTACCCGTCCTGAAGGGTTAGAGCAAAAAGTTCTAACGGTATTGCTGTAGGTCGGAGTTTTATATAGAAGCTTGGCTTCATATAAATGCTCATTTATATCGGTCATTACTGTATTCGGAACTTCAACTCTCACACCGATATCAACCTGGTTATTGGTCAGTTTTAACTGTTGCTTTTGCAAAATACTTGCCAGCCATTCGCTGCCGTCACGCCCGGGGGCGATAAAAACAAACTTCGCAGAATATTGCTCACCATTATCCAGAACAACTCCTTTTATCTGTTTATTCTCAACAAGAATGTCGGCAACCTTTGTGCGGTGTTTTATATCCAGTTTGTTTTTAAGGTATTCATAAATTTTGGTTAAAATCTTTAGGTTTTCTTCGGTCCCAAGATGTCTGACCCGTGCCTTTAGAAGCTTCATCCCGACAGAGGTTGCTCTTTGCTCGATCTCTTGAATTTTATGAAGTGAGTTCAGTTGCTTTTTTAGTTCCTTAAACTGTTTTTTTAACTGGCTGTTTGGCTGGTTGTCTAGTTCATTTTCTAGGTCATCCAGTTGTTTTTCCAGTAGTTTGATTGATTCATGTATTTGCAGACTGCCATGGGTTTCTTTAGCGGCACCAAACTCGAGATTAATCATGTCAACATACTCGATCAGGCTTAATAATTCGGAGCTCGGGAGATAGTCTCCCATCCAACCACCGAAGTCGGTTGTAATATTAAATTTACCGTCGGAAAAAGCCCCGGAGCCTCCCCATCCTCCTGTTAATGAACAGGTGGGAAAACAGCTCTGGTACTCAAAGCGTGAGGTTGGACATTCGCTTCTCAGGCCTTTATCAATTGGACATGAGCGATGATAGATGTCATGCCCTTTATCAAGCAATAAGACTTTTAGTTGGGGATTGGAGTTCGTCAATTCGTAGCTGGCAAAAATCCCCGCCGGACCAGCACCAATGATAATTGCATCATAGCTTTGATTATTCATTTTTTTCACCCTTATCTTGATTAATGACAATTATAATAATATCATAACAAGCTAGATATACAAACATTTATCAGTAATTAATCTTTAATGTTCGTGTTATTTTAATGAGCAGGAACCATTGTCGGGCAAAACCAAGTAATTACTAGTAGAGCTGAGCATACCTAAGGAAAGGTGGGAATTATAATGAAACGAATTATTTTTATTATTATTATTGCCGCAGGCTTTTATTACATTCTGGTTAATTTGGCTCTAATAAAGGAAGGAATAATGGATTACAACAAGCAGAAATATGAAGAGAACCTTACACCAATAACTGATTAGAGGTTATAGCTTCTGGTCACCTTACTGGATTCTCTTTGTCGAATAGTCCAATGAAGATAGATAATAATTTTCATTCTTTGGGAGATAATATGAAAAATACTTCCTTAGGGTGATAATATGTTTAGGTGGCTGAAAAGAAAGCTCGAGCAGCAAGATAAAAATAAGGGGATATCTCCGAGATTAAGAGGGGGAGAAATCTCTACGGATTTAGCGCAAAATATTAGCTATGTAAAGCAAACCTTCACCAACTCCTCAGACATCGAATACCGGGAATTCTACGTGGGAGTTAATCAAGAGATAGCGGCATTTACTGTTGCTGTTAACGCCTTATATGATAAACAGCTGGTTAATAATGACCTAATTCGACCCCTAATGAGTACTGATTTTCAGCGAGCAAAGGGCTTGGATAGAATTAGTTATTTAAAGAATAGTATTATCACGATTAGCCGATTGCAGGAAAGATCCTTATATACCGACGCTTTTCGAGATTTGCTAAGTGGCGATATGCTACTATTTCTTGATGGTTATGATCAGGCGATCGTTCTGGATACCAAGAAATATACTACCAGAGCGGTAGAGGAGCCGCAATCAGAAAGTGTTGTCCGAGGGCCAAGAGAAGGCTTTATTGAGGATTTACCCACTAATCTTAGCTTAATCCGAAGAAGGATAATAAATCCAAAGTTAAAAATTGAGCAGATGGTTCTCGGAAAAATATCGCAAACGGACGTAGCGATTGTTTATTTAGACGGGGTAACTAATCCTGAGCTGATTACTGAAGTTAAAGCACGTTTGCAACGGATTAATATTGACGGATTATTAGATTCCGGTTTTGTCGAGGAATTGATCGAGGATACGCCGTTCTCGATTTTTCCAACTATAGCTTACACTGAGAAGCCGCAGGTGGTGGTCAGTCGCATTTCGCTTGGCAGAGTAGCTATCCTCGTAGATGGTTCGCCAGTTGCCTTAACAGTTCCGCACCTTTTTGCCGAGGCTTTACATAGTACTGAGGATTATAATTCGCGTCCTTATCTGGCAACATTTATTCGAGTTGTGCGCTTCTCAGCTCTGTTTTTGACTACCTTTGTACCAGCTTTGTATGTGGCTGCTGTTCTCTTTCACAATGAGTTGATTCCAACCGAGCTGATGATTAATATCGCCGCGGCGAGGGAACCGGTTCCCTTTCCGCTTTTCCTGGAGGTTATCATCTTTACGATGGGCTTTGAATTTCTAAAGGAAGCCGGAATCAGAATGCCTAAGCATGTTGGTCAGGCAGTTTCGATCGTCGGCGCTTTAATCCTTGGCGAAGCAGCTGTTAACGCCGGATTTGCAGCCGCACCAACAGTAATCATTATTGCCGTTACCTCGATCTCCGGTTTGATGTTGCCACATTTTATCGAGCTGATTACGGTCTTAAGAATTGTTTTTCTTTTGGCAGCTTCTTTTTTAGGTATCTATGGAATGATGCTGGCATTTACAGTGCTTTTATTTCATTTAGCCGGTACTCGGTCCTTCGGAGTTCCTTATATGTCTCCGTGGTTTCCATTATCAATTGAGGGTTTAGGAGACTTTCTTTTGCGCTTCCCTTTGTGGGCACAAAAAAAACGTCCGAATATTTTTCGTTCACCTAACAAAACCAGAATGGATGATTATCAAATGCCTAAACCTCCTAAGAAGCAGAAGGAGGGGGGCAAGAGGAAGAAATGAGAAGAATTATTCTTGTCTTAACTATTTTCGCCAGCACTTTGCTTGCCGGAATCGTTTTGTCGGGGTGCGGGCAAAAAAGACCTGATGTAAAAGATATCGGGCTTATCAGTTCGGTTGGCGTTGCTTATCAAGAGAATAAATTCGTAGTAACTGTTCAAGCAATTAAGCCTTCGTCAGTTCGGGAAAATAAACCAGATGCGATAATAGTTGAAGAAAGTACAGGGAACACTGTATTAGAGAGTTTGCAGGACTTGATTATTACCTTAGGGCGTAAACCAGTTTGGACACACTTGAGTGTCCTAGTTTTTGCTGAAGAATCGGCTAAAGAGGGAGTACTTCCTCTTTTAGATTTTTTCTATCGGGACATTGAACCGCGGTTAAGTATGTTGCCGATGATCTCGGCAGATAATCTTAAGGACTTATTTGAAGTTAATTCGAAGCTTGGCGGACTGCCTGCCGATCAAATCAATAATTCTCTTGAAGCCGAAAGTGTACTTAACAAAGCAGTTCGCGTGGAATTTCACGATTTTTTAGAGGGATTAATGGAGCCCTACTTAGACCCCTATTTACCGCTGATCCATAAAAAGGGACAGGAGCTGCAAATTTACGGAACGGCAATATTTAAAGGTGATAAATTGGTAGAGACCTTAACTCCTAACGAAACAAAAGGGATGCTGAGAGTTCTGGATAAGATTGAAAATGGAACAGAAATAATTAGAATGAATGACGGTGAAAAACCGATCTTTATAACTTTAGGTGTTAATAGTAGTCAAACTAAGGTTAAGTCAGAAATAGCTGATAAAAATAAAATAATAATTGAGATCAATGAAATCTGTTACATCTCTGGGATAACGGGCGCCTTTATTTTAAACGAGGATAAGCTAAAGGAGATTGAAAAAACTTACAGAGAATTTATTCAGGGTGAGGTTGAGGGAGCAGTAATGAAAATCCAAAAAAGCAATTCTAACGTTTTGGGCTTCGCGCAGGTAATTAATCGTCAAGATAAAGCTTACTGGCAAGAGATTAAGGATCAGTGGGAGAAACTGAACCCAGAGCTGGAGATTGAAATAAAAGTTCAAGTTAAGGTCTCCAACAACCAATTGTCGAAGAATAATTTTTATAAGTGAAATGTAAAGGTGACTGCTAAATGGAACGAATCTCCTATCGTCAAGCGATATTTTTAATGCTAATGTTAATCCCGGTCATGGGACATATAATTATTACTCCCTGCTTGTACCAACTGAGCGGCAGGGATTCTTGGATTGCTGTTGTTTTGGCGCTCCCGCTGGGGTTTATTATCTGGACGATAATAGTTCGCCTGCATAGTTTAAATCCCAGGATGAGCTTTGTCGAAATGCTGGAAAAGGCATTTGGTCGAGGCTTAGGGAAAATTTTATCGCTGAGCTTAATAGCTTACTTTCTTTATATGCTCGTCATTACTTTCTATGCCCTATATGATTATATTCAAGTTGTTTTTTTGCCGGATACTTCAAGGTGGATAATTCTGATCACTTTTTATTTGCTGGTTCTTTATGGTACTTCTTTAGGAATTGAATCAATTACTCGAACTAGTGAATCAGTTATCTTGATCATTATTACCGTTGGGACACTAATTTTTTTATTCACTTTTAATATGAAAGATTATTCTAATCTCTTTCCGGTTTTTGAACAAGGCAGCAGTAGAGTGTTAAAGGGTGTCTGGCTAATGTCAGCAGTATATGCCGAGTTTATTATAGTATTAATGTTTAGCATTAGAAAGGATAAGCCTAAAGACAAATCCTTATTTTTTAATGCTAGTTTAGGGATCCTTATTATTACCTACAGCATTTTATCAACTGTGATCTCGGGATTAACAATTTTTGGCGAAGCTCAAGTGGTTAATATGACTTACCCGCCGCTAGCAATTTTGCGGTTGGTCTCGATTGGCTTTTTAAATAGACTGGATATATATATGGCTTTTACGCTAGTCATTTCTGCAGCAGTTAGGATGGCGGCCTATCAGACCGCTCTGTTGCACGTGATTAAACAAGCATATGCTCTGGAAAAGAAGTGGCTGATAAACCTCCTTGCAGGGTTGATTTTATTTATTATTGTCGCTTTTGTCATCAAGGATCATTTGCAATTCGCTAAGCTTTATCTTACCCTAGCTTATCAGTATTTCGGAATAATATCAGTAGCTTTGTTGTTTAGCACCTGGTTAATCTTAGAAATAAAAAACCGCCTTATATAGGCGATTTTATAAGTCGGCTTTAATTTTTTCACCTAAAAACTTAGCTGCTGTGATAGATTCTGCACTTTGTAAAACCTCTTGTGGTTTTACACCTTTACCAATACAATAACCGGCAAATTCTATTCCTAAAAACTGAAAAATTAATTGAAATTGTTGGATTAAAGGTAGAGCAGTAAGCGGAGCCTTTTCGCCACCGACAACCAAAACATAGGCTTTCTTACCCTTGATCTGCTCCTTAAAATCATAATCAGCGTTCCGCAGGCTTTGGCTAAAACGATCTATAAAATTCTTTAACCTGCCGGACATTGCAAACCAATATAGCGGCGTGACAAAGAGGATTGCTTGAGCCTGAAGAAGCTCTTTGATGACATTTTCATAATCATCAGCAACTGGTGTAAAGCCGAATTCGGTGTGTCTTTCGTCAATAATTGGTTGAATGTTATAATCTAAGAGATCTAATTCTTGATATTGGTCTTGCTCTAAGGAATTAAGAACAACCTTGGTCAGATCCTTTGTATTTCCTTCTTTTCGTGAGCTTCCGTGAATTACAAGCAACTGCATTGTGATAGCCTCCTATAAAGATATTTCTACCTCGTCGAAATAGCACCCTGTTGAAATATAATCGTTAGTGCTCGAAGAGTGCCTCCTATAAAGATATTTCTACCTCGTCGAAATAGCAACTAAGCTGAAAAAACTATATCTAACTATTTATGCTTAATTTTTGTGAAATATAACTGTTTAAGATTAGGACAATTCGGTTTATCATTAAGTATAGCAGATTGACTATGAAAATTACACTTGAATTCCAACACCTTTGAACACGGTCATATTTCAGCAAGAAGTATTTCAATGATGTAGAAATATTTAAAGGAGGATGCACCCTTCGGGCACAACGATCATATTTCAGCAAGAAGTATTTCAATGATGTAGAAATATTTAAAGGAGGATGCACCCTTCGGGCACAACGATCATATTTCAGCGAGAAGTATTTCAACGATGTAGAAATATTTAAAGGAGGATGAAAAAAATGAAGAATGAAGTTTTGCAGGTAATAAAGAATCACCGGAGTGTTCGTCATTTTTCCAAACAGCCGGTTGCTCAGGAAGTCATTGTGGAGCTAATTGAAGCTGCACAGATGGCGGCGAGTTCTAGCTTTATTCAAGCATATTCGGTTATTCAAGTTTCTGATCAGAAGAAGAGGGAGCAGCTTAGAGCTTTTAGTGGGAATCAAAGCTATGTTGAGGAGGCTCCGGTATTTTTAGTCTTTTGTGCCGATTTGTATCGTTTGCAAATGGTAATTAGAGAACAGGGTAGTGAGCCGGATTTTTCTACTATAGAGAACTTATTATTAACAACGATTGATACTGCGCTTTTTGCGCAAAACTTTATGCTGGTAGCAGAAGCCGGTGGCTTAGGAGGGGTCTATATCGGGGGCTTACGAAATAGCCTCCGGCAAGTAAGTGAGCTATTAGTTCTTCCAGAATTAGTAGTTCCGCTTTTTGGCATTTGCCTCGGTTACCCGGATCTAGAAAAGATAAATGAACAAAAAAAACGCTTACCAATCTCCGTTGTTCTTCATCAGGATGCTTATCAAAAAGAGCAAGTGTCGATGATCAAGGAATATGACGCTGAGGTAGCAGAATATTATTCCCGAAGGACGAACTGGAAACGAACAGCGAATTGGTCTAGCTCAATGGCTAATAAGTTCCTTGATCCAATTAGACCTAATGTCAAGGAATTTTTGTTAGAAAAGGGCTTTTCTTTACAGTAAGACAATCGGCTATATTTCTCAAGGATTTTAGTCCTAGATGATCGATTACCGACAAGATGAGCCCGTATTGGTGTTCCTACCTTTTTGTACTTTGGTTTGTCATCCTACCCATAAAAAAAACAAAGCTGGCAGAAACGCCAACTTTGTTTTTCTTGACAAGCGTCTAGTTTTGGACGAGCACTAATCATTAAATAGATCTCCTAAGGAGTTGATCATCCCTCGATCGCTCTTGCTTCCTCGAGGAATATGGGAAGCTATTTTTCCAGCCAAGTTGGCGATAGTCATCGTCTGTAGCCAAATCTTGCCTGGACCAGTCAATCTAGTCAAGAACAAGCCCTCTCCGCCAAAAATAACGTTCTTAAAGCCCTTAACCATTCGAATATCCATCTCAACTGAAGCTTCAAACATTGCAACATGAGAGGTATCGACATCAATGACTTCACCCGGTGCCAGTTCCATTTCCAGAACCTCTCCATCAATCTCGGCAAAAGCCAAGCCATCACCTGAGAGCTTCTGCATTATGAAGCCTTCTCCACCAAAAAAACCGGTACCAAGCTTTTTTTGGAAGAAAATTGATAGTTCGACACTTTCCTCAGCAACCATAAAGGCATCTTTTTGGAGAATTATTGGCTTGTGTCTAGAGATTGTCAAGGGAATAATTTTACCGGGAGCGGTTGGTGTAAATCCGACAACACCCGATCCGCCTTTTGGTTCAAAAAAGGTAAGAGTAAGACTTTCGCCAGAGATGGCCCGACCCAGCGATTTAAGAAGTCCCCCCTTAAAATTGGTGTCCATTGTGATATTTGGGGTCATCCAAGTCATCGCACCTGATTCAGTGTAAATTCGCTCATTAGCGGCTAATTGGAGCTTTAATGCCTGCATTGTTGTTCCGAGTATTTCGTAATTCATTGGAAAACCATTCCCTTCCATGATTTTTTTCTATTAGTCTTTTACGAAATTAGGAGGGAAATGTTTCACGATGTGGTTAATCTTTATACAATTGTTCCAACTCATTGACATAGGCTTCTTCGTCTTCACTTGTTGCTGTGTGCCATTCTTGCTGTTCATCTGTTACATTGGTGGGGACGCTTGGTCCGAGATTTCTTTTCTTTCGTTCTCTGCGTTCCTTCAAATTAAGCCCTCCTTATTAATTAATGGAAGTCTATTCCTGATAGCTTCATTTAAAGTATTTACAATTATTAGAATAAATATTATGATCATTTTTCCAAAAAAAACTCCGCTGCTTTTAGGGCGGGAGTTTAAAATAATGGGGTTTAATTTTTTATTTCGCTATGGACCCAGTTGAATAGTGTCGCATGTTTTATTTCGTCATGTTGAATTGAGTAAAGAATGTCGCGAATATCCGGACAATTGCTGGCAAGGTACATCTCCTTGTATTTTTCAAAGGCTTTAAGCTCATTAATAAACGATTTTTTCAGCCCGTCATAAAAATGGTGAAAATCTGCCCTTTTAACAGCAACTTCAGGCCTTTGTCCGGTTAACTGCAGATATAGTTGAGATAAAAGACGATTGTGCTCTTTTTCGTCAGCAAGGGCAATCTTCAAGCTGTATTTCGCCATTTCGGTGGGGGCAACGGATAGAAGCTCGGAATAAAGACTAATGGCACTTCTTTCCCCGGCAATGGCGTCTCGCAAATCTGCCAGAAAGCTTGGATAGTTCTGAAACCTGATATTCTTCCAATCGGTTTGTTGATTATTAGCATATTTGAAATTATTCATTTTAACCTCCCATAGTTAATTCTAGATTCCTTCCATTCTCACGTCTAACCTCTCACTTCTAAGTCTCGCATTATAGTCTATGGCCTAGAAGCTTAAAGTGTTATTTAAGTTCGGAAAATGGGCTTATTCTAACATAAGTTTCCCATAATACCATTAAGCTACTAGGTACAATTTCAAGAATTTTCGATACAATCATAACAAGTGGGATTTTAAATAATTGGGGGACAAAATGAGTAAAAAATGTATAGTTTGTGGCTCCGAGATGGATATCACAATTAGAACAGTTTTTTATAACAAACAGGTAAAAATACATAACGTACCTGTATTTAGCTGTGACAGTTGCAGCAACAATGAGTTAATGGAAAAGGGCAAGCTAACAAGAATAATTAATAGATATGGCACGTTTGAACTGGAAAGCGAGTTGAGCTTTGACAAATTTTCCGAGCTCGCTCAATTAATCGTCATGGGCTACAATGAGCAAAATGCCTTCTCGATGAATGATGTCATTCAACATGAGGTGATGGAGTTAGTTAAAAGTTTTTTTGTTGAAGAGTCGATTGATGAGAAAAGGTTATCGGAGATCATTCGGGAGAAGATTAGCCGCTTTGTTCATTAGGTGTGGATAGATAAGGGGATTTGTATCTTCAAGGCTGTCGCTAGATTGGCGACAGCCTTGAATGTTGTTTAAGTTGTTTTAACAGACTCCGGAGGTTGCTGTTCAGCAAACTCCTCTTTATATTGCAATTGATATAGCTTATAGTATAGCCCGCCAAGCCCCAAGAGCTCTTGATGATTACCCATTTCTCGAATTCTTCCCTTATGCAGCACGATGATTTTATCGGCATGCTGGATAGTAGATAACCGGTGAGCAACTACAATAGTGGTGCGATTTATCACCAATTTTTTTAAGGCATCTTGAATTAATAGTTCAGTTTCTGTATCAATGTTCGCAGTCGCTTCATCCAAGACGAGTATTGAGGGGTTAAAGGCTAAAGTTCTGGCAAAAGCCAACAGCTGCTTCTGACCTTGTGATAGCGTAGAGCCGCGCTCCTTAACTTCCTCAGAATATTTGTTGGGCAATCTCTCAATAAACCGGTGAGCGTTAACGTATTTTGCCACCTTTTCAATTTCCTCAGCACTAATGTTTGGATTATTTAAGCTGATATTTGAACTGATGTCCCCGGCGAAGAGAAAGACATCCTGCAGAACAATACCGATGTTTTTTCTCAGCTCGTGCTTATCTATGGTTTTAATATCCTTGCCGTTAAGCCTGATCGTCCCTCTTTGAATGTCATAAAAACGACCCAAGAGATTAATAATCGAGCTTTTACCGGCACCGGTCGCGCCGACAAAGGCCACCATCTCTCCGGGATGAATTTTGAAGCTGACATCCTTTAATACCCATTCCTCTTCATTATAGGCAAACCAGACCTGGTCAAATTCAATTTCATTTAGCTTACTTGTCAGTTTATGGGGTTTATCTGGGTTAAAGATTATATTTCTTTGATCCATTAACTGAAAGATCCGTTCAGATGAAGCCATAGCTGATTGCATTATGGTATATTTTTCTGTTAAGTCATTTATTGGCTGGAAAAAACGTCTGATATAATCAATAAAGGCGTATAATACTCCAAATTCCAGAGCGCCGGATACTACTCCGCGTCCGCCAATCCACAGCAATAAGGCAAGGGAGAGGGAATAAATAAAGTCCATTGACGGTCGGAAAATTGCCGCAGATTTTAACTCCTTATTGCTGGCTTGATAATGTGCGGTATTGATTTCGTCAAAGGCTGCGAACTGCTGTTTTTCTCTTTTAAAAATATGGATAATTCTCATTCCTGAGATATTTTCATTTAAGGTAGCATTAATTCTGGCAAGCTTTGCTCTGACAGTTCTAAAGGCGTCCCTAGCATATTTCCGGTAAAGAATTGTTGTAGAGATAATCAGCGGAACGGAAATGAAGCTAATCAGGGCTAACATTGGATTCAGCTGTAGCATGACAATGACGATACCAACAATAATAAAAACATCTTTAAATAAATTAACCAAGACATTTGTATACATCTCATTAAGTGCTTCCGTATCATTAGTAACTCTCGTAACTAACCGTCCGACAGGGTTTTTGTCAAAGAAAGATAGGGATAATGTCTGTAAATGTGCGAATAGCTCCTGTCTAATTTTAAAGATTATTTTTTGCCCGGAATATTGGAGCAAATAAACTTGGATATAGTTGAGTACGAAGCCAAGAAGCAAGATGCCAAAGAATAGTCCGCCGATCAAATATAGGGATTTTATATCACCCTCGCGAAAGATCATTAATTGTTCGTCAGATAAGATTACGGCGGAACGCTCCAAATTATCGACAAGTAAAATCTGCTGATTATTAAGTGTTTTTATCTCTAATAGGCTATTGCTCTCCACAAGACCTTCGGCCAAAAAATAAGTATTATTGAGGTCAACTATCTGAAATAGAGGCAAGTCAGCGCTTGGCGATTCAGCAAAATCCTTAATTCTGACAAAGTCCTGATCTTGAAAATTAATCAGCTTTTCCGAAAGGATTGCCGGAGCCTGACCTTCACTATAAGCTACCATTGGTTGATTAATGCCATTAATATGCTCATCAATAGCGATTTTTATCAGATAGGGTTGTGCCAGTTCTAAACTGGTAATTATTAATAATAGGACTACTGAGGCGACAATTAGCCATTTATACGGCTTAGCAAATTTCAGCAAGCGTCTAAAAAGGCGATAGTCGTAGACTTTCCCGAGCGACTCTTCCTCATGATAATCAGTCATTTTATGTCACATCCTTATTGGTTAGCAATGATCTCTTCTAATAATTGCTTTTGATAGAGCTCATAATAAGCTCCTTTAAGTCCTAATAGCTCTTCGTGCGTTCCTCTTTCGCTGATTTCACCCTCTGTCAGCATAATTATCTCATCAGCTTCTTTGATAGTTGAGATGCGATGAGCAATAATAATACTGGTGCGCTGACTCATAATTTCTTTTAATCTTTTGAGAATGGCCTCTTCAGTCTTCGTATCGACAGCTGAAAGACTATCGTCAAGTATGAGGATGCTGGGGTTTTTAATTAAGGCTCTAGCAATTGAGACCCTTTGCTTTTGTCCGCCGGACAAGGAAACACCCCGCTCGCCAACCAGTGTGTCGAATTGATTAGGAAAATCGCGAATGTTTTCCAAGATCTCGGCATTTTCAGCTGCTTTTTCAATCTCTGCATCGCTATAGGCGTCTAACCCGAAGCCAATATTCTCTTTAATCGACTTGGAAAAGAGAAAATTATCTTGGGGAACATAGCCTATTGCTTGCCGGAGCGTTTCTAAAGGAAATGATTTGATGTCCTGACCGTCAATCTGAATCATCTCTGCTTCAACATTATACAGTCTGGTCAACAGGTTTACTAAAGTTGTCTTGCCACTGCCGGTTTTACCGACGATTGCTAATGTTTTTCCTTGTTTAATATGCAGGCTAATATTTTTCAAGACAGGCTGCACTGTACCCGGATAAGTAAAACTGAGATTGTTTATTTTAATATCTCCCTTGATTGCCTGAAACTCCGGATTGATCAATTGGGGATCATCATAAATTTCCGGTTCGGTCTGGAATATTTTGTTTAAACGTCCCATTGATGCAGCCCCGCGTTGGAGGATATTCATCACCCAGCCAATCGCCATAATTGGCCAGGTTAGCAATCCTAAATAACTGTTAAAAGCCACAAAATCTCCTAAAGTAATCTCGCGACTAATTACCAGTACACCGCCATAAGCCAAAACTATTAGTAAGCTCAAACCGGAGATGAATTGGATAACCGGATGGAATACTGCTTGGATGCGAACTAAAAACATATTTTTATTAACATAATCTTGATTAGCTTTTGTAAATTTATTTATCTCTTCGTCTTCTTGAACAAAGGATTTGACGACACGAATTCCGGAAAAGTTCTCTTGGGTACGTTCAGTAAGGTTCGAAAAGGATTCTTGGGCGCTTTTAAACCGGATATGGATTAGTTTGCCAAAATAATTAGTCAGATAAGCCATAAAAGGCAAAGGCAAAAGGGCAATAATCGTTAGTTTAAATGAGATTGTTTGCACCATCATGAAAATAGTTGCCGAGATTAACATAAATGTATCGGCGAGCATTACAACACCAGGTCCAGCTGCCATGCGAACGGCGTTTATGTCATTAGTGGCATGAGCCATCAAGTCACCGGTTTTATGATGGTTAAAATAATTTGTCGAAAGCTTTTGAAAGTGGGAATAGAGATCGCTGCGCAGCTTATACTCAAGGAATCTAGCCGTTCCCATTATGTAGATCCTCCACAAAAACCGGAATAAGAACATAAAAAAGGCAATGACGATAATTATTCCGCCAAAATAAATCATCCCCTTGTTCGTCAGGGTTTGGTTTTTGATCTGATCTGTATAGTTGCCTAGCAGCTTCGGGATGATTAGTTGTAATGCATCAACCCCAAGTAACCAGACTAAACCAATAATATAGCTTTTTTTGTGAACAATAAAAAACTCTTTTAATGCCAGAAAATGTCTCACGCTGCTTTTTCACCTCAACTGTATTCCTTCGCTATACGAAATATAATAACATAAAATTAACTTCTTGCGGCAGTTAAAAATAGCTCACTTAGAGAATATTTTTTTCTTCAAGTTTTTCCAATAAGAGCATCAAGCCGGCAAAGGTTAGAATAATTGCTCCGATTAGTTTCCAAGCTGTAGGTATACTCATAAAAGTTAAGAAACCGCCCATAACGACAGGTCCAATTACATGACCAAAACCGATAAGCATTGGAATTATTGAACTCATCCTTCCACGATGGGAGGCCGGAGTATGGTTAGCAATGAACGGCATTGAGCTGATTGTTACAAAGATTTCCCCTAAAGTAAAGATGAAGATTGAGAAGAAGAAAATTGCTTTGGTACTGATAAATCCTAGTATACCAAAAGCTACGGTGTATAGAACTCCACCATAAACAATTCTGCGAATATTCTTTTTCCGGGCGAAAAGCATAGTGATGATTGGTGTAAAGACCATGACAATAAATCCATTAAACCCGGAAAGCTGCCCATAGAGCTTAGCACCTTCATTTACGAAATTTTGCTCGGCGTGAATTGGTATTAGAAAGGTCCACTGCGAATAAATAAAGCTATAACCAAGGGAAATCAGGGCAAAATATAGCAGGATTCGTCGACCAGCCAGAACTTTAAAGATCGAACCTTCAACCCGCTTTTCCAGCTCGCGGTCTTCACCCAGATCTTCTTTAGTTTTACTAAAGGTCTCTTTTATAAAGAAAAAGACTAATAATACGGCAAGTAGAGCAGTTATCCCGTCAATAAGAAAAACTAAAGGCAAATATTCCTCGAATAAAAACCCACCGATTACCGGTCCGATAATAAACCCAATATTAAAGCCCATATAGGAGAGTGAGTAGGCACCGCTGCGATTTTCTGGAGTAGTAAGATCGGCCATTAATGCATCATGAGCCGGTTGGGCAATTCCCATAAAGAAGACCGCCAGCATGATCAGATAAATCATTGAGAAGGAAGGCTCTATCAAGGCGATAACCAGATAGGTGGCAGCCCCTAAAATATCAAAAATAATAATAATGATTTTCCTGCCGATAGTGTCGGCCAATTTACCGCCAATCAAGCTGGCAGGTCCAAATAGGATACCGGTTATCGAAATCCAAAAACCGGCTTCGGCGATTGAGAGGCCGATTTTTTTAACGAGAATCAGGGTCAGCAATGGGAAAACTAATACTCCCATAGCATTAATAATTCTGGCAACAAATATAACATAGACTTCTTTTGGTAAATTGGAGTATGGACGTAATAATTCTTTAATTTTTTCTCTTAGTGTAGTCACAAAAATCCCCCTATTCCTTAACGACTGTGAAAAAAAGAAAAGCCTAATCCTTGCATTAAAACAAGGCAGGCTTTTTAAGCAATATTAACTTATGTGAATAACTACCTAATCACATAAAAAAATAAAAAGCCACAAGCAAACAGCTTGTGGGATTATTCTCCAATTAATATAACTAGTTTTTTTCACAGGCCGTTTGTGTAAATAATATTCTGTTAATCAAAAAGGCTTTTCTTACAATTAACATTCAAACGACCTCCCTTAAAAATATTTTAACTACGACGAAACACATCAGAGCAGAAATAAAATTGTTGTGTTTCTAGAGCATGAATAGATTATAATCCATTTAATTTTTTTTGTCAAAAGAAACCAAGTTTTTTTAAAAAGAAATTTTTCGAAAGAATGAATAAAATTGTTGATCTATTAGCAAAACTATAACAAAAAGGAGGCACAAATCTATGCAGGAAAAACCATATTTTTGTCCAAATTGCCGAGGAAATCGGACTAAATTCCGCCTGATAACTAGGAACGCTCAACATATCCAAAAAGATGCCTTTGATGGAAGTGTGAAGGAAATGGGCAACCTGGATTCCTTCATTACTGAACAAGGGGATACGGAGGTCGAATGCCTGGCCTGCAACTATATCGGCTATGAAATGATGTTTATCAAGGCTGCTGAAAGGGAACCGCGCCAAAGAATGTTTTAAATCACCAATCCTAAATATTTGACGAAAATTTTGCTAATAACTTATACTAGAGTATATAGTAAAGAAAACTTCATTCAGATGGAGCTTTAAACTCCACCTGAATGTTAGTTGCACTTATCCAGGAGCTTAGCGCCGCTTATCCCCCGCAACACTAAAAATGAATGCAACATCGTCGAGTAAACAACGAAGCAAATGAAAATCGTTGTGCTCGAAGAGTGCTTGTAGAAGCGGGAGCCTTAGCGGCGGTTAGCTATCGGGTCAAAATGCTGTCAGATGTTAAGGGGGTAGACTGTGAAAATCAAAAATGTAATCAATGTGCTTAAGATGAACGGATATAAGGTAACTGAGCAACGAAAGGCTATCGCTCAGTCAATTCTTGATCAAGAAAGCTATCTCTCCGCTAAGGAGATACTTAATCTGGTTCAAAGGAATTACCCCGGAGTCAGCTTTGATACTATTTATCGGAATCTGGCAATATTAGCCGAATTAGAGTTGGTTGAAGAAACCCAAATTGCTGGTGAGTCCAGATATAAGATTTCATGTGTTCAGGATCACCATCATCATTTGCTCTGCACCAGCTGCGGAAGCAGCGCAATTCTAGCGGATTGCCCTATCGATTTGTCGGCGGATATTGCCGGAAAATTCCGGGTAACTGGTCACAAGTTTGAAATATACGGATTATGCGAGAAGTGTCAATAGCAGCCTAGCAGGTTCGGGAAGCCTCGGGGACAGGTAACCTGTCTGACAACCCCCCAGTAGGTCACCTATTTTGAGCTTCTAAGAAGTATATTATTTGGATTCTTGATAAGCTTTTGCAGATGTGCTCGGACATAATAAATAATATCTTCAATTTGTTCCTTAGTTGCATTATCAATATGGATTCCCATTAGTACTGTGACGGTACAATTCAGCTCTTTGGCTAGTGATTGAGCACATTCCTTAGCTAGCAAACCTTCCTTATGATGCGGTAATTCCTGCATAGCAACTTTAATAAGATCGGAGTCAAAGTAGGCTGTAGCAACTGCACCGATGTGAGAAGCTCCACCGGTAATCGTCATGGCTAAATCATTCCCCATCTGTAAGGAATGAAATTGGATATTATAGGGATTATTCTGTTGCATTATTTAACACTCCCTTCCATCTTATCGCTAATTGGTTTTCAGCTTATCTTCGGTTTCAACAAGACTCCCTCTTCAACACCGTAAGAGGGAGTTGTTTCAATCCTCGAAATAAGTCTCGCTAAATTCAGATGGAGTTAAAACTCCACCTGAATAAGTCTCGCTTTATTCAAAAAAGAGTTCAAGCTTATCTCCGTGCTTGATAGGAGAATTAAAATCTGCAGTAAGTCCATTAATTCGAATAACATATTTCGTACTGCCACGATTGTTGGTTGTATCGAAATCCGCATATCTAAACACATCGCTAAATAGGAAACCTGCCTCTTCATTTGCAGTTATCTCAATAATACTATCAGGCAGAATAGGTGAGTCAAGCTGAACCTTTTGATTGTTCATTAATATTTGTAGGGAAGATGGTTCAACTTTTATTCGTGTTCCATTAAAGGTGACTTCAATAACTTTTACAGGGTAGGATTCACCCGCCAAAATGTCTTTAATTGTTGGGTAAGGTACGATTTCATTGCCAAAAGAGATGGTATCCCCATCATAAATCTTTTCTTTTAAGCCGACTAACTGGTTATTTCTGAATAATTTTTTTGGCGAATAAGTAATTGTTTTACCCTTCTCCCCAAGCTGAATGCTGATGATTTTCTCTGTAAAGGGGATTGTGGAGTATTCTGCCAGAACCAGTGCCTCCTCTATTGTTTTTACGTGATAGAAATTTATCGATTCCCGATCCTTAATTGGAGTATTGTAGCCCGTATCTATTCCATTAACCTCGACTAAGGGAGGTAATTTTATCAGGCTACCGTCAATGGTTAAATTTAATGGCTTGATCGGACTATAATTTAGGGCTTCGAAAATAGTAAGCGTAGAATCTTTTCCATTAATTCCGGGCTTAATGACGATTTTATCGCCATTTTTTATCTTCGAATCTAAGCTGGCCGTTTCGTTATTTAATAAAATTTCCGGAAGTGTGCCGTGTTCGCCGGGAATCATTTTAACTTTGTCGTTAATTTTTATGGTCATTGCCAGTCCGGGTTTGCCAAATAGATTTTTTACCGGGATTGCAGCAGCGATTAGAGCATCACCAATAGTTAGAGATTTCATCTCAAACAAGTGGATAATCTCATTATTCACGTAAAAGGTCAGGTATTGAATTGGATTTTCCTTAGATGAGATACCTATCCCTATCGGGGTAACAAGTTCAGGTCCCTTAGCAAAATCTTCTTGCCAAACCAAGCGCTGCTGGATCGCATCTGCACCCCTAACTGCAACTCTTTGAGGTGATAGACCAAGAATCTCCGCCAGCACTTCCGTAAGCAGCGGAGTTTGGCTACCGCCGCCAACAAGCATAACTGCTTGAGGTGGTTTTTTGTTCAGTTCGAGAATTTTTGTACTGATATTTGAAGCTAATCCCAACACTGCCTCACGGATCTGCTCGATTATTACATAGGCCGGTAGTTCATAGGTCTTACCTAGGATGTCGGTAAAGGTGATTAACTCTTCTACATTTAATTTGCGTTTTATTTCTTCAGCAATATTGAAATCTAATAAATAAAGATGGCTAATTGCTTCTGTTATCTCATCACCGGCAATTGGCACCATTCCGTAGGCAACAATCGTCCCTTCCGAGGTAATAGCGATATCTGAAGTTCCGGCACCAATATCTACAAAGGCGATATTCAGTTTGCGCATACTAGGAGGAATTAGCACGTGAATTGCTGCTATAGGCTCAAGTGTTAAGGCTTCCATCTCCAGACTAGAACGGTGCAGACTAGAAATTAAAGAATCGACAACAACCCGTGGTAGGAAAGTTGCGATAATTTCTACTGCTGCTTTTCTTCCACGCTGATCAATTAAGCTGCCGATTATCTGGTTGTCAAGAAAATAATTTACGACACTATATCCCACGCAATGGTAATGGGTCATATCCTCGCTCTCAGAATTAATCAGTTGTTTTTGCGCCTCCTGAATTGCTGACAGCTCAAAAGCCCGGATATCCTCTTTGCGTAAAAGAGGTTGCCCTTCAATACTGGTCTCTAAGGTAACTCTACGTGTTTTTAGAGCTCGTCCAGCTGCGGCAACTGCGGCTTTTGGCAAAGGACCATGAATTTGCTCTAACTGATTCTTAACCTTTTGGATCGTATCGGAGACAGCCAGCACATCATGAATTTGTCCGTCCAGCATTGAACGATCTATATGTTCTACCATTTTAATATCTAACACTTCAAATTTCCCATCCGCTAACGGATTAAGGAGAACACCAATTACGCTTCGAGTACCAATATCTAAAGCAAATATGGGTGTTTCTTGTTCCACCATAACCACCCTCTCGTAGAATTTCGACATATTTCTTATTCTATTCTACCACTAAGAATCCTTTTTTAGCGACTAGAAACTTCTAACCATGAATGGACACAGATAACTTGAAGTGGATGGGAAATTATTATAGTAAGCTTTGTTGAGAATGTGGTTCACTTTTAGATTACAAGTGGTATAATAAATTTTAATACTTTTCTGTATAAATCATATGTTCGACAAGAATTGACGATGCGAGACAATGGGTGGAAAAGACAGCGGAAACGTCCCCGTGTCTTAAAAAGGAGGAAAATGATGAGTAATCAGGAGCTGGAAAGATTAAGAACTGAGGTAGATGAGTTAAATATTAGGCTATTGGAACTGATTAATAAACGAGCCGGGATAGTTGAGGAAATTGGTCATCTGAAGACAAAGCAGGGGCTGCCAAGGTTTGATCCAATCAGAGAAAGAGCGATGCTTGATTTAATTGTCTCTAATAACCAAGGTCCATTCGATGACCGTACTGTCCGGCACCTGTTTAAACAAATCTTTAAGGCTTCCTTAGAATTGCAACAAGACAATAATAACAAGCAGCTATTGGTCAGCAGGAAACGTCATCCAGAGGATACTATTGTAACTGTAGGCGAAACAGAAATCGGCAAACATCCGGTTATTATTGCTGGACCTTGTTCTGTAGAATCAGAGGAACAGCTGAACCTAGTTGCTAAACATTTATCCGAGCAAGGAGTTAAGTTAATTCGGGGTGGAGCCTTTAAACCACGAACATCCCCCTATGATTTTCAAGGCTTAGGAATCGAAGGGTTGAAGCTCTTAAGGAAGGTTGCTGATCAGTACGGTTTAAAAGTAGTAAGTGAGATAGTAAATCCAGCTGATATAATTATGGCTACTGAATATGTAGACGTGATTCAAATTGGCGCGCGAAATATGCAAAATTTCGAATTACTAAAAGCGGCCGGACAGGTAAAAACTCCAGTTTTATTAAAAAGAGGAATTGCAGCCACAGTTGAAGAATTTCTATTTGCGGCAGAATATATCGTAGCTAAAGGAAATGATCAAGTTATTTTAGTAGAGAGAGGGATCCGCACTTACGAAAAATGGACCCGCAATACCCTGGATATCTTAGCCGTCCCTCTGCTAAAACAGGAAAGCCATTTACCGGTGTTAGTCGATATCAGTCATTCTGCTGGTCGAAAAGATATTGCTATTCCGATAGCTCAAGCAGCAATAGCAGCAGGTGCAGATGGAATTATGGTCGAGGTTCACCCTGACCCTCCTGTCGCGTTATCTGATGCCAATCAACAGTTGAATTTGGATGAGTTCACTAATTTTTTAAGTAGATTAAAGGTGAATAATTTTTTACCGTCAACTGTAAAAATCTAAGCAAAATGACTTGTGTTTCAAGATAGATGGTTTTGTAAGGAGCTGATATTTATGGAGTTTGATCAAATAAAAGAATTAATTGCCAAAGGAAATGAGCGATGGATTACGGCCTTTAAGCTGCAAGACCCGGAAATGTTTGCCTCAATTTTTAGTTCAGATGGGTCAATTTTTTCGGAAAATGGCGATATTATAACCGGTCGCTTGGAGATTCAGAAGAGAATTACGCCATTCATCGAGCGATCAGGTCCTATAAAGGTCTTAATTGAGACTCTGAACATTTTTCCTACAGCAGATTTAATATATGAATCTGGAAAATATTCCTATATATTTGCCGAAGGTAATGTTAGCAGTGGCAAATACGTTGTTGTCTGGAAAAAGAATGATGAGGGTGGTCTAGAAATATTTCGGGATATCGGTCTTTCCGAGTGAATGATTAGAGGAAGGAGAGTGAGAAATAGAATGCAGGTCAGATTGGCAAGATTAGAGGATTTGCCGCAGATAACAGCAATTTATAATCAGGCAGTTATTAATACGGTAGCTACATTTGATACAGAGATTAAAACAATTGAATCAAGGATAGCGTGGTTTAATGATCATAATGAACGTTTACCTATCTTGGTCGCCGAAGAAAATTCACGGATTTTTGGTTTCTCCTCGCTCTCCTCGTGGTCTGAACGCTTAGCATATAATAAGACTGCGGAACTCTCTGTTTATGTAGACGAGGCTTATCATGGCCAAGGATTAGGGAAACTGTTAGTTGGGAAAATAATTTCTGAAGCAAAAGAACAAGGAATCCATACAATTCTTTCGCGGATTGCCGGGGAAAATTCCATTAGTGTTCAGCTTCATACAAATTTTGGGTTCCGTTCCATCGGAATAATGAAAGAGGTCGGCTATAAATTTGATCGATATGTTGATGTTCATCTTTTTCAACTGATGTTGTAGAGGAATATGACCTTAACCTCCTAAGAAATTAGGAGGTTTTTTGGTAAAAAAAGACTTTAATTATTGCTAAAATAATTCTGTTATTAAACCGAAATAATAAATAAGGATTTATTTAATAAACAGCCTGACAGGATTACTTGCAATCCGGCTTAATCAGTGTTATATTAGCGAAAAAGCATGAACGGAGAGAGTGAAATGACAGTAACAATTTATGACGTTGCCCGAGAATCAGGCTACTCCATGGCCACTGTCTCTAGAGTAGTTAATGGTAACACTAACGTTAAACCGGAGACGAGGAAAAAAATCTTAGCAACAATTGAACGATTAGGATATAGACCAAACGCTGTCGCTAGAGGATTGGCCAGTAAAAAGACTACAACTGTCGGAGTAGTTATTCCTGACATCTCTAATCCTTTTTTTGCGGAGGTTACGAGAGGGATCGAAGATATTGCCAGCATGTATCATTACAACATTATCTTATCGAATTCTGACAAGAAGCTGGAGAAGGAATTATCGCTAATTGACACCCTATTAGAAAAACAGGTTGATGGATTATTGTTCTTAGGTGGGGAAGTGACAGATGCCCATTTGGAGATTTTCAATTCTACCGGTGTGCCAGTAGTTTTAGCAGCTACTAAGGACCCGCATAGTAATTTTCCTTCTGTCGACATAAACCACTTTTGTGCCGCAAAAGACGCTGTAGAACAATTTATTCATGCCGGCCATCAAAGGATCGCGATGATTTCCGGACCATTAACAGATCCTTTAACTGGGTATGAACGTTTTCAAGGCTATAAGAGCGCTTTGGAGAAAGCAGGAATTTCTTTTACTGATGAATTAGTTAGAGTTGGCAATTACCACTATCAATCCGGAATGGATGCGATGGAGTATTTTTTAGGATTACCGGACAAGCCAACCGCGGTATTTGCTGCTAGTGATGAGATGGCAGTTGGCGCAATTCACAAGATTCAGGATAATGGTTTAAATGTACCGACTGACATCGAGGTGAGGGGCTTTGACAATACTCCAATATCTTCAATGGTCAGACCGCTGCTTTCCACAGTTGCCCAACCTCAGTATGATATTGGTGCTGTGGCAATGCGCTTTTTAACTAAGCATATGAATAAAGAAGTTGTTTCTGATCATATTGTTATTTTGCAGCATCAGGTTACTAATCGTAATTCTACCAAATAACTAGGTAAAAGTTTCTTACAAAAAAAGTAGTGGGAGAGGGCTATGAAAAAAATTGACATTATGACATTAATCGGTATAATAGGTGGTTTATTACTATTAGCTGGTGCAATCGTTGTTGCAGGGAGCTTAGCAGGTGCTAAAATTTTTTTTAGTTTGTCTTCCTTTTTAACCACAGTAGGTGGGCTGATCGCCTCGATTATGGTTAATTTTAATACTAAAGAAATAAAGGAAACAACGACTTCGATTAGAGAAACTATTTTTCAAAGGGAATATAATATTAGAGAGCTGGTTGAAAATTTTGTCAACCTGGCAACTATGGCTAGGCGTGAAGGATTATTGGCTCTAGACAATAAAATTGATGAAATAGAAGATCCCTTTATCAAGAAGGGAATTCTCTTAACCGTTGATGGATTAGAGGCAGAAGTAATTAGAGAGATTTTAACGGCTGAGATTGTAGCGATTGAAGAGAAGCAACGGATTGGAAAAACGGTTTTGGAGAAGGCTGGAGAAATGGCCCCTGCTTGGGGGATGATTGGTACCTTGGTCGGTCTAATCTTAATGCTCCAGAACCTTGATGATCCGAAAACAATCGGACCGTCAATGGCTCTTGCTTTAATAACGACATTTTATGGTGCAGTGTTGGCCAATCTATTTTTTATCCCTTTATCAGGCAAGTTAGGTAATCGTACTGAGTACGAGCTATACATTAAGCAAATAATGATTGAAGGAATCTTGGGCGTCCAATCGGGACAGAATCCTAAACTTTTGCGAGAGAAGTTGGAGGTTTTTGTTGATACTGAAGAAGTGGAAGTAGGCGAAGCAACAGTTGCGAATGAAGAGGTGGCCTTCTAATGAATAGAACTAGGAGTAAAAAGGGTCAGGGACAGAAGGGTGCTCCGGCTTGGATGACGACTTTTTCCGACTTAATGACGCTAATCCTCGTATTTTTTATCCTTTTATACTCTTTTTCGGAAATTGATGCTACTAAATTCCGGACTATTGCTAACTCCTTTAAGGGGATTTTTGATAATCAGCAATCGCTGTTTTTAGATTACCCAGAATCCAGTCCAATTGAGTATGAGGCTCCTCCCAAGGACTTGCAGGATCAAGAGCGGATTGAGGGCAAGGATACTGATGACCAAAAAGCGCAAAATAATCAACAACTAGATGAATTGCTGTATAAAATAAAAACTTATTTGAAAGAGCACCAGCTTGAAGCGGTGATTTTGGCGACTAGAGAAGAGCGCGGAGTTGTTCTGGTCTTGCAGGAGAACGTCCTTTTTGATTCGGGGAGGGCGGCTGTTAAGCAACAGGCCAAGCCATTTTTAGCTAAAGTTGCCGATTTAATTGCTACGCTGCCTAATATGGTCGAGGTGGAAGGTCATACAGACAGCCAAAGAATTATTCAACCGTCGCAGTATACTTCTAATTGGAATTTAGCAGGAGATCGCGCGGCCAACGTTGCCAATTATTTTATTAATGAGCAGAAGTTCCCGGCCGACAGGTTTAAAATCTCCGGTTACGCAGATACTCAGCCAGTAGATACTAATGCTACAGAGGAAGGCAGACTTAAGAACCGCAGAGTGGTAATAGTTATTTTAGATGATGAGGATGATAGTGGTCTTTAGGCAGTTGGATGGAAGAAAAGTTAATGATTAGGATGGAAATAATAAGGAATTTCACCCAAAAGCTATGCTCTTGGTGAAATCCCTTTTTTAGTTTCTCTATCGGTAGATGATTTACCTTTGGACTTCAATAATTGCTGAAGAATTCGATTCCCCATACTGATTAGTAGCTGTAATATAGTAATAACCAGTCGCAGCCGGCAGTGCTGTGTGTTTAAAGGTGGTATCCTTAGTCGAACCGATCAATTCAAAGCTACCGCTTTTTTTGGTGTTGAAGTAAATGTTATATCTAATAACATTGTCCTGAGCCGGATTAGCCTCCCAGCTCAGAGTAACATTTAATAAATTCACTGTTGATGTTAATTTTTTCGGATTGCCGGGAATCGTTCCGGTAGTTTCACCAGTACCAATATCCGGCAAATTGTCAGTGTCGTTACCATCATCCCCGATTTCCCCGCTGCTTTCGCCATCTCCTTGTGTACCATCATTATCTGGGAAAGGATTTAATTGTGAGACATCAACTGTCCCCACCAGCTTAGAGGGGCTAGATTCAGTTCCATCTACGTAAACTGTTGTTACGTAATAAATACTCGGGATACTGGAACTAATCGTGCTTTCGACATAAGGTCTGCCGACTTCCAGATTTGTTTGCAGGAAAACACCAACCTTACTAAAGGTATAATTGCTGGTTCCTGAGCGGTAGACACGATAGCCAACTATATTCTCATCTATTACTTTATCCCAAGAAATAACGTTTTTGTACCCCATTAGCTTGATCTCCAGATTGCTTGGAGGAGGCGGGACTAAGCCCTCGGCAACTGCTCTTGGGTCTATTTCGTTAGGCAATTCTTTATCATAGTCAACAGGTCGAGGTTTTTTAATAACCTTGCCATTTGTATCAAGCTGTTCTCTGCCGTTTTTATCTAAATCCGGCGGTAATTCATATGGATCACGCTGATAGAAAATCCCGGATTTCACCATATCTTCAGGAGTATCAGGTTGGGCTAAGTAGCGAATTCCGTCATAGGTAACTACTTTGGCTACTGCAAGCGAATCGTCAACCCCGGTTGGAATAAAGTTCTTATTAAAAATGTCGGTAACCAGATAGCCGGATTCTTTGGTTAAGTCACTAGGCAATAAGCCTGATGTACTTGACACCTCCATTTGGACTATTCCGGCTGGTTTAACAAATTGGGAATCCTTTGGTGAGAGCTCTGGATCGGCATTAGTAACCTCAGCAAGGATTTTTCCCCAGATATGCGAAGCTATCGACCCGGTCTTTAAGGTGTAGGGATAATTGTAGCCAATCCATACCCCCAAAGTTACTTCCGGAGTATAACCGACAAACCAAAGGTCTTTAGAATCATTTGTTGTACCGGTTTTACCGGCAACATCGCGACCACCAGCATACTGTTTAACAGTACTTCCTGTGCCACCGTTAACAACTGAACGCATCATATCAGTAATTAAATAAGCTGTCTGCTCCGAAAAAACAACCTCTGGATTGGCTTGATGTTGATAAATAACATTTCCGTCTTTGTCGATGATCTTATCGATTAAATACGATTCAACATTAATTCCGCCGTTAGCAAAGGTGGTATAGGCGCTTGTCATTTCCTCTGGCGAGGTTTCGATTGTACCGATGGCCGGAGTCAAGCCGGCTTGCATAAACCAAGTTTGATCTACATTAAAGCCTAACTTAGTAAAGTAATTATAGGCTTCTTTTTGTCCTACCATGTCAAAAACCTTAACAGCCGGAATATTAAATGACCACTTTAATGCCTCGCGGGCAGTAAGGCGACCGTTGTATTTATAGTTCCAATTGTCCGGCTCCCAGCTTAAACCTAATGGAGTATCATCGATCGGAGTAGCCGGTTGAATTTTGCCCAAGTCTAGAGCCGGTCCATAATCCAAGAGCGGTTTAATTGCTGAACCAGGTTGTCTCTTGCCTGTACCACGGAAATTGGAATGGTTGACTTGAGACAGATTAAAGTCTCGTCCACCAACAAAACCTAGAATAGCCCCGGTTTTGTTATCGATTAAGGTTGCACCAACCTCTTCCAGTTGGTTCTCCAATTCCAGGCTCTGTCCGTTGCCTAATGGGAATTTATAGCTTACAGGTGCATTAAAATTATCAGGATTTTTAGCTACTGAGTTCATTGCTTCATAGATGTATTTATCTACACTTGTATAGACCTTATAACCCCCTGTAAGGATCTCCAGCTTGGCATTTTCCAACAATTCTCGGTAATTCTCTGCTTCCGTAGTAACTCCCTGAATTTCTAGAAGTTGTTCTGCAGCCCGATTTTCGATTTCCAACATCAAAAACGGGTATTGCACATAGGCTTTCTTTTCATAAGGGCTAAAGGAAGCCTTAATATCATAGGCCAATGCCTCATTATATTCCTCTAAGGAGATAAACTGCTCTTCCAACATCCGAGCAAGAACAAGCTCCTGACGTTCTTTTGCTAACTGATAGCCTTCTTCATCAAAACCCTCTGTGTTAAAAGCTGAATAGGCGGAAGGTCTTTGTGGAAGACCAGCCAAATAAGCCGACTCAGCAAGATTAAGATCTTTGGCATCTTTGTTGAAGAAACCCTTGGCGGCAGCTTGAATTCCGTAGACATTATTTAAATTGGCAGCCTTTCCGAAAGGGATTTTATTAATATAGGCTGTAAAAATATCTTCTTTAGAGAGAATTCTTTCGATCCTCATTGCCAGAAATATTTCGCGGAATTTCCTAGTTTTACTTTTTTCGAAGGAGAAAAAAGTGATTTTTGCTAGCTGCTGTGTGATGGTACTTCCGCCGGTCTTGACTTCACTGTTTAACAGCTCTTGAATAACAGCTCGAGTAAATGATTTAAGATTAACACCGAAATGCTCTTCGAATTCCCGATCCTCGATAGCTAAGAAGGCATTGTAGACACTTACGGGAATCTCATTATACTGGACAAATCTTCGGTCCTCATCAGCTCTCAAATTACCTATTAGCTCTGGGCTGCCGTTTTCTAGAGTATTAGAAAAATAAGCAAAACCGGTAAGGTTATTTTTAAAAATTAAATTTTGAATTTCTGCAGCGCTTCTGACTGGGTCACCTTTTAGTAAAGCGGCGACATAACCAGCTGATGCCCCAGCTGCCAAAAAAACACCAAGCACGACAAACATTAGAGTAAACAAGACTATTTTTTTAAGATTAATTTTAATTTTTTTGTTTTTTTTCTTTTGCGACATAGGTTCTCCCCCTTAATCCGTAACTATTATAGCATAAAAACAAACTATTTTGTTTTATTATCTATTTTTTCTACTATCCATTTTTTCCAATCTACAGATTTTTCAAACTAAAGCATTGACAAATGGCATATTTAATGGTAAAAAGGATTATCATAATGATATATTTAAAAACATTATACTTTTAAAAACGATGAAAGTTGTTCAGTAGGCAATAAGCAGCGATTATAGAGAGCCGGCGGTTGGTGCAAGCCGGTACGTGTTATTTGCTGAATTACACTGCTGGAGTTGAGCAGGTTCTTTTCCTGCTTCGGAATTGTTTCCGTTAACTTAAGGAAGATAAAGCGAGACTTATTCAGATGGAGTTTTATATTGCTTTTGAATTAGGGTGGTAACACGTATAACCACGTCCCTAGGGGATGTGGTTTTTATTTTGTCGAAGATGCGTTCAAGAAAATAGGAGGGTTGTTAATGGAAAGCGATGTAAAGTTAACAAAAGAAGAGGAAGTAGAATTAGAAAGACAATGGCAAATATTAAAAAGAGGAGCAGTAGAGATTATCCCTGAGGAGGAGTTTAGAACGAAGCTTGCCAAGGCGATAAAGGAAAAAAAACCCTTAAAAGCCAAGCTGGGTTTGGACCCGTCAGCTCCGGATATTCATATCGGTCATACTGTTCCTTTGCAAAAGCTCCGGCAGTTTCAGGATCTTGGCCATCTTGTTCAGCTGGTTATTGGAGATTTTACCGGACAAATTGGCGATCCCTCTGGAAAATCCGAGACAAGGAAACAGTTAACTCCAGCTGAAGTCAAAGCGAACGCGGAAACTTATCTTAATCAGCTCTTTAAAGTATTAGATAAGGAAAAGACCGAGGTTCATTTCAACAGCACTTGGCTGGCTCCGCTAAATTTCGCTGAGGTAGTTAATTTGTCTGCAAAAATGACTGTGGCAAGAATGTTAGAGCGTGATGATTTTGAAAAGCGTTATAAAGCCAACCTGCCAATCAGTATCCATGAGTTTTTCTACCCCTTAATGCAGGGCTATGATTCCGTTGCCTTGCACTCTGATGTCGAACTGGGCGGTACAGACCAGAAGTTTAACTTGCTGATGGGCAGACATTTGCAAAAGGAGTATGGTCAGGTTCAACAGGCGGTTTTGATGCTTCCTTTGATTGAAGGGCTTGATGGTGTCCAAAAAATGAGCAAGAGTCTTGGGAACTATATCGGTATTGATGAAGAACCTAATGAGATCTATGGTAAGTCGATGTCGATTCCCGACCAATTAATGAGCAAATACTTTAAATTGGTTACCGATCTGCCTCATCAGGAGGTTACTGAAATGGTCGAAGGTCTAGAGAACAATACTATCCACCCCCGAGATGCTAAAATGAAAATGGCTTTTACCCTTGTGAAAATGTACCATGGAGAGTTAGCGGCGATCGAGGCGGAAAAGCATTTCCGTACCGTCTTTCAACAACGGGAGCTGCCGGAAGATATCCCACAAATTGAACTAGCTGCCGATGGTTTTGCAGATGGCAAGGTCTGGATTGTAAAGCTGCTGGTTGACTTAGGACTAGTAGCTTCTAACGGTGAAGGTCGGCGGATGGTTCAGCAGGGAGCAGTTAAAATAAATGGTGAAAAACTGGAAAATGCTGATGCCGAGATTACCTTGGAAAATGAGCTGATAATTCAGGTAGGTAAACGGAAGTTCGCCAAAATAATCTTAAAGTAATCAAAAAAAAGCAACCATTATTACTAATGGTTGCTTTGCTTTTAATAAAGCGAGACTTATTCAGATGGAGTTTTTTATCTCCATCTGAATTTAGCGAGACTTATTTCGAGGATTGAAACAACTCCCTCTTACGGTGTTGAAGAGGGAGTCTTGTTGAAACCGAAGATAATCGCACTTTGATTATCTGGAATAGTACTCAACGATCAGCTTCTCGTTAATTTCCTGTGGCAATTCAGAACGCTCAGGCAAACGAATAAACTTGCCCTCTAAGGCTTTATCGTCAAAGCTGACATAATCAGGCAAAAAGTTCCGACCTTCTAAGGAATCCTTAATAACGTCTAAACTGCGGCTTTTTTCCCGAACGCCGATTACGTCACCAACCTGAACTTGGAAGGAGGCGATATCAACTTTTTTGCCATTAACTGTAATGTGCCCATGATTAACCAATTGGCGAGCGCCTTGACGAGTTGAAGAAAGTCCTAAACGGTAAACAAGATTGTCTAAACGGCTTTCTAGAAGTATCATGAAGTTCTCACCGGCAACCCCGGACATCTTACTTGCTTTAACGAATAAATTAGCAAATTGCTTCTCAACTAAACTATACATATGACGAAGCTTTTGCTTCTCATTTAATTGAAGTCCGTATTCGCTAGGCTTTTTGCGTTGCCCTGATGATCCATGCTGACCTGGAGGATAAGGACGCTTCATTTCCTTTCCAGTGCCTGATAAGGAAATACCTACGCGTCTTGATAATTTGTGCTTTGGTCCTGTATAACGTGCCATATTAAACAAAAACCCCTCTCAAAATAATATTAATAGGTTGGGTCTAATATGACGTGCTCATTTGCTTTACATCTTCAGTATCGATGACTTATAAGTCTATAAATCAGCCGCGCCTTATAAGCACAAGATGAGCGAGGGTGTACACGTCTTTCTAGTCTAAAAAATATAGCTACCCATATTCCACATTATATTTTAAAGCTTTTGGATTACTAATGTCAAGCGGCAAAAAAAATTAAATAAAAGCCACCCCGTAGCACAGGGTGGCTTTTTGACTACTTGTAATAGATTGGATATGGTTGGGTATTTTCCTGCAGTTTGTTTCGAGCTTCTAAGAAGCGGTAGAAAGAAACTGCTGCTACTGCCTTGGTAACTTTTTGTGTTGGGAAAAAGCTTTCGCCGTTTCCATTCATGATTTTTAGTGAAGAGACTATCGCAATATGTCCAGGGTATTGTGAGCTCTCTTGATCATTAAAGTTAAAGGCGAATAGTCCTTCAGTTTGTGCCAGTTTATCATAGCCCAAGGCTTTGACAATCAATTGAGCCAGTTCCTCTCTAGTTACCTGTTCGTCAGGATTGAATTCCTTTGACTCCGGTACAGTAATAATATTGCTACGAACTGCCTCCTCGATATAAGAATAGTATGGTGATTCCTGGGAAACATCTTTAAAGCTTGCTGTCTGACCATCAAAATAAGGATAGTAATTACCTCCATAGGAAGCGAGAATAAACATTTTAATTAGTTCACCACGAGTAATCTTGGATTCCGGTGAGATTTTGCCATCCTCCACGGTTATTGCTCGATAATCGACCATTAATTGTAATTCCTTCTCGGCCCAATGTCCCTGAAGATCTGTTGGGTTCAAGTCTGAAAGAAGGCTCCCATCATTTCGGCTCCGCCATTCGCCGAGTGTAGCGTCTAGAAAGGTAGGATTATTATTATAGTTGATAATTGGCTGATAAACTAAAACAGCCTCTCGCGGAGTACCTTTTTCCACATAAGGTGCAAAATAAACAAGCTCCAGCTCAAGCTTATCAAGGATTAACTGTTTAGCCGCATCTGGTTCGATAGTACTCGGAAGCACTTCAGGGAATTCTGACAGTCCCCAAGTAACACTGAAGTCGTAAATCTTGCCGGTTGTTAAGTTGACGCTAACCCGGATGCTTTCGTTATCGACTGGAATCCCATGAACTAAGCGCTTGAAGTTAAAGTATACGTACTGAAGATTTTCTGTGTTTTTAATGACAACATCCTCATTAAGGGTAACTTGATGTGCTCTGGACGGAGCAAGCTCCTTTACAGTAGAGATGGCCAATTCTTTGGCAGTTTCATAACTAAGCTTGCTTTGATCGGCATTCTCCGAAGAAGAATCATTGTCGCTGGAGTAATAATTTATCAACTCACCAGTCGAAGCGTCTATTGTCATGTTGTAGTAATAATATTTTTCGGATCTTCCGTCATTATACCAGCTGATATTCCAGACCCCGCGCTTAGTGGAATAGTAATTGGAATCATAATTAATACTGCTGATCTCCGGAAGGTTTATTTGAAAATATGCTTGGTACTTTTTAGCGATTTCCAGTACTTGATCTTGGCTTAACTCTACTTCACCAACAAGTGGTGGTTCAGCAAGAGGTTCAGCGACTAAAGGTTCATTTGCTGTGTTTATCTTAACTTGACCTTGATAATAATATGGCTCACCCGTTTGAGCATCGAGGGGCTGGCTTTGATTAAAAGCTGTATATGCTAAATATGGTGTTAATTTGGCAGAGGTCTGACGGTAAGGGAAGACAAAATTAAGATTAACCGCCAGCTGTTCACTAAAGCTTAAGTAAGCCTGATCAAGAGAGATATAATTTTCAACTGGTTCAAACTGGATGTTTTCGTCCAAATAATAGTAGTTAAAGCTGCTGATTTGACCATCACCATTTACACTGACTGAAACGCTTTGCTCGCTAAAAGGCAGATTATTAATTAAATGGCGATAAGGTATATAATAGTAAATTGGCTGATTTAGAGGTGCCTGATATTCTTCCAGATAGTTTTTGTCAACCTGAATTTTTGAGACAATAGCCGGGAAGAATTCTTGAATAAACTTATCGGCAATATCTGCGGCCTCATATACCGATACCTTGGCTGGGAAAGAGGATACTACTTCTTTATTGTAAAGATAGTAGTAGACGGACAAAATTGTTCCCTTTTCGGAGTCAATTGTGACATTTATACTAGCCTGCGTATTGTTTTCTTGTCCCAAATTCCAATAAAGATACCATACTGAACGGTCAGGATATCCCCAATTAGAATTGAAGCTTACACTTGTTAGCTGGAAATCCTCTGAAAAATTAAGCTGTTCTTTAGCGATCTCAATAGCTTCTTCCTTTTGGATAGCAGCATTTACTGCCAAAGCTTGGTTGTCATTTTTTTCGCTAATCACCTCATCTTCTGTGCCCAGGTCATCCATCGCGTAAAGGTTTTGGATTCCTGGAGTAAAGGAAAGAATTAGCGTAAAAACCAGAAAAAAAACAAATATTGGTTTAAAGACTCTTGCTTTCATTAGTTTCTCACTTCCTTATTAATTTTTTAAGCTATTTCTTTTGACGAAAGAGATTAGGAAAATGTTTCATTTTAAAAAAATATTTTTTGATGCTATGGGTCAAGTCTTCTTTACTAAGATATATTATAATTTTTGCAAGAATATGCGTAGTGTAGTCTTTACAAATCAATAATAATGATAGATAATAACATAATGGGAAGAAGATATAGGCTTAATTACCTACAAATATCCAAAAAACTACATATTCATTTTTTTTTTTGGCTTAATATAGTTTTAAGTATTATCAAGGAATATGATAAAATAAAGATATCTGATATTTTGATAAAGGAATTGAAGCGAGGAAATAGAAATATAATGGTGAGGGTTCTGTGGAAACAGAGGACCAAGGGGGGTGGTTTGTCTGAGGTTTAGAAGATGGTGGATTTTATTATTGATAATTGTCATATTATTGCTAATTGCTACTCTATATTTAGCTTTTTCAGGCAGCGAACCGCCTCCTCCTGATGATATAGTTAATGGTGATGATTGGAATAAGAACAATCCAGATGGGTCGCTATATTTAGATTCGCTCTACGCGCTAGGAGAGATTCCGCCATTAGAAAAACTGCTGGTTAATACCTCTTTTATCAAGCAGGTTGCAGTTAACCGCCTGCCTTATTTATACGGTTTCAGTTCCGACGGCAATTATTCCGTTTTTATTTATTACAAAGAAAAAGAGGCTAACGAGGCGACAAATGGCTATTTGGTGCAATTCTACAATACTATCTCCTCTGACTTGTTTTATTCAATCTATATTCCAGATATTGAGCAAATTTTGGATTCGAAGGAACTTAAATTAGCTAATGAAGCTTTGACCGCTTATTTTGCGATAACTACCCCAGCAACTAAGCTAAGTTATCTAAGTGGAATGGAGTACGCAGTTCCTAGCGGCAGCTGGATTTTTACTGAGGATGGTGAGAAATCTGTTATAAAGATTGCTAATAGTGCGTTGGAAAGCGAATGGCTGATCAGGACCGGCTTTGATTTGCAGAAAGTTACTAAAGATCTTGATTTATTTACTGTTCCCGGCAAAGAGGATTTGCTGACTTTTGTCTTTTATCATCAAGAGCATTTAGAGGATGGGGAGTTTGCTAGCTTCGCGCCGCTTTTCATCCAATTAGATACTTTGAGTAAAAATAATAGTCTTAGTGGGATGGTAGTTGAAGCTGATTTATGGTTATATGGTGATTTTGCTTTTATCTATAATCAGTGGGAAGTTGGCGGCAGAAATGGCTTTATGGCAACTTCTTCGGAAGTAGCTACCGGGGAATTGGTTGAACAGTGGATTTATTTGGATTCCGATGGCAAAATGAAATGGTATGGTAATTCACAGGGTATTTTTGATTCGGAAGGGAAGCCGTTGCAAAGTCCAGAGCGTTATTTTAATTATCGTGTTAAGGTAATCAGTGCCAATAACGGTACGATGGAATATTTAGTTATTGACCAATTTGACCAGCTATCTAAGCAGTTATTGCGAACGATTGAATTCCAATGGCAGGCAGAGAAGTATCAGCTGGTGCTATTACAGACTATTTAACATAGACAACTGCTTTAAGAGAATAATTTTTTGCTTGCGACTATAAACTAATGGGTGTGGATTATTTATGGAGTCGACTATTTATTTAATTAGACATGGTGAGACAGATTGGAATAGTGAAAGAAGATTTCAGGGGCAGACAGATATTCCGTTAAATAAAAAGGGTAAGTTGCAAGCTAATCTTTTGGCTCAGCGAATTTTTAATGAGGGTGTCCGGTTTTCGGCATTATACTCCAGTGATTTGGCACGGGCTAAGGAAACAGCCGAAATAATCGCTTCCTATCATAATCTTCAGGTAGGTCTGATTAATGGTTTGCGTGAAAGGTTTTTTGGCAATCTTCAGGGGGTTACTATTGATGAAATAAAGCGTGATTATCCGGATGTGGATTTAACTGACTTGGGTCAGTATGAGTTTTTTAATCTGGAACCTCTGCAAATCTTTAAAGCACGAATCTACGATTCAATCTCGGAGATTAGTCAAAAGCATCTGAATGACCATATCGCGATTGTGAGTCATGGAGCAGCTATTAATTCATTTTTGCATCAAATAAGCGATGGTCAACTAGGAACAGGAATAACTCAGATTAACAATACCAGTATTACTAAGGTTATTATTGATCATCAAGTTAATCGATGGTCAGTTAAAGAGTTAAATGATGCTTCTCATTTAGAAGTAATCTAGTAGCAGGAAGAAGGGAATTAAATGACATCTTGCTGTACTAATAGCTTCTCAGATGATAGCAGCTCCAGCTTTAATGAGGGGGCTTACTATCAGACAATAAAGCCCGATTTTGACAAAAAAACCGAATTTGTAGGGACCTCAGCTCATAAAGTATTGGAGGCTGCTGATCTTCAGCTTCAGGGTGTTTCCCGTCATTTCTTAGGGATAATTAAGAAAAATAAGAAATTATTAGAAGATCATATTTTAGTTATCGCTAATCCTCAAGGATACATTCTAGAGGTTGCTTCTAATTCGAGTATTCCGAATTTTTTGCTAAAAAAGAACACCGAATATTTTGATTGGAGCTTGAGAGCGATTGGGATGAATGCAGTTGGCGCTGCTGCAGCTGATGGTAATACTAGTCGGATCAGCAGGGATGAGCATGCCTTGGCAATCTTCAGAGAATATACTTCGACGGCTGTTCCGGTTTTTCAAGAGAACAAACTGCTTGCGGTAGTAGGCTATCTGTCTCTGGAGAGAACTGATAAAGGTGTACTGAATAACTTGCTCCATTTAGCTTCTGTTTTGGAGATTGTTTTTGAGGAATACCAGACGGTTATCAGGTTGGAAAATGAGATTGAAAAAAAGAATGCTTTATTAGATGCCACAAAAACATTATACTCGACCTTTGATGTTACGGAAGTATTGTATGCTGCGATTAACAATATTCAGACCTTTTATCCGGAGGACAAGCTGGAGCTGTATTTGACTCAGGAGTATCAGGTTCCTAACGTGACGATTAACCTAATTAACATGCTTTTGAATGAGAATGTAATAATCGAAAAAGCTTTTATCCAAGGCAGGCTAATTGTTAATAAAATAAGTTATGCTAAAGAATCAGCTACCTCTCCCGTTTGGGAAATAGCTGTACCGTTAAAAGGCAGACAAGCTATTTATGGGGTTATTCATCTTAAAACTAAAGAAGAGAGTAATTATTCTGATGAGAAAGTTGCTTTTATTTCCAACATGGCAGCGATTATTAGCAACGCTTTTGAAAACGCTAAGCTCTACCAGCAATCGATTAATTCTATTAAGGAACTCCAAATTATTAATGAGTTGATAAAGCATTTAAACCAGAGCTTAGATGAACAGTCAGTCTTAAACTTTATCGTTAATGAGACAGCTAATTTGGTTAGAGCTGAGCTGGTCAATGTTTTTAGAGTTGATAAGGAGAACAATGAGCTGCTAATTATTGCAGCAAACGATCAGGAGAATGTCGGTAAATCATCCCCTAACAATCAGGGTTACTTGGGCCTGGTCTATAAAACAAAAGAACCGGTTATAGTTGCCGATGTCTTAGTGGATGAGTATATTGATGATACTTATATGAAGGGGCTTAATTATCGGTCAATTATTTGTGTGCCGATCTTACTTAATCGGGAGCTTATCGGTATTCTGTTTGTGGCGAGTAAAACCCCGAGTCATTTTACTTACGAAAACTTAAAAATGTTGCAGCATTTTGCCCAACATGTTGGATTAACCCTAACAAATGCCTTTTTGCATTCTAAAATCCAGCATTTAGCGATTACAGACTATTTAACCGGCTTATATAATCGCTCATATTTTGACAAAAAGATTCTCGAATTGCAAAAACACGAGAGGTTTGGATCGTTACTTTTATTTGACATTGACGACTTTAAAATAATAAATGATACCTTTGGTCATCAAACAGGAGACGAAGTGCTGGTACAGGTCTCTAAAGTCCTAGAATCCAGTACTAGAGACAACGATATTGCTTGTCGTTGGGGTGGCGAAGAGATGGCGTTGTATTTATCGGAGATTCCTGTAAAATTAGCCCTAAATATTGCTGAGCGAATATCTTACAAGATTAGAACAACTACAAAGCCACAGGTAACCGTATCTTGCGGTATCGCTTATTGGGAATTCGGCGAGAAGGCGATTAGTAAAATCGAGCTGATCCGTCGAGCCGACCAAGCCCTTTATAAGGCAAAAAACAGCGGCAAGGATCAAATAATAGTTCATGAGTGAGGTTAGACCCTGTTGAAGCAGAAACGGGGTCTTTTTTTTATACTCTAAAATTAGGACAAAAGTAGGCTTTGATAATAGCAAAAATTGGTGTAGAATAGAATTGATTGAATTTTCTTAACTTGAACTGAGGGGAATGGTGTATGATGAATGAGCAGCCGATTATTAGCAGCAGTAATGATTTTGGAGTGATAAACCTAGAAGTTCCAACCCCTTTTCCAATAGGAAATGTTAATTCATATTTATTATTGGGTGATAAAATCACTTTAGTAGATACGGGACCAAAGACTGAGCGGGCGTGGAAAACCTTGATTTATCAATTGAATAAAAATGGTTTAAGAATTAAGGATCTTGATCAAGTAATAATAACCCACCACCATGTTGATCATTGTGGTCTGTTAGCATTATTGTTAGAGCACCATCCAGACCTAAAACTGCTTGCACATAAGCTCACAATTCCTTGGCTAGAAAAGCGAGCAGATATTTTTAGCGGAATACTGGATTTTTATGAAGAGCTCTACTTACAGCATGGGCTTTCATTAGAAGAGATTGGCAAGATCAAGAAATTCCATAAGTATTTTGACCAGTTTTTAGACCCTGTACAGATTACCGACGAATTGGTGGATCGGGAGTATCTGGATGGACATTCAGGTTGGCAGGTAATCCATAATCCCGGGCATACTCAAGGGCACATTTCGCTTTATAATGCTAATCATCAAAGCCTAATTGCCGGAGATCATTTAATTGACAATGTTTCCTCTGGAACATTTATTGAGCCTTCTTTAAATAGACAGCAGGCAAGACCAAGGAGTATGGTCGATTACCAGGCTTCGCTGAGACAGATTAAAACTCTAGAAATTAAACGTGTTTATTCAGGCCACGGCATAATAATTACTGACCCTAATGGGCTGATTGACCAGCAGCTTAAGCGGATCGAAGAACGTCTAGATATGCTTTCTGAAGTTTTTAGAGCAAACCAAAACAGTTTATCCGTTTATGAAATTATGAAACTGGTTTATCCCGAACGTTATGGTCAGCATCTGCCACTATATTTTTCTGAGGTATTAGGGTGGCTGGATATTCTAGAGCAACAAGGAAGAGTCGGCTCTAAGGAAAAAGACGGTTTAATCAGATATTATTTTAAAGAGTAGCTTAATGAGAGCGAAAAGGAGCAAAAATGGGTAGAATGAATAGGCGTGAAAAGAAAATCTTATTAATCGTTACCTTCTTAACTGTTTGTTTTGCCGTTATCGCCTATCTGGTGGTAAGCGACAAGGTCAGTTGGTTTGACGTACCGATAATTTATTATATTCAAGGTTTGGAATCCACTAGCTTAACACCAATAATGTTCTTCTTCACTTTAATCGGTTCTAAATTTATCGTAGCACCTTTATCGATAATTATTCTTTTAGTGCTCTACATTCAAAAAAAACAGCTTTCGGAGCTGCTTTTTTTTGCAATAGCTTCGTTAGGATCAGAATTCCTGAATATTATCTTGAAATTAGTCTTTCAGCGGGTACGCCCCATTGAACATCGTTTGGTTGAGGAAACAGGATATAGCTTCCCGAGCGGTCACTCAATGGCGGCTTTTACTTTGTATGTGATGATCGCCTATTTCTTATTTCATCGGTCGAAAACTTTCAAAATGCGCATAGTAGTAATTTCTTTTGTCAGTCTTTTAATTTTCGCAGTTGGGTTAAGCAGGATTTATCTAGGGGTTCATTTTCCAAGTGATATAATTGGCGGCTATCTGGCAAGCGGAATCTGGTTTTTATTAAGTTTTAGTTTGTTGAGGACAGTTCAAGAAGTCTAAGCTATACTCTATCCAAAGTAATTTTTAAAAAATAGTAATTATTAATTATTTTTTTAAAAAGGGATTAATTTTTTAGCTGTTTTGTGGTATGGTTTAAGTAGGAAGATAATGATAGCGCTTTCATAAAGCTGATCTAAAATAGGGGGACGTAGGGAAATGGAAGACGATAAAAAGTTGGGCTTTTCTACAAAAGCGATCCATTATGGCTTTTCAGCCAAAGATAATTTGGGTTCAATAACACCGCCGCTTTATCAAACCTCTACATTTGTTTTTAATAATGTGGAAGAAGGAAGGGCAAGGTTTGCAGGTGAGCAGGAGGGGTATATATACTCCCGTCTTGGCAGCCCTACTGTTACAATTTTGGAGGAAAGAATCGCTGCATTAGAGGGCGCAGAAGCGGGCATTGCTTTTGCTTCGGGAATGGGCGCAGTGTCTGGTGTGATCTTTAGCCTACTGAAATCCGGAGATCACATAGTTGCAACAGACTCCTTGTATGGAGGTACTTATGCCTTTTTTCAGCAAATAAAGGAAAAATACAATATTGATTATACTCTTGTCGAGATGACAGATCCTGAGGATATCCGAAAGTACGTCAAGTCTAATACTAAGCTGCTCTATATAGAGACGCCGGTTAACCCAACATTAAAGCTGGTTGATTTGGAAAAAGCAGCGGGAATTGCTAAAGAATTCGGTTTGATAAGCGTAGTTGATAACACCTTTATGTCACCTTACCTGCAAAGACCGATAGAATACGGTATTGATCTGGTTCTGCACAGTGCGACTAAATTTATCGGCGGACATGGAGATGTGATTGCCGGGTTAGTTGTCGGAAGTAAAGAGCATATCCACAACATCCGCTTGTCGGCACTTAAAAATATTGGAGCGGTGATGGCACCTTTTGATGCTTGGCTTTTGTTGAGAGGGTTAAAAACCTTAGCCGTAAGAATGGACCGCAATACGGAGAATGCGATGAAGGTGGCGGAATTTTTGGAACAGCATCCGAAAGTTTCTTATGTTTATTATCCTGGTTTAAAAAGCTTTCCGCAATATGAGCTGGCACAAAAACAAATGCAAGCTCCCGGAGGCTTACTAAGCTTCGAGCTTAAAGGCGGCTTGCAGGCAGGAATTAATCTAATGGATAATGTTCAGCTATGTCTCTTGGCGGTTAGCCTAGGAGATGTTGATACCCTAATTCAGCATCCGGCCTCAATGACCCATTCGCCAATTCCTAGAGAGGAACGGATAAAAATGGGAATAACTGATGGCTTAGTTCGACTATCGGTAGGACTTGAGGACATTGAAGATATTATAAATGATTTACAGCAGGCACTGTCCTTTATCGAGGACTAAAATAGAGAATCATCCTTCTTTGAACTAGCTAGTTACCCACTAGCTAGTCTTTTTTTAATAAGACGAGGGGACGTTTCTCTTGTCTTCTTGAATAAGACGAGGGGACGTTTCTCTTGTCTTCTTGAAACGCATCCACTATCTTTCGGTAGTTAGACTTCTGACTCTATAAATAGGCAATGTACATGGTTTCTAAGACAGATATCACGCATATGATGAATTGTGAGTCATTTGACTATAACAAAGATTAAGGAGGAAACAAAATGCATAATGAAATGCCAAGATTTAATTTACCACACCATAAATTATTAAAAACTTTACAGGAATGTTCAACAGCTTGTGAAAGCACGACTTCTATGGTATTAGGTAAACCTGATCTGAATTTAAGGGTTAATCAGCTTCGCTTGCTGCGGGATTGTGCAGATATTTGCGATTTAACGGAGGATTATGTAGCTAGACATAGCCCTTTTTCCAAAGCTGTTGCTACTGAGTGTGCCAATATTTGTAATGTTTGTGGTACAGAATGCGCAAGATTCCCCGATATGGAATCGCAGAGATGTGCTCAGATTTGTTTTCAATGCGCAGATGAGTGCAGAAATTTTACAATGATGAGGTAATGTAAGAAAAAAATATGTTTATGAAACAATCACTTTAAAAAGACACGGGAAGACGCAGGGACGCTTATTTTGTCTTTTTCTTACTTCCCACTTCTTACTTCTCACTTCCAGTACGGCCGTTTCCCGTGTCATCTTCTCTTCTTTACTGTGTTCCGATTTTGATATTTATGTTCTAGGTCTCCTCATGTTTGTTGCCACAATAACGCTTCAGCGGGCTCCGTTCAGGGTCATTAACCCGATATACGGCTTCTGTAATTTTTGCTTTAAGTTCAACCTTTTCATTATTCGGTAAGTCAAGGATTACGTCCTCCAATACATACGGGCCATTCTTAAATTTCCCTACCACTGCACCATGAAACACACCGTCTACTAAAATATATTGCAAGGTGTCAAATTCGTCATGTTTGAAGCTTTCTTTTAGAATATGTTCATTCGCTTTGACCAAGAAGTCGTTGCGATGCATGACAAATACCGATTTACTAGTGTCAAAGCACTTATTATCCAATAATTCTAAATCAGTTTTAAGCATGTAACCCTCATTGATCTGGACAAACTCATCACTATCTACAAGTTCAAGAATGGCGGCTTTTATATCCTTTTCGGGTAGCTTATAAAACGATTTTGCCATTTTAGAGTCAAACAATACTAGCCTGTAAGCAAATCGACGTAATATGATTTTTAGCGCATCATGCCGCGTGAATTTGAATATATCTACATCTGGGAACATATCATCAAACTTATACCATTCTCTGTCCCATTCGCCGTCGTATTGATCTTCATAAATTAAAAACGCTTCCTGCAAACGGTGAAGTGCAGGCGTTATCTCTTTTACGAGCATACCGGTCATTTCCTTCATCAATCCTATGTTCAAAGGGCCTTCTTGTTCAATGAGCTTAAGTAAAGCGGTTTGCACAGAATTAGGATTATCCAGAGGCTTACGGCATAGTCCGGCGAAAAGCTCAAGATCAGCCTGTTCGATCCAGCCGAGGTTACCGCCCTGAAACCGCCCCTTGACCAGGGTTCTTGTTTTTTGGCGCTGCCTGTTATATTCAATATCATCAAAACCGGCACGAAACGTCATGCTCGGAGGATCGCCGAAACCGTTCCAATACACGTTTTGTCCGGGAGAGGTGTCCCGGTAAAGATTGTTATATTCTTCCTTGCTTGCGCGGTTGGATAAAAACTGTCGCTCCATACGCAAGGTTATAATATTTTGCTTGTCAATCATCGATAACCCCGCAATCTATAAAAAATAGTAATTGATCCCCATCAGGACCTGTAAAGACAAGAGAAACGTCCCTTCGTCTCCTCGTTTTAAGTAGTCAGTAAAGTCACCAGATTAAAAATGTTCTTGAAAACCATTATACCAATTCACCAGGTGGGTTTCCTGTTCTTAACGGAATATCCTCTTTTTCAATAAGTTCAGCATCAAATCCCCTTGAGGTTGTTATCATACCTGCCTTTTCAAGTGCTTTTCGAGATAGCAGATTATAATACCAGCACCCGGCAATTGGTTTTAATCCATTTTCATATGCCCATTCTTTCAAATGCCAAAGTATTGTCTGTCCTACACCCATCCTTCGTTTTTCCCTAACTGTAACCATTCCAATAGATGCACACTCTTTAAAATAAACTCCCTTTTCTACAACCCCACAACCAAGCAATTCATTTCCGTCCAGCAGCACGAAAATACAGTTGTTTTCAATGTTATTAATCAACGTTTTTTCCGGGTTATCGGTATTAAAGAATCCTTCAGTCTTTTCTTCAATTAACTTTAAGTCATTAATTACTGCGTTTCGAAACAATGCACCTTCTACTATATTAAGGGGTTTTTCAATCCTTCCTCCATCGATGAACCAGCATGCACCCTTGGTTTTTTTGTACTCCCATTCTGATATTAGCGCCACTAAAAGAGCATCTTGGGTCATCACTTGGACATGCCGAATCTCGAAACTTCTACAGAATTCCTCAAATATTGTAGGAGCATTTTTAAATTCTTTCACAATTACATGGAAAAAGCATAGATGATCTCTTTTTTTTGCTGCATATCCTATGATGGTATTATTCTTAACAATTGAGAAAATCTCTGAAACTGTTAGCATATCTTCAAGATAAGAGTCGATTGGAAATGCCAGTGAATTCAAATGAGATTCTAAGGCCCCATTAACTTCTGCAAGTGTTGATTTATTGATTTCAAAATTTATGCTCATTATTCAGTTCCATCCTTTATCAATTTCTTTTCTCCCTGCCTACGTTTCTTTTTGTTCTTCATATCATTTTCCTGTACCCTGGTTCGCGGGTTTATCATCCAACCACCACGGATTCCCTTGATATAATCAAAAGTGCTTTTCTTTTTTATCATAATCATCACTCTCCCCGTACTCTTATTTGTTTCAAACAGCTACCTAAGAAAGCATATAAATAACCCGCAGATAACGACCACCTGCGGGTTTGTAAAGTAGTAAATAGGAACAAAAAAACACGCTACCAATGCAATGCGTGCCAATAATTTGTCTTATACACGATTCAGGTTGCTCGAAAGAAGCTGCATAGGAAACACAAACTAAACCCCGTTACAAGGTATTTCTGTGTACCTGTGCCAATATTTAATTAGTCAAAAACCACCTCAATATTTTTTGCAGACATTAAAACAACTCCTTTCGCACTAAAATCTAATACTTGCAGGATACTGTAACAAATTTATTATATGAGTGATTCCAAACATTGTCAACGGAAATTTTTTTTAAGTATTGTCAAAAAATAGATTTTGTAATATATTTACTTAGGGAAGCTAAATACATGAAACATAATGGCTGTAAATGAGTTCCGGTTCATTTACGGTTTTTTATATTTTGAAGGAGGGGAAAACATGATAAAGAGATTTATCCGCTATTATAAACCTCACTGGAGGCTTCTATTATTAGATTTAATTAGTGCTCTTTTGATATCGGCAGCTGATTTAATCTATCCGATGGTAACCAGGGATTTTATTAACAATATTATACCTAATAAAGAAGTAGCACTTATATTTGAAGTTGGACTGATTTTATTAGCTCTGTATTTAATCCGAATGGTGCTGGAATACATAGTAGGCTATTATGGCCATGTTTTGGGAGTTCGCATGGAATATGATATGCGAAGAGATATTTTTCACCATATTCAAAAACAATCCTTCAACTATTTTGATAACACAAAAACCGGCCACATCATGTCAAGAATCGTAAATGATTTGTTTGATATTACGGAGATAGCGCACCATGCACCGGAGAATTTATTCATTTCAACGATAAGAATTTTCGGAGCTTTTATTTTATTATTGTATATAAATGTTAAATTAACGTTAATTGTATTTGCCATTATACCTTTTATGTTTGCGTTTATTGTCATTTATAATAATAAGCTGGAAGATGTTTTTGGTAAGCTAAGAAAAAATATAGCGGATATCAATGCAAAGGTTGAAGACAGTATCTCTGGTATCAGGGTTGTAAAATCCTTTACCAATGAAGGCTATGAGGTAACTAAATTCAATCAAGACAATCAAAAATTTAAAGACATAAGATCTAAGACGGTAAAGCATATAGGGGCATTTGATTCCGGGATGTACTTTTTATCTAATCTGTCGATTGTGATAACCTTAGTATTTGGCGGATATTATGTTACTTTAGGAAAAGTTAACATTGGTGATTTAGTAGCTTTCCTTATTTATATCAGTCTATTTCTTGAACCCATTAAAATATTGGTTCGATTTGTAGAACAATATCAGCAAGGGATGGCTGGCTTTAAACGCTTTTTGGAGGTATTAGATATTGAACCGGAAATTGTAGATAAAAAACGGGCAATAGAGCTACTGCATGTAAAAGGAACTGTAGAATTTTGCAATGTGAAATTTAGCTATGATAATAAAAAAAATGTTTTAGCGAATATTAATTTAAAAGTAAATCATGGAGAAACTATTGCAATCGTCGGACCATCCGGAGCAGGGAAAACGACATTATGCAGTTTAATTCCTAGGTTTTATGAAATAGATGAAGGAAGTATCAAAATTGAAAATGTGGATATACGTGATGTAACCCAAGAGTCTCTGAGAAAAAATATCGGTATTGTCCAACAAGATGTGTTCCTTTTTTCAGGTACAATCAGAGAAAATATTATGTATGGGAATATAAATGCCTCTGAAGAGGAGCTGATAAATTCCGCAAAAGCTGCTAATGCTCATGAGTTTATTATGGAGCTGCAAAATGGCTACGATACTTACATCGGAGAACGGGGAGTGAAGTTATCTGGTGGTCAAAAGCAACGAATTTCATTAGCGAGAATGTTTCTAAAAAATCCTGCAATTCTTATTTTAGACGAAGCTACTTCTTCCTTAGATAATAATAGTGAGGCCATTATAAAGGAATCCATAGAACAATTGACAAAGGGCAGAACCACCTTTATTATCGCCCATCGATTAGCAACAATCAGAAATGCAAAGAGAATTATTGTTTTAACGGACAAAGGCATAACTGAGGATGGAACTCACGAAGAGCTAATGGAGAAAAAAGGCAGCTACTATAACCTGTACCATTCCCAATTTCAAGCATTAATTTCTTGAACAAAATCGTAGCTCAAAGACGAGGGGACGTTTCTCTTGTCTTTTTTTTTCGCTGTTCTTCAACTCTAATCTACCCCCTGATAATAGAGCCAATACTTTTTTTGTGAAAAATCTCTGAATAAAGAAGGAAATATGAAGCCTAATCACGAATAATTACTTAAAGAGTGATAACGATTTTTTTCTAAGGTGGGATAGCTTATGTTAGAAGCTTTTAAAAAACTAGCTCCGATTTTGCCTGAACTAATGGGAACTAGTAAGATAGCTGTCTGGGCAACAGATTTAGAGAAATATATTATTTTTAATGATTATGCTGGCTTCGATACCGGAATGGAGGTTGGCGCTAAAATTCCTCAAGGAGACTCAGCTTTTATCGCTATGAAAGAAAATAGACCACTAGAGCGGATAGTTCCGAAAGAGGTATTTGGCAGAGAACTGCGTTCTTTTGTTGTTCCTGTAGAAGGAGGAACTATTGGAATAACCTTTGACTTTGAGGACACAAGGCAAGTGACTGATGCTATTCAACTGCTTAGCGCTTCTCAAGAACAGATATATTCCTCATCATCAGGTATGGCGGAACACGCTAGTGAGATTGCTAGATTAATGGATAACGTCGAAGGCTCTGCTAAACAAGCAATTGAGCAAAAGGGAAACATTGAGAAGGTTGTCTTAACAATCAAAGAAATTGTTGATACATTAGGCTTATTAAGCTTGAACTCGATGATTGAGGCAGCACGAGCAGGTGAGCACGGGAGGACGTTTGCTGTTGTTGCCAATGAGGTTAAACAACTGGCTGTCGAGGGGAAAACAAACGTCGAGGAAATCTCGGCGGTTCTAAAAAATATCACAAAAATGCTGGAGAGCATTTATGCAGAAATCGCGAGTATGAATAATAAAATGCACGAATTAAGAGAAACCAGCTCGGAGATTGCTAGTGCCACCGAGCATATTGCTACTTCAGTTCAATCACTAGATTCCATGGCGGACAAGCTAAGGTAAATTACTTAGCTTGGTTTCTGTGGACTAGGGGACAGGCGAGCTGTCTGACATCACCAAAACCAGACACCTCACCTGTCCCCAATCCCCGAAAGCAACATCCACCAAACCTCCAATCACAAAAACCTCTCCCCGAAAACCCTCAACTATCGCACCAACGATCCCCGAAGCTCCCACTCCGGCACTCACATTTTCCCTGATACCTCGCAAGAACCAGACAGCTGACCTGTCCCCGATGTTTGAAATTCAATTTGCACCACATGCGTTGCTTCAACTACTTGTTTGTAGTATCCTATAAGTGCAGTAATCATCTTCCAACAAAGAACTCTACAGTATAAGTTAGCAATATTTTTAAAGGGAGGCGTTTTGACATGAAATATCGTCGTTTAGGTACTACCGGAGTAAAGGTAAGTGAGATTTCCTTAGGCAGTTGGTTAACCTATGGGGGCTATGTAGAGAATGAAAATGCGATTAAATCCATACATACAGCTTATGATTTAGGGATAAATTTCTTTGACACTTCTAATGTTTATCGTCGAGGAGAGGCTGAGAAGGTTGTTGGCGAAGCTTTAAATAGCTTTTCCCGCGAATCTTATGTTCTAGCAACAAAGGTCTTTTGGCCGATGGGAGAAGGAGTAAATGATCGGGGATTATCCCGTAAACACGTAATGGAGCAAGCTAATGCCAGCTTGAAGCGTTTGCAGCATGAATATGTCGATCTGTATTATGCTCATCGATTTGATCCGGAAACACCTTTAGATGAGACTTTGCGGGCTTTTGATGATTTAATAAACCAAGGCAAGGTTCTCTATGTTGGAGTAAGTGAGTGGACACCTGCCCAAGTTGCGGAAGCCATACATATTGCCGATAAGAAGTTACTAGATAGAATAGTAGTAAACCAGCCTGTTTACAACATGTTCAACCGTTATATTGAAAAAGAGATTATTCCACTATCCGAGATGCATGGAATTGGTCAAGTAGTCTTCTCGCCCTTAGCTCAAGGTGTACTTACTGGAAAATATAAACAGGGTGAACCTGCTCCAGCCGGAAGCCGCGCCGCAGATCCAACTGCCGGTCAAATGATCGCTCGTTATTTGAATGAAGATAATTTCGCTAAGGTTGCCGAATTAGACAAAATCGCTAAAGAGCTTAATATCTCATTAGCTCAGCTTGCAATTGCCTGGGTACTTCGAGAAAAGAATGTTTGCAGTGCCTTAATTGGAGCCAGTCGTCCTGAACAGGTCAAAGAAAACGTCAAGGCGGTTGACGTTACACTTGATGCCGATATTTTGGAAAAAATTGAGGATATACTTGCATAGTTCATGCAAATTAATGAACGTTTTGTGATAAGGGTTGTAAATATCCTTGAGGTATAGTTAAATTAGGATGTAAATTATATTTAACAATTGAATAGTTAATTGCTTTGAAAGTGCCCGATAGGGATAATAGGGAATTCGGTGAGATACCGAGGCAGCCCCCGCTACTGTAAGCGTTGATGAAATTGCAATAACCACTGGAGTTATCTGGGAAGGTGCAAGAGTAAGCTGAAGCGCAAGCCAGGAAACCTGCTATTGAAGCGAATTAGTTGAAATTATTTTTCGGTGGGAAGAATAAGGGAATTTGTGATTAACAGCAAGATACTATGAGTAAAACCTTAACTTCTACGGGAGTTAAGGTTTTTTTTCTTCCTCAAAACGGTAGCAGGGAGCCCGTTTGGTGCAATTATCATCGATTAAAGCAACACAGAACAAAGTGGGAGTATACCAATGAAGGAGGATGGAAATGAGTTTTAAGAGGATTATGCTAGCGGTGTTTTTATTAGGTGCGGTTTTGCTTCCGCAAAAGGTTAATGCAATGCATATAATGGAAGGCTTTTTATCTGTTAAGTGGGCAATATTTTGGTGGGTTATCGCAATTCCATTTATTATTTATGGATTGAAAAGTATTAGCAAAATAACTGAAAAAAACCCGAATTTTAAGCTGTTAATGGGAGTTGTCGGCGCATTCGCCTTCGTGGTTTCTTCGATGAAGATTCCTTCAATTACCGGAAGCAGTTCGCATTTAACAGGTGTAGGTCTTGGAACGATTCTCTTTGGACCATCAACAATGGTAATTATCGGAGCGATTGTTTTACTCTTTCAAGCTCTGCTTTTAGCGCATGGGGGGATCACTACTCTAGGTGCAAATATCTTTTCGATGGCGATAGCCGGACCAATTGTTTCATTTTTAGTTTTCTACATAATTAAAAGAAATTTCCAGAATGTTAAGCTGGCGGTTTTTTTTGCAGCATTTCTCGGCGATTTAGTTACTTATGTAGTAACCTCTCTCCAGCTGGCATTAGCTTTCCCTCAAGAAGTTGGCGGGGTTATCGGCTCTTTTGCTAAGTTTGCCGGAGTATTTGCTTTTACCCAGTTTCCCTTAGCGATTGTTGAGGGCTTGCTGACGGTAGTTATCTACAATCTACTAGTGGCTTATAACAAAGAGGAGCTGAGTATTTTAGAGGCCAATAGGAAAGAAGGTTTTTTATGGAGACAATAAATCAGAATGCCAATGGACGTAAAAACGCCTATAAACTGTTAATCCAGAATGTTGCATTACTGTTATTAGCTGTTGTGATTGCTTTAATACCAGTGCTAATCTACTCCAATGAAGAATTTGCCGGAACAGACGATCAAGCTGGCTCGATAATTACGGAGATTGCTGAGGATTACACGCCTTGGTTTTCGTCACTAATTCAGCTGCCCTCAAAAGGAATCGAGAATTTGCTATTTACTGTTCAGGCCTCATTAGGTGCCTTGCTTCTAGGGTTTGGGCTAGGCTATTATAAGGGTCGCGGTAAAGGAAAGAGTTAGGTGTTATGTTTAATATCGATAAAATTGCTTATAAGAATAGCTTTAATACTATCCACCCATTGGAAAAGCTGAGCTTTACTTTTTGGAATCTCGCAGTTATCTTTTTAGCATCTTGGCAGGTGCAACTGTTTATTTTTATAGTGCTGCTGCTGATAACCGTCCAGGTGGCGAAAATTCCCTGGCGCAGTTACTCGCAGTTGCTGCTGATTCCCATGGGATTTATAATCTTAAGCTTAATTAGCATAGTTATCTCATTTTCTTCTGGTACCGACAGCTTTCTTACTAGTTTTCCAATCTATTCTTTTAACGTCGGCATAACTTCTCAGGGACTGCTAACAGCCGGACTCTTGTTTGTTAGATCGCTGTCAGCGATTGCCGCAATGTATTTCTTAATTTTAACTACGCCATTTATCGACTTGCTCTATGTTTTGGAACGTTTGCGTTTCCCGCAAATATTACTAGAGCTGTTAACGCTGATTTATCGTTTTATCTTTGTTTTTATCGCGACGGCTAGGTGCATCTATGTTGCCCAATCTGCTCGTCTAGGTCATCTTAGTTTCCGAAAATCTATCAGCTCTCATTCGATCTTGTTTGCTAATATTTTTGAAAAAGCGATTCTTAAGTATAAAAATTTAGCTGTTGGTATGGAAAGTCGAGGCTTTTCTGGAGAAATAAAGGGTGGCTGGAACGTCAATAAGTATCTTTTTTCTAAACACCGCCTAGTAGTAGTTACAGCTTTACAGGTCTTGTTGATAATAATTATTTTGTTAGTGAGGTAGAGAAATGAATGAAACAGCTATTGAGTTTACTAATGTAAGCTATAACTATTCAAGCGAAAAAAAAGCTTTGGATAATATCAATTTTCAAGTTCCCAAAGGGAAAAGGATAGCGATAATCGGTCATAATGGTGCCGGAAAGACGACGATGCTTTTGCACATGAATGGAATTTTGCGGGCTGATCAAGGCTATTTATCGATTAATGGAGAGAAAATGTCCTATGAGAAAGCAGCAATTAAAGAGATCAGAAAAAAAGTCGGAATCGTCTTTCAAGATCCTGAAAATCAGCTGTTTTCCAGCGACGTTTTTAACGATATTTCATTTGGATTGAAAAACCTTGATTTGCCTGAAGAAGAAATTCAACAGAAAGTTCTGAAGATCTTAGAGCAGTTAAATATTAGCAGTATTTCTCAGCAACCTGTTCATTTTTTGAGCCTAGGTCAGAAAAAAAAGGTTGCTTTAGCCGGAGTGCTGGTCATGGAGCCGGAGATAATTATTTTGGATGAGCCTACTGCTTATTTAGATCCTAAGGGGGTCAGGGATTTTTTAGCCAGCATGGATGATTTGAACAAGACCGAAAAAACAATTATTTTATCGACGCACGATTTAGACCTTGCTTATCACTGGGCAGATTATATTGCTGTGATGAAGGAAGGGAGAATCGTCTCCTTCGCAAAAGTTGGCGAGGTATTTCTAGATGATCGGTTATTGGCAGAAGCAGGACTGGAACAGCCGCAGTTGATCATCTTGTATAAGGAGTTGCTGAAAGCAGGATTGATTGCTGCAGGAGTTGATCATCCTTTAACTATCGAGCAGTTAGTTCGGGAACTTAGGGAGCAAAACCCCAAGGTTTAAGTCTCTAATGTATGAAAAAGAATTAAGAAGACAGGAGAGAAAAATTGTGGCAGAAAAGATGATGAGCAGAGGTAAAATATCGGTAATCGGCATTGGTCCCGGGGAGCAGCAGTTGATGACGGAACAAGCAATTACTGCGATAAAGAATTCTGATTGCATTACCGGCTACAAGACTTATGTAGCATTAATTGCGGACTTAATAGAAAGTCAAGAGGTAGTGCAGACATTAATGGCAGAAGAGGTCGAGCGGGCGCAAGAAGCCGTCAAATTGGCGGAAACAGGCAAAAAGGTTGCTGTTGTCTCCAGCGGCGATGCTGGAGTTTATGGGATGGCAGGCTTAGTATATGAGGTTTTAGTTGCGAAAAATTGGAATCCGGTTTCCGGAATCGAGCTAGAAATAATTCCGGGAATATCGGCAGTCCAATCTTGCGCATCACTGCTGGGAGCACCATTAATGCACGACTATTGCAGCATTAGCCTGAGCGATCATTTGACCCCTTGGGAAGTAATCAGGAAGCGAATAGCAGCAGCTGGAGATGCCGATTTTGTTATTGCTTTTTATAATCCAAAGAGCTCTAAGCGGATAAATCACTTGGCAGAAGCTCAAAAAATCTTATTGCAATATCGGGCGAAGGAGACACCTGTAGGAATAGTAACTAATGCCTATCGAGACAAGCAAAGGATCGTAATTGTTCCTTTAAGTGAGCTGTTAGAGCAAGAAGTGGGAATGACCTCGACAGTAATCGTCGGCAATAGTGCAACATTTATTTATGAAAATAAAATGATCACCCCTAGAGGTTATCATAAAAAATATGACTTAGCAGAGGAAGAACAACAGTTAAAGCTACATCAGCGCTTGCAGAAAGAGGCTGAGCCTTGGTCGTTAAATGCTGGGAAGTTAAGCTAATATTGGGGAGAGAAGAAGATGGAAGCTATCCTTTTTGTTGGACACGGAAGCAAAGATTCTGAGGGGAATCAGGCACTAATTAATTTTACCGAAAAGGTTGAGAAGGCAATTAATCAAGATAGAACTGTTCCGATTATGGAAACCTGTTTTTTGGAACTGACAACACCGACGGTTGCCGCAGGCATTAGCAAATGTCTTGAAAGTGGAGCGAAGAGGATTGCCCTGGTGCCGATAATTCTTTTCTCGGCAGGCCATGCCAAGATCGATATACCGGGAGCAATTGATCTAGCTAAAAAAAATTATCCCGAGGTGGAATTTTCTTACGGTCGGCCAATCTTAATCCACGAAAATATCATGCAGATCCTGACAGAAGGCTTACAGGCTTTAGGCTATGAAAAAACTGAAAAGCGGGATCATAATTCAGCAATTCTGATGATTGGACGAGGAAGTAGTGATCCGGATGCTAACAGCGAGTTTTATAAGGTGCTAAGGTATTTATGGGAAAGAACTTCCGCTAAGTGGGTAGAGCCAGCGTTTATGGGAATTACAGAACCGACGTTTCCCGATGGAATTGAACGCTGCATTAATTCCGGAGCAAAAAATATCTATATCCTTCCTTACTTCTTATTTACAGGAGTGCTGATCAAAAGGATGGCTGCTACGGTTGACGAGTATCGGCAAAAATATCCGCATATAAATTTTCAATTAGCTAATCCTTTTGGATTGCACGATTTGCTGATTGAGGTAATCAAAGAGCGGGGGCTGGAAGCTCTAGACGGAGCGATCAAGCTTAATTGCGATATGTGCCAGCATCGCTTAGGAAGCGTCAGTCACCACCATCATCATGATCATCACGATCATCACCAAAGAAGTTAGATTTGCCAACACGCTCCGTCGTCCGTTGCTTTTCTGGATTGAAACATTTGTAGAAAAGCAACTCCCAAAAGTCGCTGCTTATGGCAAATCTAACTTCACCTCAGAAAGTATATCGTTGAAGTAAAAGGGGAGAGTGGAATGATTTTATTTCTAGCCGGAACCAAAGACGCTCGAGAAGTAGCACTAGCCCTTACAAGAGAAGGTTATAAACTATTGAATTGTGTGGTAACTGAGGAGGCTGCTGCTAATTTGCGGGAGCAAGGGCTGTTGGTCAAGGTTGGTCGATTAAGTGCAGAAGAGATTGGCGAATTAATCGTCAAAAATGGAATTACTGCGTTAATTGACGCTACCCACCCCTTTGCTGAACTGGCTTCAAAAAATGCCATAGCCGGAGCTAGGCAGGCAGGTGTTCCCTATCTTCGCTACGAGCGTCAGTCAATAAGCTATAGAGGACAAGAAAAACTTCTCTTTGCGGATTCTTACCAAGAGGCGGCAGAACTAGCCCGACAATTAACAGGGAATATATTACTGGCAACCGGCAGTAAAACGCTAGAAATATTTACGGAGCACTTAGCAGATACTCCAGATGTTAATTTATTTATCAGACTATTGCCGACAAGCGAAAATATCGCGAAGTGTCAAAGGCTTGGTCTGGATAAAAGGCAGATAATTGCCATGCAGGGGCCATTCTCTTATGAACTGAACTTAGCGATGTTCCGGCACTATCAGATTAATGGACTAGTTACCAAAGAGACTGGAACAGAAGGTTCTCTGGATGAAAAGGTTAGAGCAGCTACAGCTTTAGGAATAACGACAATTATTATAAATCGACCAAAAGTGGATTACCCTCAGGTCTATTCGACCGTTGAAGGGCTTTTGGAAGAATTGGCGGAGAAGTAGCGAAGTTAGATTTGCCAACGCGCTCCGTCGTCCGTTGCTTTTCTGGAATGAAAAAGTTGTAGAAAAGCAACTCCCAAAAGTCGCGCTTATGGCAAATCTAACTTCTAACTGAGAAGTAAACCAATAAATAGATATATTTACAAATAAGAGGCACCCTTCGAGCACAACGATCATATTTCAACAAAGAAGTACAACTACACAGTAGATATATTTACAAATAGGAGGATTAACCATGGATTTTTTAACGGATTTTGTTCCAACGACTATTAAACCACAGGAGATTGAAAATAAAAGCTTCTCCATTATTGATCAGGAAATAGGGGAGCACCCTTTTGATGAGAAGCAATATAAGATTGTTCAAAGGATTATTCACGCTACTGCCGACTTTAACCTTGGTAAGAGTCTTATTTTTCATCCCGATGCTATTTCCGCTGGAATCTTGGCAATTCAAGCCGGAAAAAACATCATTACCGATGTGAAGATGATTCAAGCCGGTATTAATAAGTCCCGATTAGAAAAATACGGTGTAGAAGTACTGAACTATATTTCTGATGAAGATGTTAGCGAGGAAGCCAAGAGACAGCAGGTTACCCGCTCAATAATTGCTATGAGAAAGGCTGTTAAGCTGAATGAGGGCGGTATTTATGTTATTGGTAATGCCCCCACGGCGCTTCTAGAATTAATTCGTTTAATTAAGCTGGGAGAGGCAAAACCGGATTTAATCATCGGTCTGCCGGTCGGTTTTGTTTCTGTAGCCGAAACTAAGGAAGAACTCCTGAAAATCACTACTCCTTACATCACAAATCGGATTCGCAAGGGTGGGAGTCCGGTTGTCGCGGCGGCAGTAAATGCTTTAGCTATCTTAGCGGTTAATGGTCCGGTCAAATGAGTAAGGAAAAGTCTGAAAAAGTTTTACGTAAGGGTTACACTACCGGAGCCAATGCGACCGCAGCGACCAAAGCGGCACTTATAGCCTTGATTACCCAGTCAAAAATTGACGAAGTGGAAATTGAACTGCCGATCGGTGAAGTAGTACGCTTCACGGTAAATAATTTGCGCTTTTCGACTACCGAGGCAGAGGCTGGTATGATCAAGGATGCCGGAGATGATCCTGACGTAACTCATGGGGCAGAAATTCGGGCGCAGGTTAGTTGGTTAAAGGATAACGAAATAATTATTACCGGCGGTGTCGGTGTTGGCAAGGTTACTAAGCCGGGATTGCCGGTAGCGGTTGGCAACTCAGCTATAAATCCTGTACCATATCGGATGATTCAACGGATAGCTGAGGAGTCTCTTCAGGAGTACGGTATAGCACACGGGGTCAAGGTTGTGATCTCCGTGCCAAATGGTGAGGAGCTGGCAAAGCAAACTCTGAATCCCCGCCTAGGGATTGTTGGCGGAATTTCGATCCTCGGCTCAAGAGGGACGGTCATTCCTTATTCCATTGCTGATTATAAGGCTAGCATTGTCCAAGCGATTAGGGTAGCCAGAATAAATGGCGATCAGCATTTTGTTTTTACCACCGGTAGCAGTAGTGAAAAATATGCTCAAGATATCTATTCCGCACTGCCGGAGAGCGCTTTTATTCAAATGGGTGAATTTGTAGGCTTCTCTTTGCAGCACGCCAAACGGCAAAAGGCGACAAAGGTTTCGATGGTTAGCATGATTGGCAAGCTGTCAAAAATCGCTCAGGGTAAAATGATGGTTCACTCCAAAGTTACCAAGATTGATTTTGATTTCTTAGCGGAGATTGCAGCTCGTATAGGTGCTTCAGATAACTTGCAAGCTCAGATCAAATCGGCAAATACGGCAGCCCATGTTGCTGAGCTGATTCAGGAAGCAGGGCTGCAGGAGTTTTTTACAGAAATCTGCAATTTAGCCTGCCAAGAGGCCTTGAGGCATATCCAAAAGGGATTAACTATCGAAGCGATTCTCTTAGAGAAGGATGGAAGTATCTTAGGAAGGACAGAGCTGAATGGATGAAAAAATTAAAATTATCGGAATTGGCGATGACGGTAAAAATGGGATTTTTCCCAGCTACTTAGAGTGGATTAATTCAGCAGAGCTGCTCGTTGGCGGAGAACGGCATTTAGGTTTCTTCCCGGAGTTTGCTCAAGAGAAGTTAACTATCAAAGGGAATTTAGCGGATATTCTTGAATTGTTACAAGAACGGGCAGGCCATCAGCGGATAGTCGTGCTTTCCTCAGGTGACCCATTATATTTTGGAATAGCTCAGCTCTTTCTGAGGAGATTTGGAGAAGAGAGAGTGGCGGTCTACCCGCACCTAAGCTCGGTTCAATTAATTTTTTCGCGAATCGGCTTAAGCTGGCAGGACGCCTATATCGAGAGTCTGCACGGTCGTAAGATGACGGGTTTAGCTCAAAGAATTGACGGGAAAAAGAAAGTCGCCCTCTTAACGGATGTCAATAACACTCCTGTTGCAATTGCCGATTATTTATTATCCTTTGGTTTTACAGAATATGAAATGCTAGTTGGGGAAGACTTAGGCAGCGAGCAGGAAAGAGTTAGGCGCTTTGCCTTGGAAGATTTGGCTGGACAAGATTTTTCACCGCTGAATATTGTGGTTTTGCGGAAAATTGCCGCTAACAATCCCAGATTTCACCTAGGAATTGAGGATGAAGAATTTTTCCAACGGAAACCGGATAAAGGGCTGATTACCAAGAAAGAAATCCGCGTTATCAGCCTCTCGGAGATGAAATTACACCCTAATTCCGTAGTTTGGGATGTTGGCGCCGGTTCAGGTTCGATCTCTGTCGAGGCTTGTAAGCTGGCACCGAGTGGTCAAGTCTTTGCCATCGAAAAAACAGCAAGCAATCTAGATAATCTCCGGCAAAATATGAAAAAATTCCGAACGGATTTTCAAGTTCTGCATGGAAGTGCTCCAGAGGTTTTAGTAGACCTACCGGCACCCGATGCGATATTTATTGGCGGCAGCGGCGGGAATCTTGCGGATATAATCCAACTTGGCTGTGAGCGCTTGAAAAAAAATGGACGGATTGTGCTTAACGCCGTGATGCTGGAAACCTTGACTGAGGCCAAAACGGTCTTAGAAAAAAAAGGCTTTACTACAAAAATAAACCTGATACAGATTGCTAGAAGCAAGCCGATTATTGGCATGACCCGCTTTGAAGGCTTAAATCCGGTTTACATAATATCCGCTTATAAAGCGAGACTTATTCAGGAGGAGTTTTAACTCCATCTGAATTTAGCGAGACTTATTTCGAGGATTGAAACAACTCCCTCTTACGGTGTTGAAGAGGGAGTCTTGTTGAAACCGAAGATCGAGAAACAGGATTAAATTGAAAAAGGAGATTAGGAGAACATGGCACATTCAAATAGCATCGGTCGTTTGTACGGAGTAGGCTTAGGACCGGGGGACCCTGAATTAATTACTGTAAAAGCTTTACGAATACTTCGAGAAGTTCCCGTTATCGCCTTTCCGGAAGCCAAAAAAGGGGCAAATAGCTATGCTTATCAAATTATCGAGGAATATATCAATCCAGAGGAAAAAAAGTTGTTGAACCTCGAATTTCCAATGCTTAAGGACCAGGATTTATTAGAAAACGAGTGGAAAAGGGCGGCAGAAGAGGTTTGGCAATACTTGAAAGAGGGACAAGATGTCGCCTTTGTGACGGAGGGGGATTCGCTCTTTTATAGTACCTTCATCTACTTGGACCGCTACATTAAGCAAATTCAACCGAATGTTGAGGTAGTGCCTGTACCAGGTATCTCATCGATTCTCAGCTCAGCTGCCAGCCTAAGAATGCCGCTCGTGGAGGGCAATCAGGTTCTGGCAGTGGTGCCGGCTGGAAGTGACCGAGAAGCTATGAAAAAAGCTTTGGAAGAGCACGATACAGTAGTATTCATTAAGGTCGCCAAGGTGCTGGATCTGATGATCGAGCTGTTGAAAGAAATGAATCTCCTGAAAAACGCTGCCGTTGTCTCTAAGTCTACTTCTAAAGAAGAAAGAGTCTGGACAGATTTATCGGAACTTGAGGGAATAAAAATTCCTTACTTATCATTAATGGTGGTGAAAAAATAATGGTGCTAACTAATAAGGTTTATATCGTCGGTGCCGGGTCTGGCGATCCGGATTTAATCACTGTTAAGGGCTTAAAGATTCTGCAGCAGGCGGATGTGGTAATCTATGCAGATTCCTTGGTAAATGAGGAGCTGATTGCCAAAGCGAAGAGTAATGCCAAGGTTTTAAAAAGCTCAGGGATGGATTTAGAAGAACAGGTTGCTTTAATGTCCGAGGAAGTTCGTCAGGGAAAAAGTGTTGCTCGCGTGCATACCGGTGATCCGGCAATTTACGGGGCTATTCTAGAGCAAATGGTCTTATTGCGTGAAACGGGAACCCCTTATGAAATAATTCCCGGGGTAAGCGCGATTTTTGCCGCTGCTTCGCAGGTCCAGGCGGAATTAACTGTACCGGAATTAACACAAACCGTAATAATTACTAGAATAGAAGGCAGAACCCCGGTCCCGGAAACGGAGAAGTTGAGAGCTTTAGCCAGTCATCATACCACAATTGCTTTATATCTCAGTTTGGGAATGGCGGAGAAGGTCACCTCCGAGCTGCTGGCTGCAGGTTGGCAAGAGGATACGCCAATTGCTATCGTCTACCGGGCTACTTGGCCGGATCAAAAAATTATCCGGACGAACGTCAAAAGGCTGGCTTCAGATCTTGCGGAAGCAGGAATTACTAAGCATGCGATTATTTTGGCAGGTAAAGCCTTGGACCCGGAATTAGTAGTGAGCAAAGCCCATCAATCTAAATTGTACGACAAGCACTTTACGCATGGTTACAGAGCTGGTAAGGGAAAAGATGAATAAGGAATATGCACTGGTAGCCATCACTAAACAGGGTATCATGACTGCCAAAAAGCTTCAGCAGGGTCTCAGTGGATCAGTGCTGTTTTATCCGAAAAAGCTCGCAGAAGGGGGCAAAGGGGAGGAAGGTATTCAGCTTTATGAAGGAAGCACTAAGGAATTGCTGACTGAACTCTTTGCCAAATATCCAGGAATAATTTTATTTATCGCCCTTGGGGCGGTTGTCCGAATGATAGCTCCCCTTCTTCAGGATAAGAAAGCCGACCCGGCGCTTGTTGTCGTTGATGGCAAAGGAGAATTCGCGATAAGCGTAGCTTCCGGACATCTTGGCGGAGCTAATCAGTTAACACGCAAAATTGCTGATCTCCTTGGAGCGACTCCGGTAATTACTACAGCTTCCGATGTGCAAAAAACTCTTTCGGTAGATTTGCTAGGGTCAGAGTTTGGCTTTATTATCGAAGATTTTACTAATGTAACTAAGGCTAGCGCCGCAATTGTCAACGAGGATAGTGTAGCGCTAGTTCAAGAGGTCGGCGATCGGGAGTGGCTGCACACGACAAAGCTCCCAACAAATATTGATCTCTATCCATCTCTTGCAGAGCTTAAGACCGATAAATATCAGGCTGTGCTCTTGATTACTGATCGTTTGCTATCAGTTGATGAAGAAAGGGTATTTCGCAGAAACGGGGTGTTGTATCGCCCGAAATCCTTATGTGTTGGGATTGGCTGCAACCGGGGAACCTCAGCCCAAGAGATTGAGGAGGCTATTATGCAGACTCTAGTTGATCTGAATTTGTCCTACAAGAGTGTCCGTAATCTGGCAACGATCGATATCAAGCTTGACGAACTGGGGTTGCTGGAGATTAGCAGGAAATACGACTGGGAGTTAGTAAGCTACTCAGCAGCAGAGTTAAATCAGCTGCCGCTAAAAAATCCCTCAGAGATAGTCTTTCAACATACAGGAGCATATGGAGTAAGTGAGCCGGCGGCGATGCTCTCGGCAGGAACAGAGGAACTAATAATCGAGAAGAGAAAATTAGGCAATGTAACACTTTCTATTGCTCGAATGAAGTTAGAAGGATGGTAAAGACAAGGAAGTTAGATTTGCCAACGCTCTCCGTCGTCCGTTGCTTTTCTGGAATGAAAAATTTGTAGAAAAGCAACTCCCAAAAGTCGCACCGCAGGCACAACGGTTTTCTTCGAGCAAAGGTGCAATTCGACGCAGTACTCAGATAATGGTCGCGCTTATGGCAAATCTAACTTCCGAGCTGAGAAGTGACTCGACGAAGTAGAATAATTTAATAGGGGGCACTCTTCGAGCACAATGATCATATTTCCCCGCAGAAGTAACTCGACGAAGTAGAAATATTTTATTAGGGAGGTAAAGACAAGTATGGGGGATTTGTTTAGACCTCGTTTAGTGATTGCTGGAACCAGCAGTGGTGTCGGCAAAACGACTTGTACTCTTGGACTAATGGCGGCTTTTCAACAGCTGGGCAAAAAAGTTCAAGGCTTTAAGGTTGGTCCGGATTATATCGACCCTAGCTATCATACGGCGATTACCGGAAGAGTATCACGTAATTTAGATACTTGGATGTGCGAAGAGGAGACGATGAAGGAAATATTTTTAAGAGGCAGCGAGGAGGCCGAGCTCTCGATTATTGAAGGAGTTATGGGTTTCTTTGATGGCAGAGACCCCTTAAGCAATCAAGGAAGTACTGCCGACATCAGCTTGCTGCTAAGTGCACCGGTAATCTTGGTGGTAAATGCTGCCGGAATCGCCAGAAGTGCTGCGGCAATTGTTCTAGGGTATCAGCAGCTTGCCTCAGGAATCAACATTGCCGGAGTTATTCTCAACAAGGTTGGCAGTAAACAACATTTTGAGTTGATTAAGCGCGCAGTTGAGCAAGAGTGTAAAATACCTGTGGTTGGTTATCTAACAAAAAATGAGGAACTAACTGTTCCAGAACGACATCTTGGCTTAGTTCCGGCGATTGAGCGCGGAGAATTAGCACCGCTATTCCGGCAACTGGCAGAGGTTTTTACTAGCAATATCGATTTAGATTTTCTCTTAAAAATTGCCAATCAGGCACTGCCGCTTCAACAACCGGTTAAAAAAATCTTTACAGCGCCACAAGAAGCGAAAAGAGTTAAGATTGCGGTTGCTAAGGATTCCGCCTTTAACTTTTACTATCCGGAGAACCTAGAGCTGCTGGAGCTATATGGAGCGGAAATCGGTTACTTTAGTCCGTTAAATGGGGAAACAATCCCCAAGGATGCCGACGGGTTGTATCTTGGCGGTGGTTATCCAGAAGAATTTGCTGGTCGGTTGGCTGAGAATAAGACTTTAATAAAGGATCTTCGTGAGAAGCTGGCGTTAGGAATGCCTACTTTCGCCGAATGTGGAGGATATATGTATTTAACCAAATCGCTAGTTGATCGAAGTGGTGAAAAGTTCGCAATGGCGGGAATTATTCCGGCAGAAGTGCAAATGCAAAAGAAATTGGTTGCGTTGGGTTATCGCGAGGCAACAGCCTTAAAAGACCACCTACTGCTGTCTGAAGCAGAACAAGCCAGAGGACACGAATTCCATTATTCAACCATCAACTATTTGCAGGAGGACTATCCATATGCTTATGAAATAGCGGGCTTAAAAGGGAAGGGCTATGACGGATATTGCCGGGAGAATCTTTTAGCCGGATACACGCACCTTTATTTTCCTTCGAATCCGCAAGTGGTTGTCAAGTGGTTAAGCAAGGCTTGGGAATTTCAAAATAGAAAAGCTTAGTTAAGAGTTGAAGATTGTAAAGAAATTGCATATTAGGAAGTGTTAATATGACTTTATGGTTTGTATTGCAGTTTAATCTGGCTTTTTTGATTGATTTAATCATCGGCGATCCGGAGAGACTGCCCCATCCAGTAACGATAATCGGCAAGGCGATAAAAAAGGTGGAAGAAGTTTTACGTAAGCTGGCAACGAGTAAAAAAGCCGAGAAAACCGCTGGGTTCTTTCTGGTGATCATTATTGTCGTCGGCAGCTATTTAAGTATTGCTATTTTATTATTTCTCTTAAATAAAATCCACCCGGTTCTCGCTTGGATAGCTGGGGCATGGATTATCTCTACGACAATTGCGATTAAAGGTTTAGCAAAGGAAGGCGGAAAAATTATTAAGCTGTTAACCACCAAGGATTTGCCCGAGGCGCGAAAACAGGTAGGGTATATTGTTGGTCGTGATACTGCTAATTTAGACGAAAAGGAATTAATCAGAGCGACAATCGAGACTGTTGCGGAAAATATCGTCGATGCGGTGATCGCACCACTTTTATATGCTTTAGTAGGCGGACCGGCCTTAGCAATGGCTTACCGGGCAGCCAATACCTTAGATTCGATGTGTGGATACAAAAACGAAAAATATTTCCATTTCGGTTATGCCTCTGCAAGATTTGATGATTTGTTGAATTGGATTCCTGCTCGAATAACCGGTGTATTGCTGCTGTTCTCAGCTTTTTTACTCCGAATGGATTGGCGGAGTTCCTTTCAGGCTTGGCGTAGGGACGCCAGACAGCATCCAAGTCCGAATAGTGGAATTCCCGAGAGCACCGTAGCCGGAGCCTTGGGTATCCGTCTTGGCGGTGTTAACGTTTATTTTGGGGAAGCCAAAAGAAGAGCCTACATGGGAAATGGCGACATACCCCTAGAAGCAGAACATATCGAAAAAACAATAAAGCTATTATACATGTCAGCATGGCTATTAATTATAACTCATCTTCTGCTTTGTCCGCTTTTTCAGGATTTAATTTAGCTAGAAAGACTATTATTGGGAGGTAGGCATGAATAGGAATATTTACCCGTACTTAAGCAATCTAAAAGAACGAGTTCATGGCAGTGATAGTTCGGCACTTCTTGATTTTAGCATTAATACGAATCCCTTTGGACCTCCAAAGAAAGTCTTGGAGTTTATTAGTGGAGAGGAAAACTTGGCTTGGTTAACGAAATATCCGCAAATCAATGCTGCTTCATTAAAAGAAACCCTAGCAAAAAGATTAAACATCGGGGTTAACCAACTGGTCGTAGGCAATGGTGCTGCTGAATTATTCTTTCTTTTGCCCAGAGTTTTAAAGATCAATAAGGGGATAGTTATCCAGCCGACTTTTGGCGAGTACGAGCCGGCTTTAATGGCCGCGAATATTCCAGTTGAACGATTATACTATCAGATTACTGAAGAGAGATTTTCCTTCCCCATGGCAGATCTTCGGGAAAATTTAACAGCAGGAGATTTGGTCTATATTTGCCGACCGAACAATCCAACTGGGCAGTCTGTCAGCCGCGAGGAGATTGCCGAGATTCTGGCTTTAGTAATCGAGCAAAAAGCCAATCTGCTGATTGATGAATCCTTTATTGAATTTACCGAGGAGCCTGAGGGCTTGCTGAGCTACTTTAGTGAAGAGGTTCCATTAATTTTAGTCCGTTCTTTAACAAAATTTTATGCTATTCCCGGGCTTCGTCTGGGTTATTTAATTGCTCCTTCTTGGCTAACCAAATCCTTAGAATTGTCCAGAGATCCCTGGTCGGTTAACGCTTTAGCACAGCAGGTAGGCGAGCTGATGCTGGCTGATTCGGAATATTATCAACGAACAAGGGATTGGGTAAAGGTTGAGAAAGCATGGTTTTACCAAGAGCTGTCTAGGATCGCGGGAGTAAAGATCTTTCCATCGGAAACCAACTTCCATCTATTACAGCTGGAAAATCAAACAATAGATCAACTCTATCAATATTTGAAATCTTGCGGGATTGCCATCCGACCTTGCAGCTCATTCCTGGGTCTGAATAAGCAGTTTTTCCGAATGGCAGTATTGAGCAGGGAGGATAATGAAGTACTATTAAGGGAACTAAAAAGCTTTATGGAGCGGAGGAATATTAGTAATGAATAAGAGAAAGCAAGCCAAATGCATAATGATTGTCGGTACAGGATCAGATGTTGGTAAAAGTATTGTAACTACTGCTTTTTGTAGATATTACGCTCAAAAAGGAATGAAGGTTGCTCCTTTTAAGGCGCAGAATATGGCTCTGAATTCCTACGTGACGATTGATGGTAAAGAAATTGGTAGGGCGCAAGGCGTGCAAGCTGAGGCGGCGGGAATTGCAGCAACTGCCGATAATAATCCCATCCTTCTGAAGCCCAGCAAAAAAAATTTCTCACAAGTAGTCGTCTTAGGAAAACCCTTAAAAGAAATGGACTATAGAGAATATCGCGAGACCAAGCATGAATTTTTAAAAGGGGTCGTTCTGAACTCTTTAAATAAGCTACGGGATGAGCATGATTTAGTTATAATCGAAGGTGCCGGTAGTCCCGTGGAAATGAATCTCAAGGATCGCGATCTTGTAAATATGCAGGTGGCGATATGGGCGGAAGCTGATGTATATTTAGTAGCAGATATTGACCGGGGTGGTGTTTTTGCCCAAGTGGTAGGAACCTTGGCACTACTGACGGAAGAAGAGAAGAAGCTTGTCAAAGGAGTAATTATTAATAAGTTTCGCGGAGATATCTCCTTATTTGACTCAGGGATTGAATGGTTAGAAGAAAAAACCGGAGTACCGGTGATCGGCGTACTTCCGCATATTCAGCTTCCGGAGTGGGAAGAGGAGGATTCCGTTGCGTTAAGCCGCAAAAAAGACTTAAAAGAAAATGCCGATTTAGATATCGTCTTTCTTCAATACCCGTATCTATCCAACTACACGGATTCTGTGGCTTTAAGCTTAGAAGAGGATGTGCAGATTAGATATGTAAAGTCTGTAGAGGATTTTGGTAATCCGCACGTGGTAATTCTTCCCGGCACAAAGAATACAATGGATGATTTGGTCTTTTTACAGGAGTCCGGTTTTGCGGATAAGCTAAAAGAGCATGTCCAGAAAGGGCGGGAGCTAGTTGGTATCTGCGGTGGCTATCAAATGTTAGGAGAACTATTGGTCGACCCTTTAAAGGTGGAATCGAAATATGATCAGCTTGCGGGTTTAGGTCTGCTGCCGATCCAGACTACTTTTTTTGCCGAAAAGAAAACCAAGCGGGCAGCCGGCAAACTGTTAGGCACAGAAATACCAGTCTTTGGCTATGAAATCCATATGGGCAAGGTCGAATGGCAGGAAGTCCGACAGCATATGTTCGTTCTAGAAGATGGCACCCTGGAGGGTACACGGCGGGATGATGTAGCGGTCTGGGGAACTTTTATTCATGGGGTGTTTGATTCAGATCAATTCCGCCATTATTGGCTAAACCAGCTGCGAGAAAAAAATAACTTGCCCCCTGTGGAAAAAAGAATATCATTTAGCAAAACGAAAGAAATAATGTATAATAAGTTGGAGGAATGGTTTAAAGGTTCGTTAAAGGTCGAATTGCTTTAAGCTGATCCGAATTCTTACATATATAGGGGAGGGGTTTGCCTATGAGTGATGTACGCATCGAACAGTTGGCAAAACAATTGGTTTCTTACTCTGTCAACCTGCAAAAAGGTGAAAAAATCTTAATAGAAATGATCGGAGAAGAGACAGAGTTAGTTACGGCTATCGTCAAGGAGGTTAACAGGGTAGGCGCAATTCCATTTGTGACGCTTAAAAAGCCGCAGGTAACCAGAGCGTTGCTGATGGAAGCTAGTGAGGAACAGCTAAAAGATATGGCTAGCTTCGAACTGGCAAGAATGAAAGCAGTTGACGCTTATATCGGAATTAGATCCGGCAACAATGTAAGTGAGCTGTCGGACGTGCCTGAAGAAAAGATGAAGCTGTACTCTAAGCACTTTTTAAAGCCGGTTCACTTTGCTGAGCGGGTTAATAATACCAGATGGGTTATTTTGCGCTATCCGAATCCGGCAATGGCTCAACTGGCTAATATGAGTAATGAAGCCTTTGAGGATTTCTACTTTAAGGTCTGCAATCTGGATTACAGCAAGATGTCTAAGGCGATGGATGCTTTAGTAGAGCTAATGGAAAAGACCGATAAGGTGCAGATTAAGGGCCAGGGAACTGATTTAACCTTCTCAATCAAAGGACTCCCGGCGATAAAATGTGCCGGAGAGCTGAATATTCCTGACGGAGAGGTCTTTACTGCTCCTGTAAAAGATTCAGTAAATGGAATAATTAGCTATAATGCGCCAACCTTGTACGAGGGTGTCACATATGAGAATATTGTTTTAGAGTTTAAGGATGGCAAAATTATTCAGGCGACTGCCAACAATACGGAAAGAATTAACCAAGTCTTTGATACTGACGAGGGAGCGCGTTATATTGGCGAATTTGCAATCGGTGTTAATCCTTATATCTTTAAACCGATGAAGGATATCCTGTTTGATGAAAAAATCGCCGGTAGCATTCATTTTACTCCCGGTAATGCTTATGAAGATGCAGATAACAGCAACCGCTCGAATATCCATTGGGATTTGGTCTATATCCAACGACCGGAATATGGCGGCGGCGAGATTTATTTTGATGGACGTTTAATCCGCAAGGATGGTCTATTCGTGATTCCAGAATTGGAACCGCTTAACCCTGAGAACTTGCAATAATTATTCAAGAATAATTATACATGGATTTTTAAAAGCCTCTGCTCATCGCAGGGGCTTTTTTCCACAGACAAGGGGACGTTTCTTTTGTCTTTTCGGGAGACGAAATGACGGTTCTCCGGACTTTTCACTATTCCCCTTTTTTGAAAAAAGCTAAAAAATGCAAGCGTCTTCACTGAAAAAGCTGTGTAGAATCTGAAAAAGTTATTGTATATTTATTAGGTGTTTGCTATATTTATATTAGATTGTTTTTTTAAAATTTTCTCATATTTCAAAAAAGGAGGTAGGTTATGGCTCAAGTAGTAGATTTTCTTAACGGGTTGGTCTGGAGTAAGGCATTAATCTTTATATTATTAGGCGTAGGTATTTATTTTTCGATTATTACACGTTTTGTGCAAGTAAGACTCTTTAAAGACATGGTGAAGTTATTATTCGGTGGTAGTAAATCGAAAGCAGGAATTAGCTCTTTTCAGGCCTTCTCCTTAGCGATTTCCGGTCGTGTCGGTACCGGTAATATTGCTGGGGTAGCGACGGCAATTGCTCTAGGTGGACCAGGTGCAGTATTCTGGATGTGGGCAATCGCGTTCTTAGGTGCAGGTTCGGCTTTTGTTGAGTCAACATTGGGGCAGATTTATAAAGTTGAAGTGGACGGAGAGTATCGAGGCGGTCCCTCTTATTACATAGAGAAGGGATTAGGAGTTAAATGGTTTGCGGTATTATTCTCTGTGGCAACGATTGTTGCAATGGGCTTCCTATTGCCAGGCGTTCAATCCAACAGTATCGGTTCAGCTGTCGAAAATGCCTTTGGTATTAGTCCGGCTATTACCGGTATAGTTATTGTTGCTCTGTTAGGTTTAATTATTTATGGAGGAGTTAAGCGGATCAGCCGGGCAGCGGAGATTATTGTACCGTTTATGGCAATTGGCTATATTTTAGTATCACTAGTTATTATCGCTTTTAACATCAGTGAATTGCCGAATGTTATCGCCTTAATTTTCAAAAGCGCTTTTGGTCTTGAACCGGTTTTTGGCGGTGTTATTGGTATGGCAATCTTATGGGGTATTAAGCGGGGAGTTTATTCTAACGAGGCTGGTCAAGGTACTGGACCACACGCAGCCGCTGCTGCAGAGGTTTCTCATCCGGCGAAACAAGGTTTGGTTCAAGCATTCTCAGTTTATGTTGATACATTATTAGTTTGTTCGGCTACTGCTTTTATGATCATAATTACCGGGATGTATAACGTCTATGATCCGGCTGTAGCAGACGGCTTCCTTTTCAGTCAGATTCCTGGCGTAGAGATCGGTCCGATTTATACGCAAATGGCAGTAGAAACTGTTATGCCGGCATTTGGTAAAGCATTTGTAGCAATTGCATTATTCTTCTTCGCCTTTACTACAATCATGGCGTACTACTATTATGCGGAAACAAATATTGCTTATTTATTCAAAAAAGGTAATACTCGTCATATTGTCTTCCATATCTTAAAAATAGCTCTTTTACTAACAACATTCTATGGTACGATTAGAACGGCGTCTCTGGCGTGGGGTCTTGGTGACTTAGGTGTTGGTATTATGGCATGGTTGAATATTATTGCGATTGTACTTCTGTATAAGCCAGCAATAAATGCTCTGAAGGATTATGAGAGACAGAAGAAACTAAATATTGATCCGCAATTTGATCCTAAGGACATTGGCATTGAAAATGCTGAGTTTTGGAACAAGAAAAAGGCTGAGGCTAAATAGCCGCAGTAAATTAGTCTATTCTTCGGTCGCCGATCTAACAGTCGGCGACTTTTTTACACTTTAAGAAAGTTTAATTCGCTTAAATGAGTAAAGTATAAGTGAGAGCAGTAGAAATTGACAAGTGGTCGGGTTCTTATTTTCCAGAAATTATGCTTATCCTTTTGACTATAAAAAATGTTAAAATAGAAAGAGAAAAAATATTTTTATAGGGGAGAAGAGATGAAAGCTATTATTCGGAATTTCACTCTGACAGTTGCTATTTTTGCAATGATAGTTTCCTTTGGTTTAGGAGATAGCGTCATTGCAGCGCAAACTCATTTTTTGCTTGATGGGAAGGAATTGTTAATTGAAGATGCTTTTGTTGAGCATGGACGCACCTACATACCTGTCCGCACAGTAACTGAATTACTTGGTGCAAGTTTGGATTGGAATAGCAAAACAAGAGAAGTAATTCTCCATAAAGAGGATATTAAAGTTAGGTTTTTTGTCGATGAGAAAAAGGTTATATTTAATGAGCAGATTGTCTTTATGGATGCCCCGCTAAAAGTACGTGACGGTTCAACATATGCACCTGTCAGATTCGTTGCCGAGGTTCTAAGATATAAGGTTTTTTGGGATGCCGACAATAATGCAATCAGTATTGTCAAAAAAGCTTATTATACTGTTAAGTCAGGTGATTCACTGGAAACAATTGCTGAGAAAAAGGGGATAAGTGTTGAGGATTTACTACGTTTCAATAGTTTAAGTGGAGAAGAAATACCGCAGGTCGGCCAAAAGCTGTATTTAGAATCACTGGAACTAACGGCAATCGATGAACTTAAAACTAAGGCTGTAATTCAATATGCTGATGAAGAGCTGGAATGGTTGGCTAGAATTATTTACACTGAGGCTATGGACGAGCCATATGATGGTTTGGTCGCTGTCGGTGCTGTAGTTGTTAATCGAGTCAAGTCGGCGAATTTTCCTAATACTATTTATGATGTTATCTTTCAAAAATCCCAGTTTACTCCGGCAATGAGTGGAAAAATATATAAGGTCGTCCCCGATGCAGATTCATATCAGGCTGCAGAAGAGGCCTTGATGGGAATCGATCCGACCTTCGGCGCATTATACTTCTATAATCCCAAAATCTCCAACAGTACCTTTTTTCAACAAAAGCAACACCTGATCAACATCGGCAATCACAGCTTCTACTACTAAAGATACCGCAAGGTATCTTTTTTTTCGCTAAATATAAGGAGCAGATATTGGACATAATACTCCTAAAATTTAGTGTGAAGGACTGAATAATAAATGGCACTTGAAGAGAAAAAACTTTTAACCTCCAAAGGATATCTAAATTTGCAAGACGTTGAAGTATATTATGAAAGGTATGATCATCCTAACCCCAAAGGTACACTCCTACTAATCCATGGCTTTCTGTCATCCGCATTAAGCTTCCAAAGCTTAATTCCCTTATTAACTCAGAATTATTCTGTAGTGGTCTTTGAACTTCCTGGCTTTGGCAGAAGCGAAAAATCCCTGAGGTTTTATTATTCATATGAGAACTATGGTAGATTAACAATTGAGCTAATAAAAAAAATGCAGCTTTCAAAAGTAATAATAGTTGGGCACTCGATGGGAGGACAAATTGCCCTGCAAGCAGCTAAACAGCAGCCAAGTCTGATTCAGGATTTAGTTCTGATCAGCCCATCCGGTTACTTACGCCGGGCTAGAAGGGCTGCCATATATTGTGCATATCTGCCGTTTTTCCCTTGGATTATTAAACAAGTATACAAGCGGAAGGACGTTCACAAAAGTTTTTCTCGAGTTGTTTTTGATCAATCTCTTATCAATGACGAGATGATTAATAGTTATCTGGAACCCTTTTATGAGAAGAACTTTTTCCCCTGTTTGGCCAGATTATTTCGTCAGCGTGAGGGGGACTTATCCTCGGAGGAACTTCGCAGCATTACTGTACCTACCCTATTATTATGGGGAAATGAAGATGTCGTAACACCATTATCCATAGGGAAAAGATTAGCAAATGATTTGCCCAATTGCCGACTGGCGACAATTAGTCAAGCAGGACATTTGCTTTGTGAAGAGCATCCGGAAAAGGTTTATCAATTGATCTGCAATGAAAATATTGGATAGGAAACTCTAACCAAATAAGATATAATAAAGCGAGACTTATTCAAACCGAAGATCATTGGTAGTGGAGGTGGTTGTGATTAAAATCTTAGTAGCTGGCGGAACTGGGTTTATTGGAAGGAATCTGCTGACGAAGTTGCAAGAGGAAGGTCATAGTATCGTAGTTTTAACTAGGGATAAAGAGCGTGCCTTAAAAAAATTAAACACAAATATAGAAGCTGTTCAATGGGATGATTCCTTGCTATTGTATCCAGTAAAAGAACTGGAAAATGTTGAAGCTGTAATTAACCTAGCCGGAGCATCGATCGCCGGCGGAAGATGGACAAAAAAACGAAAAGAATTAATCCTCTCAAGTAGAATCAAGACTACTAAAGCAATTGTTGAGGCAATTAGCAATGAAGTGCTCAAGCCAAAAGTATTTATCAATGCTTCAGCAATTGGATATTACGGACCACAAGCTGACAAAGAACTGACTGAAAAAGATTCCCCGGGCAATGATTTTTTGGCAAGGGTAAGCAAAGCTTGGGAAGAAGAAGCCAAGAAAGCCGAAAACCTTGGCGTTCGAGTCGCAGTTGTTCGTATCGGTTTAGTACTAGGACAGGGCGGTGCATTAAAACAAATGCTGCTGCCTTATAAGCTATTCTTAGGCGGGTCGATAGGAACAGGTAAACAATGGATGTCTTGGATTCACGTTACGGATCTTGTAGGGATTTTTAATTATCTATTGAAGAGTGAAAGCCTTAGTGGTGCAGTTAATGGGACAGCTCCAAATCCTGTACAAATGAAGGAAATGAGCAAGCACATTGGTCAAGTCCTGAAAAGCCCCGCTTGGTTAACAGTTCCAAGTTTCGCCTTAAGGCTAGCACTTGGCGATATGTCTGACATGTTGCTTTTCGGTCAAAAAGTATTGCCAAATAAGCTAGCCGAATCAGGCTATCAGTTTAAGTTCCCTGAAATTGATGGTGCGCTAAAGGATATTTTAGCCTAGCCTTCCGGGGCGCGGTAATTGCCAGTATGAACGAAACTCATCAACATGATGGGTTTTTTCTTTTGTTAGAAAAATAGCTTTGCAAGAAGATAAAAACAATTGCAGGAATAATTAGATATTTGCAGAATGTAAAGAAACATTGATCATAAAATGTAGTATTAGGGAAGTGGTTTGTTGATATTATATTTTTTCTCTTTATTATTATCTATTTTGCTTATATCGATTTCATCTTTTTTTTCTGGAATAAAAAAACTAAATTCAAAAGGAATATATCAGGAAAATAGAGGTATAGGTTTTTTAATAGGCATCATCAGTTTTATTTCCTTATACTTGCAATATGAAGTAAAAGTTATTAAATATGAAGATCATGATGTTGATAATAGTTGGGTGATATTGTTAATTATAATTTTTGTTACCTTAATAGTATATCGATATTGGATAATTACGAGAGATTTTCTTATTCAAAGTTCTAAAGAAAAAATAAGTGATTTAGTCAATGAGCTATTGTTAAAATACAGTATAAGTTATAAGGTATTACAAAAAAATTCAAATATTATATTAATACTAGATAATGATAAATCAAAGATTAAAATTGTTGATGGCTATGAAGAAGCTGTTTTTCTTAAATTCATAAATTATAGACAGATACCACATTTCTATTCAATAATCGAGGATATAACAGATTCAGTTCATAAATCAATTAATGAGAAGAAATCCTACAATGGTATAGGAGATATCTTATTAGGTGTAGTTTCGTTATTTTTTCTAATTTTTATGACGATAAAGCTGAATAATTATACTTTTTAACTTAGCCCCCAACGAGTGATGAGTGTATTAAGAAGTACACTAAATTAAGTAAAGATTTGCATTTTTAGTATTGTATGAGGGAGACAGAAAAATGAGATTACTATCTCTATACAAAATTTCACGACTATCGCTATTAATATCTTTAGAATAAACAATACGTCATGGAAGCCAATACAGAGAAGTCGCAATTGGTGAGACCAATAATGCATGAATACATTGAGTTTCGAACATAATAGTGCTACAATAATGTACAAAAGGAGGTG
>Ga0209347_1000364_pt1 | contig 121747 bp, 112 predicted proteins | sample AutmiccommuBRH23_FD_187382 | JGI IMG/M metagenome (GOLD analysis project Ga0209347, IMG submission 187382) | Deep subsurface microbial communities from Mt. Terri, Switzerland - Autotrophic microbial communities BRH/23 (SPAdes) (version 2) | ecosystem: Environmental > Aquatic > Deep subsurface...
ATGGGGCAGCTCCAGCGTACCGGGTCAACTCCGGCCAAGCAGGTTGCGCATACCCTGACCTCGAACTACGCCATCCGGCTTCGCCGCATATTGGCGGCAGGCAGAAGTTCCGGCGCCCTGCCCGCCGACCTCGACGACGCTGCAGCGGCGACCCTTTTTCTCGGCATGATCCAGGGCTTGGTGGTGCAGGCGCTAATCAGTGGCGACCAGGACCAGATGCGGGCCGATGCCCCACGGGTCTTCGCGATCTATCGCGCCGGCCTCGTACATGATGTGACCAAGGCGGAGGAAAGAGGGTGAAACCGACTTTCCCACGCGCGGCTCGGGCCGGCGCACCCACGGACGGCCGCCGGAATGTCTGCGCCGGGAGTATTGCCGGTCATCACGACCGTAGCGGGACCATAGGGAGACTGAACTGATGTCGCGAAAAATTTCCATTGGGATTGTTGTGATCGCACTTGCCGGGCTTCTGGGCTTTGGCGCCTGGACGGTGCTGCTGAAGCCGTCCGACCTGCCGCCCGAAGGCTTTGCCCGCGGCAATGGACGGATCGAGGCAGATCTGCTCGACATATCGCCGCGGCTGGCAGGAAGGGTGGCGGAAATCCGGGTGCGCGAGGGCGATCTTGTGCAACCGGGTGACGTGCTGGCGGTCATGGATACGGCGGAACTGCGCGCGCAACTGGCCCGTTCTGATGCGGCCGTGGCCAGCGCCAAAGCTGGCGTTGGGGTCGCCGCGGCCCATGTGGTCGAAGCCCGCGCTCGGCTGGCGCTGGCCCAAAGCGAACAGACCCGCGCCGAAACACTAAGCGAGCGCGACGTTGGTTCGCTGCAAAATCGAGATATCCGGCGCACCGAAACACAAGTGGCTGAGGCAGGATTGACCGCCGCCGAGGCCACGCAGTACGCGCAGGAACGCGCTGTCGAAGCCGAGGTGGCCTCCCGGACCGAGGTTGCGGCGCGCATCGAAGATGCGACGCTTTATGCAACCGGCGCTGCACGTGTATTATACCGCCTGGCGCAGCCCGGCGAGGTATTGGGCAGCGGCGGGAAGATTTTGACGCTCGTCAGCCTCGAAGATGTCTACATGGAATTCTTCCTGCCCGCGAGCGAGGCACCCCGCGTGCATATCGGGGACGAGGCGCGCATCGTGGCCGATATCATGCCCGATATGGCGATCCCGGCGACGGTGATGTTTGTCTCGCCACAGGCACAGTTCACGCCCAAGCAGGTAGAAACCCTGACCGAGCGCGAAAACCTGATGTTCCGTGTCCGCGTGCGCATCCCCCCCGAATTGGTGGCCGAGCGCATTAATCAGGTAAAGACCGGTGTGCGCGGCCTCGCTTGGGTGCGGCTGGCGCGGGCCGACGGCAGTCTGCCTGATTGGCCCGCCGGTTTGACGCCGCCGCTTGCCAAGGTTTTCTCCACGCCCTCCGCAGCACGGAACAAGCCATGACAACCCAAATGATGACTGGGCAGACTGAACCTGTCGCTCAGCTTGGGCAGGTCAGTCACCGGTTCGGCAAGGTCAAGGCGCTGGAGGATCTGACACTTGTCTTGCCCGCAGGGCGGATGATCGGGTTGATCGGTCCCGACGGGGTTGGCAAGTCGACGCTGATGGGGCTGATCGCCGGCGCCAAAAGGTTGCAGCAGGGCACAGTCCGGACTTTGGGGGGCAGCATGGCCGACGCGCGTCATCGCACCGCCATCGGTGGACGCATCGCTTACATGCCACAAGGGCTGGGCCGCAATCTTTACCATGACCTGTCGTTGCGCGAAAATCTCGAGTTTTTCGGCAAGCTATTCGGACTGGGCCGGGCCGAGCGCGCCACGCGTATCGACCGGCTGACCCGAGCCACCGGGCTGCACCCCTTTCTGGATCGTCCGGCGGGCAAACTTTCGGGGGGGATGAAACAGAAGCTGGGCCTGTGTTCGGCGCTGATCCACGATCCCGACTTCCTGCTGCTCGATGAGCCAACGACCGGAGTCGATCCGCTGTCACGCCGTCAGTTCTGGGATCTGATCGACGCAATCCGTGCAGATCGGCCGCAGATGAGCGTGCTGGTTTCCACCGCCTATATGGAGGAAGCCGCGCGCTTTGACCATCTTGTGGCGATGAATGCCGGTCGTGTTCTGGCCGAGGCCAGCCCCGCCGATCTGATGGTGCAGACCGAAACCACCTCAATTGGTGCGGCCTATGTTGCGCTGTTGCAGGCCGACAATGACATGGCCCCAAACGACAGCCCCACCGCCGATGCCTTCGCATCCGCAACGGACCCTGTCGTGCCGGCAGAACAGCCCACCGCCCCGCCCCCACCCGAGGAACCAGCAATCCGGGCGCGTGACCTGACCCGGCGCTTTGGCGATTTCACCGCCGTTGACAAGGTCAATTTCGACATCGCGCGCGGCGAGATTTTCGGTTTTCTCGGCTCCAACGGCTGCGGCAAGACCACCACAATGAAGATGCTGACCGGCCTTTTGCCGGCGACCGAAGGCGAGGCGTGGATATTCGGCAGTCCAGTCGATGCGCAAGACCCGCAAGCCCGCCGCCGCGTCGGTTTTATGTCGCAGGCGTTTTCACTTTATGGCGAGCTGAGCGTCCGCGAAAACCTGCTGTTGCATGCGCGGCTGTTTCACCTGGGCCGGGCGCGGACAGACCAGCGCATGTTGGATCTGGTGCCGCGTTTCGAGCTTGAAGAGCATCTCGACCAGCGAGCCGATACGTTGCCGCTGGGGCTGCGCCAACGGCTTTCATTGGCGGTGGCGGTGATCCATGAGCCCGAGATCCTGATCCTCGACGAACCGACGTCGGGCGTCGACCCGCAGGCGCGCGATGATTTCTGGAAGCTTTTGCTTGATCTGTCGCGAAACGATCGGGTGACGATCTTTGTCTCGACCCATTTCATGGACGAGGCAATGCGTTGTGACCGGATTTCGCTGATGCATGCGGGAAAGGTGCTTGTCACCGACAGGCCTGACGCAATCATCGCCTCGCGCCAGGCGCCGTCGCTGGAAGAAGCGTTTATCGCCTATATTTCCGCCGAAATTCCGCCCGAACCCGCCAGCGCCGCTGTACTCGCTTCCACATCCGACAGTGACGGCAATGCCAGCGGCTTCAGCCTGCGCCGGTTGTTGGCCTACACCACGCGGGAGGCGATGCAGGTCCGACGCGATCCGGTGCGGCTGGCCTTTGCCTTTCTGGGCACCGCCATGCTGTTGTTGATCATGTCGTTCGGTATTTCGCAGGAGGTGCGCAATATGCCCTTCGCGGCCCTGGATCAGGACCACAGCCCCGAAAGTCGGGCCTATCTTTCGACATTTGAGGATTCCCATTGGTTTTTGACCCGGGCGCCAATCCTGGACCCGACTGCGTTGAAACAGCGGATGGCCAGTGGCGAGCTGACGCTGGCATTTCAGATCCCGCCCGGTTTTGGCGCGGATCTGCGTCGCGGTATCGGCGCAGAGGTCGCAGCGCTGATAGACGGCGCCGACACCACGCGAGCCGGCACGGTGGAAAGCTATGTGCAGGGCAATCACGCGTCGGTTGTGGCCAATGCGGGAGGTGCTGCACCCGCCCTTGCCATGCTGGCACAGGCCAACCCGGAACCGGTGCAGCTGATTTCTCGCTTTCGCTACAATCCGGCGATGGAGAGCCTGCCCTCCATCGGCCCCTCGATACCGCCGCTTCTATTGCTCCTGTTTCCCGCCATCCTGATGGCTGTCAGCGTGGCGCGCGAGAAAGAGATCGGGACAATTACCAATTTCTACGTCACCCCGACCGGACGTGCCGAATTCCTGATCGGCAAGCAATTGGTCTATATCGGCATTACGCTTTTGAACTTTGCCATCCTGACGGCACTGGTGGTGCTGGCGCTGGGGGTGCCACTGCGCGGCGATCCGCTGGTTTTGCTCCTTGCCGCGCTGTTGTATTCGGTGGCGGCGACCGGATTTGGGCTTCTGGTCTCGATAATGTCCTCCACGCAGGTCACGGCGGTTTTTGCCAGCACGATCCTGTCGGTGATGCCGACGTTGCAGTTTTCCGGCATGATGACACCGGTTTCCTCGCTTGAGGGGCCGGCACGGATCCTGGGCAACCTTTGGCCGACGACCTGGTACATGGCGGTCAGCGTCGGCACCTTCACCAAAGGGCTGGGGTTGGCCGATCTTTCCGGGGCGCTGATGCGATTGGCGGTGTTCGGACCTGTGTTCACCGGGTTGGCCATCCTGACCTTGCGCAAACAGGAGAAGTGACTTGCGACGCGTGGAAAACATTTTCTGGCTGGTTGGCAAAGAGTTGAAAAGCGTTCTGGGCGACCCCGTGATGGTTATCCTGATTCTTTGGTCTTTCGTCGCGGCAGTGATGCTCGAGGCAAGCGGCGCAGGTGATACCGTGCGTAATGCTGCCATAGCCGTCGTGGATGAGGATCGCTCGCCCCTGACACGGCAGATCGAGGCGGCACTGATACCGCCTTGGTTCCAGGTCCCTGTCGCCATGACCGCCGATCAGGCAGGCGCCGCGATGGACCGTGGCGAGATCATGTTCGCGCTGGCCTTCCCGCCGGATTTCGCCGCCGATGCGATCGCCGGAAAAAGCCCGGTTGCGCAACTCCTGGCCGATGCGACGGCGGTGTCGCAGGCCCAGCTTGGCGCCGATTACATCCGTAACATCGTTCAATCCGAGGCCCGCGCCTTTCTGACGGGCAATCCTGACGGCCCCACGCCGCAGTTGCGGCTGGAGCTGCGCCGCGCCTTCAACCCCAACGGAAACCCGGTATGGTTCAAGGCAATGTCATCGCTGCTCAACCAGTTGTCCCTGCTCACCATTGCGCTGACCGGGGCGGCGATGCTGCGCGAACGCGAGCATGGCACGATCGAGCATCTCATGGTCATGCCGCTGACGCCGGTTGAGGTGGCGCTTTCCAAGGTTCTGGCAACGATGGTGGTGGTGCTGGTGGCCTTCATCGGTTCGCTTTTGTTTGTCGTACAGGGGGTGTTGCAGGTTCCGGTCGCAGGATCGGCACCGCTTCTGGTGGCAGGGGCAGCGGTATACCTTTGGGCTGCCGCTGCAATCGGAATGCTCCTGGGCACATTGGCGCGCAGCATGGCGCAATTTGCGCTATTGGTGATCATGGTCATCATTCCGGTGATCATGTTGTCGGGCGGCATGGGTGCGGTGGAAAGTCAGCCCGATCTCGTGCAGAAACTGACACTGGCGCTGCCTTCGCGCCACTTTCTCGCCTTCGCCAAGGCAGTTGCGTTTCGTGGGGCGGGCATGAGCACGGTCTGGCCGCAACTTCTTTTGATGGCGGGCTTGGGTGTGGCATTCTTTACTGCAAGTCTGGCGCTCTTCCGGCGCTCAATGTCGCTGAGCAGCTGATCCGACAAAGGTGGCTGGCCGGGTTCGATGGGTTGAAGTACCTCCGCGGACGCTGTCGTCGCCGACTAACAACTTGGACGACCGGCATGCAGCCGCCCGGCGGCGATATCGGAGCGGCATTCAGTTCAGGTTGGAAATGTGGGGGTGTGCATGGTGAGCGTCGGCGGCGCCGATTGGGTGAACGCCTGTTCCGGGAGCATGATATCGGCCAGCGTGTAGGCGTCGAATGTGGCGACAAAAGCGGTCAATGCCTTGTTGAAAAGCCTGGGCAGCCGACAGTGGCTTGAAATTAGACACTGATTGGCTGGCGTGAAACATTCCACCAGAGCAAAATCCGTCTCCGTTGCCCGGAGGACCGCGCCGAGATTGATCTCTTCGGGACGACCAGCCAGCATGAATCCGCCCGAGCGGCCGCGCACACCGCGCAGATATCCAGCCTTGGTCAGGCCGTTGACGACTTTCATGAGATGGGCCTGCGAGATCCCGTAGATCCGGGCCGTTTCCTCGATGGTCACCAGCCTGCCACCGGCGGCTCCCGCATACATGAGCACGCGCAAGGCATAGTCGGAATAAGTGGTCAGCTTCATGATATTTCCCGATATCGATGTTCCGTTGGGTCTCGCGGCAGACCTGCCACGAACAAGGCCCGGTCATTTTTGCGATCCATGCCGGCATTTATGCGCCCGGTCACTCCGCGCTCGGCACAGAGAAGACCGAGGATGTTGGTTGCAAGCCTGGCTGCGGCCGGCCCCATCAAAGGCTTTAAATCTCTGAAAATGCAACATGGTCATTGCTTGCTCCATCAACCTGGCTGACCTCGTTTCATCGCAATGGTCAAAGCCCGAAAGGGCCGAAGTTTTGGAGAAGGAGATCTAGATCATAAAAGATATATTGACAATATATCTTTTAATCGAAACATTGGAGATGGTCGACGCGGCCTGCGGGACAGACCTGCGCTGGCTTGCGTCACCCCGATCCACAGGGATGAACAGGCTCAACGTGTTGTTGCTTCATCGTCTGGCCCGGCATGCGCCACCGGTCGGCAACGAAATTTCAGAAGCGGCGAGATCATGGGAAGGTTGATATGAAGATCGAGTTTGGAGATGGCGGCATTGTCATCGACGCAGCGCTTATCGCACCTCTGCTCAAAATTGAGCCAGCCGACGTTCCAGGGCTGATGCGCGAAGGCGCGATCACCAGCCTGTGTGAGACCGGGATCGGCGAAGATGCTGGCGAGTATCGGTTGAGTTTCTTCTACCTGGGCCGCCGCGTCCGCTTGAAGGTCAATGCGTCAGGAGAAGTTCTGCGCCGGTCAATCGTCGATTATGGCGATATACCGCTGCCGACGGCAATGCACCGGCCAGGCGGATGAAGTTTCCCGAGTTCACATGAACAATGAAACATCACAGAGCTATAGCGTTCGAAAACTCGCCACAGACAGGAGCCCGACATGAATAGGGCCGCGCCACAAAGCTGCCAGAAGCGTTTGCGAGTCTTTTCAACGGCTTTGGCCGGACCTGCCCAATGTCCGCAAAAACGCAATAAACGTGACCAGCCACGCGACCATGGCGATATAGGAAAACGCGGTTGACAGTGGTTCGAGGAAATCAAACCGCATCGCCGTCGCCATGCGATGGGTCGCGACTGCATACATGCCCAAGGGAAAGACCGCGCCCCAATACAGCGGATCATAGGCCAGCGGAAACCGTTTATAGGCGTGTCGCCATATCCCCAGAATAACCAGCATCGGAATCCACCATGTTCCGGTTGCCCAGTAGAAGATGGTGAAGCCTTTGATGAAAGGGTCGATGGAATGCAAAAACCATGCATTGGCGGCGTTTTCGATCAGCAATGATCCGGCCAGCGTGGAAATTGCCATGGCGCCCATGTTGATCCAGTAAGGCGGCGAAAGATCACCGGGTGCAAACTTGAAAAACGTGTAGCGATAGAAAATCAGCGACATCATCCAGATGTAGAGCATGCCTCCCCAGAGCCACATGGAAAGGGCCAGAAAATTCAGGTCCAGACGGTAAGGCTGCGGAGTATGCGCAGCGAGCAGGGCTGCCAGAACGGCGATGGATTGCGTAGCCACGACCGCCAGCAGCCAAGCCCCGCTGATACCTTTGTCGAGCGTTGGCTTTTCTTCCTTTACGGTAAAGGCGGTGAAGATGGTGTAGGTCAGGATGATCCATAAGAACAGCGCCAGAAACCAGAAGGCGAACCCAAGACTCATGGCCTCGGCCATCACCACGAATTGACTGCCAACTATCCCCGAGGCGGCGACCATGGTGAAGAATCCCGGGCCGCGCAGGTGATCAATCATATCCCCGAAAAAAAGCCGCGGGTGGCGATAAACCCGCAGAAATGTCAGCGACCACAGCACAAGATACGTGAGGATCGCAATCGTGGTTAACCCCCAGGCCAACCAGTACAGCCCGACCTGATAGGCGGCCAGCGCAACAATGCCTGTGGCCATGACCATGCCAAAATAGGCAGGCGACAGGTTTTGCACCTGCAGCGCCATATGACTCGATGGTCTTGGTTGGTCAGATGGTTTCGTCATGGGGCGTCACCCGTCCATGCTTGCGCGACTGTCCTGCCAAGATGCAACAGATCGACGGCCCGTGCCGCGATCTGTTGCACGATCTCGTCGGTTGTCCGGGGACACATGTAGAAGGCGGGCACCGGCGGCATTACTATGCCTCCCATTTCCGCCACAGCCGTCATGTTGCGCAGATGGGCGAGCGTCAACGGTGCTTCGCGCGCCAGCAGGACCAGCGGCCGGCGTTCCTTCAATTGCACGCCCGCCGCGCGGGTCAGGAGATTGTCGTCCAGGCCCAAGGAGATCGCAGCCAGGCTGCGCATCGAGCAGGGGGCGACCAGCATCCCTGCCACCGGAGACGAGCCCGAGGCAATGACCGCGCCCACATCACGCAGATCGTGGCGCTGATCGCAGAGGGCCGTCAACCGCGCCAAAGCATCGGGGCCGCATTCAGCAGCCAGCGTCCGTTCCGCGGCAAGGCTGACCACCAGATCAATGCTGGCGCCCAGCCTGCGCAGATGGCCTGCGGCCGCCAGCGACAGGGCCGCGCCCGAGGCGCCCGAGACTCCCAGAATGACCCTCATCCCGCGCCTCCGATTCCGGCCATCAGTTTCTCGGCGAAGGCCTCGGCCTCAGGCGACATCGCCATCACCCGGCCCCACTCGCGCCCGGTTTCCGCGCCGATCTTTGTGGTGGCGTCAATGCCCATCTTGCCCGCCAACCCCTCAAGGGGCGAGGCAAAATCGAGATAGTCCATTGGTGTGCGATCCAGCATCATGACATCCCGGCCCGGGTCCATCCTTGTGGCCATGGCCCAGGCGATGTCGTCCCAGTTTCGCACGTCGATGTCAGAGTCCACCACGATCACCATCTTGGTGTAGCTAAACTGCGGCAGCATTCCCCACAGCGCCATCATGACGCGGCGCGCCTGCCCTGGGTAACGTTTGTCGATCGACACCACCGCGATACGGTAGGAGCAGGCCGCGGGCGGCAACCAGAGATCGCTCACCTCCGGAATCTGCTGGCGTATCAGCGGCAGCACCAGGTCGTTGAACACTTCGCCGATGACCGACGGCTCGTCCGGCGGACGCCCGGTCGAGGTGGACAGATAAAGTGGATGGCGCCGATGGGTCAGCGCGGTCACCTGCATCACCGGAAACGGTTCGATCGCGTTATAATAGCCGGTGTGATCGCCGAATGGCCCCTCAGGCGCGGTCTCGGTCGGGGAAACCCAGCCTTCCAGCACCATTTCGGCGTGCGCAGGCACCAGAAGCGGCACCGTTCGCGCCGGCACCAGTTCCGTGCGTGACCCGCGCAGAACACCGGAAAAAGCCAGTTCCGACACCGTTTCGGGCAGGGGCAGCGCAGCGGCCAGCAGAGTTGCCGGATCGGCCCCCAGCACAATAGCCACCGGCATGGGCTCGCCCGCCCGCGCCCAGCTGCGATGATGCGCCGCACCTCCGCGATGCGCGAGCCAGCGCAGGATCAAACGATCGCGGCCCAACACCTGCGCGCGATAGACACCCGCATTGTGGCGCGCGACCGCCTGCGCGTCGCTGCCATGGGGACGGGTCAGCACCACCGGCCAGGTGATCAGCGGTCCGGCATCGCCGGGCCAGCAGGTCTGCACCGGCAGGCCGGTCAGATCCGGAGCTTCGGTCACCATTTCCTGGACCGGAGCTTTGCGCAACAAACGATGCCGCGTGCTCAGCGCGGCCTTCAGCATGGGCCAGCGCGACCAGGCGTCGCGCATGCCATCAACCGGGGCGGGTGCCCGCAGTTCAGCCAGAAACGCTCCGAAATCAGGGATTTGTTCCGGCAAAAGACCCAGGCCGGCGGCGACGCGGCGGCGCGTGCCGAACAGATTGGTCACCACCGGTACGTCTGCAGTGCGGCCATCGGGCAGGACCGGTTGATCAAAACGAAGCACCTGCCCCCCTGCCCTGAGCACCTGCATGTGGACAGCGGTCATCTGGTGGTTCGTCGCCACGGGTTGGGCGATCCGCAGCATGTCGCCCTGTTCCTCGGCCCAGTTGAGGAAAATGCGCAGGCTCGAAAAGACCGGCAGTTGGCGGTGGATGGCGTCCAAGGTGGCTCCTGTGGCTGAGACCTTGATTGTTAGCAGCCCGGTTCGTTCATTCACTTGACATAAATCAAGTCAACCGTGGCCCCACCGGCTTAGACTTATCCGCAATTCCCGAACTCTGTCCCGAGGTCCGAGTGCCCGACATCCACACGCCATTCCCGACTGTGCCCTCGTTGCTCGCCAGCACCCTGTGGGCGTTGCCGCTTCCCCCCTTGGCCCAGGCGCTGACGATTCTGGCCCGGCGGCTGGTCGCCAATCACCCTGGCATGATCAACCGGCTGGGTCCCTATGTCGATCGCCGGTTTGCCATTGTGCCGACCGATCTGCCGGTAACTCTGCTGCTGCACCCGCATCCGACAGCCATGCGCGTCACCCTGCACCGCCAACCGCCAGCGTCAGATGCCCGTATCGCCGGACCGCTGGCCGCCTTGCTGGGTCTGGTGCACGGCACCTGGGATGGCGACGCGCTGTTTTTTTCCCGCGACCTGGTGATCGATGGGGACACTGCGGCAGCGCTGGCGTTACGCAACGCCATTGATGATTCCGAGCTTGATCTGGGCGCCGAGATTGCCGGCCTTTCGGGGCCTTTCAGCACGCTGCTGACACAACTGATCAATCTTGCCGAGCGCAAGACCGGTGTGCCGCTGCGCAGGGCGGAGGCGCGGCAATGATGGAATTGGTCTGTCCCGCCGGCACCCCGGCGGCGCTGCGCGCCGCTGTCGACGCCGGAGCCCATACGGTCTATTGCGGCTTTGCCGATGAAACCAACGCGCGCAACTTCCCGGGCCTGAACTTCAGCCGGGAGGAACTGGCGGCTGGCGTTGCCTATGCGCACGGCCGTGACGCCAAAGTGCTGGTGGCGATCAACACCTTCCCTCGCGCCGGGGCCGAGCCGCTCTGGCACCGTGCATTGGCTGACGCCGAAACTGCGGGCGCGGATGCGGTGATCCTGGCGGATCTCGGCCTTCTGGCTCATGCAGCCGAGCGTCATCCGAGGTTGCGGCGCCATCTTTCGGTGCAGGCCGCGGCGGCAAACCCCGATGCGATCAACTTCTACGCCTCGGCCTTTGGGGTGCGGCGGGTGGTGCTGCCGCGCGTGTTGACTGTCGCCGAGATCACCGCGATCAACCGCGAGATCGAGGTGGAAACCGAGGTGTTCGTCTTTGGCGGGCTCTGCGTGATGGCCGAGGGGCGCTGTTCGCTGTCGTCCTACATCACCGGCAAGTCACCCAACATGAACGGCGTCTGCTCACCGCCTTCGCATGTCCAATATGTCGAAACCAAGGGAGAACTGGCGGCCAAACTTGGCGGCTACACCATCCACCGTAACGCCAAGGACGCACCCGCCCCTTACCCGACGCTTTGCAAGGGCTGTTTCCACAGCGGAGACAAGACCGGCTATGTGTTTGAAGACCCCAGCAGCCTGGACGCCAAGGACTTGATCCCGGCGCTGGCGAAAGCCGGCGTGTCGGCTCTCAAGATCGAGGGGCGGCAACGCTCGCGCTCCTATGTCGCGCAGGTGGTGCGCAGTTTCCGTGCCGCGGTCGAGGCGTTGGCGGCTGGAGATCCGGTGCCACCGGGCACACTGGCCAGCCTGACGGAAGGCCAGGCCGCCACCACCGGCGCCTATCGCAAGACCTGGAGATAGAGCAATTTCGGGGAAAGCGGCAACCGGATTTTCTCGAATTGCGGAGAAGGAAGCAGTCCTATGCAACTGACAGTCGGGCCGAACCAGTTTTTTTGGGACGCCGCAATCTGGCGCGATTTCTATCTGCGCCTTGCCGACGAGGCCCCGGTCGAGACCGTGGTGCTGGGCGAACTGGTATGCTCAAAGCGTCTGCCGTTCTATCAGACACATTTTCCCGAAGTGATCGAGCGGCTGCAGGCCGCGGGCAAGACAGTGGCAATGACCAGCCTCGCGCTGATCACCCTCAAGCGCGAGCGCAAACTGACCGCGGATCTGGTGGAGATGGGGCTTGAGGTCGAGGTCAATGACATTTCGGCAATGCCGCATCTTCCAGCCGGGGCCAGTTTCTCGGTCGGGCCACTGGTCAATGTCTACAACGAAAGCACGCTGCGTTGGCTTGCGGGGCGCGGGGCGACGCGCATCTGCCTGCCGCCAGAATTGCCGCTGGCCTCGATTGCGATCCTGGCCAAAGCGGTACCGGTGCCGGTCGAGGTCTGGGGATGGGGCCGCCTGCCGCTGGCGATTTCCGGGCGCTGCTATCACGCGCGCCTGCATGACCGGGCCAAGGACAACTGCCAGTTCGTCTGCGGCCTTGATCCCGATGGCCGCGCGGTCGATACGCTGGACGAACAGCCATTCCTCGCGGTCAACGGGGTCCAGACGCTCTCGGCAAGCTGTGCGAATGCGGCCTATCAATTGCCCGGCCTGCGCGAGGCCGGCGTTGCATCGCTGCGCCTGTCACCCCAATCCGACGGCTTCGTCGACGTCTGCAAGCTCTTTCGCGACCTGATCGACGGGCGGATCGATGCCGAAGCGCTTTCGGCAAAAGCCCTGCCCCAGGCGCCGGGCGGGCGCTATGCCGACGGTTTTCTGGCCGGAGCCGCTGGGGTCGAATGGTCCGGTGGGACCAGACAACCTGACCTCGTTTGAGGCAAGTGAACTGGCAAGCGCCGGATTACATCAATCGCGATCGCTCTGCCTCCATCTGCGCCTCGGCCTTTCGAACGAACAACCCGGCAGGCATCCCCGCTGGGATCGGAGGCAGATATGAGACAGTGATTGTCCCGCCACGTTTGCCCGATCGGCTAAGTCCCCAGAATTTGCCGGAGTTCACAAGAACGGGCAACACGGGCACCCCCAGCTTGGCGTACAGTAGCTCTACCCCCCGCTTGAACCTGATTGGTTCCAGCTCCTTCATACGTGTGCCCTCCGGGAAAATGAGAACCGAGCGGCCGCCGTCAAGCGCTTCGCGACTCTGGTTCAGCATGATCTTCAGAGCCTTGGACCCGGTCTCCCGATCGATGATGATCATCGGTGATTTTCGCAGGTACCAGCTGATGATCGGAATCCGCAGCAGTTCCTGCTTCGCGACAATCGCGACGTCGGGGAAGAGAACCAAAAACGCCAGCGTTTCCCAAGTGGATTGATGATTGCAGACGATGAGACAGGGTTCCGCCGGAATCCGGTCACGACCGGTCTCGACATAATCCAGCCTGACGACATGCTTCAGCCCGAACAACACCCCCCGCACCCACAGGCGGGTTGTGGCCCTGATTGCCTTCCTGGGCGTGCCAACCAACCAGAAGACGAGCACCCCCAAGGCGAACCAAACGGTCCAGCCGGCAAAGAGCGCGTCGAACATGTGCGATTTAAGGTTGATCTGATACATTAGCGGGGTCAATTCATGCTGTGAGAAGCGGCTGATTGACTCGGCAGCCCCAGATGGGTTTCGTCGTGCCGAAAGACCGGCACGGGCCGCTCTCTCTCTGCAATCCTGTTTCAGCCCGGCGTAGTCATCGCCTATGCCCCAAAGTCAGAATTCCGGACGGAGTTGATGCGGACGCAAGCGTCAGGGCAACCGCGCGTTAAATCAAACGCACAAAGGATATGATAGCACATTGAAGCGCTGGATGATGCCTTAAAGGGATTCAGACCTGAGGCATTGTGCAGCAGGCTTAAGATATCCGGCACGCTCATCCGGATAGGAGAGACCGTTACAACGAACCTTGTTGTGTGACCAAAAACGCGATGGCTGCAAAGAAACAGGCAGAGGCGGCGATGACAAAACCATGCCAGATTGCATTGGCGAACTTCATCCTCTTGGCCGCATGGAAAACCACGCCAACGGTATAGAGCAACCCGCCGGCGATAATGAAACCAAATGGCAACTCCGACCATGACGACCAGACCAGGACGATGCTCATCCAGCCCATGACCAGGTAAAGGGCGGGGCCGAAACGGCCGGGCGTGTTCCAAAACACCAGCTTGAGCGTCATGCCGATGATCGCCAGGGCCCAGACAACGCCAAGGACAAGATAGGCCAAACCGCTGCCGATCATGACGACCAACGGCGTATAGGTGCCGGCAATCTTCAAATAGATCGCCGCATGATCGATCCGGCGCAAGACGGGCCGGATACTCTCCCACGGCGTCATGTGATAAAACGCCGAGGCTGCGAAAGTGGCAATCAATGTGATCGCATAGATTGTAATTGCGGTGATTTCCCAAGGCGAGGCGACCTGGGCGGACCAGATGAGCAACAGAATGGCCCCGGATACCGCACCAACGACGCCGATTGCGTGCATACTGCCGTCAGCAACTCGCTCTGACCTTGAGTAATCGGGGTACATTCCTTACCTCCAAGTTCCGCATCGACGCCAAATTCTTGCAGCAAACGCAGCGACGGTTAAGCAAGAACTTGCTGCCGCGATTCCGAAGCCAACAGCCGCGGCCACAGCAGTCATATCGGGTTCAACCTTGTCGGCGGCAAGTGCGTTCCTGAACATCAGTTCCTCCTGGCCCCTTGTCCCGGCTTTCGCACTGAACCAGAAAGACGCCGATCAATGGGCCTATCATCGCTCCTCTGAAGGCCAGTTTTCGTTAGCGCAGAAAGCTTTAGCGCCACGATCAGTTTGATAGTCTCTGGCTATAGCCTCGTCGAGTTTTGATTGTCGCTCCGCGACAAGATGATGCATGTCCTTCATTGTCGCGGAGGAAGCTGGTCCGCCGCATTGGCATTTTGCGTCCATTGCGGGTCAGACGGATTCGATCCGGGCGCAGGCCACCCCATCCACCCAGGACGCGAGGGCCGCGCGCTCGGGCGGCAACTGAACGGCGATCCCGCCCGCGAAGGTCTCGAACGCCTTCCGGTTCATGGCATTGAGGCCAACAAGGACTGGTACGTCCATGGCCACCGCTTCGGCGATCACGTCGCGAAACCCTCGCCCTTCTGCCTCATGCTTTCCGAACTTGTTGATGATGAGCAGGTCCGCACCTGATGCGAGACGCGCAGAGACCAGCCCCACAGCCATCTCCAGCGCGGCGGGGTCGAGGCGGCAACCACGTGCGGATGGACCCAGGTCCTGGCTGATGCGCAGGACGGGGCCTTCGGGAAGAACCCGCACATCCATGTCGCAGGGACCCGAGTCGGCTCGCTCACTGTTAATCTGGACGACCCCCAGACAGCGCAACCCTCGTGCGGCAAGGTCATGGGACAACCCTTCCAGGATCAGGTCAGTATCGCCTCGTCCTGGCGCCATTGTGTAGGCAAACATCACTTATCCACTTCTTAGGTCTGGCAGAATGGCTGGAATTCGACGAGCGAGCCGGCGGGCAGCTCATCTGTTTCTGCGGGAAGGAAGATCAAGCCGTCCGTTTCCGGCAAGCGGGCGACACGTCCTGAATGGGTGGCGTCTTGGAAGGTGACGACCTCGCGGCCATGGGCGGCGAACCCGGCCAGGGTTGCGGGTCGCAACTCGCAGCAACCCGGCTTGCGGGAAATGGCCTCTGCTGTGATGACAAGGCGTCTTGCTGCGCCGTTTCCCGCTTCACCGGTGAGCCCCCGGACGAGCGCCGTGCCGAAGACCTGCCATGTGACAAACGCCGCCAGTGGATTACCGGGCAGGCCAAGCCAGAACGTGGACCCGATACGCCCGAAGGATACCGGCTTGCCGGGCTTGATGGCGACTCCGCTGAAGACGAGTTCCGCGCTTAGGGCAGCAAGCGCCGCCTTCACGTGATCCTCTTCGCCCACTGACATCCCGCCGGTGGTGATGACGAGGTCGGCACGCCCTGCCATATCTTCAAGTTGCCGGGCCAGGCCCTCACTGCAATCTGCACCCTGGGCCGTAGCTACAAGGCATAGACCACTTCCGCCCAGCGCAGCGGTCATCATGGGCGTATTGACGTCCCAAACCTCCGCGGCTGCCAAGGAGGCCCCCGCCCGCCGGATTTCATTGCCTGTTACAATCAATGCCACGCGAAGCCGCCGGCGCACATGGACGACGCCGACACCGGCAGCAGCACACGCGGCGATCTGCCTCGGACCAAGACGGCAGCCGCTCTCCAGCAATATCGCGCCTTCGGCCATTTCGCTGCCAGCCCGTCTGATATTCTGCCCGGATGTCGGGCGTCGCTGGAGGTGGATACGATCACCCTCACGAGTAATGTCTTCCTGCATCACGACAGCATCCGTCCCATCGGGTACCGGAGCGCCGGTAAAGATGCGAGCCGCTGCTTTTCCGGCAAGCGGTTGTGCCCCGCCCTGCCCTGCAGGAATGCGCGCAACGACGGGCAGCGTCCAGGGTCCGTCGCCCGTCAAGACCCCGACCGCATAACCGTCCATCGCGGCGTTATCGAAGGGTGGGGCCATGGTCCGTGACCGGACCGGCTGTGCCAGGATCCGGCCCACCGCACGACCGAGGTCGATCGGCTCGGTTCCGCCTACCGGAGCCACCAGCGCCGCAATCCGGGACAGGGCATTGTCGATGCTGATCAACCCACTGGGGGCGCCCTGCTCGTCACATCCGCATCCTGGCGACGCGATGGCTTGATGGATCGTCATTGTGCTGCCTCCTTGAGGAAATGGCCGGGTCCGATACTGCAATCGAGGTCGCGCAAACGGCCGTCCTTCAGACCGTAAACCAGCCCATGCACCCGAATATTCGCACCGTTTCGCCATGCCTTTTGCAGGATCGGCGTCTCGCAAACGCGCCGGACACTCTCAACAGCATTCAATTCAGACAGACGGTCACGTCGCGCTTCCATATCAGGTTCCCGCGCCAGATCGACGGCAAAGCCGCGGGCCAGGCGCCGTATGGGTTCCAACCAATGATCGGCAAGACCGTGTGGCAGATCCTCGGTCGCAGCCTTGACCCCGCCACAGCCGTAATGGCCGCAGACGATGATCTCACGCACCTTCAGCGACTCGACCGCGAATTCGAGCGCGGACAACAGGTTCATGTCAGAGGAATGGACGACATTGGCTACGTTTCGATGGACAAACACCTCACCCGGATCGAGACCGGCGACCACATTCGCGGGAACACGGCTGTCCGAACAACCAATCCAGAAAAACTCCGGGGCCTGTTGCGTGGCAAGCCGGGCAAAATAGTCGGGCTCTTCGGCCTGGCGTTGAGCCGACCACTCAAGATTGCGCGCCAACAGATCTTTAAGCAATTGAAGCCTCCGAAAAAGGCGGCAGACCGCGTCGTGCCCGCATGCGCTGCGACAACGTTTTGAGATCGACTCGCGTCAGGCGAGCGCGTGCAATCGGCAGCAGGATCGCGTTCTCGGCCACAAGCTGGCGGCGCACCCGAGCCGCGAAACTCATCAGCATTTTGCTGTCCTGAGGTGACGGATCACAGCCAGTGTCGAGACCGCGCACAAGAATCGCCCGGACCATGGGCAAAAGACGTGTGGCCTCGTCCTGGTCGGTACGGATCCGGCTGATTACCCGTTCGATTACATCCTCCGGCCGGCAACGTTGGGCAAGCAGGGGAAACAGATCTTCGGTTTCGTCGCGCACGTGAACGTTCAACTCCTCGTTCAGAAACCGCAGCACGGTCAGTGCGGCTTGTCGGTCAAAAGACGCGGAAGTCGCGAGCCCCTCGATTACCCCGCAGATCTGCCGTTCGCGCAGGTGATCCTCGCTGATGAACTCGAGAGGGGCGGCAAGCAGGACCGGATCTGTCGGGGAAAGACCATCGCCGCGTCGAACTGGCTCTGAGTGTTTCATGACTCGCCCTTCCGTGCGCTTCAGATTGGCAGAAGGCTTGCGCCCGTGATCTTGGCTCCATTTGCCAGCGTCTCGACGAACTCCCGCGATGCACGAGCCCAAGCCGCTTTCTCCAGCGCCTGGGCGATCTTGGGTCGGACAGTCTCAAACGGAAGCACCTGCCCCTCCGCTGTGGCGTTCAGCCGAATGATGTGCCAGCCATGCCGCGACAAAACCGGCGCGGGCGTCATTCCGCCTTCGGGAAGCGCGCGAAGGACCTTCTCGAACTCCGGAACCGTGTCGCCCGGCCCAAGTTGCCCCAGATGACCCGCCGACGCCTTTGATCCGCAGTCGCTTTCGCGGGCCGCCAGGGCAAAACTCTTTGCATCGCCATCCAGTTTTTCAAGCACAGCTTTTGCGCGGGCCTCAGCCATGACCCGCGCCGTATCGTCTCGCGGATCACAGGCGCACAGGATATGAGACACGTCCCAGAGCGGTGCTGACCGGAAGCGTGCAGGGTCTTTTGCCCATTCCGCTCGGATTGCCTCCTCAGTCACCGGATCGATGCTCAACGCCTCGTCCAGAAGGGTGCGGATCAGGGCTTCCTCTTCTGTCTCCACGCGACCGGGGGCAAGTTCCTCGGGATTTGCCTCAAGTCCACGGGCCCTCGCCTCTTGCAGAAGGAGGGTGCGGATCGCGAGCGCCTGCGCGGCCTTTCGCCATGCTATCCCCGGCTTGTTCTTGGGCGATACATGATTTTGGGTTTCTTCCGCGATCCTTCGCGTATCGATGCGTTCGCCGTTTACCACCAATTCGGTTTCGATTGCCTTGGGAGCGGTCTCGATACCGGCGATGGGCTGGCCGTTGGCCGAGATAACGGTTCTAGGACTGGAGCTCATCTCTCTCACTCCGCAGGTGTTGTGATAGAGGGGCCACGCTTGGCCCGCAACTTGTCAAAGGCGCGGCGCCGTTCTTCGAGCGGGCGGCGACGGCGCGAACGCACGATCTGATAGCCCGACCGCGTCAGCAGGTAGCGGAAGGGCGCGGCAAAACCGGACCAGATATGCACCAGCCGGGTGAACGGAAACAGCATGGTGATGATCAGCCCAAGGAAGATGTGCAGCTTGAACAGCCAGTGCACGTCAACCACTGTCACCCAGGCGTTCACGTTCCAGGTCACCACGCTTTGCGACCATTCCATGAACCGGATCATCTCGGCGCCGTCCATGTGCTGAAGCGATTGCGTGATGGTCAGCAGCCCGATGGCAAGCTGCAACCAGATCAGGATCATGATCAGGATATCGAGGGTGGTCGAGTTGACCCGGATCCGGGGATCGACCAGCCTGCGGTGCAACAGCATGGTGCCGCCGATCAGCGCGGCCAATCCGGCCGGACCGCCGATCAGGACCGCCATCCACTGCTTCATCCCGTAGGGGACCCCAAGGGCATCCAGCACCCAGACGGGCGTGAACAGCCCGACAAGGTGGCCAAAGAACACCGTCAGGATGCCAACATGGAACAGGATCGACCCCCAGATCAGTTGCTTGCGGCGCAAGAGCTGGCTGGACGAGCTTTTCCAGGTGAAGGGATCGCGTTCATAGCGCGCGATGGATCCCAGCAGAAAAACGGTCAGCGCGACATAGGGCATCACCCCGAAGATGATGAAGTTGAGATCGAAACTGCCGAACATGTCATGCGCTCCTGTTCAGGGGTGTGAGGGTGTCCATGCCTGCCAGCATGTCGCGGACCTGTGGGCAGCCGGCATTGGGATCGGGGCCGAAGGTTACTTCGGTCTCTTCCCAGACCGCATCCAGCGCTTCGAGATCGGTGGGGTCATCGTCGGGCTGCTGCAGCATCTCCGCAACGGCGGCCGTATCCACTGTCGTCCCGGACAGATGCATCAGGGCCGCGAATACCGGTCCATAATGGCTTTCGCGCCGGCCCAAGCGGGTGCGGATCGCATCAAAGATATGCGCCGCATCCGCCAGGATCTCCTGCGCCTCCGCAAAGGGGCGTGTGGACAGGAATTCCAGCAACACCGGCAGATGGTCGGGCAATTCGCTGGTAACGGGGTCAAACCCTGCATCGCGGTAGGTTTCCAGAAGGCTGACCATCGCCCCGCCCCTGTCGCGGCTTTCGCCATGGACATGTTCGAACAGGTTCAGGGACAGAGTGCGCGACCGGTCGAACAGCATGACGTAAGCCTCTTGCACGTCATAGATATCGCCGGCCGCCAGCCAGTCGGCCAGTTTGGCCAGTCCCCGCTGCGTTGTCGCTGGGATACGGGCGTCAGCGGTCAATGCGGCTCTGACTTCCGGCATCGCCGCCTGCAACTCCGTCGACGGATAGCTCAGCAGAAGCGAGAGTGCCTTGAATGTGCGATCCATCATCAGAATGACTCCGTCGGAAGGGCAAAGGATTTCTTCTTGCCGCCGAACATGGTGGTCTTCCCGGTTTCGCCGCTGGAACATCCGTTGCCATCGGTAAAGCCGCAGCCGCCGCGAATATCCGCACCTTCCTCGTTCTGTTCGCGGTGCGCCGTCGGGATCGCGAAACGATCCTCGTAATCGGCGATCGCCATGATCTTGTACATGTCCTCGATCATCCGGCCTGACATGCCGACGCGCGCAGCGATGGCTTCGTCACGCACGCCGTCAACGCTCAACGCCCGCATGTAGAGCCGCATCGCGGACATGCGTTCCAACGCATGAACGATTGGTTCCTCGTCGCCCGCCGTCAGCATGTTGGCCAGGTACTGTACCGGAATGCGCAAGCTCCGAACGTCGGGCATCTGGTCGCTCATCGCGATCTGTCCGGCTTGCGCCGCGTTCTGGATCGGCGACAGCGGCGGGATGTACCAGACCATTGGCAACGTGCGATATTCAGGATGCAGCGGGAACGCGACCTTCCAGTCCATCGCCATTTTCCAGATCGGGCTGACCTTTGCGGACTCGATCCAATCCTCAGGCACACCGTCGCGGCGGGCCGCGGCGATCACCTCGGGGTCATTGGGGTCGAGGAACACGTCAAGCTGTGCACCGTAAAGATCGGTCTCGCGCTCGGAACTGGCCGCCGCTTCGATCTTGTCGGCATCATAAAGGATCACACCCAGATAGCGGATGCGGCCCACGCAGGTTTCGGAGCAGACTGTCGGCTGGCCGGATTCAATCCGCGGATAGCAGAAGGTGCATTTTTCCGATTTGCCTGTGTCCCAGTTGTAATAGACCTTTTTGTACGGGCAGCCCGAGATGCACATCCGCCAGCCCCGGCATTTTTCCTGGTCGATCAGGACGATCCCATCCTCCTCACGCTTGTAGATCGCGCCCGAGGGACACGAGGCGGTGCAGGTGGGATTGAGGCAATGCTCGCACAGGCGCGGCAGATACATCATGAAGGTATTTTCATACTCTCCATAGATCTGCTTCTGGATGTTCTCGAAATTGTAGTCCTGCGACCGCTTCGCGAATTCACCGCCCAGGATTTCCTCCCAGTTCGGACCCTTCTCGATCTTCTCCATCCGCTCGCCGGTGATCTTCGACCGCGGGCGTGCGGTGGGAAAGGCGTTCATGTCGGGCGCGGATTTCAGGTGGTCATAGTCGAAATCGAACGGCTCATAATAGTCGTCGATCTCCGGCATGTTGGGGTTGGCGAATATGTTTGCGAGAATCCGCCATTTGCTCCCCTGTTTGGGGTGCAGCTTGCCGGATTTCGACCGGTGCCAGCCGCCATTCCAGCGCGCCTGATTTTCCCAGTCCGTCGGATAGCCGGTGCCCGGTTTGGTTTCGACATTGTTGAACCAGGCGTATTCCACGCCCTCGCGGCTCGTCCAAACATTCTTGCAGGTGACCGAACATGTGTGACACCCGATGCATTTGTCGAGGTTCAGAACCTTGCCGATTTGCGCGCGAACTCTCATTCTGCGGCCTCCACTTTTACGGTTGCAGGCTGATCCAGCCAGTCGATGTTTTTCATCTTGCGCACGATGACGAACTCGTCGCGGTTGCTGCCCACAGTGCCGTAGTAGTTGAAGCCGTAGGAGAGCTGCGCATAGCCGCCGATCATGTGCGTGGGCTTGAGCGTGGTGCGGGTGACGGAATTATGGATGCCACCGCGGTTGCCGGTCTTTTCCGATCCGGGCGTGTTCACGATCTTTTCCTGCGCGTGGTACATGAACAGCGTGCCTTGCTTGATCCGCTGGCTCACCACCACCCGCGCGGTCAGCGCGCCGTTGATGTTGTAGGCCTCGACCCAATCGTTATCGACCAGGCCGGCTTTCTGTGCGTCCACTTCGGACATCCAGACGACCGGGCCGCCCCTGTTGAGCGTCAGCATCAGCAGATTGTCGGTGTAGGTCGAGTGGATGCCCCATTTCTGGTGTGGCGTGATGAAGTTTAGCACCACATGCGGGCTACCCTCGGCCGCGTCGCTGTTGACAGCCTTGGTGATGGTCTTCAGGTCCACCGGCGGACGATAGCTGACAAAGCCTTCACCAAAGGCGCGCATCCACAGGTGATCCTGATAGAGCTGCTGCCGCCCCGTCAGAGTGCGCCACGGGATCAATTCGTGCACATTGGTGTAGCCGGCATTGTAGCAGACATCTTCGCTCTCGATGCCGGACCAGGTCGGCGACGAGATGATCTTGCGCGGCTGGGCCGCGATGTCGCGGAAGCGGATCTTGGTGTGATGCGCGCCTTCGGCCAGATGCGCGTGGTGACGGCCGGTGGGCTTTTCCAGCTCTTCCCACGCCTTGACGGCCACTTCGCCATTGGTTTCAGGCGCGAGCATCAGGATCATCTCGGCCGCATCGATGGCGGTATCGAGCTTCGCATGCCCCTTCGAGACACCCTCGTCCAGCACGACACCGTTGAGATCGCGCAGATGACCCACCTCGACCTTGGTATCCCAGTTGATCCCCTTGCCGCCATTGCCCAGTTTTTCAAGCAGCGGCCCGACGGAGGTGAACTTCTTGTAGAGATTGGGGTAATCACGCTCAACCGCGATGTAGTTCGGCGCGGTTTTGCCAGGGATCAAGTCGCATTCGCCCTTCTTCCAGTCCTTCACATGGGCTTGCGCCAGTTCGCCTGGCGTGTCGTGCAACAGCGGAAGCTGGACGATGTCGGTCTCGACCCCAAGCACTTCGGGCGCCACTTCCGAGAATTTCAAGGCGATCGACTTGAAAATCTCCCAGTCGGACTTGCTCTCGTATGCCGGATCCACAGCCGCCTGCAGCGGGTGAATGAACGGATGCATGTCAGAGGTGTTCAGGTCGTCTTTTTCGTACCAGCTGGCCGTCGGCAGCACGATGTCGGAATAGACGCAGGTTGTGGACATGCGGAAGTCGATGGTCACCAGCAAGTCCAGTTTGCCTTTCGGCGCCTCGTCATGCCAGACCGCCTCCTTCGGCATGACGCCGCCTTCTTCGCCCAGGTCCCTGCCCATCACGCCGTGGTCGGTGCCCAGCAGGTGCTTGAGGAAATACTCATGTCCCTTGCCGCTGGACCCCAGCAGGTTGGACCGCCAGACAAACAGGTTGCGCGGCCAGTTCTCCGGCGCATCCGGGTCTTCGCAGGACATTTGCAGATTGCCGGATTTCAGCTGCTCGGCGACGTAATCCTTGATCTCCCTGCCCGCCGCCTTTGCCGCCTTCGCCACCTCAAGCGGGTTGGTTTTCAGCTGTGGCGCGGATGGCAGCCAGCCCATCCGCTCGGCGCGGATGTTGTAGTCGATCAGGCTGATGTCCCAGTCGCCTTCGGGGGCGGTGGGCGACAGGATCTCGCCGGCGCTCAGCGTCTCGTAGCGCCACTGGTCGGTGTGTGCATACCACGCGCTCGTGGAGTTCATGTGCCGGGGCGGACGGCTCCAGTCCAGCGCAAAGGCCAGAGGCTGCCAGCCGGTCTGTGGCCGCAGTTTTTCCTGGCCAACGTAATGCGACCAGCCGCCCCCTTCCTGACCGATGCAACCGCACATCACCAGCATGTTGATGATGCCGCGATACGCCATGTCCATGTGATACCAGTGATTGAGACCGGCGCCGAGGATGACCATGGACTTGCCTCGGGTCTTTTCGGCGTTGGATGCGAACTGCCGGGCGACGGCAATGATCTTTTCGCGCTCCACACCGGTGATCTTTTCCGCCCACGCCGGGGTATAGGGACTGTCTTCGTCAAAATTACTGGATACCCATTTGCCCCCAAGGCCGCGATCGAGGCCGTAATTGGCGCAGAACAAGTCGAACACCGTCGCGACCAGCACCTCCTGCCCGTTGGCCAGGGTTACGCGCCGCGCCGGGATGTTCCGTGTCAGCACGTCGGGGTGATCGCATTTGACGAAGTCGCCAGTGGCCACACCGCCGAAATAGGGGAAATCGACCCCAACGACCTCATCATGATCTCCGTCAAGAATCTGACTGAGGCGCAACTGCACATCCGTGCCCTTGGCGCGTTCCTCCAGGTTCCACTTGCCTTCTTCGCCCCAGCGGAAACCAATGGATCCGTTGGGCGCCACGATCTGCCCGGTGGTCTCGTCATAGGCAACCGTCTTCCAGTCGGGGTTGTTGGTCTCGCCCAGCTTGCCGTCGAAATCCTCTGCGCGAAGCATCCGGCCCGGGACAAGATGCCCGTCCTTTTTGTCCAGCCGGACCAGCATCGGCATGTCGGTGTATTTGCGCGCGTACTCCTCGAAATACTCGGCCTGCCGGTCGAGGTGGAATTCACGCAGGATGACGTGACCCATTGCCATCGCCAGGGCGGCATCTGTGCCGGCCTGCGGGTTTAGCCAGATGTCGCCAAACTTCGCGGCCTCGGAATAGTCCGGGCTGACCACGGCCGACTTTGTGCCGCGATAGCGCACCTCGGTGTAGAAATGCGCGTCAGGGGTTCGCGTCTGCGGCACGTTCGAGCCCCAGAGCATCAGGAAGCCGGCATTGTACCAATCGGCGCTTTCCGGCACGTCAGTCTGTTCGCCCCATGTCTGCGGCGATGCGGGTGGAAGGTCACAATACCAGTCATAAAATGACATGCAGGTGCCGCCCAACAGGCTCAGATATCGCGAGCCTGCGGCATAGCTGACCATCGACATGGCCGGAATTGGAGAAAACCCGAATACCCGGTCTGGCCCCCAAACCTTGGCGGTGTGGGCATTGGCGGCGGCGATGATTTCGGTTGCTTCATCCCATGATGCACGGACAAAACCGCCCTTGCCGCGCGTCTTGGTGTAAGATCCGCGCAACACCGGATCGTTCTGGATCGCCGCCCAGGCCGCGACCGGCGTCATCGTCTCGCGCATCTTGCGCCAGGCGCGCATCAGGCTGCCCCTGATCAGCGGGTTCTTAACGCGATTGGCGGAATAGAGATACCAGCTGTAGGAGGCGCCGCGGGCGCAGCCGCGTGGCTCATGGTTGGGCAGTCCCGGACGGGTGCGCGGATAATCGGTCTGTTGGGTTTCCCAGGTGACGATGCCGGATTTGACATAGATCTTCCACGAACAGGACCCGGTGCAGTTCACCCCATGGGTCGAGCGCACGATCTTGTCGTGCCGCCACCGGTTGCGGTAGGTGTCTTCCCAATCCCGGTTCTCGCGGGTGGTCTGACCCCAACCGTCCGAGAACTGCTCAAGCGCGGTGCTTTGGAAGAAGTTCAATCTATCGAGCAGATGGCTCATAGTGCTGTCCTTTCGGTTTTCTGGTTCGGAGCAACGGCTGCCGCCGCCCGGAAATACATTCGTGTCATTGTGCTGGCTGGGCTGCGGAAGGCCGTGCTGCACGACCTTGTTCAACGTCGTAAAGCAGCCCGCCGCGGCGCGTGTAGACGACCCACGTGATGCCAAGGCACAGCACGTAGAAGGCCAGGAAGCCCCAGAGAGCGCCCACGGCGGATCCGGTCATCGCGATCGAGGTGCCGTAAGCCTTCGGGATGAAGAAGGCGCCATAGGCTGCGATAGCCGAGGTGAAGGCGACAATCGCTCCCGACTCCATACCGATCTGCCGCTTGCGTTCGTCCGCGGAAAGATGGGGCATCAGGCGCGGCACTTCGTTGGCCATGATCACCGGGATCATCTGGAAGGTCGACGCATTGCCGACCCCGGTCAGGAAGAACAGCGCCATGAAGCAGGCGAAGAAGCCGATGAAGGACCCCAGGCCAAGGAAGAGGATCACGCCGAACGTCGCCGCGATCATCGCGGCAAAGGTCCAGAAGGTCACCCGCCCGCCGCCGAACCGGTCGCTGATCCAGCCGGTCGCGGCACGGCTCAGCGCCCCCACCAGCGGCCCCAGAAACACGTAATTCAGCGCGTTCACCTCGGGAAAGGCCAGTTTCGTCAGAAGCGGAAAGCCGGCGGAATAGCCGATGAAGCTGCCGAAGGTGCCAGTGTAGAGGATGCACATCAGCCAATTGTGCTTGCGTCCGAAAATCACCGCCTGGTCGGCGAAACTTGCGCGCGCATCGGCTATGTCGTTCATTCCCAGCCAGGCCGCGATAGTGGCGAGAAGGATGAACGGCACCCACACAAACCCTGCGTTCTGCATCCAGAGCTGGCCGCCATCCGTGAGCTCCTGCGGCGCTCCACCCATCGCGCCGAACACGCCGATCGTGATCACCAGCGGCACCAGAAACTGCATCACGCTGACGCCGAGATTGCCCAGGCCTGCGTTCAACGCCAGCGCATTGCCCTTTTCGGCCTTCGGGAAGAAGTATCCGATATTGGCCATGGACGAGGCGAAGTTGCCGCCGCCGAAACCGCACAGAAGCGCAAGCACGAGGAAGATCAGGTAAGGGGTTTCGGGGTTCTGCACAGCGTAGCCGATGCCCAGTGCGGGCAGCAGCAGCGATGCGGTCGAGAGCGTGGTCCACAGCCGCCCGCCGAAGATCGGCACCATGAAGCTGTAGAAGATGCGCAGGGTCGCCCCCGAAAGCCCCGGCAGTGCCGCCAGCCAGAACAGCTGGCTCGACGTGAAATCGAAGCCGATCGCGGGCAAGCGCGCCACGACCATCGACCACACCATCCAGACCGAGAAGGCCAGGAGCAGCGCCGGGATCGAGATCCAAAGGTTCCGGCGTGCGATCCGGCGCCCCTTCTCGGCCCAAAACTGCGAGTCCTCGGGCCGCCAATCTTCAAGCACGCGCGGCATGTCGGTCTTGCCAGGTATGTGGATCTCTTCCATCTCCGGCAGGGCTGGCAGTCTGTCGAGCGCTACGCCCTGTGATTTGCGCTCCATGGCGCGGATCGACAGGTGCATCCAGGCCAGCGAGATAGCGACCAGCAGGAAGAGAAGCGCGAAGCAGGACGTATAGATGCCCGTGAGATCGAGCAGCGCCCCGAAAGCGATGGGCAGGACGAAGCCACCCAGACCCCCGATCATGCCGACCAGACCGCCGACCGCGCCGACATGTTTCGGGTAGTAGACGGGAATGTGCTTGAACACCGCAGCCTTGCCGAGGCTCATGAAAAAGCCAAGTGCGAACAACACCGTCACGAAGGGCCATAAGCCCAAGCTCGTGGTGAAGGCGATGGGACCGTTCTTGCCCTCGATGACGTAGGAGGTTGGCGGGTAGGACAGCATGAACAGAAACACCAGACTGAAACCGAACGTCCAGTACATGATCGACCGCGCGCCGAATTTATCGGAAAGGTGCCCGCCATAAGCGCGGAAGAGCGAGGCGGAGAGGCTGAACGACGCCGCGGCCATGCCTGCCGTGCGAACGTCCACTTTGTAGACGTCTATCAGGTAGTGTGGCAGCCACAGCGCGAGCGCCACGAATGCGCCGAAGACGAAGAAATAATAGAGCGAGAAACGCCAGACCTGCACATTCTTCAGGGGAGCGAACTGTTGTGCAAACGAGGGAGCCTTTGCACCTGTCCTGCGCCGCTCGACAAGCTCTGGATCGTCCTTGGCCAAGAAGAAGAAGAGAACGCCGATGATGGCCAGCCCGGCCGCCCAGACATAGGCAACACCATGCCACCCATAGGCAACCATGACGAAAGGGGCAACGAACTTGGTGACCGCTGCGCCGACGTTTCCGGCCCCGAAGATGCCAAGGGCCGTGCCCTGACGGCCTGCATCATACCAGCGGCTGACATAGGCCACACCGATGATGAAGGACCCGCCCGCCAGCCCGATGCCGAGCGCCGCGATCAGATACATGACATAGGTGTCCGCCAGCGTCAGCGCCCAGGTAGCCATCGCAGTCAGGATCATCTGGCCGGAAAAGACCAGGCGCCCGCCGTATTTCTCGGTCCAGACACCCAGAAACAGGCGGGTGACGGATCCGGTCAGAATCGGCGTCGCCACAAGCAGGCCGAACTGGGTGTCATTCAGGCCGAGCTCACCCTTGATGGCGACTCCGATGATGGAAAAAATCGTCCAGACCGCGAAACAGGCGGTGAAGGCGACTGTACTCAGGCTCAAGGCGCGCGTCTGATCTGCGCGTGAGGCCGTGGCTACCATCTGCATGAAAGTGTCTCCCGGAAGTATGGCGTTGTTAATCCCAAGCGGATCTCGGTGCCAAACTTGCGGTCGGAGCGATTCAATTGTTTGATCTAAATCACAAAACAGGGAAAACCGTTGCAAAATAAACGGCTTGCATAATTATGCTGTCCCGATGGCTGTGCACGATCAAGCCGCCGTCCGTACAGATCAAGCGAGCTCTTGACAAATATCAAGCAAAATGTTGATCATCGGGCCGCACGGTGGGAGGGCGCCCAAGCATGCCCGAGTCAGCATACCAAGACATCCGGAAGCTTCATCTATTTTCGAACATGGCGGATGAGCATTTTCAGTCACTCATGCGCGGAGCCTATGTGCAGAATTTCCCCCCGCAGATCGAATTGATCACCGAGGGCGAGCCGAGCGATTTCCTGCACGTCGTCCTTTCCGGTTCAATTGATCTGTTTTCGCAATGGAACGGCCGGGATACCAGCATGGCGACGGTGCGGCCCGTTTCAACCTTCATTCTTGCCGCAACAATCAATAACGCGCCCTATCTGATGTCGGCCAGAACGCTGGAGAAAAGCCGGATTGTGCTTGTTCCAAGTCAGGATGTGCGCGCCATCTTCGACATCGATGGAAACTTTGCCCGTTCAATCGTGACAGAGCTCGCGCAATGCTATCGGGCTGTCGTCAAGACACAGAAGGATCTCAAACTCAGAACCTCGCTCGAACGGCTCGCGAACTACCTTCTGCGGCAACAGAGACGCGCGGGTGGCGGGACTGTGTTCGACCTCGAATTCGAAAAGCGCCGGCTTGCGTCGGTGCTTGGCATGACACCTGAAAACCTCAGCCGGGCTTTCAAGGGTCTTCAACCCTACGGCGTCACTGTGTCCGGCACCCGCATCACGATTGGTGATCAGGCCGATCTCGAGAAGTTCGCGAAGCCCAGTCCGCTGATTGACGACTTCTCAACCTGAAAGACAGACCAGTGACCAAATCGATGACCGGAGCCGCCGGGGACCTGGCCGGGTAGCACCCGGAATTCTGCAATGCGCATTCGGCCCATTCCGCACGATTTGTTGATCCTTTTCATCAAGATTAAGAAGGCGTATGGGTTGGCGCAACCGGTAACTGAAATGCCGGTTGAGGGCCGATATGTTTAGGTTTGCCGTGATTCGGTGGAGAACTGGGCTAATTGCCAGGCGCTGCGCGTGGTTCAGCCTTGGATGGATAACTCTCGCGTTGGGCGCCATCGGCGTTGCGCTTCCGCTTTTGCCGACAACGCCATTCATCATCCTTGCCGCATTCGCGTTTGGCAGAAGCTCACGAAGGTTGCAGAACTGGCTGGAAAACAATCGTACATTCGGTCCGATCATCGCCGAATGGCGGACAAGCGGCGCCATTGCCCCACGCAACAAGGCGATGGCGATCGTGATGATGCTCGCCACCTTCAGTGCGAGCATCGCAATGGGTATCGCCTCGCTGGTGCTGATCATTCAGGGCGTCTGCATGTTGGGCGCGGCCGCCTTCATTCTCAGCCGTCCCAACTGCTCCGGCTAAACCGGCGCCCGCGCGTGACATGACCAGCTTCAAATTCGCATGATCGGCAAGCCAAGTTGATCAACGGCATTCTCGCGGGTGGAAATTCGGTTCGCCGCAGGTAGTGGCGTGACCCTGGCTCGCCCAAGCCATTGACCTGAGAGCCCGAGGTGACCCCATTTGCAGGGTCACCCTCAGAATCAAAACCGGGGCAACCAAAATGCCCTTGATTTCATTGAAAAAAGATGGTGGGCGCGCACGGGCTCGAACCGTGGACCCGCTGATTAAGAGTCAGCTGCTCTGTCCTTATCGGGGTATTTCTCGGTTACCACATGTATAAATTCGGCACCGTAACCGATTATCAACACATTGAAATTAAACATTTTCTTAGAATTCTCAAGAAAAAGCGGTTCATTCCGGGATTCGGCAGATCGTTGGTTGCTATTCCGGCATGTGACCCTATTGTGACCCTATTCGAATTCAAGGGATCAGCGGATGGTCAAGCTCACTATCGACGGACACACAATCAAAGCGGCTAGGGGTGCAGCCAAACGACGCGAGACCACTGAGTATCGCGACCAGGACACCCCTGGTCTCATGCTCCGTGTGCGCGATGGCGCATGCCATTGGTTATGGGCAAAGCGGGATGGTAAGCTGAGCCTCTGCCGCCTCGGCACAATCGAAGTGGATGAACTGGCAAAGCTCCGTACTCTTGTGAAGCGCTTGAAGATTGAAGTGGCCGAGGATCGCGATCCCAAAATCCTCGTGAAGGCATTCATCGAGTCGGGCGGAGTGGACATCCAGAAGTCCGTCGAGCGTGCAGGCGTCGCGGCTGGCGAGTGGACGTGGGAGACGATGCGGGATCGGTATCTCGAGTACGCCAAGGACACACTCAGCAAAGCGACCTATGACGGATACCGCAAGGCAATCGGGGCGTACGAGGAAGGCGTCATCGCTGGAGATTTCAAAAACCTGTGCGGCATGCCGATCAAGTCCATCACCCCAAGCGATATCTCCGCCGTGCTTTTGTCGATCCAAGACCGCGGGAAAGCAAAAGGAAAAGGCTCACACTGGAATCAGATGAGGCTGACCCATGCCACGATCCGGAGTTGCTTTAAATGGGCGACTTCTCCAGAAGTCTATAAAAATTCGCAGTTGGTGATGAACGTTTCCATGATGGTGCCTGTACCTAAGCGGCCGAAGAAGGACGCTGCAGATACCCGAGCTAAAGCCACCTTCACGCCCATCCTTGCCAGCCCGTTGGAGCTGCACAATTTCGCATTCAAGTGGCTCACGACGAACTACGAATGCCATCCCAGCATCGTCAACGCGATTCGCTTGCAGCTTCTGACCGGTCAGCGCATCGAGACAGTCGTGAGCGCACACAAGAGTGAATTCGTGAGAACGCTCGGGCGACCGTGGCGCTATGTTTGGGCGCTCGGCCCTGACAAGCAAGGGGCTTATCGTTTGCTGCCCCTGCCTGACGTCGCCAGCTACACCGTCCATGAGATGCTGACGGATGAAGAACTAATCGTCGACGAGAACGTCCACCTTTTCCCGCCGCTTCGTCCAGACAAGGGAAAATCCACTGACCGCTCGCACGGTCATCTCAGCTATTCAGCCATCAAAAATGCCATCATTGAAGCGCGCAAAAAAGGTGGGCCATTGCCGACCACTTTCAGGGGTACTCATGATCACCGCAGGGCATTCACCACACACATGGATGATTGGACGACCCTGGGTTTCGTCGACGGAAAGTCGGTCGAGACGGTAACGCACAAAAACGAAGGGCGTGAAAGTGTCAGTCAGAGCATCTATAATTATGATGAGAAATTGAAAGAGAAATTCCGGGTTTTGCAGACGTATGAAAACAAAGTATTGTATGCGCCTACTGGCGGCGTAAGGGACGAGTATCATGACCGTTATTGGACTCTGAACCCCCATAATCTCGACCCATAGCAAGCATGCATCGATCCTACATGACATCAAGTTTGCGCTTAATCGCGCCCAAAATCAGATAAATGTGACCGTTTGCGCCAAGCATGCCAGATAGAACTGAAATATAGCTTCGGAAGCTGAACATCCGTTAGGACTGAGAGGGCTCAACAATCGGGGTCGAAGACTCTCCCGATAACCGGAGGAATGTGGAGTTTCAAGTCAACTGTCCTTTCGGTAAGTTCGCCGCCGGAAGAGAGGCCCTTGATATCCACCCGCGATCGAATTTCAGAAGACGGCCGGCAACCGATCATACCCGGACATTGCCCAGTCTTTGCTGTTTCCCAATGGATTTCCTGCATTACGATAAGTCGAACTATAGCATGATACCCGGGCGTAGGTTATGGAGGAGCAGATCCGATCACCCATTCCTCAAGCTCTTTAAAGTGGAGAATTTGCACATGAAAGCCTCCGGCAGGTCCAAGTCCGACGGCCGTACGGAAATCCTCGACGCGGCCGCCGTCGCCTTTATGGAATACGGCTTTGCCGGCACGTCGATCGACATGGTCGCGGATGTCCTTGGCTCGACAAAGGGCAAGATCTACTATCACTTCAAGAGCAAGACGAGTCTGTTCCTGGATGTGCACCGCGAAACCATGACGACTTATATCGAGGCGGTGGAAGCGGTGGCCAAGGGGCCCGGGACGCCACTTGACAAGCTGCGCGGTGTTCTCATGACGCTGGCCATGCAGGTGATGGAACGGCTTCCTTACGCAAAGGTCGCCGTGGAAGGCGTGGATATGCATATGTCGCGGAGCACGACCCCGGAGCAGCGTGTCGTCCTTCGAGAAATCATCGATCTGCGCGACCGGGGCGAAACGATCCTGGTCAAGATCATCGAAGACGGCATCGAGCAAGGCCTTTTACGGCCCTGCAACCCGCGCCTGATTGTCAAGCCGATGCTTGGCGCCCTCAACTGGATGACCGTCTGGTATCGCCCCCGCCCGCAGGACACGCCCGAAACCCGGAAGGCTTTGGCCGATACGTTGGTCGACTATCTGCTGAACGGCATCGTCTCGCCGGCGCCGGCCGAACCGCGCGTCATCGCCTGAACCCCGTCAGATCGACGTCAGGCCGGCGACTGAAGCCCCGCCATCGACGAACAGGACCTGGCCGGTAACGAATCCCACCTGACCGGAGGCAAGGAAGGAGACTGCAGACGCCACATCCTCCGGCCTGCCGATGCGCCCTACAGGCAGCCTTGCGGTGATGCCGGCCCGGGCTTCGGCATCCAGAAAGGCGGTCATCGCCGTGTCGATAACGCCCGGAGCAACCGCGTTGACCAGGAGACCGTGCGGCGCAAGTTCAAGTGCCAATGCCTTGGTCAGGCCGGCAACCGCAGATTTCGAGGCGACGTAATGCGCATAACCGCGAGCGCCCAACATGGCGCGGGAGCCGATGTTGACGATGCGTCCACCCCTTGGCATGCGGGTGGCAAATGCCTGACACAAACGGAACAGCGCAATCACATTGATGTTCAGGACGCGGTTGAAGTCCTCTTCTCCCAGGTCCTCGAATGTCTTCGGATAGAAGACACCCGCATTGTTGACCAACACCTCTGCGCCGGCGCCGTCTTCCGTCAGCGCCGCAAGATCGCTGGTCCTGGTAAGGTCGCCGATGCAGACCCTCGCTTCGCCGCCTGCCCCTTCGATCATCTCCCGTGTTTCGCGCGCGGAGCTCTCGTCAAGGTCGGACACAAGGACCTTGTACCCGTCGCTGGACAGCCGGATGGCGATAGCGCGGCCTATGCCTCCGCCGGCGCCGGTAACGACAGTCAGCGGTTTGGGATCGCCGGTCATCCCGCCGCCTTTCCCAAGCTGTAGTCCGCAGGATCCGGCCTGCGGGTCATTTCCCAATAGTCGACGAGACGCCACGGCTGGTTGATTGTGATGCGTCCAGTGGCGTTTCGGTACCATGACCGCACGCTGGGGTGACTCCAGACGAAGCTCTTCAGTTCCTCGTCCATCCTGGCGTTGTAACTGCCCTGCACTCCCTCGCGGAGGTCGATCCGGGTTGCACCGGCTGCGTGCATCATGTCGACGCAGCCGATGATGTAGTTCATCTGACACTCGGCGAGAAAGGTCACGCTGCCCCCATGCCCAAGGCCGGTATTGGGACCGTACATCACGAAGAGGTTCGGGAATCCCTCGACCGTGGTTCCAAGGTAGGCGCGGGGATCGTCTTCGCCCCAGGTCTCGCGAATGGTCTGGCCGGTGGCGCCGACGATTTCCATGGGCCAAAGCATCTTGGAGGCCTGAAAACCGGTTGCCAGCACCAGCATATCCAGCTCGACCACGCTCCCGTCGGCAAGGCGGATGCCGTTGGGCAGGACTTCCGCCACCGGCTCGGTCACCAGTTCGACATGATCACGCAAAAGCATGTCGAACCAGCCAGCATCCGCAAGCACCCGCTTGCCGAACGGGGGATAGTCGGGCACCACCTTTGCAAGAAGGTCCGGATGTCCTTCAAGACGACGCTCGAAATAGCGCAACATGGCCGCCCGCAGCCGGGCATTCAACGCGTTGATCGACTCGCTGCCGCCGTGCCATTCCGGATCTATGCGAAGCGCTTCGTAGAGGCCATCGCCGAATCCCCAGAACAGTTGAAAGCGATACCATCCGGCATAGAAGGGAACCGAGTTCAGCGCCCAGTTCTTGCCCTCGCTAACCTTGCGCAGGGCATTGGGGCTGCGCACCACCCAGCCACCCGAGCGTTGGAAAACGTGGAGCGAAGCCACATCGTCAACCATTCCGGGACCGACCTGAACCGCACTGGCGCCCGTTCCGATGAGACCCACCCGCTTGCCGCGGGGGTCGGTTGTCTCGTTCCAGTCCGCCGTATGCACCACCTGCCCGGCAAAGTTTTCCATCCCGGGAATGCGTGGGATTGCCGGACGGTTCAGCTGGCCAACGGCGGTAACGAGGATCCGCGCTTCATGGACGGTTTCGCCCTCTGGCCCGTTGACCGTTACGACCCACAGGTCGCGGGTCGCGTCGAACCGCGCCGAGACCACCTCGGATCCGAACCGGATCATGGGACGGATGCCGAACCAGTCGGCCACCTTGGCGATGTATTTCCGGATTTCGTCCCGGCGAGAGAAATACTGCGGCCAGTCATTGTTCGGCGCAAAGGAGAACTGATAGAAATGGTTGGGCGTATCCACCGCGCAGCCAGGATAACGGTTTTCGAACCAGGTGCCGCCAACATCGGCATTCTTCTCGAAAATCGTGCAGGACACGCCCGCTTCCCTCAGCCGGACGGCGGCGCAGACCCCAGAGACGCCAGACCCTATGACGATGGCGCTCATTCCCGCTTTGGCGGGTGGACTTCCGGGCTTCGCCCAGGTCTCCGAGTTCGAAAAGCCCACCTGCTCGGTCAGCAAGGGAACATATTCGGCGCTTACCCCGCCGCCAACCGCCACGCCCAGCATTTTCTGGAGCAACTCCGGATCCAGGTCCGCCAGGGCCGCAGGGGGGCGGTCGCTACGGGCAAGCTCGGCCGCCAAACGATTGCGAATGCTGGAGACCAGTTCGGCGGGTATCTGCTGGGAATAATCCCAGGGTCCCGAAATATGCGGGGCAATTTCATCCAGAAGCGAAAGATCTCCGGTGATTTGCACCAGTGCCATGGCCAGCGGAACGATGTCTGCCTCATCGAGATGACTGCGAATGGTTAAGGGGTCTTGGGACATCTGAGCAACTTTCGAAGGGTATGTCATGTGCCGCTGAACCGAGGCGCGCGGCGGGCGGCAAAGGCTACCACGGCTTCGGCATGGTCGTGGGTCGTATGCGCGATGGCCTGCAAGGCGGCCGAATAGTCCAGAACACTCTCCAAACGGCTGTGCTGTGCCTCACGCAATAGACGCTTGGTCATCCGCACGGCGATGGGCGGATTGGCTGCAATCCTGTCGGCTATGTCTCTCGCGGTTGCCAGCAGCTTGGCATCGGGGACCACCCTGGACACCAGGCCGAAGGCCAGCGCCTCGGATGCGTTGAGTTGATCGCCCGTCAGCGCCATCTCGGCGGCGCGGGCGTATCCGACGACACGCTGCAACAGGAATGCGCCCCCGTCGCCCGGCACGATGCCGACCTTTACAAAGCTCTCGGCAAAACGGGCACTTTCTCCGGCGATTCGGATATCGCACATGCAGGCCAGATCACATCCCGCACCGATGGCCGGACCGTTGACTGCGGCAATCAGGGGAATCTCGACAGCTTCGAAGGCCAGCGGTATTCGCTGAATTCCGCGCTTGTAGGACTGGCGGGTCTGGGGAGGCGGCATGTGCGACATGCCGTCTTCGATCATTTTCTTGAGGTTGCCGCCCGACGAAAAGCTGGAACCCGTCCCCGTGACGATGGCCACCCGCAGCCCGGGATCGGAATCGACCTCCTGAACGGCGGCGACCAGGGCATCGATGACATCGTCATCCGAGATGGCGTTTCGGGTTTCAGGGCGATTTATGGTGATCGTCGCGACAAAGCCGTCACGTTCGAGCAAAACAGGTTGGGTCATGATGTCCTCCGATGGTGGCGCCACGCCATGCTTGTCAACGCAGCCCGAGACCACGGGCAATGATGCCTCGCAGGATTTCACGGGTGCCTCCGCGCAACGAGAAAGAGGGGGCTGCCAATATTGTGGTGGCAAGGCAACCAGCCAGCGCCGGATCGCCTTGTCGCGCCTCGACGCCGAGGATCAAACGCACGACATCTGGTATCTCCTGCTCCAGGACCGCCCCCAGATCCTTGACCAAGGCAGCCTGAATAGCCGGATCCGCGCCATGATCGATCAGATGCGAGACACCCATCGACATGGTGCGCAGCGTGACCAGATGGGCTGCAATTCGTCCGAGCGCCGCTGTGCCTGCGCTGTCAGGCGCCCCGCGCAGGCCGCGCGCCAGTTCAACAACGGCCTGGAAGGAAGAGAGGAACCTCTCAGGCCCGCTCCGCTCCAGCGTCAGTTCGCTCGTAACCTGCGCCCAACCATCGCCCTCTTTGCCCAAGAGGGCGTCGTCACTCACGAACACGTCGGTGAAGGTGACTTCATTGAAATGATGTTCTCCCGCCAGCGACATGACCGGACGGACGCTCAGGCCTGAAGTGCTCATCTCAATGAGGAACTGGCTCATGCCGCCGTGCCGATTGTCGGCATTGGCGCTGTCCGTCCGGCAGAAAAGGATCATGTAGTGGGAACGGTGGGCGTTCGATGTCCAGAGTTTGGTGCCATTGATGACATAGCCTCCCTCCACCTTTCGCGCCCGGCAGCGCACCGCTGCGAGGTCCGAACCCGCGTCGGGTTCGCTCATCCCGATGCAGAAATAGCACTCGCCCGCCGCAATCCGGGGCAGGATGTTGCGGCGTTGATCCTCGGTCCCGTAGCGCAGCAGCAACGCACCGCTCTGCCTGTCGGCTATCCAATGGGCCATGACCGGAGCGCCGGCAGCCAGCAGCTCCTCGAGCACCACATAGCGTTCCGCCATACTGTATTCGCCGCCACCATACTTCGCCGGCAACGCCATCCCGATCCAGCCCCGCGCGCCCAGCTTGCGGCTGAAGTCCGGATCAAAACCGTTCCACGATTCGGCTCGCTCCGCCGGACTGCGGTCGCTCATCTCGTCGCGCAGAAAAGCACGAACCTCCGCACGAAGCGTTTCGTCGGCTCGCGGTTCGGAAGGTCGGCTCTGGGTCTGGGTCTGGATCGTCATGCTCAAATCCTAAATGATACTCAGTAGTATTTATTGTGCGCGGAGATCCGTCAAGGGCCCCCATGGGGCTACACAAGCTTGAAAATCAGGCTTGAAGGTTCCTCTGCATTCAACCAAGCGGTCACGGCATCCCGCGTCTGGAGATGGAAATCGGTCATGGTTTCGCGAGTCACGTAGCCCATGTGCGGAGATAGGATCAGGTTCGCCCCCAGTTGACGCAAAGGATGGTGGGGCGGCAGCGGTTCCTGGTCGAAGACATCGAGGGCCGCGCCGCCGATGTCCCCATTCTGTAGCGCCCTTATGAGAGCGGACTGATCGACCAGCGCCCCCCGCGCGGTGTTGACGAGCAGGGCGTCCCGCTTCATCAGCTTCAGTTGGCTTTCCCCTATCAGACCGCGGGTTTCCGCCGTCAGACGGACATGCAGCGAGAGGACATCGGCAACCTCGAGCAGAGTGGTCTCACCGACCAATGAGACATGCGCAGGCAGGTCGCTCGCCGTTTTGCTTTTGCTCGCGGCATAGACCTTCATCCCAAAGGCATGGGCATAGTCCGCGACCATGGCCGCGATCGCGCCAAAGCCCATGAGCCCCAGCGCCGCCCCCTCGAGCATTCGTCCCGGAGACCCTGCCCAGGCCCCGGCGCGCATGCCGGCATCCTGCCCCGGGATGTTGCGCGCCAGCGCCTGGATCAACCCCCAGGTCAACTCCGCCGTGGCCCGCTGTCCCCGGCCATTTGATGTGCCGAGAACCACGATTCCCCGTTGTTTGGCGGCATCCAGGTCGATCGCGGCGTTCCAGACGCCGCTGGTGACGACGCATTTCAATCGGGGAAGCCGCTCGATCAGTTCCCTTGGCAGGCCTTGGCGCTCCCGCATCAGGCAGAGCACGTCGAACTCCGCCAGGGCAGATGCGGCACGATCGAGTGAGCCGAGATTCTCTCGAAACACCTCTATCTCCGCCCGACCGTCCAGAACGGTCCAGTCGGCAAGCGTCAGCGCGAGGCCCTGATAGTCGTCAAGTATGGCGATACGCGGCAGGCTCATTTCTGCTCTCGGAATTTCGAAAGCCTGTGCGACATATCGGACAGCAGCCCCATGATCCCTGTGCGCAGCACCATGACCAGCGTCATGAAGATCAGGCCCTGCACGACCAGGACCCATTCGCCCAGACCCGCAAGCTGGTTCTGCATCCCGACGATGAAAGCTGCTCCCAACAGCGGACCGAAGATCGAACCGATGCCGCCGACCAGGGTCATCAGGATCACTTCGCCCGACATGCCCCAATGAACATCCGTCAGGCTCGCCAGCTGGAAGATCACCGCCTTGGTTGCCCCGGCGACGCCCGACAGGCCGGCTGAGAGAACAAATGCGATCAGCTTGAACCTGTCTACATCGTAGCCGAGGCTGATGGCCCGAGGTTCATTGTCACGAATCGCCTTCAGGACCTGACCGAAAGGGGAGTGGATCACCCTGTAGATCAGGCCAAAGCCCACCAGGAAGATCGCCAGGACGACGTAATAAAGCACCCGGTCGTTGGAGATGTCGATCATGCCAAGGATCGCGCGACGCGGGACAGGCTGCAGACCGTTCTCCCCACCGGTGAAGGGCGCGCTCAGGAAGACGAAGAACAGCATCTGCGCGAAGGCCAGGGTAATCATAGTCATATAGATGCCTTTGCGCCGGATACAGAGCAGGCCGACCAGGAGACCCAGCACCGCCGCGATGGCGCCCCCTGCCAATATGCCAAGCTCGGTCGGCCAGCCCAGAACCTTGATGGTGTGGGCCGAGACATAGGCGGCAGACCCGAAAAACATGGCATGTCCAAAGGACAGAATGCCGGCAAAGCCCAGGAGCAGATTGAAGGCGCTGGCAAAGAGCGCAAAGCACAGCACTTTCATCAACAACACCGGATAGACGAAGGCCGGCGCCGCCAGGGCGATTGCGATAAGAACGAGTCCGATCAGGATTGAACGTGGATTTTTAAACATGACCTATTGCTCCTGCCCGAATAGCCCGGCCGGCCGCAGCAGCAGAACGATGGCCATGATGACGAAAACGACAGTGTTGGACATCTCCGGAATGAAGACCTTCGCCAGTCCTTCGATCAAACCCAGCGCGAAGCCTGTGATGATCGCTCCCATGATCGAATTCAGCCCACCGATCACCACAACTGCAAAAACGGTGATGATGATATGGGATCCCATCAGAGGGCTGACGTTTTGGATGGGCGCCGCGATCACGCCCGCAAGCGCTGCCAGCGCCACGCCGAACCCGTAGGTGAGCGTAATCAGCAGGGGAACGTTGATGCCGAAGGCGCGGACGAGAACAGGATCCTCGGTCGCGGCGCGAAGGTAGGCGCCCAACTTGGTGCGCTCGATCACGAACCATGTGCCGAAGCAGATCAGCAAGGCTATCCCCACGATGAAGATGCGATAATAGGGGAGAAACATGAACCCCAACTGCATCCCGCCGGGAATGGGGTTGGAATAGATCTGCCCGGTTGATCCGAAGTGGTAGCGGAACAACCCCTCGGCCACCAAGGCAAAGCCAAAAGTGAACAGCAGCCCGAAAAGATGGTCCTTGTCATAGAGGTGGCGCAGGAAGACCCGCTCCAGCACAATCCCCCCGGCGCCGACCACCAGCGGCGCCAGGATCAGCGCGTACCAGAAGCCCAGGCCCAGCCAGCTTGCCATCATCCAGGCGACGAAGGCGCCCAGCATATACTGTGCGCCATGGGCGAAATTGATGACTTTGAGCATGCCGAAGATCACAGCGAGCCCAAGACTCAATATCGCATAAGTCGCTCCATTGATCAGGCCAAGCACAAGCTGGCCCAAAAGAAGCGGCAACGGAACTCCAAAGATCATGTCCATCTTTTCCCTTTCCCGCTTCAGACTGCGAGGTACTCGTGCAACCTTTCGGTCGCACCGCCGATATCGGCCGCCAGAATGTGTTCGGCGATCAGACCGTCCTCCATCACGTAGTGACGGTCCGCGACGCTTGAGGCGAAGTGGAAGTTCTGCTCGACGAGAAGGATTGTGTAGCCGCGCTCCTTCAAAAGCCGGATCGCGTCTCCGATTTTCTGAATGATCACCGGCGCCAATCCTTCGGTCGGCTCGTCCATCAACAGAAAACGGGCGCCGGTCCGCAGAATTCGCCCGATCGCCAGCATCTGTTGCTCGCCTCCCGACAGCCGGGTTCCCTGGCTGCGACGCCGCTCGGCAAGGTTTGGGAAGAGCGTGTAGATCTCTTCGACCGAGAGCCCCCCGGGGGCAATTATCGGCGGGAGCAACAGGTTCTCCTCGACTGAGAGGGACGAGAAAATGCCCCGGTTCTCAGGACACCAGGCGACCCCCATGCGCGCGATCTTGTTCGACGGCGCGGAGATGACCTCGGCGCCCCTTAACAGGATTGAGCCATACCGCCGCGGTATCGCGCCCATGATGCATTTCAGTGTGGTCGACTTGCCGGCGCCGTTGCGCCCCAGCAACGTCACCAGTTCGCCCTGGCGGATCTCCAGGGTTACACCATGCAGCGCTTTGCTTTCGCCGTAATAGGCTTCCAGGTCGCGCACATCCAGAATGACGTCGGCATCAGGCTGCATCGGTACGCCCCACATAGGATTCGATCACACGGGGATCCGTGGACACTTCCGCATAGGTTCCCTCGGCGAGCACCTCTCCCCGTGCGAGCACTGTAATGCGATCGCATAGCCTCGCGACCACGTGCATATTGTGCTCGACCATAAGGATTGTGCGTCCCTGCGACGCCTTTTCCAGAAGATCGGAAATCCGGCCGATATCTTCTGTCCCCAGACCCGCCATCGGCTCGTCGAGCAGCATCAGTTCAGGCTCGAAGGCAAGGGTCGTGGCAAGCTCCAATGCCCGCTTGCTCCCATAGGGCAAGGTTCCGGCCTGCTCCGCGCTGCGGCCGCCCAGCCCCACATCGGCCAGTAGACTCTCCGCGCGATCATTCAGGTCGTTCAGGGAGTTCTCGTTCCGCCAAAACTGGTAGGACACTCCCTTGCCGTGCTGGAGGGCAAGCCGTACATTTTCCAGAAGCGTCAAACGGGGAAAAACCGCTGATATCTGGAAAGACCGCAGGATACCCAGGTCGGGCAGCTTCGCCGCTTTTACACGGGAGATATCCTGGCCGTTGTAGGCAATCGTCCCCTCGGTGGGTTCGAGAAACCGGGTGATCAGATTGAAGAAGGTCGATTTGCCGGCTCCGTTCGGCCCGATCAGGCCATGAAATCCGTTTCGTCGCACCTTCAAGTTCACATCACTGACGGCTGTGAACCCCCCGAAGGCCTTTTTCAGGCCCCGGGTTTCCAGAATAATATCGCCATTCATGTCTGCACCTCCCCGTTCACGGCTGGGCGACACCCGCCAAACATCTCCCAAGGCGCGGCGATCAACCAGCCGCAGTCAACGGGCACATCGATTCCCGTGATGGCGGAGGATCGTTCCGAGGCCAGGAATTCGATTGCCTCGGCCACTTCGGCCGGCTCCACGGAGCGGCCCATGGCGGCATGGGCGCCGAAGTCCGCGCCGTAATACCGCGTACCCTCCTCGCGGTGTTTCAGGATGCGCTCGACAAGCGTCACTCCGGGGGAGACCGAGTTCACGCGCACGCCGGAGCGCCCCCATTCCCCGGCCAGGTTGCGGGTCAATCCGATCACGGCCGCCTTGGACGTTCCGTAGGCAATCAGCGGCGAAGAGAACAGGCCTGTCACCGACGCGATGTTCACAATGCTGCCCATGCCGCGTGCCGCCATGCGATTGCCGAAGATTCGGTTCGCGTGCCAGGTTCCGTCAAGGTTGACCTGCATGACCCGCGACCACGCGTCGTCCGTCATCCGATGGGGCGGAAGGCTTTCCTGGAAAGCGCCGGATGAAACGACCAATGCGGTCACCGGCCCAAGATCCTCCTCGATCCGGGCCGCGGCATCCGCGACGCCCGCGGTGTCGGTCACGTCGAGAGCAAGGCCCACACAGCCCTCAACCTCCCCCGCAATGGCCCCGGCGGCATCGGGATCGATATCGGCTGCGACGACGCGCCAGCCTCTGGCCGCCATCAACCTCACGGTTGCGGCGCCAATCCCGTTGCCGCCGCCGATCACGACTGCAATTTTCTGTTGTTGCTGCATAGGCTCCTCCACCTCTGTTTGGTTCTCAGTGTCCCGGTTTTTCTCCGAGCACTATGCGTCCCTTGTCCAAGACCAGTGTGTCGCGTTCGTCGGCATACGCCCGAAACCGGAGCGTCCTCCCCTCGTCCCAGATCTGCGTGCGGATCGTTTCGCCGGGATACACCGGCGCCACGAAACGCACGTCGATTTCGCGCACAAGGTCAGTGTCATAAGCCCGGGCCTGCCCCAGAGCGGAGCGCAGTGCGATCCCCAGCGTGCAGAGCCCCTGCAGGATTGGACGTTCGAAGCCGGCGCGCCGGGCGACCAGCGGGTCGGAATGCAGCGGATTGTAGTCGCCCGAAAGCCGGTAGATCAGCGCAGACTGCGGCAGCGTGGCCAGCCGACTGACGATGTCGGGGGCGCGATCCGGCACGCTCTCCAACTCTCGCGATCGGATTGCAGGACCGCCGCAGCCACCGTCGCCACGGCAGAACGCCAGCATATCCACCACTGCGAGCAGCTCGCCGTTTTCCTCCAGCCGGACCTCGCGTTCCTGGCGGACCAGTGCGCCGCGCCCTTCCCCCTTGTCGACAATTTCCACCACGCGCGAGGTCGAGACCACGGTCGCCGCGGCCGGCAGCGGTCGCATCAGCCGGACCGACTGCTCGGCATGAAGCACCTTGGTCCAGTCGATGCCGGCCTTCTCCTCGCGCATCCAGAAGCCGGGGTGGGCGAGCACAACCGCCATGGCCGGAAAGGCCCGCAGCCCACGCTCCTGCACAAAGCTGAGTTCCGCTTCGTCGCAAGGGTCGTCCCCCATGCCGATTCCCAGGGCGTACAGCATCGTGTCGCGTGGCGTGTAGACCTGTCGCGCCGCAGGGATCGGCCAGTTCAGGACGGTTTCGCGGTCGAAAGCCATCAGATGGGATCCCACGTGAAGTAGGTGACCGCTGTATCAAGCGGCGTGAAAGCCTGTCGGAACGACGGTTCCGCGGTTTCGGCTATGCTTGCAGGGGTCCAGCCATCCGATGTGTGAACCGAGCGGACCGGCCGCATCTGGCCATAAAGAAGTATCTCATTGCGGCGGACTCCGAATATCTGGCCGTTCACGCCCGATGCCGCATCGCTCAGCAGGTACACTGCCAGAGGCGCAATCTTCTCCGGCGTCATTTTCTTCAGCTTGTCGGCCCAGACTGCCTGTTCGGGCGTGTCCGTGGGAACCGAGCTGATCATCCGGCTCCAGGCCGTGGGGGCAATGCAATTCGACCGGACCCCCGCACGCCCCATCTCCAGCGCAATCGACTGCGACAGACCCACGATCGCCATCTTCGCCGCCGAGTAGTTCGCCTGACCGATGGAGCCGACCAGACCCGCGTTGGACGTGGTGTGCACGAAGGCGCCTGAGCCCTGGGCGCGCATGTGGGGCGCGGCGGCGCGGCTCACGAAGAAAGTGCCGTTCAAGTGAACGTCGATGACCTGGCGCCACTCATCCTCCGACATCTTGTGGAACATGCGGTCACGAAGAATGCCGGCGTTGTTCATGACGCCGTCGATGCGACCGAAGCTGTCGAGCGCGCATTGGACGATCTTCTCCGCGCTGGACCAGCCTGAAACGCTGTCGGTGGATGCCACTGCCTCGCCGCCGAAGGCGCGGATTTCGGCCACGACATCGTCGGCGGCGGTGGCATTTTCGATCTTGCCTTGCAGGCTTGCGCCGAGATCGTTCACCACGATGCGCGCCCCCTGACGGGCAAGGGCGAGAGCGATGGCACGGCCGATGCCGCCTCCCGCGCCGGTGACGACAATGGATTTGCCTTCGACCATGCGGTCCGGGTCCAGGGGTGTCGCGTCAGACATGAAACTTCCTTCCATTGGATCGCGTCAGGCGGTCAGAGCGGCTTCGGTGCCGAAGATGCAGGTGGCCTGGCAGGAGAGTGTGCCGCCATTGCCGTGGACCAGCGCTGTCTGTGCATCGGCAAGCTGCCGGTCCCCCGCCTCCCCTCGCAACTGCTCGACGGCTTCGATGATCGGGAAGATCCCGTACATGCCCGGATGCACACAGGAGAGGCCTCCGCCATTGGTGTTCACGGCCAGGGCGCCCCCGGGTGCGATGGCGCCACCCGACACGAATGCCCCGCCTTCGCCCTTCTTGCAGAAGCCCAGATCCTCCAGAAAAAGGATCGTGTTGATGGTGAAGGCGTCGTAAAGCTGGACCATGTCCATGCGGTCGGGACCAAGGCCCGCCATCGCATAGGCTGCAGCGCCCGACTGGGTGGCTGCAGTGACCGTCAGATCGGGCATCATGGCAATCTGGCGGTGCCAGTGCGCCCCTCCCGCTCCAAGCAGATAGACCGGACTTTTGGGGCGATCCCGGGCCGCATCGGCGCGCATCAGGACCACCGCGCCGCCGCCATCGGTCACGAGACAGCAATCCAGCCGGGACAGAGGATCTGAAATCATCGGCGCCTGAAGCACCTCGTCGATGGTCAGCGGCTCGCGCTTGAAGGCGCGCGGGTTCAACCCTGCCCAGGCCCGGGCCGCGACGGCCACCTCGGCAAGCTGGGTCCGCGTCGTACCGTAGTCATGCATGTGCCGCGCGGTCGCCAGCGCATAGGCGGTAATCGGCTGGCGGGGCGCGTAGACGCCTTCATTCACCTGCGCCTCGACGGACGCGACAAGCTTGCCCGCCGCCGACCGCTGATTGCTGCCATAGGCGATCAGCGCGACATTGCACAGGCCGGCGTGCAAGGCCATCGCCGCGGTCAGGACATGGGCCTCGAACGACGCCCCGCCCACCATGGTGCCGCCAAAATAGCGTGGCTTGATACCGAGATATTCCGCCGCCGTTATGGTGGGCATGGCCTGGGTCGAGGAGGAGACAAAAAGGCCATCCACATCCGCCAGCTCCAGGCCGGCGTCATCGAGCGCCCGGCGCGCGCTTTCCGCCATGATCTCGATCGGCGACCAGCCCGGTGCCGACCCCAGCCCCGCAAGCCCTACTCCGACGATAGCGGTCTTGCCGCGCAACCCACTCATGTCTTGTCTCCGTTTGGCGCGGCGACGAAGAAGACAATCGGTTCGCCGTCCTGCTCGTCGATCCGGGCGCTAACCTCCATGCCGATGAACACTTCATCCGGTTCGCATCCGATGACGCGGGTCATGGTCCGCGGTCCCTCGGCCAGTTCGACGATGGCGATGTTGTGATCGCCTCCCTCGGAGGCAGAACGTCTTACTGTGGAGAAGGAATAGACCGTCCCGCGACCCGATGCTTCCACCCATTCGAGATCCGTCTGGCCGGTGCCGGGCGCCATCGTGCGCGGGTAAAACACGTGTTTCCCGGTCGAGGCGGACCGCTGGATCATGAAACGGCCTTCGGAAAGAAAGTCACGATAGCGCGCTTCGGGACCGGCGCCTTGCGTGATCGGATCGTTCATCATGGTCACCCTTGTCTGGGCCATCAGGCGGCCTGATTTCCGATATCGGTCAACGCATGCCAGAGATTTTCCGGTTCATGCAGCAGCAATGCATTGCCCAGAAGAGTATTCCAGTATCGTTCGTTGCCACATTCATCGCGCCAGGACCAAAGCCGGCGGGTCAGGTAGTGCAAGGGATGTTCATGGGTGAAACCCATGGCGCCATGAACCTGGTGGGCGATACCGGCAGCCCTGCCCGCGGCTTCGCCCGTGCGGGACTTGGCCACCGCGACCGCAAGCGGATCTTCAGGACTCTTCAGACCGACGACTGCAGCCGCCTCAGCGGCTGCGGCATCAGACGCAAGCACGGCGATCGTCTGCTGAATGGCCTGGAACTTGCCCAGGGGACGCCCGAACTGCACGCGTTCCTGCGCATAGTTTATGGTCATGTCCCGCACTCGGGTCAGCGCCCCGGCCATCTGAACTGCCCGGGCAAGGGCAGCAAGCCGGGCCAGGGTTTCAGTGCCACCATCAAATGGAGCTACGCGTGCGGGATCGAGCATGGCATTGACGACCAAGGTATCGCGCGGCTCGTTCGCCATGTTGCGCACGGCCTCCGCCTTCCAGTCCTGTCGCGACAGCAGGCAAAGCTGTTCGCCCTGCGGAGACTGCGCCACCAAGACCAGATTGTCGGCCCGCGCGCCCCAGGGAACCGACGTCAGCGTCCCGGTCAGTGTCCAGCCTCCGTTTCCAGGTCGCAGGACGGCGCCCGTTCCGACGGCGACAGTCGTAAGCCCAACCGGAGAAGCAATGCCGGCGCCGCTCAGGAGATGGCCGGCCAGAAGCGCCTCGGCCAGCGGCACCGGCGCGGCATGACGGGCAGCAATGGCAGCCAGCGGCAGCGCCTCGGCCAGCGTAAGGCCGACGCCGCCCTCATTCTCGGGCAAGGTTGCGCGATCAAAGCCGGCCTGCGTCACCGCGGCCCACAAAGCCTCCGGCCAGGATCCTCCGTCGGCGGCGTGAAGCACCGCGGATGTGCACTGGTTTTCGAGTATGCGATCGGCGGTTTCGACCATGAATCTGCCGGTCTCGTCGAGCAATTCTTCGAACATTTCAGGCTCCCATCCTGCGCCGCCATGGCGGGTTCGTGCGGGTGATGTAGGCGTTCAAGCCTTGACGGCCGGTGTCGGAGCACAGATCGCTCACCCCGACTTGCGCAGCGGAATCAAGATAGGGACCAAGATCCAGCAGCTCGAGTTTGCCCATCAGCGCCTTGGTGTGAGCTACCGCCACGGGCTCGCAAGCCAGCACGGAATTGAGAGTCCTATTGACCAACTCCTCCAGTTCCTCGCTGTCCGCGGCGAGGTAGTCGGCAAATCCCAGGCGATACGCCTCGACGGCATTGATGCGGGCTGCCGTCAGCGCCAGCATGCGAGCGGACGAAAACCCGATCCGGCGCGCGACGAAAGGCGAAATCTGCGAGGGCGAGAAGCCGAGCGTAACCTCCGGCAGCGCCAGCACGGCGGACTGATCCGCCAGCACCACATCCGACACCGCTGCAATGCCAAGCCCCGTTCCGAGCACGGATCCTTCCAAGATCGAGATGACAAGCTTGGGACATTTATCGATAAGCTCCAGGAGATCGCCCGTACCCCGCGTCACCCGGTAGAGAAGGTCATCGGCATCATGTCCCTCACCGACGGCGCTTTCCATGGACGCGACTATCTCGGTCAGATCACTCCCTGCGCTGAAGACACCGCCCTTGCCGCGGAAAACCACAACGCGAACGTCGGGCTCCTCCGCCAACGCCAGGATCAGCGAGGAGATTTCGTCCATCATCACCTGATTGAAGGCGTTATGGATTTCCACGCGCGCCAACGTCACATGCAATATGCCCTGGGGGTCGAACACGATTTCGATATGTCTTGTCTTGGGAAGCTGCATTTTCATCTTTTTGTTTGTCTTTTGTGGAACTGGGACATGATCGGTCAGGAAAGGCCGAGCTGGCGGCGCATCTGCCCCAACCTGTCTTCCGCATCGCGGCGCTGCGGGACCCACTCGGGTGAAATCGGCAATGAGGTGTCTTCGCTCGCTCGGACCTTCTCGAAGACGACGGTGCGATTTGAAATGGCCCATTGTCCGTCACGGCGCTCGAAAAGATCGACATACCGCCCCGCAATCTCCATCAGGATCGAGGCATCCGGCGCCAACTTGCGATCTCCCATAAGCATCAGGCGGGATTCGCCGGCTTCGGGGCCCATGGTTTGCTGCGCAAGATAGTAAGTCTCGCAAAGGGCCTGATCTGGACCGGCAAATTCGATCAGGCAATTGGTGACGAAGTGCATGGAATGAGCGATGTGGGCATGGCGCCGTTGCAGCCAGTCGATGAAGCCGTCGACCCCGCCTTTGTAGGCTCCGTGGTCGTCATGGGCATCGGGGTGATAGGTCGAACGCACGAGCGCCCAGTCGCGCCGGTCCACGCCGCGCGCATAGGCCATGGCCTGATTCTGGATTTTCTGACGGTCCTCAAGACGCATGTCGGTCATGATATTCATCCCTTGGCAGCGGTGAGTGTGGCGACATGATCCCGCGCGCCCTGCATGAGTTGCGCGCGCTGCACTTTACCGGTGGTGGTGAGGGGGAGGCTGTCGACGAGCTTGACGTACCGGGGCACCTTGTAGTCGGCGATCTTGCCTTTGCAGTGCGCCACCACATCGGCCTCGGTGAGGGTGGCGCCCTTGCTCGGCACCACATAGGCCATGCCGACTTCACCCAACCGTTCGTCGGGAGCGGCCACTATCACTGACATCTGTATGCCCGGGTGGGACGCCAGGTGCTGCTCTATCTCGGAAGGGTAGGCGTTTGTGCCGCCGACCTTGAACATCTCCTTGATGCGTCCGGTCAGGCTGAGATAACCGCGACTGTCAAACCGCCCTATATCGCCGGTTTTCAGCCAGCCTTCCGGGTCGATCGTATTGGCGGTTTCCGCGGGATTCTTGTAATAGCCCATCATGACCGTGGTGCCGCGGCACTGGATCTCGCCATCCTGATCCGGCCCGAGTATCTGGCCCGTCTCGGTGTCGACGATCCGCACTTCGCAATCGGACAGGATCGGCGCTGTGTTGCGGCGGCAGTCTTCCAGGGAGTCGTCCCAGTTGTTGAAGGTGGTGGATATGGTGTTCTCGGTCATGCCGTAGGTCGACAACAGTCGTTTGAAGCCAAACGCATCCACGATCCGGCGAAAAACGTCCTCGGGCACGGTGGTGCCGCCCATCCAGGTGCCTTCGAGAGCGGAGAAATCCCGATCCGCGAAACCCGGAGTGCCCATCATGTCCAGGAAATGGGTGGGTAGGCCGCCGAAAATCGTCAATTTCTCCTGCTCGATCAGATCGAGCGCCCGCGATGCTTCCCAATGGGCCATGAGATGCATTGTGGCCCCGGCGGCCAGCGACGGAAGCAGGCACATGAACATGCCCGCCACATGATAATAAGGCAGATGCGCCATGACCTGCGATCCCGCACGCATCTTCAAGGCATCGCCCACGCGGATGCTCTGATGGATCACGCGGTGATTGTGCATCGCCCCCTTGGGACGACCGGTCGTGCCGGAGGTGTAGCAGATAAGCAGAAGATCATCGGCCGTGACCCGCGCTTCGGCGGTTGCGATTGCCGAGGCGTCGATGTCGGTCGCGGCAAGGGCGCCAAAGGGGATGGCCCATGGGGCCGCGGGCTCGCCGACCATGATCACCGACTTCAACGCCGGCAGCTCGGCCAGATCGAGCGCCCCGGCCGCCTGGCTGTCGATCGACGGCGCGATCTCGTTGAGCATTTCGGTGAAATCAATCCCCCACATCGAGGGCGTCATCACCAGGACCTTCGCGTCCGACTGGGCCAGAATGTACTTCGCTTCGTCCTGCTTGTAGCGGGTGTTCACCGGCACAATCGCTGCTCCGATGCGCGCCGCCGCGAGCAGCAGGAGCACCCATTCGGGGCTGTTGGTCAGCCAGACCGCGATGTGGTCGCCCTTGCCTACCCCGGCCTGCAACAATCCGCTGGCCAGCCGGTCCACCTGAATATCGACAGCCGCAAAGCTCATGCGCCGTCCATCAGCGTGGATGTAATCACGATCCGCATGATCGCGGGCGGACTTGCGGAGCACTTCGCCAATGGTAATTTCGGGATTCATGATTTTCTCCATTCAGACCGAGAAGCCGCCATCGACCGTCAGGCTGGCTCCGGTAATGTAGGATGCCGCGTTGGACGCCAGGAACACGGCTGCATTGGCCGCCTCCTCAGCAGTTCCCGCACGACGAAGGGCGGTGTTGCTGGCCACTGCCTTCATAAAGCTTTCAGGTACGCGGGTGGCCAGTCGGTGCAGCAAGCCGGCATCGATGGGGCCCAGCGCCACGGAATTGGCCCGGACTCCGTATCGTCCTTCTTCCCGCGATACGGCCCGAACCAGCGATTCGATGGCGGCCTTGGGCGCGATGGACAGGATGTCGCGATGAGCGTGGCGCACAATTCCGGCGGAGGTCAATGCCGTGAGGCTGCCGCTTGAAGCGCGCAGATGCGGCAGGGCCGCCTGCGTCACGTTGAAGAACCCGTTGAGGTCGCCATCAATCACGCGGCGCCACTCTGCAGGATCGACCTCGCTGACATACGACATGCTGATATCGGCGCCTGTTGCTACGATGACTGAGCTGATCTTTTCTCCAGTCGCAGCCAGTTGCGCAAAGAAGGTGATGACCGAATCCAGCTCGGCCAGATCTGCCTGACCGATATGCGCCGCGCACCCCATTGCAGCGATCTCTGCCGCGGTCTCGCGGGCAACCGCCTCATTGCTGCGCCAGCTCAGGGCGACATCCGCGCCGCATTGCGCCAACTTCTGGCAGATGACGCGACCGATCCCACCGCTTCCGCCGATGACGACCGCAAGTCCGGCCGGCATGGCGATGAATGGCATGGATACGCTTTGGGCATTTCCGGACATTCAGAAATCCTCTTGGAAACAGAACGATGCAAGGAATTGAAAGGGACGCCGGTTTGCAGCACAAACCGGCGTCTCTGGTTTATTTCTGCACCAGCTTGCAGGTGCTATTTTCCAGTGGGAAGGCAACGTCATCGCCAGGAATGGTCTGGACAATCTTGAAGAAGTCCCACTCCCCGGTCGATTCCTCGGGCGTCTTGACCTGACCGACATACATGTCATGAATCATCCGGCCATCGGGGCGAATGTGACCGTTGACGGCGAAAAAATCCTCCAGCGGGAGTTCACGCATCTTGTCGCCCACGGCTTTTGCTTCCGTGGTACCCGCTGCGTCGACCGCCTTCAGGTAATGCATGGTCATCGAATAGGCGCCGGCGTTAAGCATGTTGGGCATCTTGCCATAACGTTCCTTGAAGCGTTCGCTGAAGGCGCGCGCCTCGGGGCTCTGATCCCAGTAGAATCCCAAGGTGGTCTGCAGACCGGCGGCAGCCTGAAGACCCAATGCGGCGACTTCGTTGTCGAACAGAAGCGGGGTGGCGAGGCGTTGACCATCCTGAGGCAAGCCGAATTCACTCGACTGCTTGATGAGATTCATCAGGTCGGAGCCGGCCGAGATGAAGCCGATCACATCCGCACCAGACGAGGATGCGGTCAAGAGGTACGAGCTGAAATCGTTTGTCCCCAATGGATAACTGACCGATCCCACCAGTTCGCCGCCCCGGTCTGCAATGGTTGCAGTCAGGTTCTCTTCCATCTGCTTGCCAAAGGCATAGTCGACGGTGATCAGAAACCACTTCTCGCCAGGCTTCATTCCATACCCGACGCCGCGTGGCATGACATAGGTGTCATAGGTCCAGACGAAGGAAGTTGGCGAGCAACCTTCATTGATCAGCCCCAGGGAGGCCGACCCCGAGAACAGGCTGATGATGTTGTTTTCGTTTGCAACCTGCTGCGCGGCGATGGCCGCTGGGGTCAACGTCACATCGACCAGCGCATCGATCTTCTTCTCCGAGACCCACTCCCTGATCAATGCCGAAGAAATGTCGGGCTTGTTCTGGTGGTCAGCCGAGATGTACTCGATCGGCTTGCCAAGTACCGTTCCGCCGAAATCCTCGATAGCCATCTTGATCGCCAAGACGGAACTGTTGCCTGCAATGTCGGAATAGGTGCCCGACAAATCAGTGGCGGTCGCCAGAATGACGGAGTCCTGCGCTGCAACGATCGGGCTGTAGCTGACGAAACCAGCCAGGATGGCCATGCTCGCCGTAAGTTTTGCTAGTGTCATTGTTTCCTCCTGTAGTAATGACATTGACGTCTCGTCCACCCTGGCTCCTCAACCAGCGCGGGCAGATTTCTCGATACTGTCGAGTTCGGCCAGTATTTCGGCCCCGTGCTCTCCGAGCCGCGGCGCGGGACGCCGCAGTTCCGTACTGCCGCGAGAGAATTTCACCGGCATGCCGATGTTGCTGTACTGACCTTCGCTTGGATGCTCCCTGGTCTCGAAGAAGCCGATCTCTTGCAGATGGGGATCCGTCCACAGGTCATCGAACCGCTTCACGGCCATCGAAGGGATGCTGATGCTGTCGCAATAGGCCACCCACTCGTCTGTGGTCCGCTCCAGCGCGCATTCTGCAAGGATTGCGTAGAGCGCATCGATATTGTCGATACGGCTTGTGAAGTCGCAGAACCGCGGATCCTGCAGGACTTCCTCGCGCCCGATGCCCGCGAAGAATTCCCGCCAGTTCTTTTCCGTATAGGGCAAGATGCACACATGACCATCGCGGGTCTGGTAGGGACGGCGATTGCGCGTCATGTAGCGCGCGAAACCTGTCTCACCGACTGGCGGCACGAATGAGCGGCCGGCCATGTGCTCCACAAGATTGAAGGCGACATTCGTCTCGAACATCGGCACTTCGACGACCTGGCCTTCGCCAGTGCGTTCGCGGTGGTAGAGGGCGGCGAGCACCGACCATGCGATTGCCGTGCCAGCCACCTTGTCACACAAGGCCGTGGGCACATACTCCGGCGACCCGTTGACCCGGCCGATCAATTCCGTCAGCCCTGCGCCCGCCTGAATGACATCGTCGTAAGCGGCCTTGTCGGCATAGGGTCCGTCGTGGCGAAAGCCATTCGCCATGCAGTAGATCAGTCGCGGATTGAGCGCACATACTGCGTCCGGACCGAAACCAAGCCGCTCCATCGCCTGTGCGCGAATGCTGTGGACCAGGACATCGGCCGTGGCAATCATCCGCTTGAGAGTGGCCGCGCCTTCGGGTGTCTTCAGGTCCAGCACGATGCTGCGTTTGTTGCGATGGAGATTCAGGAAGATGCCCGGCATGCCTACATTGCGCGCAGGCTGGTAGCGGCGAACAATGTCGCCCTCAGGGCTTTCGACCTTGATCACATCCGCACCGAGATCGCCGAGAATTTGGGTGGCAAACGGCCCCATCAGTACAGATGTGAGGTCCAGTACTCTTACGCCACCCAACATATCCGCCCTCCCTCGACTTGCCGACAATTTATGATACCGAGTAGTATCTTAAATGCCTCCGATCGGTCAAGCACCGATTTCAACGGAAAATCTCCACTCATGAGGACGTTGGATATTCATCCTGGCGCCTGTCGGGGCGCTCAGGAGGCAGGGATGTCAACGGCTGACTTAGCTTGGCAACACGGGCGAGCTTTCGGTTCACGCCGCTTTGACTATGGCGTCGCTCAACTTCTCTGCGATCATGATTGTGGTCAGGTTGATATTTGCGCAGGGAATCGAAGGCATGACGGAGGCGTCGGCAACACGAAGCCCGTCGACTCCGTACACCCGACCTTCGGGATCGACACAGGCCATCCGGTTGATGCGGCTCCCCATCGAGACAGTTCCGCAAGCATGCCAGTTGCCCAGTACCGTATCGCCGATGAAGCGTTCCAACTCGCGGTCATCTGTTTTCATGCGCTCAATGTCATAGCCTGAGGCTGCCATCCCAATAATCAGACGACGCACGATGGTATGGGAATCGAGCGCCAGGGCTCCTGTCTTCGTTATAATGCGGTTGAGGACCGTCTTGCTGCTGAGCCGGCGGATCCAGTCGGTGTAGGCCCCCGCGAAGACGGAGTAACTTGCCGCAGCGATGACAGGCGACTGGAGCAGCCCGATCGCAAACCGGACACCGAACTTCATCCGCTCGAGGTCTCGCGGGTCGGAAAGCAGGTTGAAGGAGACGTAGGGCTCCTGTCGCGACCGACTGGACTTCAGGCGGACTTCGCCGCGCGAGAGCGCCTTGTCCGGCCCGACGCGCACGACGCCGATCTGGTGCCCGATCGGTGTCTGGTCAAAGCGGTTACCGAGCGAGATCTTCATGTCTCCGCTTGGGCAACCATCGAATCCGGAGGTGAACCTCCCGTAAACCAGGAAGGAATTTAGCATCTTGCTGTTGAGTCGCGCTTCAGGCTTCAGGTGCACCCCGAGGCCGATAAGCGGGTGGTCCTGCAGATTTTGTCCGACGCCAGGGAGATCCGATCGCACTGCGATCCCCATTTCGCGGAGGTGTTCGCCGGGCCCGACCCCGGCCCGCATCAGCATGGCGGGACTGTGCAGGGCGCCCGCGCAGAGAACCACTTCTCCTCCGCCATATCTGGCGCTCCCGCTGCCGGCGCGCGGGGCTGTTTCGACGCCACAAGCTGCGTTCCCCTCGAACAGGATTGCGTCGACGAGCGTATCGGAGATGATCTTCAGGTTCGGCCGCCTGCGCACGACGCTCGACAGATATCCGACGGCGGTCGAGATCCGCCTACCGTAGACATTGTTCTTCGGAAAGGGGAAGCAGCCGTCGCGGTGGACTGCGTGGCAATCGTCGGCATAGACGAGCCCCTTCTCCCCCATCGCCTCACGGAAGGCCAAGGCGAACCCGGCCCAGTCCTCGGGTAGAGTCCGCTGGATCGCAATCGGCCCGTCCTGCCCGTGTTCCGGCCCGGTGAAGTCCATGTCGCGCTCGAGCCGCCTGAAGTAGGGCAGGCATTCGACGTAGCTCCAGCCTTCCGCACCTGCCGCCGCCCATCCGTTGTAGTCGGACGGGATACCGCGGAGCGCGACCTGGCCGTTGACACTCGACCCGCCACCCATGACGCGCGCCTGCTCGTAGCGGTGCGCGGCAAGTTCGGCTTCCACCTGCGAAGGGGCCTTGTTGCCCGTGGGATCCCTGTAGACCGTCAGGTCTGTCCAGTATCGGATCTCGTTGAAATAGTCCGGCAAATAGCCTTCTGCATAGATCGATTCAGGAACGTCGTAGGGTGGCGTATCCGGTCCGGCTTCGATGAGCAGGACCCGTGTGTGCGGATCCTCGGACAGCCGGCTCGCCAGCACGCATCCCGAAGACCCGCCACCGACGATGATGTAATCAAACTGTTCCATCCCGGCTCTCCGCTCAACCCTGGTAAAGCTGCGGGATGAACATCACCAAGCCGGGCAGGAAGGTGATAGACAGAAGCACGATGATCGACACGATCAGGAACGGCAGGTTGGCAAGTGCCAACCGCTCCGGGGATATCTTCGCAATCGTTGCGCCGATGAACAGGCAGATCCCGACAGGAGGCGTAATCATCCCGATGGTCAGGTTGATGGCCACGATGATGCCGAAATGCACCGGGTCCATACCGAGTTGGACGACAATCGGAAGGAGGATCGGAACGCTGATTATGAGTGCCGCGATCATCTCCATGAAAGCTCCGAGCAAAAGCAGCAAGATGTTGATCAAAAGCAGGATCACTATCGGATTGTCCGACACCTGCATCATCATATCGGCGACAGTGTTGGGCACCTGCTCCTTGATCAGGATCCAGCTCAGCGGAGCGGCAATTCCAACGATGATTAGCGCACTGCCGGTCATCCGCGCGCTGTCGAGGATGATGCGCGGCAGGTCCACCAACTTCAGCTCGCCATAGACAAAAAAGCCAATCAGGAAGGCATATAGACACGCCGTCGCCGCCGCTTCCGTTGGCGTGAAGAAGCCGCTGAAGATACCTCCAAGGATGATCAGCGGCATACCGAGAGGGATCATGCCGTCCGCGAAGGCCCGGAGGAACACCGTCAAGGAAAACGGTGCGCCCTTACCGAAATTCTGGCTCCAGGCGTAGAATGCGACGAGAGCCATCTGGGAGAGCCCAAGCAAGATCCCGGGCACAATCCCGGCAAGGAACAGCGCGTTGACCGAGACGCCTGCCACCACAGCGTAGACGATAAGGATGATGCTCGGCGGAATGATCGGGCCGATAAGCGACGAAGAAATTGTGACCGCGGCGGCAAACTCGGTCGTGTAGCCTCGCTCACGCATTGATTTTATCATGATGCTGCCCACGGCAGCCGTGTCCGCGGCGGCCGACCCCGATATGCCGGCAAACAGCATAGAGACGAGAATGTTGACATGGGCGAGCCCGCCGCGCACCCAACCCACCATGGCGTCGGCGAGCGCAATCAGCCGGCGGGTCGTTCCTCCGGCATTCATCAGATTGCCAGCCAGCATGAAGAATGGAACGGCCATGAGCACAAAAACATCCACGCCGGCGAAAACCCGGTGCGGGATGGTGATCGGGTTAATGTCCGCGAGCATGAAATACGCAATCACCGACAGGCCCATCACCACATAGATCGGCAGGCCGATCAGCAGAGTGACGAGAAAAGTGATGCCGAGCACGGTCAATTCCATGAGATGTCTCTCGCTTCCATGTCGGTGTCGGCATCAATGGTTCCGCGCGTCATGCGGACGCCCATGTCGGCAACAAGCGACAAAAACATCAAAACAGTTCCGACGAAGATCGGAGCATAGACGAACCAGAGCGGGATATGCAGGCTGGGAGAGGTCCGGCCGGTCTGGATCATCAGTTGGACGAGCCCTAGCCCATACCAGCCAAAGAAGCCGAGAAAGACGAGGAACAGCATGCGCCGGAACACCCAGAGTACTTTCCGGATACCCTGAGGCAGCGCGTTGAAGAGACTCTCCATGCCGATCAGGTCGCCGTAGCGCGCACCGACGGCGGTTATCAGGAAGACCAGCCAGACCAGCGAGAATCGCGCAAGTTCGTCAAGACCGCGTACCCGGATGGCGGTGTTTCGGGCAAGCACGTCGAGAAGGACCGTGCCGACCATGAAGACCATCACCAGGATGACAAGCTTGCGTATCAGCGAATCCACAGCCAGCGAGAGTTTGTTGAACGATTCCATTCGCGTTTCCCAGAAGGACAGCGCCCGATCCAATTCGGTCGCAAAGGTGAGCGACGCGCCCTGGGGCGCGTCGCCAGATCGTCTCCAGCCTTACTGCTGTGCGGTGTTGGCCGCAGACGGCAACTGCTCAATCTGACTCATCAAGTCGCGCACCCAGGGCTCGAGCTTCTCGGAGTATTCGTCGCGAACCGGCTTTGTCGCCTCGACGAAGCTCGACAGGTCTTCGACGGTGTTCACCTTGAGGCCTGCCGCCTTCATTTTTTCAAGCGCTTCTGCATCGAGCCTGGCGTAGTCGGCGTTGTTGCGGTCGATTGTCTTCTTGGCAATTTCCTCGATCAAGGTCTGCTGTTCGGGGGAAAGCGCCTCAAAGGTCGTCTTGCTCATCGTCAGCACAGCGATGTTTGCAACGACGGGAACAAGGCTCAGGTAGTCCTGTACCTCATTGAAGCGCATCGACGAAAGCGCCGAAAGCGCATTCTCGTTGCCGTCGACCGTGCCGGTCTGGAGTGCGCCGTAAAGTTCGGCAAAGGAGGTCGAGGCAACCGAAGAACCGAGAGCTTCATAAGTGTCGATATGTGCCGCAACGCCCATGGTCCGCATTTTGATGTTCTTGAAATCTTCCGCGCCAGCAATCGGCTTGATGTTGTTCATCGGGTAGCGGAACGCTGGCGAGCCGATTCCGAGGAGCTTGAATCCGGCCGCGTCCGCCTCTTCATAAAACTTGGAAAAGTCGAGTGTGTCCAGCGCCTCCTGGATGTGAGCCGGACTGTGAAACACAAAGGGCATGTTGAACAGGTCGAACGACGGCACGAAGCTCGCCATCGCTGCGGTATGGACCCAGGTGAAATCCATCGTGCCAAGCAGCAGCGCGTCGAGCGCATCGCGTTCTCCGCCAAGTGCGCCATTGGGATGGATGTCAAGCTTCCATTTGCCGCCGCTCGCCTCCGACATCAGATCCTTCATGTAGAGCGCCGACGTGTGGTAAGGGAATTCGGGGCCGACGACATGGCCAAGCGTAAATGCCTGTTCCTTGAATTCCTGCGCTTGGGCAATTCCGAGGCTTGCGACCGCAATGGTTGTCGCTACCGCCAGATTTCTGAGAATATTCATGGTATTCCTCCCTGGTTGAATCCGGACTTTCAATGCCGGACATGGTCAGTCCGCCCCCTCAGGAAAGAGAGTAGCGGACGTTCTTGAGTTGTGTGTCTTCGAGCATCGCCTCGACGCCGCGTTCCTTGCCGAAGCCGCTCTGCCTGAACCCTCCGAAAGGCGCGTCGACCGAGACCTTTCGACCGGTGTTGATACAGACGGTGCCGGCGGAAATCGCGCGGGCAGAGCGCATGGCGCGTGCCGCGTCCCGCGTGAACACTGCGGCCGCGAGTCCGAATTCGCTGTCGTTGGCGAGTTCGACGGCCTGACCCTCATCGCAGAAACGGAAGACGCTCTGCACCGGGCCGAAAATTTCAGCCCGCGACATCTTCATGTCACTGCGCGATTCGAGGAGCAGCGTCGGGGCGACGAAATAGCCAGCCCGCAAATCGTCGCGGTCGGTGAGATCGCTGTAACGCCTGACGACGGCGCCCTCGCGCGCGGCAGTATCTATGCATTCCTCGATTGTTGTGCGCTGGATATCGCTGATGACCGGGCCCATGCGGGTTTCGGGTCTGTCGGCGATACCAATCGCCACGGAGCGGAGCCGCTCCTCCAGTCGCTCGACGAAATCGTCGTGGATCCCTTCCTGGATGATCAGCCGCGTGCATGCGGCGCAAACCTGTCCAGAATTGCGGACGTTGTCGGTGAAAGCGGCTTCGACGGCGGCCTCGATGTCAGCGTCGTCGAACACCACCAGCGGCGACTTTCCACCAAGTTCAAGCGTGAGTTTCTTCATTGTCTGCGCGGCTTCCACAAAAATGCGCTTGCCGGTCAATGTGCTGCCGGTGAACGAGATCTTGGCGACGCCAGGGTGGCGCACGAGCCGCATGCCGGGAACCGCCCCGCCATAGACGATGTTGATGGTGCCGGCAGGAAGGTCTGCCGCCTGGGCGCACTCGGCAAGCAGTGCCGCCGACAGCGGCGTCACCTCGGAAGGCTTGAGCACCACCGTGTTACCCGCCGCCAGCGCCGGCGCAATCTTCAGGATGGCGAGAAGTCCCGGATAGTTCCATGGTGTGATCAGGCCACAAACGCCGAGCGGCTCCCGCAAGGTGAAATCGGCAAGCGTCGGATCGGAGACATTTAGCGTCTCGCCACTCAGGGCAAGCAGTGTTCCCGCATAGAACTCGACCGATTCCGCCAGCCCCTCCATCTCGCCGGAGGTCAGCGCGATCGGCCGACCGACATCGAGCGTCTCGGCGAAAGCAAAATCGTTCACCCGTCGCCTGATCTCTGCGGCAAAGCGGTTCATCAGCCTCGAACGCTCTTTGGGCATCAGCCGGCCCCAGCCGCGATGAAATCCGTCGAGAGCCGCGGCCACCGCCAGGTCAGTATCGGATTCCGAGGCGGAACTGAACTCGGCGAGCTTGCGCCCGGTGGAGGGATTGGTGACCGAGAAACTCGCCTCCCCCTCACTTGAGCGCTCTGTACCGCCAATATACAGAGGATAGACCGCTTCGTGCGGGGTGAAGGGTTTGGTGGTGTCTTGCATGATCATTTCCTCACTCCGCCTCGTTGCGAAGCACGCCGCCACGGCTCAATGGGGTGACAAGTCTCTGGTAGAGGCCAAGCCAGCCCTGACGGCGGACATAAGTCGGTTCGCCGAGTCCAGAGAGCCGTTCATCATATTCCCCCTCGGCCAGAAGCAGATCGACGCGACGGGCCGGCAGGTCGATGCGGATGAGGTCACCGTTCCGGACGATGGCAAGAGGTCCGCCCATGGCGGCTTCCGGCATCACCTGGCCAACCACGAGCCCTCGGTTGAGGCCGGAAAGCTGGCCGTCTGTGATCAGGGCGGTCCTGCCTGCCAGCGCGCTGCCGGCCAGGGCTGCTGCAAACCATGAGGCCGAGGCGACACCCGGACCGCCTTTGACGCCCAGTCCGGAGAGCACGACGACATCACCAGCGGTGATCGTTCCGTTCTCCAGATCTGCGAACGCATCAGCCTGGGTCGCATAGACTCTTGCCGGGCCTTCGAAGCACAGCTCCGGCGCGGTCGTCGTGCCGAGCTTCATGATGGCGCCATCAGGGGCGAGACTGCCTTTGAGGACGACGAGCGATGGCCCGCGGGCGGCGGGCGCATCGAGCGTCCCGATGAACCCGGCCTCTGGCTGAAGCACGGTCTCAAGCCGCTCGCCAAGCGTGAGACCATCGACGCCGGGAGCCGTCATGTCGAGCAGCGGCGCAAGGCGCTTCATGATGGCCAGCGTGCCGCCAGCGTCATCGAGCTGCTCGATCTTGCCTGCCCCGTTCGGCTTGATTGCGCAAAGGACCGGCACACGGCCGTCGAGTTCAGAGACGATGTCGTAGACATTGACAGGAATCCCGCCTTCCTCTGCGACCGCCTGGAGATGGCGAAGCACATTGATCGATGTCGAAAGTGACAGGGCCACCGTGACAGCATTGCGAAATGCGGCGGGGGAGAGGATGGAACGGGGACGCACATCGGCCACGACAAGTTCGACAATCCTGTGACCCGCCGCGCGGGCGAGATCATACATCGCCTCGCTTTCGGCAGCGATCGGCGCTGATCCCGGCATGGTCATCCCGAGGGCTTCCGACATGATGTGCATGCTGTTGGCAGTACCCATGCCGGCGCAAACGCCGGGACCGGCCACCGCAACCCGTGACATGCAGTCGAGATCGTCAAGCGAGATTTCGCCAGAGCCGACCTTGCCGACGCCCTCGAAAACATCCTCGATGTCGACCTGCTCACCCCTGAAGACACCGCAGGCCTGGTAGCCGCCGATGACGAGAATCGTCGGAAGGTCGAGGCGCGCGGCCGCCATAAGTTGGGCGGGCGCAGTCTTGTCACACGAGGCGAGGCAGATCATGCCGTCGAGCTGCGGACCCTCAACCGAAACCTCGATGTCATTGACCATCAGGTCGCGCGAGGGAAGGATATAGCTCCCGGCCGATCCCGCGCAATGGATGAAATCGCTCGGCGCAGTGGTCTTCACCTCGAATGGAAGGCCGCCAGCCTCGCGAACAGCATGCTTGACCGCTGCTGCAACCTTGTCGAGATGACTGAAGCAGCTCGAAAGCTCGGAAGAGGCGTTAACGATGGCGATCTTGGGCTTGTCCATGTCAGCCTCGGGGATGCCCAGAGCGCGCCACTGCGCCTGCCGAAGCGCCCAAAGCGTGCTGCCGCGTGGAAAGTTGCTGCGCAAATTCATTGAGTGGCCCCCACGCCAGGTTTCATGTTGTGCGAGTATATTTCGGGCTCTTCGAAGCCGAGATAGGCGCCTGCCGCGGAGAGCGCGTTCTGCAGCTCCGGCATGGAGACTGCGCGCAGATCTCCCGTTCCGCGCGCCGCCATGGAGGCGGCCAGACCGGCTGCCTCGCCCAGCGCGAAGCATGTCCCGGCGACACGCAGCGAGGCCTGCGCCTCGTGGGTCGCGGAGATACACCGTCCGGCCACAACGAGGCCATCAACGCCGCGCGGCAGGAGGCTGCGGAACGGAATCTGGTAATAGGCGCCGTCCTCAAGCCAGACCCATCGCGTCGCCCTTCCCTTGCCATGTTCCTCGACGGGCCAGGCGCAACATGCGACTGCATCCTCAAAGCGCGCTGAACCCAGCGCGTCTTCGGAACGGACCGTGACGTCTCCCTGAATGCGACGGCTCTCGCGCACCCCGATCTGGGCGCCGGTATCCAGGAGCCATGCCGTCTCGAATCCCGGCACATGCCCCCGGAACGCTTCGAGATAGGTTTGCCCCATGCGGCGGCCGTCCATCTCCGCTTGTGTCATTTCTTCCGACGACAGGGGGTCCGGAGATCGCCCATCACGCTCCACACGGGTGATATTGAGATGAACGATGGACTCGTTGAACGCAAAGATGCCACCGGCTGTCCGCGGAAGTGAGAACCCCGCGGCCACAGCGTTCTCCAAGTAGCCATGCAGCGCGGCACGGTCCATGGCCTCGACCTTGGCCGTATCGCAACCGCCAAAACGCACCATCGTCGTCGGGAACTGTAACTCATCAAGGTCGCAGTGCCATTCCGCGCCGGCAAGAGCAGCCACTTGCCCATCGCCCGAACAGTCGATTGTGACGGCGGCCTTCGCCGCCCATCGTCCGTCGATCGATTCGAAAACCGCGCCAGCGACCTTGCCGCCTTCGCGAAGGACATCGACCGCCAGAGAGTGAAAACGGAGGGTTAGACTTTCCTGGCGAACCATGTCGTCGGCGACAAGCTTCATCACCTCGGGGAGATACGGCAACGACGCCGTCTTCAGCCAGAGCTTGGGCGCGCCTGCTCCTCCTCGAGTACGGAGACGATCGACGATCTCCTCCCCGATGCCGCGAACGATCAGTTGCACTTCGCCGCCGCGCACCCCGAACAGACCGCAGATACTGCCGAGCGTGACGGCGGTCATGGTGCCGCCCAGAAAGCCGTAGCGCTCAACCAGAAGTACCGACGCACCGTTGCGCGCCGCAGCCACTGCCGCAGCCAGCCCGGCCGGCCCGCCTCCGACCACCAGCACATCGACCTCGTGCCTGACCGGAACCGCCCTAAACTCCTGGCGAATAAAATTCACAACTGCCTCCGCGATTCATGCACGTAGGGCTTGCGTCCGGTACTTCCGCGGATCATCAGATCCACGGGATGGACGATCTGCTCCGCCTCGCGCGCAGGATTGTCGAGCCTGTCGAGCAGCAGACGTATGCCGTCCTCGACGAGAGTACGCACTGGTTGACGCACGGTCGTCAGCGAGAGAGTCGACCAGGACGCCATCTCGACATCGTCGAACCCCACGATCCAGCACTTGTCCGGGACCGGGCACCTCATCTCGAAGGCCGCGTCGAGCGCGCCAAGAGCCAGGAGGTCGTTGGCGCAAAACACGGCATCTGGCGCGTCGCTCAGTTCGAGCAACGACCGCATTGCCATGCGACCGCCTTCATGCGTGAACGGCACCCGGCGCAACAAGGAACTGTCTACGGACAGGCCCTCGCGGGCGAGAACGTCGAGAAAGCCCGCCTCTCGCTCGCGGATTGTCGATGCCTCGCGCACTCCAGAGACAAAGGCGATCCGACGACGCATGTGCTGGATGAAATAGTCGGCTACCTTTGCCCCGCCAGCAAAGTTGTCGCTTGAAACCTGGTCGCATTCGACGCTGTCGACGGTTCGGTTGATCAGGACGACGGGCGCGCCACTGGCAATCGCTTCCTTCAGTACTGGTGATGTATGTGTAGCGGCCGCGAAGATAACGCCGTCGACCAAGGATTGGCGGATGGCGTCGATGGCCGCAACCTCGCCGGCACCCTCCGTGTCCCAGAGCACAATGCGTAGCCCGCTGTCAGCAGCCACTTCGTTTACCGCGCGCAGAATCTCGGTGTAGAGCGGATTGCTGAGGCGGGCGACGACGACGCCAATGACACCGATCCGGCTCGTGCGCATCGCACGCGCAAGCGCATTCGGGCTGTAGTTCAATGCGCGGGCAGCTTCGACAACACGGATCCGGACTTCGTCGCTGACATTTTCGGCACCTCTCAGCACCCGCGAGACGGTCGCCTGCGAAACTTTGGCTACTTTTGCAATGTCATGACTGGTGATCTGAGAACGCGACTTCATGGCTGCCTACGTAGTTTTGTTTTAATTCAAAATCCATCTCTGTTGCCATTGCTTAAATGACTACGTAATCATTGGCAAGCCTTTTCGGCAATTTTACGCAACTCGTATCTGGCCCAGCGGGTGATCCTCATCGACGGTCAGGAGCTGGCCGATCTGATGATCGAACACGGCGTCGGCGTCCGCAGCTACCGCACTGTCGAATTCAAGCGGCTGGACGAGGACTTCTTCGGCGAGGAGTGAGGGGCGGCGTGTCAGGCGGAAATCATTTCCGCATCCTCAGCCCTTGAACACCTTCTCGCGGTGGTATTGCAGGAACTGTGAATGTGGCCGCTCGTCCGTCCGTGCCGGTACAAGCAGCCGGCACTCGGGGTTCATGAGCCGCGTGACGGTGTCGGGAACGCCACCACTGGCAATCAGCAGGCTGTAATTGTCATCGACTGAAATCAGGCCACGATCGAACATCCAGTGCACGGTGCCGGAAAGGGCGAGCCCGTTGCGGACGCTGTCGGGCCCACCATGCGCCACCGGTCGGATGTGCGCGGCCTGGACCTCCGAGCGCCCGCCGCCATTGATCAGCTTTAGGCCGGTCACAGCACAGGTGTCCTGGTAGGCCGACTTGATGGCCACGGAAAATGCCCGGTCCCGGAACGGACGTTGCAGCACCTGGGAGACGATTCGCCGATCGACGCTGTCGATCTCGAAAGGCATCTGCGGATTGTCACCAAATCCGATGCGCGCTTCCTCTGCCGGATCCGGAGCCGGTCGTTCGCGATCCCGATTTCCTAGAACATGCGCGAAGCCGGCGGCGAGGATCAGGTCATACTCGGCGTCCGGGATGTTTCGGACAGCGCGACCGAACGCCCCCTTGTTGGTCGAGCCGTCTTCTTTTCTCAGGCCGCTTTCATAATAGTGGTCCGCGTCCTTGAAGGGCACGGCTCGATCGAAGGGTAGGAAGTCTTCGACGAGCGCATAGAAGTGATCGGACTTCGACGGGTCCTCGATGATGTCAACGATCCTGGCCGTGGCGAAATAGGCCTGCCTGCCTCCTGTTTTCATAAGGTCGCCGCTCGGACGCCGCGGTTCGTAGTAAACGATCCAGTCTCCACGCGCAGCCTCGACCTGGCGAAGATAAGTGCGCGGGAAATGATAGCGCTGCTCCGGAAGGTCATCATAGGTCGGATCGACCTTGGTCGTCAAAATTGCCTTCGCCATAGCACGCGCTCTTCCACGCAGAGAATTACTGCCGTCCCTTCTGGCTACCAGGCAGGGAGGAGTGTGGGAAGGGCGCTGATTGGTGAATGTGTGGAGCGGGGCGGCGAGTTATTACGACGATCCCATCTCGGTATTTTGGTCAAGACGCAACGAAGGCCCGCTTTTAATCAGTTTCATTCGGAAATCGAATTCCAGCTTAACCCTGACCAGTCCCCTACGCCCTGCCCCATCAGCAAAATTATGCAGTCAGCGCTTCTATCTGTTCGTTGGCATGTTCCATCACCAGACACGGCAGCCCAAGCCCTGCCGGCGGATACCAGACAGCGCCTGTTGGGAGCCCGAGGGTCTTGGGCAACCCTGGCGAGAGATTGCTGTAGTCGGTGAGTCTGGCCGTCACAGCCATGATCACTCTGTGAGCAGACCAACCGTCGAGATGAGAGTTCAATCCGACGCTATGCCCTCCTCCGCCGTAGCCAAAGAAATCATATTCGTACTTGGCCGTTGACGCATTGCCTTTCTCATCCGTTTTGCAGACGAGATAGGGCTCGAACCCCTGCATCTCTGTTTCATGGTGATGCCATCGACCGACCATGGCGATCTCCGTGAAGACCCCAAGGTCCGCTGACGTCACATCCCGGATCTCCAGCTCGTGTTCCTCGACGAACGCGTACATCGGATGATCTCCCGGAACGGGATTGTCATTGATGCTTATTGTGATGCGGTCTCGGTCCACAATGATTGCAGCATCGCTGCCCGACAGCAAAAGCCTTGCCGTGTAGGGTATTTCGAAAGGAACTCCTGGCCGAAGGGCAGCGTCATACGCTTGTATAAATTTCTCATAATCCGCATTAATCAACTTCGATACTCCTTAATGTTGGCAATAAATTATAATATAGAATTATTATATAGTCAATATATTAGTTTATTACAAGATTTTATGGAATCGGATGCCCGTTTATATCAATTATATATAATCACATTACTTTAAATTGCCGGATATATTCACAACTTTATATTGGATGATCGCCTCTTGGTCGTACGTCGGCCAATCGTGATGTCTTGAAATAGGCGTTATAAAGATTGCGCAACCGGCACTCAATCAGGATCCATCCGGCTCGCATTTGCCATGGACGTCTGGCAAAAGCCGGCTCGTTACCTCGCAAAAATCCGATTCCTGTGCAAACGCCGTTATATGAAGTAACGGGGGGAATACACAAAATGAGCAGGTACGGGGTTTGCAGGAACGGCACTGATTGAGAGCAAAACAGAAGCTTGAAGCCACCGATTCAGCTGAACGCTATTGGAGAGATGGGACCATAATTTCCCAATCATGGAAACAGGTCTCACACGCTGATGCAGCGGGGCGACACGGATGGTAATCAGGCCAGGTTCAGGTTAGCCTAGTCAGCGTCCGAGCCGCCAGCAGCCTTTTTCAGATGCCGCTTCGGGCGGAAAGGCGGCGGGCCATTGACGTATTTGTGTACAAGTTTTTCAAAAACACCCTCGCTCTCACGAGCATCGAAGCCTTGGCTCACAAGACCGTCGACGAGCTCGTTGCGTAGCCGATCCAGAACCTCGCGGCGATCCCGGCGGTTTGAGTTGACGCCTGTTATCTTCTGCCAGAGCAGCAGGCGGGCAATGTCGTCCCGCGACGGGCGGAGATTCTCCCGAGCGGTGTCACGGGTCTTCTTCTGGCGAACCCTCTGCTCAGCCTTTCTTTGTTTCGGGGGCATCCTGGCCATCAATCGTCCTCACTCTTCACCACGTCCGCGCCAGCCTATCACCCTCACCATGACCACAACCATTCTGCAAACGCCGTATCGTGAGGAATCGCGCTTTCCTGATATTGAATCGAATGTCGGGGGTTTGGAATCGCGCCATGGTAAATTGACTTGATGTGCGTCGAGTTGCCCGCACCTTGATCCGAAGCGATTTCCGTCAAACCAATTCGGATCGCCTTGCGGGCATGGCGTTTCCAGTCAAATGACATTCGCGGCAGCGTGCGGAGGCTTCACCTCGATCCCTTCGCCCCCTCACCCGACGACCCCACTCCGCTCTGGGCACCGCTGTGGCGGCACCATCACCTGTGGCGGCACCATCACCTCGGCTCCATGCGCGACCGCCGTTTGCACAGGAATCGGCAAATCCGCGTTTCGAATCGAGCATCCGCAATCCAGAATCGAAAACGAGGGATTCAGAATCACCTTCAGTGGGTTCTTGAATCGCGTTTTCGGGATCGGTGAATCGAATTTCCTGACGGCTGAATCGGCAATTGCGAATTGGGAATCGATATGGCGCCCGAAGGAATCGCCGTTTCAGCGACGGATCTAGCTCTCCTCGGTCCCTGTTCCATCGCCATCGATACCAATCAATTGCCGCAGCCCCTCCCCTGACATCACGCCCGTTTCGTTGAGACAGGTGGCAATCCGCAACAGATTCGCCTCATGCCTTTCCAGCAAATCATGGGCTAAGGTTTCTGCCGCGATCAGTCGGCCATTGACCCTTTCCGCGAGATCGCGATCAAGCGTCAGAACGTCGAACCCGCGGAGGCTGGCGCGATAAAGCAGCGGCTGATGTTCTGAGAAACCGAGGCTGGTTTCAGCGTCCAGGGCAACAAGAGTTGCCTTGGCGAGGTCGCTTTCGTCGCCACCGCCCGACCCCGCCATGACTTCGCCGATGACACGCTGTTCGGCCACCCGTCCCGCCAGGATGGCAGCCATGATCCTGGTCAGCCAGATCTCTGTTTGCGCGAGATGGCGATATTTTTCGACCGTCACTTGGCCCATCTCCCCTAGACCGATCGTTACGGATTCGACCTTGCCAATGCGGAGCAAAGTCCATGCGATTGCGTGGCCTGCTTCATGGACCGCCACACGCCAGCGAAGATCATCCGACATCGTCATGTGTTGTGCACCAAGCGCCCTTTCGATGTCAGTCCATGTAAGGTCACGCCTGTCCCGGCGGGCCTGTTGCCGGGCTTCTCGGACCAGCCTTTCGATATCGGCTCCGGTTCGTCCGATGGCCAGCAATGCGAGGGATTGGAGGGCCGTTGCGGGTGAAGTGGATGGATAAATGTCAGACATGGGCTTGTCCTTTTTCGGTGGTGCGAACTGCGGACGATGATCTCGGATGAACGGGGCTGCATGTCGGCGTGTCTACCGTCGCCCCGTTGTCGGAAGGTAGCTCGGTATGCACGGGAGCTGACGCCAGAACGGCGGCAAGATCGGAACCCAGATGGTGCGCGAGAATGCCCGCCAGCGCTTCGGCATCAGGCGACGGGATGACGACATGTTTTTCCAGCCTGCCCGAGCGAAGCAGCGCGGGATCGATCCGGTTAGACAAGTTCGTCGCGGCAACAACAATGACGCCTTCAGACTTCAGCGAACCATCCAGAAGCTCCAGAAGTCTGGTGATCACAGTCGTCCAGTAATGCTCGTGACGGTCATCTACACCTCGCCCACCTCCGCGGCTCCCGATGGCGTCGAGCTCATCGATGAAGACAATGCAGGGGGCATTTTCCTTGGCGGTTTCGAAGACGTGAGACATTCGCTGAAGGACATCACCAAGAAATCCGGGCTCGAGCCAGGACGCGACCGAACTCACAATTAGGGGCACCCGCAATGTGTTGCAGAGCGCTCTAGCGAAGCTGGTCTTACCCGTTCCGGGCGGCCCAGAGAGAAGCAACTTGGAACTCATCTCCTCCCAGCCGAGGGTGCCTTCACGCCAGAGCGCGAGGTCGTCCTTGAGGTCAAGCGCCCAGGGTCGTGCTTCGCCGTAGCCAGAGAGGTGTTCGACGCGCAGAGGCCGGACATGATTGGTCGTCGAGGCTGCGGCTTCACCTGCCGTAGCCGCCGGGATCGTGCCCTTGCCTTTGTCGGCGGCAGCATCGGTCGACGGCTCGACGTCGGGCAGGATCATGTCGATCGGAGTGGGTTTCGGCTTGTCCCGCGGCGCCGAAAGCGGATTTGATGAGCGCGCCTTGCGACCCTTCTTGTCATCATCCGCGGTTTCGCCAGCGCCCGCTGGGTCCACGAGGCTTGCAAGCAAGCTCAGCGCCGATCTAGCCGTGCGCCCGGGCCGCACTGCCAGCGCCAGATCATCAATAGCGAGGCAGCTGGGATCGAACACTATCCCTTCCATAACCGCGAGGGATTCATTGACGGGAATACCAAGACATACATGGAGCAGCTCCGCGATCAGCTCTGCGTCGATACAAGCGCCTTGAAGCACGATGTCGGCGGCGGCGATGATTTCAGGCCTGGCAGGCGCTTGGGTCTCATCAGCGATGACAAGCGGCGCAGGGTCGCCAAGAATTGCCTTGGCCAGTTTTGTTGTCAGTGTCTGTCGGGTCAATTCCACGACATTGCGGCCCGACGCTGTGACAATCTTCCGCTGCCGCATCTCAGGTCGAGCTTCGCCAAAACGTTCCGAGAGCGGACGGTCACCCCTGATGTCTGTCAACTCACCATAGAAGGGACATAGCAACGCATCCTCCAGCATTAGGCCGCATTGTCTCTCAAAACCTGCGACCGGAATCCTGAGCAGGATCACCGGGTTTCGCCGCATTAGAACATCGCGCAAATGACCGAGGTCCGTGATGCTCTCGCCAGTAGCACGGGCGATCAGCAAAGTGGCGGCCACCTGCACGGGATTGGGTGACGGCAGAAATTCGCGCAGCAGCGCAAGCATGCTTGGGGCGTCCAGCTGCCTGGGGCCGTTGGGACAGATGGCAGGAGTTCGCATCGTCTTCGGTGGTGAAGGCTTCACGCCGGGGTCAACGTGTTTCCGTTGAGCCTTGGACGCTGACTTACTGCCATGCATTCCAATGGCCATCCGGTTGATGGGTTCGCCGCCGTCATACATCATTGTCGATGCCCCCTTCAGCGCTCGACCCACGAGACGGCGGGCACGGTTCGGATCGCCGGCAAGCCCGGATGCCGCAGACCCAGACACTTGCCATGCGATGCCTTGCGCTTTCTCACCGAAGGGAAAGCTGATGTCGAGCAGTCCGGCGTCCGATGCGCGCTGGTAGAGGTCAAGCACAGCACGTCTGCGGATGCGCTTGAGAACATGGTGAGCGATACGTCTATTGATCGTATTCATGACGCATCTCCCCATGTGCCGCTTGTCCATCTGGTGGCCGTGTCCTCCAGGTCTTTCGGCAAATGTTTGCGGTTTCCCTGGAGCCAGTCGCGGACAACGATGCAGGTCGGGTCGCCCTGGTCGCAGAGATCGAGAAGCCACCCGCGCGGAATGGAAAGCACGCTTTCAAGCCTGACGCCGCGGCGTTTGGCTGAACGGATCGCAATGCGCACCACCTTGGCAACGTGATCGGCATGTTCCTCGTCGGTCAGCGGCTGCGGGTCCGGCCTTGCAGCAAGCCGTTTGGGCAAGCCTTGCGTCGACGCTCCATTCTTGAGTGCAGGCGACTGCGGGGATTGCGCCGCACAGTGATGGAGAGACTGACGTTGTGGATTTGCGTCAGTCGATCGGTGGACTTCGGGGAAGGCAATGATTTCAGCGGTCTCGGTGTTCATGGCATGGGTCTCCGTTCACCGAACCTGAGGCTCGGCGCACTTGGATTTCAATGAAGGTAGATTGGTGCAGTGGCCGGCTGAGTGCCGCTAGTGCGAGCCGGCAGCCGGGACCTGGGCAAAGCCAACGATGACAGGAGGTCGCCCGTTGTCCAGAATTGCATCGCCCTCCCCGGCATCGGTCAGATGTTCGGCCGGATCATCTGCATCGGTCCCTTCTCCAGCTTGTTCCTGAAGAACGATCCCCGATGACGAACCTCTGGTGACCTTTTCGGCAACCGGACCCCGGGCGGCCCGCCAGTTTGCATCCACCCTTTCCCGGAACATCTTGCGCAGCGCTAGCAAGGCTTCGCCGGCGCCGGTCACCTCGAGCAGATGGTCGAGGTGCGACAGGGGCCAGATGCCACCCTTGATATCGGTACGTCCCCCATGAGCGTTGAGGATGACGACGCGGACTTCCTTCACCGAGAGCCGGTGGTGCCCCTTGTAGACATGGTCGGGTACGACGAGGGCCGACGCCAGCATGCGGTTCTTGAGCTCAGTGATGCGGGAAGCTTCGTAAGATGTCAGGCTGCGCTTAACGTCGACCATGTGCGCAATTCCAGTCTGACGATTGATGATAACATGGTCCGGCGTGTAGGATTTGCGGCCACCGGTATCAGCATCCAGGGTGAGACCGCGATACAGATGCGCTTCATTGTGCTCGACCAGTTGCATCGCCGTCGGCGTCAGCGGCAGCCTGATATTTTCTGACAAGACCACGAGGTCTGGATTGCAGGCGGCTAACAGGTCAATGCCGCGCTCAAGCAGACGGCCCTCGTGAACTGGAACGGAGCGCAGGACCGAGGCAGCCTCCTCCAGACTGCCTTCGAAGGCATTCCGCATTGCCTCGACGCACAAGGCGGAGTCGGCGATCTCGGTGACGAGGGCCTCAAGCTGCGGCTCAAGCAGCTTGAAATCGGCGGAATGCTGGTAAGGTGTGGCCCGAGCAGATGTGGCGAGAAGAGTGGTCATGGGGAAGTCTCCTGGAAAATCGAAAAGGATGCGGGGCAGCGCACCGGCGAGGACGCGGATGCGCTCACGCGGAAATTATTTCCGCGTCGGACGGATCGGCGAGATCAATCAGAATGCCTATGGCCTGGGTGGCCGACGGGCTCGGTCAGTCAGCGCGAGGCCGACACGAAACCAGTCGGTCGCGGTGTCCCGCATGGGTCACCGATGGCGATCCAGGGACATTGAGCCGCGCATGCCGCTGCATTTTCAACAGGAGAACGGAGAAAGAGTGCTTCCACCAAGCGGTGGATATCGTTAAGGATCAACATAGCCTTAGGCCTTTCACGAGAAGGTTGTGGGTCAGGCCCTCGTTTGGTGTTGTCGCACCGGCGGGGGCCGTTAAGTGTCTGCAGATATTGAATTTCTGCGGACGACCCAGACTTAGTCCGGAGTTTCACGTCCGGCAAGATAAAAAGAACCAACCCGGAACAAGAGCCCAGGCATGGTTAACGGGTGACGCGGGCCATTGAAGCATCCGGGCAAAGCAAAGCCCGCCGAAGCGGCCATGATGGCGAATAGCAGAGCAATTCTTCAGGTGACCGCCGCGAGCACCCACTCATCGGGAATGGTGATCGTGATGCTATATTTGTCTTCGCCGCTTAGGTCTTCCGACCACCAAAGTATGCCTTGCACCACCGGTTCTTCGGCATACCCCAATCGTCTGTTCTCCGCCAAGACAAGTCGTCTGGTCTCGCGCACTAGCGTGGCCTTGTCCTTTGCTACATCGTGACCGTCGAGCATCAGGGGATACCTGGGGCCGCCCAAAGTCGGGTCCCAGGCATCCATCTCGCCAGTGTACAACGCTGAGCCGACCCAGTCCGGGTTGACCATGCGGCGGAGGTAGATGACGAGAGTGCCCGGCGCGTCACCGAAGAAGTCGACCCAACGTCCCACCAGCGCAAGCGTGTCTTCTGCGTCCGTCGCGAGCGATTCATAAAGACTATGAAGCACCTCGCGATGCTGATCGACAAAGTGGCAAAGTGGGTGATCGTCAGGCGCAATCTCGCAATCGATCCAGCATTGGATGCCTGTGCCCCAAATCGATAGCGATACATCCTCACCCGACAGAATAAAGCGACCGTAAAGGGAAAGTCGGCCATTGCTGAGCTGACGCACCAGATCGGCTTCGCTCGTCCGACCCGGCATGCGATGGACGGCCTCGAAAATCTTAGCGCACACCGCATCCACTTCCTCCTCTGTCTTGACAGACGCTGATGTCGCCATTTCTTCGTCTGACGCAGAGATTACCTCAAGCATGGAGATGTCCTCCGATGTCAGCGACAGGCCCAAGACCGATGGACAGCGGGATGACATTCTGCTCGGCGATGTCCACGTCTTCAGCGCTATCCAAAAGCGGCCGCACTTCTTCTCTGGAGGCCCCGGGAGAGGTCAGTGGCACGCCATGCACAACGAAGCGAAGCATCGGCAGAACCTCGTCCCTGACCCATGGACCAAATTCCGTGGAACCGGGCCAATCCGGTTCCATGCCGAGCCGGTGCAGCAGTTTTTGCGCCTGCCCCCAACCAGTTGACTTTTCGAGTTCAACCGGCCGCCACGTCCTGCGCTCATCAAAAGCATACGGCGTGAGCGGGGCGATGATGGCGTTGAGAAGCTCGCAGGCATGCCGACAATCAAGCTCGATCATCGCCGCCAGGCTATTCTTGACAACGCGTTTGCCTTCGGCCAGCGGCTTCACCGCATCCTCGACTTCGGCGAGCACCGATTTTGTGAGACGCTGGAATTCGGCCGTGTCTGTCGCCATTTTCACGTCGGATGCTTTGCGCAAGCCTGCAAGGCCGCCAAGGTCCAGGAACTCGACGGACTTGGCCTTCGGCTTCGGAGCAATGCCGAGAGCAACCTTGACCGCCTTGGCAGTCAGGCGCTCGCCGGCCTCGATCCTGTCAATCACTGCGGCGACCATTTGGGGCTCGCCTTTGGCGAGTTCAAACATAACGGTCGGCGAGACAGCAGCAGCTTCCAGACGTTCGCGCTCGTCCTGCAACCGTTCATAAATGGAAGCATAGTTCCAGGCGGACCGAACCGTATAATCCGAAAACCCCTTCAGCCATTTGCCGAAGCGTTTCTCGGGGACGATAGCCTTGGCTTCAAAGAAGCAACGGCCCAGTTCGTGAGCCTGTGCCGTTGAACGGCGATTGAGTGCAACGATTGTGGATTTCGTCGCTTCAAGCACCTTTGCCATTTCTGGCGTCAGCGCTGGCTCAGGCGTCGCCACCGTTTTGATGGACGCCGAGGCGGCCAGCCTGGATACGGTTTTCTTGATGCCCGATGGTCTGTCTGATTTCTTGTACATGTAACCTCCTGTTGTATCATCGACGAAATGTCGATCCATCAATGATCCGCCAAAAACCTCTCCGAGTCAAATCCGTGTAATTATTAACACATTGATTTAATGCCTTTTTTCGAGAATTTTACCGCTGTATATCTGTCAAAATGACTTCTGCATGCGGGTGCCTGCGACATAAAGTCGCATATATACCAACAGGCACATATACACTCTTAAGTTGCGTTCAATATGGGTGTCACTGCCTTTCAGAAGGCGATGTATCTTTGTCGACAGCGCCTCCCCACATGGATCTGTTGGCCGCCGCACTGAAGGCGAGGATCGCTAGATGCTCCGTCGATCGCAGCCTCCAATAGTGAACAAATGCCATTGGACATGAATTTGTCTCGTGCCACCAATTGGGGTGATGCCGGCATTCCGGACAACTCACCGCGTCGCACTGCCCGCTGCCGGTACCGTCGGCCTATCGGCAGTGCCTGCCCTGCCCCGGTCACAACAGCACCCCGGTAGGCTGCGAGCGAAACGCGGAAATAATTGCCGCATCGGCTGTTCGGCCGGCAGTCGGAAGACTTCCGCGTTTATTTGCCGTCCTTTCCCAATCATGTGCGCCGCAAGGCAGCAACACATGACGACAAGCTCCACTCATTGACCGGAGGTTTCGCTTGGCTGGACGTATGGTCCAAATTGTTATTTGATGAAAACTTCAAGTTGGCAGAATTGGATAGTGCAATCTATGGATATCGGAGCTCATGAAGACCCACCCATGGATGACCTCGAAGCCGCTACATCTGTTGCGATCATTCCCGATATTGTCAGCGCCATCAATTATGCCTCTTGGCAGAATGCTGTCCCAATTCTGAGGTCAGTTGAAATCAACAACGGCACGGCGACGACGCTCAGCAATCTTCGGCTCGAGCTCAGCGTCACGCCTGCGTTCTGCCGGTCGAAACACTGGACCATCGACCGCATGGCGCCCGGCGACAGTTTGAGGATTTCGGACCGGGCGATAGAACTCGATCCGGAGTTCCTTGCCGGCCTGAATGAAGCGGAACGGGGACAGCTCCGGTTCATACTGTTTTCGGAAGATCAACCGATCTCCGAGCATGTAGAGGACATCCGTCTGCTGGCAAGGGACGAATGGGGCGGGTTCGGCGCCATGGCGCCACTGCTTGCCGCTTTTGTCATGCCCAATGATCCCGGCGTTGCCAGGGTCATCAAGGATGCCGGAAACGTTCTTGCCGCCCACGGGCATTCCTCGGCGCTCGATGGCTACCAGTCGCAGGATCCGCGGCGAGCCTACATGCTGGGCGCAGCCATCTGGTCGGCAGTTGCGGCGCGCAGGCTGACCTATGCCGAGCCGCCGCGTAGTTTCGAGAAGTACGGGCAGAAGGTCAGACGGCCGACGACCATTATCGATGACGGCTTGGCGACCTGCCTCGACACAAGCCTGTTGTTCGCCGCAGCGCTGGAGGCCGTGGGGCTCAATCCAATGGTCCTGCTCCTCGACGATCATGCGTTTACCGGTTTCTGGCTGACGCGAAAGACCTTTCCCAACCTGATCGAGACCGATCCGGGCGAAGTGCGCAAGGCCTTGGCCGGCCGCGAAATCGTCATCTTCGAAACGACGGCCATCACTCATGCGCCTGCATCCACATTCGAGGATGCGATCCGCATCGCCCGCGGCCGGATGTCGGAGCAGGAGGAGGATCGTTTCGTCGCCATGATCGACATCGCGCGGGCGCGCCAGGCGCAGATCAGACCGATGGCGTCGCATCAACGCGCAGTTGCCCTCAAGGCCGATGGCGGAGCAGAAGCAGCACCCTTGCCGCTGCCATCATTGCCAGACTTTGCTGCGATGCCGACCGACAGCGCCGTGGAGAAGCCGACGACGGCATCTGGTCGAATCGATCGCTGGCAGCGCAAGCTTCTCGATCTTTCTCTTCGGAATCGGCTGCTGAACTTCAGGGACAGCAAACAGGTGATCCCATTTGTCTGCCCCGACATTTCCTTCCTGGAAGACCGGCTGGCCGAACAGGCTCGCATTCGCATCATATCGTTGCCGGAGCAGAACCCGATCGGCGGTCGCGATGAAAAGTTTTACTTCCAGGCAACAGGAAAGGATTTGAATACCGAATTCGCCTTGGCGGCGCTACAGCGCGACGAGCTGTCGTCGCCGCTCGCCGTCAAGGATCTGGATTCCCGACTGATCGAGCTCTACCGGCGGGCGCAGAACGATCTGGCCGAAGGCGGTTCCAACACGCTCTTTCTCGCGGTGGGTTTTCTGCGCTGGAAGCGATCGGCCGATGACGCTAAATCCTATCGAGCGCCGTTGTTGCTTGTGCCGGTGAAGCTCGAGCGCAAGAGCGCGTCATCTCGGTTTTACATTCTTCACCACGAGGATGAGGTCCGCTTCAACTCCACACTGCTGGAGTTGCTCAAGAAGGATTTCGACCTGTCGCTGCCGCAGTTTGAAGGGCCGCTGCCCACCGATGACAGCGGCACAGATGTTCCGTTGGTTCTCGAAATGGTACGCCGCGCGGTGCGCGAGGTTCCAGGATTCGAAGTGGTCAATGAATCGGCATTGTCGACCTTCTCCTTCGCAAAATACCTGATGTGGAAAGATCTGGTCGACAGGACGGACCAGCTTCGCCAGAGCAGGGTTGTGCGCCACCTGATCGATAACCCCGAGACCGCCTTCGAGGCTGGCGTGGCCACGGCCTTCCCGGGTGAGCGCGACATCGATGTCAGATATGAACCGAAACATCTGGTCATGCCGCTCGCAGCCGACTCGTCGCAACTCGCCGCGACCATGGCGGCCGCGGAAGGACATGATTTTGTCCTGATAGGACCGCCCGGCACCGGCAAGAGCCAGACCATCGCCAACATGATCGCCCAGTGCCTGTCGGAGAAGAAGAGCGTCTTGTTCGTTGCCGAGAAAACCGCTGCTCTTGGCGTGGTGCATCGGCGGCTGCAACAGCACGGACTGGGCGCCTTTTGCCTGGAGATCCACTCCAACAAGGCCGAGCGGAAGAAGTTCGTCGCGCAATTGAAGGAGTCCTGGGAGGCGAGCACATCCGGCTCCGGCGAACAGTGGATCAGGATCAACGATCGTCTGCGGGTGCGCCGGGATGAGCTGAACGGCTACGTCCAATCCCTGCACAGACAGGCGCCGAACGGCTGGTCCATCTTCAGGGCCATGGGGGTCTTCGTCCGGGGCATGGATGCCTATGCACCCGATCTGGAATGGCCTGCACCCAGCCAGCACGATGAACGCAGTTACAAGAGGCTGGTCGAGCTCGTGGCCGAACTGGCGTTGGTCTTCCGCTCAGTCACCCCGGTCAAATCGTTGCGCTTTGTTGACGTGACAGAGTGGTCAGCGAGCTGGGAGAAGAGCTTCCTGGCCCAATCCGAACGTCTGTCCGGCTCGGTTGCCAACTTGCAGAGGACACTCCAAACCTTCACGAATGCGCTCGGAATGGATGGGAGATCGGATTGCTCAGTGGGCGAACTGAATGAACTGGCCGTGATGGCAACGTCACTGCAAGCAGCCGCCGGGAAGAATTTCAGGGTCATCTTCGATCGCAATTTCGCCGAACTCAGAAACTCCATCGCGGAAGTCGAGAACGCCATCAGTCAGTTCAAGGCCGCCGGCTCGAAACTGGGCGCCGATTATGCGCACGAGGATCTGGTCCGGATACCTGTCGACCAGCTGGACATCGACTGGAGGCAAGCCGGCGCAAGCGCTTGGCCGAAATCCCTGTTGGGCAAAAGACGGGTCCGCAAACTGCTCCAATCCTATGTGAGATCCGGGAATGCGGATCCGGAGCGCGACTTGCCCCACTTGCGGATCATGAGGGCGAGCGCTGAAGCAGTCGGGGCCAGTTCGCTGGGGGCGCACGCGCCCGGTTGGCGCGGGGTCGAGTCCGACACCGCTGCGATCTCGACCTACTTCGATGAGGCCGCGGCACTCAGATCAGTACTGATGCGGCTTGGGCAGGCGGCCGGTTCCGTCAAGTCGGTGGCGCAAGCGGTGGCGCCTTGCCTGATGGGCGCCGATTCCGATCATCCGCTGCTGCCAAAGGCGGTCGCCTATCTCGAGGCACGGCAGGCGTTCACCATCGAATTGAAGGCCTATCGGGATCTGGCCGGAATTGTTCCGGTTGCGGCGGGCGCCACGTCCATGCTGGCCGATATTCTGACGACTATGGCGGACATACGGGCCAATCAGACGGCTCTTCAGACATGGACCTCGTGGTGCGATATTCGCAAGAAGGCGATTGCGCATGGCCTCCAATCCTTCGTCTCTGCTCTCGAGCAGAAGCGCCTGGAACCTGACCAGGCGGGGCCTGCTTTCGAGCTCGCCTATGCGCGGTGGTGGTTGCCAGGCGCAATCGATGCCGATCCGGTCATCCGCCAGTTCAAGCGGTTCCAGCATGAGGATGCACTCGCCGATTTCAAGAGGCTGGATGAACTGGCGCAGCAAGGCGCGCCGTCCGAGATCCAGAGAAAGCTGGCGCGGAACCTGCCCGCCCCAAATGAGGTGCCACGACGGTCGGAACTCGGACTGCTGCGCCATCAGATGGAACTGCAAAGGCCGAGCAAATCCATTCGCGACATGATTGCCGGCATGCCCCAAACTTTCGGCACACTCGCGCCCTGTCTTCTGATGTCGCCGCTTTCGGTTGCCCAGTATCTGCCGGCGGATCAGGCGCTTTTTGATGTGGTGATCTTCGACGAAGCCTCGCAGATCACCACCTGGGATGCCGTCGGGGCCTTGGCCCGGGGGCGGCAGGCTGTGATCGTTGGCGACCCGCGGCAATTGCCGCCCACCAATTTCTTCGGCAAGGCGGACAATGACGACGCAGACCCCGAGATCCAGGAGCATGACAAGGATCTGGAGAGCATCCTTGATGAGGCCAAGGTGTCGGGGATCCCGGTTCTTGAACTCAATTGGCACTACCGCAGCCGCCATGAATCCCTGATCGCATTCTCCAATTGGCACTATTACCACAACCGCCTCATAACCTTCCCGTCGCCGGTGACCGAGGACCGGGCGGTGTCGCTCCGTTACCTCTCCGAGGGGATCTATGATCGCGGCAAGAGCCGCACCAACAAGGTCGAGGCCATGGCCATCGCCAGCGACGCAGCAGCGCGTATGCGGGCTTGGCTGAAACTGCCGGAACTGGAACGGCCGACGCTCGGCGTCATCACCTTCAACAGCCAGCAGCAGTCGCTTATCGAGGACCTACTTGATCAGAAGCGCAGGGAATTTCCTGAACTTGAATGGTTCTTCGCTCGCGACCGGATCGAGCCGACGGTGGTCAAGAACCTGGAAAACGTGCAAGGCGACGAGCGCGACGTCATGCTGTTCTCGATCACCTTCGGTCCTGATCAAGCAGGCAAGTTGACGATGGATTTCGGCGCCTTGAACCGTGATGGTGGCGAGCGGCGGCTGAATGTGGCGGTCACCCGGGCGCGCCAGGAACTGATGGTCTATTCCTCCATCACCTCGGACAAGATCGACACCGGGCGCACCAAGGCCGAAGGCGTCAATCACCTCAAGACCTTTCTCGATTATGCCGAGCGCGGCGCAATCGCCCTGCCGGCAGTTGACAAGGGGTCGGTCGGCTCGTTCGACTCCCCGTTCGAGCAGGCTGTGTCGGCAGCGCTTGACGCCAAGGGGTGGACGATCGTTCCGCAAATCGGCGTGTCCGGATTCCGCATCGATCTCGGCGTGGTCCATCCCCACAAGCCGGGCACATTCCTGGCCGGCATCGAATGCGACGGCGCCACCTATCACCGCTCGGCGACCGCACGCGACCGGGACAAGATCAGGGAGGAGGTGCTCAGGGGCCTCGGCTGGGAAATCCTGCGCATCTGGTCGCCGGACTGGTGGCATGACAAGGCGGGCGCCACCGAGCGTCTGCACATGGCGCTCGAAGCCTTGGTTGTGGCGAGCCAGGCGAAGGACGCGGAACGGGATGCGCAACAAGAGATCGAAAGCCGGTCCGCCGAATCAGACGCAGATAATGAAATGTCCCAGGAGAGCTACGACATGACAGAGACCGAGGGCGTAACACCTGACGACGACTCGGATGCGCCATCCTCGACCGACCCTGCCACGCAACCCGAGGCGGGTAGCCCTTCCTTCCAGAAGGTCATTCCCTCAGACGCCGAAGCCGTCGAGCGATTTAGCAAGACCGATCTCTCGGAATTCAGAGCCGATCCAGACGCCTTTTACGAGTTCAGCTACCGCTCCACCATCGACGGAATGGTCGCCAGGATCGTCGAGACAGAAGCCCCGGTGCGCGACGATGTGGTGGCCCAACGCATCGCCCGGGCGCATGGCTGGCTGCGGACCGGCAGCCGCATCCGCGACAAGATCGAACGACACCTGCGCCCCTTTGATTTCACCCAGGACAGCGCCGGCCGCTTCCTCTGGCCCAAAGGCGGGATCGTGGAGACCGTCAAATATCGGCCGCCCGCGACCGAGGATGACCGTCGGCCGGTGACCGACATCGCGTTGCAGGAGCTTGTCGGATTGGTACGGGCCTGTCCCGAGGCGCTGGAGGAACCGGACCCGGCGCTGGTGCTGGCGCGGCTGATGGGCCTCGAGCGCCTGGCCGCCAGCAGCCGCGCGCGGATCGACGAGGCGATCGCATTGTTTACGCAAGCCAATGGGAGGGCTGAGATGTGAAGTGAAATCGGCCAGTTTTTTGTCGGTGGCAGTTTATCGGCGCTGAAACTGCATAGCCCGAAGCGGAAATCATTTCCGCATTGCGCCCCCATTATGGACATTCAAGCAAGCATCACCTTTTCTTAAAAGCGGACAGTTCGCGACTGAACTGGATAATTGTCCCGCCGGCGATCATAGTACCACACTCGCGACATGGTAGCCGCTTTGCCGGCGAGCGGACGCCTTTATTCAAACTCTGTCAGGATGTCCAAACACGTTTGGAGGGGCTTAAATGCGCCACCAGCCTGACAACGGCATATCTACACAGGCCGTAGTCGTGTGGATGCAATGGTTCTGACAGACCGGCATCGACTTCGTGCTGGAACAACTCCGCGACCATCGTGAGCATGCCCTTGCGGATCGGCGCCACGGTCACCGACATCCGTTGCATCAGGCTGGCGAATTCGGCTTCATCGATATAGCCGGGCACCGTCATCGCACACCATCCTTGAGGGCACCAATTACGAGGAGGACGCGATGCCGCTTACCAACACACTGAAGGCGCAGTATTTCAATGAATGGATGCGCCACTTCATCGAGGCGCCAGAATCGTTCGCTCGGGAGTTCGAACAGGTAAACGGGTTCCTGGCGGAAGAAGCCAATGGCAAGGAACCTAGCTACGGCGAAACTTGTGCCGCGTACATGAAGCAGATTACTGGCGAGTTGTGCTTCGAGGTCTATGAACCGCGCCGGGTTTGCCGGAGGCTCTAACTCCTGAGTAGGATAGAGCATCATGAGCAAGACAACGAACAAGTTTTCCCCCGAAGTGCGTGAACGCGCGGTGCGTTTGGTGCTGGACAATCAGGACCAGCATGGATCGCGTTGGCAGGCGATCCTATCCATTTCATCGAAGATCGGCTGCGCGCCGCAAACGCTGAACGACTGGGTCAAGAAGGTCGAGGTTGATACTGGCCAACGTGACGGCATCACGACCGAGGTAGCCGAGAAGATGAAGGCCCTCGAACGCGAGAACCGCGAGCTCAAACAAGCCAACGAGATTCTGCGTAAAGCGTCCGCATATTTTGCCCAGGCGGAGCTCGACCGCCCATTCAAACGATGATCCGCTTTATTGAGGATCACCGTGCTGATCATGGGGTCGAGCCAATCTGCCGTATGCTGCCGATTGCCCCTGCCACTTTCTATGACCACCTGGCCAAGCGCGCTGATCCATCGCTTCTATCGGATCGAGCGGTGCGCGATGCACAACTCAAGCCCGAGATCGAGCGGGTCTTTGAGGATAACCTCAGCGTCTACGGCGTGCGTAAAGTCTGGCACCAGATGCGGCGAGAAGGCTTTGAGATTGCGCGATGCACCGTAGCCAGGCTGATGAAGGATATTGGAATTGAAGGCGTCATCCGTGGTAAAAAGCCCAAAACAACGATCCCTGATAAGGCGCTACTTTGCCCACTGGACCGGGTGAACCGTCAGTTCCACGCGCCTGCGCCAAACGTGCTGTGGGTCAGCGACTTCACCTATGTCGCGACGTGGCAGGGCTTTGTCTACGTCGCTTTCGTCATCGATGTGTTTGCGCGCCGTATTGTCGGATGGCGGGCAAGCCGCACACCCAATGCTGGGTTTGTTCTGGATGCTTTGGAGCAGGCCATTCATCAACGCAGACCGGCACAAGACAAACTCGTTCACCATTCGGACCGCGGGTCGCAATATCTATCGATCAAATACACGGAGCGGCTGGCCGAAGCCAAAAATAGCACCTTCCGTCGGCAGCGTCGGGGATTCCTATGACAATGCATTGGCCGAGACAATCAACGGCCTGTTCAAAGCGGAAGTCATTCATCGTCGCGGCCCATGGAGGAGCTTTGAAGCCGTCGAATACGCCACCCTCGAATGGATCGACTGGTTCAACAATGGCCGCCTGCTGGAACCGATCGGAAATATTCCACCAGCAGAAGCCGAAGCAAACTTCTACGCCGCTCTGGAAAGAGCAGACATAGCCGCATAACTTAAACCAAACGGCCTCCGGTAAACCCGGCGCGGTTCACTACGCGCAAATCACTGAAGCCGAGGCCAAGCGCCGCACGGCCGTCGCCGACATTATTATCTCTGAAATCAAAGTCGGCGAGGCACTGCATGACGGCTCCATTCGCCCCTTTCTTGGCGGCTATCCGTCTGATGGTATGGTCTTACATCACAAGCATGGCTGACTTCACCCTAACAAATACCTCGAGGCCTCGAAGGCTGATATCGAAGCCGGTGATCTCACACGGGAAGACGTCGCCGATGCTCTCGGTGTCGATCTCGCTGAAGTGGATGCCGAGAATGCTCGTGATCGTGCCCGGCAGAGGCTCGTTGACGATGGCTTTTACAAGCGCGCCCTTCAGAACGTCACCGAGACCGTTGTTGGTTACGGCATCAAGCCCGCCACATGGACAATGCTGCCTGACGAATCCGATCTCAATGGGTGGCCGTTTGATGGCACGGATCCGGAGGAGACCGAAAACCTTCAATGCAGAACTGTTCTCGAGCTGGATCCTCTTGAGCAAGTCGCTTTGATCACAAGCTGATCGAAACCTTCGCGGAATGACGTGGGATACCTAGCCAGATAGCAGTCCCGTCTCACAACACCGCCGCCCGGCTGATCAGCTCGGCGGCGGTTTGCATTTCAGCGCTGCCGTCATCGATCCGGCTTCACGTCATCTTTCGCATCGAGACCCTCGAAGAACCTCTTAGCCTGGGCATTTCGTATCGCTTCTTCGAGCGTTGTCGCCATCCCCTCGAAGATCTCCCCCAACTTGTTGAGGTAGTCTTGTGTGATGTCCCGGTGTTGGTTCCCTTCCGTATCGGAGCCGTTGCGGTGCACGCAGTCGTGCCTCTTCTGGACTGACGCCACAGCCATTGCCCGTTCCTCCTGATCGCGCGGCAGGATCGGCTTCCCGAATGCGGTCTCGGCGATACGGCTGACAGGAACTAGCTTGTGGAAAGAAAACTTCTGGAGAACTTCTTTGAGCATGTCTCGGACGACGTTTGGGTTCTCCAGGACGGTGTCGAGGTTGAGCTGCTTGTCGTGTAGATCCAACTCCTTCAATTTGATCAGCCGCCTTTGCACCGGGACATCGACAAGGGCAGACCCTACAATCGCGTCAGACAGGTACGCCTCGAAGATCGAGTAAAGCGTGGTGAACAGCATCCGGTTCCGGCTGCTTGAGCCGCCCGGCGTGCTCAGCTCTCTGACGTTGCTCTTCCAGTCCACCAGCGCGCGGCGGAAAATTCCGTAAGCATCAGGCTCCGGTTCCGGTTCCTCCCAGTCGTTATAGCTGTCGTCGACGTTGATGGTGACCTCAACATCAGGATCGTCCTCTAGCTCAGCCGACCATGAGCCATCGTCGTTCCGGATGATTACTGTCCATGCGTCTTCGTCCTCGTCGTATGAACATGCGACCTCCTCAAATTGCGCCGGGTCGTCCCCTGCCACTCTGAGCCATTTCGAGATCCGGTTGCGGCAATGTGGGCATTCGAACGTTACCTCGACGTCCACCTGCGACCAGAGCTCGTGCATATATTCCTTGACCGAACCCACGACCTTATGCCTCCGGGAACACCAGATCGAGATCGACCAGCGGCTTCCCGACAATTATCACGTGTGCTGGGCTTTTGATGCTGGGGTAGAGCTGAAAGTAGACCGCTATGGATCCCGCAGCCGGTCCCGTCGTCAGTCGTCCCATGGACATCTGGAGGGTGTTCTCAGGGTTTTCAGCGAACTCATGAACGCCGGGCATATCGCCGACATAAAGCCCGACGTCGTCAGACCGATTCAGGATGATGTCGGTAAGGAATGGTTCGAAAGCGTCAGGCCCAATTTTCGCCGACACGAACGCATGCGCAGTCTTAGCGAGGAACCGCTGGTACTTCACCTTGTTGACGTTGCCAAGGCTCATGGCCACGTGGTTGGCTCCGGTCTCTTCCCGGACCTGCTTGTTGAGGGCATTGACTTCGCTCTCGACAAAATATGTCCAAGGCTGATCGGGCCGACTAACGGTCTCTTCAAGGATCCGAGCGGGCGGCGACTGCCACAAGTTGATGATCAGCGGCGCCCTTTCGATCGGGATCGTCCGCTCGCCGAGATCCCGGATCTTGTTGGCCTCGTCATCGACCTCGATGAAGTGGATGACGACCTCCCTGATGCGATCCTTCTTCTTACGGGTTGGTGCATCCACCTGCGCACGAAAGGCGCCGAGCTGATGCCGCAAAACATTCTGTTCGTAGCGCGTGATCTCCTTCTGGCAGACCGTGCAGCAGGACTTCTCGAAAATCAGGGTGTCGGCTGCTAGGGCGTAAGGGATGACGTGCTCGTCGGTCAGCTCTTCCGGCGGCAGGATCTCGTAGCAGTAGATGCACTTCCCGGGCGACGGGGCGATGGGTGCCTTCTCTCGTTGCTCGAGGTCGAATTCATCTACTCGCATATCTGTGGCACCGCTAGTCAGTTGGTCTTGCTTTTGATCGCCGACCCGACCTTATCTGCGGCAGCCGAGAGTAGCAAAGTGTTCGCGAATAACGAGAGCGTGGAAGCCAAATGGCTTCTTATCCACGGACAGGAGTGCAGACTTGTGTTCGACGCGACTCGCTGGGAACTCATCCCGAGCGTGATCGAGCCAGCTCGAGCAGCGGCACGCATTTTTCGTTGAGCACGAACCCCGTCTCCTCGGCTTCCGGCGGCAGCATATAGAGGACGTCCAGCGGCAGGTTCTTGCAAGCAAGTCTGATCTCGTTTTTCAGCCGCGACAACGGCTCGCCGGACGGGCCGACGACCAGGATGTCGAAGTCGTTGCCGACGCGAACGAGCGAAGACCCGAACATGAAGGATTCGAACTCGGACAGTGAAGGGCAGGTTTCAAGAAGATGCCTCGCCACTTCACCGCACGTCTTCAACGTCCTTTCAGGAGCACCTTGAGTTCGTCCCATTTCATCACCTTGCAGCCCAGCTCCTCTCCAGCTTCGATAGCCTTTTGGGTGGGTTTCCCATTCGGGTTGATGTTCCATACGACATCCACTGCGCCGAACCGATCCCAAAGGGCCCGAACCGCCTCGGCCGTAGGCTCGTATTCCATGACCATCCCAATCCGTAGCTTCCGCCCGTCTGCGAGTGTCACGCTATGGATCCGATCGAACTCTCGATCGATCGACGTCACGCATCGGAGCTGCCTGATCAGCCGATCCGAGAAGAAAAATTCCTTGTGTCTGGCCGTCTTCACGTTGTCGTCCTGAATGGCCGAGGTGAGCGTCCCGCCGTTGCCCCAGCCGATCTCCTGACCTTCGAGATATCTGATGGCAGCGCCTTCCCAAACGGCGCCTTTTCTATAGCCGCAGAGGAAGTCCATCTCTGGATATTGCTGGTGGTAACCCATCGCCAACGCAAGATCGATGAAGTCGGCCTCTGATATGACGGCGACCGCTTCCGGCCGCCCGTGAGCCGTAATCTTGATCGCGTCTCCACGGATATTCTCCGCCCCCGTTACGACCCGAACTTCATGGATGGATTTGAGCGCGTAGCCAACCTGCCAGTTCATGCGAAAATTCCGTCCATCTCTTCAGGATACCGGATGCCGCTCCCGGCGACGTCGCAGACGTGCCGCTCGGAAAGACCTCGAACGTGTTCCTGGTATCGAGCCAAAGTTTCCTTTTCCGCGTCGGTCGCGTGATGCAGGTTCGTCTTGATGATCGCGAGGATACGGAAATGGTTTGGCAGGATCACGCTTCTCATCCGCTGGGACCACGTTTTCGCGGTCTCGGACTCCGGGTCGAATTCGAAAGCCTTGCCATCCACGGGGGCGAATTCCTTCCAAACAGCCTTGTTCTCGCTCATGGCTGCGGTGACCGCGTCGCGCACCTGCCCGCGCACGTCATAGGCTCGGATGCCCTGCTTGCGCGCGAGCGCCCCAAGGTGCTCCGCCTTCCATCCCAGCAAAGCGTTGCGAGGATAGGCGTCCGGATCCTTGTCTACGATCGTATGGCAGGTCGGGCATAGGAGGATGAGATTATCGAACGTGTCCGGTTCGAACTCCCCTTCTGGACGTTCTTCCCGCCGAGGGCCGCCCTCGCCGTGCGGGATCACATGCGCCATCTCTGCAATATGCTTGTCGCCTCCCATTTCCGCAGGGAAGAGGGGAGCGAGGCAGTCAGGACGTTGGCAATGGCCAGCGGCCGCTGAGAAGAGGCGCAGTTTCAACCCTGTCGGTATGTGCTTTCGATCTGCCATCAGTGGGCCTTAAATTCGGGTGCAATCTGAAATGGCACCAATGGCTTAAGGTTGCAAGTCTGTCCGGAACGGTAGCGTCGTCGAGCAGCCTGTTGGGTACTTCAACGAAGGGGTCATATTAGTCGTGGTACATTGGCAAGCAGAGGATTTGGTAGCGTGCGACAGGAAAGGCACAGGTGAGAGTCCGCTCTCATGTGTCGCTCAAAGGGCGGACGGCGGGCTAGCGAAGCTGTATCGCGGCGCGCTTAGCAGATCCCGCGCGTCAGCTCTGGGCCTTGCGTGACTGAACCGTCGGTGTTGATCAATGTCTGCTTTGTCCAGACTCAGACTTTTAAGCCGTCAGTCAACTCCCGGCCCCGCAGCGGAAATCATTTCCGCTTTGCGCGCTCATTCCGGTCACCGCCGCCGTGTTAGCAGCTTCCCGGAAGCGGACATCGGCGCAGCTACGAAAGTTGGCATTCTGGCGCCACCAGCGGAACCTTGAGGCGCGCGTAAACAAAGCCATCGAAGACGCCGTCACGACCCGGAAATTGTTGTCCTTAGAATCGGTGAAGCGGTGGCGGATTAGCTCCGCCAAATCCTCATAGGAAGCATAGCGCGCCATCATCTCATCAAGGCCCAGCATAGTTAGCGCCGAAACCATCAGGTGCCGCGTCCAGCCGTCTTTCGTATGCGTACGGTCAAAACGTTCGATCAGCAGTACGTCCTTGCCCGCCGCTCTTCTCATCGACAAGGAACACAAAAGTTGGCGGCGTGACGAAGGAGTGATGTGAAGGCAAAAGCGGAATGGACCGCACGAACCGAAGAACCCGTGGCATCGTATAGCGCATCCAAGCGCGGTAAGTTGATAGGGATCGGTTCGAGCGCAAAACATCAGGGCCAGCGATCATATCAAACCGCGCTTACAGGCCGGAGACATGACTGCACCCGCCCCGCCAAGCTCAAACATCCGCTAAATCACCTTGCCGAACGGGCGCCATCCAGACATGACGATGCCCCCGCACTGCATTTACCTCCCGATAGCCTCCAATCCACGTGCCGCGAAACGGCGCGCCAGTGGCGCCAAGTTCACCGCCTCGGGGTCGGCGGCATTTCCCAAACGCGCGCGTTCAGCAATGCCAACGAAAATGACCGCGAAGCGGAAAAAGGCGAAGGCCTCGTGAAAGGGCTTCAGCCCCAAACCCAGGTTTGCATGTTCCATGTAATGGGCGATGAACTCATCGCGTGCGGGCAAACCGGGCGTTGCGTCACCAAGTCCGTTGATGCCGCCATATTCGTCCGGTGTGGTTCGCCAGGTCATGCAACAGAAACCAAGATCGGCGAGTGGATGACCGAGTGTCGCAAGTTCCCAGTCGAGAATGCCGATGACACGCGGCTCGTCCGGCGCATAAAGCAGGTTGCCGATGCGGAAATCGCCATGGACAATCGACGCTATGCCGTCGTCGGCCGGCATGTGGCTGGCAAGCCAGTCGGCAAGCTGGTCGATTTCCGGAATATCGTTCATCTGAGCTTGTTGCCATTGCGACAGCCAGCGCTTGTGTTGGCGTTCGAAGTAGCCCGCAGGCCGTCCGAAATCCCCCAGTCCCACCGCCGCGGGGTCAACTGCATGCAGTTTCGCCAGGGTTTCAGCCATCGACAGATAGATGGCGCGCCGGTCGTCGGGTGAGACGCCGGGTAGCGCAGCGTCGTGAAACACCCGGCCCTCAAGCCGCTGCATGACATAAAACGCCGTTCCGAGCACCGCCTCGTCTTCACACAGTGCCAGTGGCTGCGGGACGGGAACACCGGTTCCGAACAGAGCCGACATCGCCCGGTATTCGCGTTCGATTGCATGCGCCCCGGGCAAGATCTTGCCATCAGGCTTTTTGCGCAACACGATCCGTTGCCGGTCGGTATCGACAAAGAAGGTTGGATTCGACTGGCCTCCGGATATCCGCTCGATAAGGACAGATCGGCCCAGATCCTGGGATTGCAGCCAGTCATCAAGACGGGTTTGATCGAGACCGGCGCTCATGCACCAAGCCCCCTTGCCTGCTCGCGCAGCCGAAATTTCTGAATCTTACCCGTCGCTGTCTTCGGCACCTCGCTGAAGATGAACTTGCGCGGCACCTTGAAGCCCGCAAGATGGTCCCGGCAGAAGGCAGCCATTTCGGCTTCATCCACAGCCGTTCCCGGCTTGCATTCGACAAATGCACAAGGGGTCTCGCCCCATTTTTCGCTGGGCATTGCCACAACCGCTGCAATGAGCACCGCAGGGTGCTTGTGAAGCACCGATTCGACCTCCAGCGAGGATATGTTTTCGCCGCCCGAGATGATCACATCCTTGGCGCGATCAGTGATGCGGATCGCGCCATCAGGCTCTCGCACCGCGATGTCGCCGGTGTGAAACCAGCCATCGCGAAAGGCAGCTTCGGTCGCATCCAGATCGCGGTGATATCCGGCCATGACGGTATTGCCGCGCAGCAGGATTTCCCCCGAAGACAGGCCGTCCGCCGGCTGATCAGCGCCGGTTTCAGGATCGACAATGCGGATCGAACCGGAGGTCTTGTGGCGCGCGCCCTGACGGGAAAGCCAGCGCGCTTTCTCGGCTGGATCTGCATCAGCCATGTCATCGGCCAGCTCGCAGATCGAGGCCGGGCCATAGCTCTCGGTCAGTCCGTAAAGATGGGTGAGATCGAAGCCCATTTCCGAGAGTGACGCAATCAGCGTGGCTGTCGGTGCAGCGCCGCCTGTGGCCACCGACACGCGCTTGCCTGATCCCCGCAAACTTTGAGCGCCGGTATCATTGAGCAGCATGTAGAGGACCACCGGTGCGCAGGCCATATGAGTGACCTCATGTCGCGTGATGTGATCGAGGATAGCGGCAGGCTCGATGCCATCAAGGCAAACATGGGTGCCGCCCGCCGCTGTCACCGCCCAGGTGTGGGACCAGCCATTGCAGTGAAACATCGGCAGGGTCCAGAGATAGCGCGTCGATGCGCCGAACCCCAGCGACAACGCATTGCCCATGGCATTCAGAAATGCGCCGCGGGCATGATACACGACACCTTTCGGTTCACCTGTGGTTCCCGAAGTGTAGTTGAGACAAACCGGCTGCCACTCATCGGTGACCATGCTCTCGTCGAGGACCGCGCCGGGATCAGTATCGCCAGACAGCAAGCTGGGCGTGTCGCCCTTTTTGCGGGCGTCCGGGTCCGACAGCACCAACACAGTCACACCTGCGGTGCTCGCTGCCTGCAGCGCTGCATCCGATACCGCCTGTTCGACAATAAGCAACCGGCTTTGCGAATGCGCAAGAATGTAGCTCAGGGCCGCCGCATCAAGGCGGGTGTTAAGCGTGTTGAGCACGGCCCCCAGAGACGGCACGGCAAAATGTGCGGCCAGCATTTCCGGTCTGTTACGGGCGATGATCGAGACAACATCGCCTGCACCGATGCCCGCCTGGGCGATGCGTTCGGCCAGCCGCACCGCCATGGTGTTGAACTCGGCATAATTGAACCGCAGATCACGCCATACAATTGCACAGCGCTCTGGATGCGCCTCGTTCTCGCGCGCCAGAAACCGCACGGGACTGAGCGGCTGAAAATTTGCCTCACGGCGCTGCAGGAAAGGTTCAGCTCTCACTGTCACCGCCGCCTTCTGTCGGACCTTGTTGCGGCCAGGACCAGAAGTTCCGGCCATCGGCAGCCATCATCCGGTTGATGACCATCTTGTGGACTTCGTCTGCACCGTCGACCAGTCTTGCCTGGCGGGCATAGCGATAGATCCATTCCAGCACCGTGTCCTTGGAATATCCGCGGGCGCCGTTGATCTGGATCGCCCGGTCAACCGCCTGGTGCAGGACATTGGCGACATGGATCTTGGCCATAGAGACTTCGGCACGGGCGAACCCGCCACGGTCAATTGCCCAAGCCGCCTTCATGACCAGCAGGCGGCCGATCTCGATCTGCATGCCAAGCTCGCCGAGCATCAGCTGGATGCTCTCGCGGTCTGCAAGACGGACGCCGAAACCTTGGCGGCGTGCTGCATATTCCGTTGCGATTTCGACCGAGCGTTTGGCGAGACCAAGCCAGCGCATGCAGTGGGTGAGCCGCGCCGGTCCAAGCCGGGCCTGGGTGACTTTCAATCCCCTCCCCACTCCGCCGAGGATCTGGCTTTCGTGCACCTGAAGCCCATCGAAGCGGAGCTCACAATGGCCGCCATGTTCCTCAGGCCCCATGATGCCAATACGGCGCACGATCTCCCAGCCAGGCTGATCCTTGTGAAACAGAAACGCTGACAGGCCGCTGCGCGGATCATCGCTGGTTCGGGCGAGCAGAATGAAATGGCTGGCTGCACCTGCGCCAGTGATGAACCATTTCTGGCCTGAGATCACATATTCGTCGCCGTCCTTGACCGCGCGTGTCTGGATCATCGAGGGGTCTGACCCCCCGCCGGGATGCGGTTCCGTCATGGCAAATGCCGAGCGCACGGCGCCTGATCTGATCGGGTCGAGCCACTGGCGCTTCTGGGCCTCGGTACCCAGCATCGAAAGAACCATCATATTGCCGTCATCGGGCGCGGCACTGTTGAAGACAACCGGGCCGAAGATCGAGCGCGCCATCTCCTCGTAGCAAACCGCCATGCCGACCCGGCCGACGCCAAGGCCGCCATCTTCGCGGGGCAATTGCAGGCACCAGATGCCGGCATCGCGTGCTTTTGCGCGCATCTCGTCGAGCAGCGCGAGGTTGATGTTCTCGTGCGCATCGAAGGAAGCTGGCTCGGTCTCGAGCGGCAGCAGTTCGGTTTCGACAAAACCTGCGATGCGCTGGCGCAGATCTTCCAGTCCGGGGGGAATCGAGAAATCCATAGTCTACAATCCTGATACGAGATGACCGCCATCGGCCACCACTTCTGTTCCTGTCATGAACCGTCCGGCGTCCGAGGCAAGAAGCAGAAGCGGGCCGTCGAGATCGGTGAGTGATCCTAGCTGGCGCATCGGAACACGTTTGATCAAGGCCTTGCCGGCGTCGCTGCCGAAAAAATCACGGTTGATGTCGGTGGCGATGTATCCGGGGCAAAGCGCATTCACCCGGATGCCGTAGCGCGCCCATTCAAGCGCCATCGCGCGTGTCATTTGCACAAGGCCGGCCTTGGCTGCGGTATAGGCCCCGACACCGCCGGTGACCCGCTTGCCAAGGATGGAGGCCACATTGATGATCGTGCCTGCTCTGGCCTCGCTGCGCATCTTGCGGGCCGAAGCCTGGCAGACGCGAAATGCCGCAGTCAGATCCACATCGATGACTTGCTGCCAGTCTTCCTCTGCCAGGTCGATAAGCGGGCCCGGGCGTGAGATGCCTGCATTGTTGACAATGATGTCAAATCCATCGGCATTCTCAAAATAGCGCTGAACGCTATCGCCATCGGCAATATCGAGAACAATGCTTTGCGCCTTGCCGCCCATCGCGGCGATTTCCAGACAGGCCTGATCGAGAGCCTGAGCCCTGCGAGCAGCAAGCACCACCTCAGCACCACGGCCTGCGAGCACGGAGGCAAAATGACGACCAAGCCCGCCCGATGCACCGGTGATCAAAGCGCGCTTGCCCTCAAGCGAGAAGATGTCGGGACTGCTCATCATCTGGTCATCTGCCATGTGCTGGAGCGCCTGCCAGGCTTTCGATGCGGCGAATGACTGCAACAAGTCCGGTGGCATCGATGGGCTGTGCGAGGTCGCGTAGATGCGGAGCAACCATGGTCCATTCAGCCATTTGGTCGATCTCGGTGATACTCGGCTGCGCCATGACGAGATTGATGTCGGCGTCCGCAGGCGAGCATTCGGTTGAGAATGGCGCCGCAGATTGCAGCTTCCGTCTGTTGAGCGACGAAAGAGCGAGCGCGCAAACGCCGTGTCCGTGCACCAACGCCGTCACGATCAGCTTGATTGGTCGATTGGCAATCAAGCGGATAGATCCAGAACAGTCTTGCCGATCAATTTGTTCGACTCGACCAGTTCATGCGCCGTAGCGACCTCTGCGAGCGGAAAAACGCGTGAGATCTCCGGTGCAATGGTCCCGGCCTCGAACAAGGGCCAGACCCGTTCGAGCAGTTCCCGGGCTATCTGACCTTTCTCCTCCACCGAACGGGCGCGCAACGTCGACCCGGTGACGATCGCGCGCTTGCGCATCAGCAGCGAAATATCGAGCGTGACCTCCCGCCCGGCCAGGGAGGCTATGTGGACCAGCCGTCCGCGGGTGGCGATCAGACGCATGTTGTCGGCAAAGAAGGGCCCTGCCCGCATGTCCAGGATGACATCGACGCCGTAGCCGCTGGTCGTCTCCAGCAGACGGTCGACAAAATTTTCGGCATTGTAATTGACGGCTTCGACCGCACCCAGGGATCTGCAGACCTCGGCCTTTTCCTCCGAGCTGACCGTTGCGTAGACCGTCGAGCCAAGCGCATGTGCCAGCATGATCGCCGTGGTCCCTATGCCCGAGGCTCCGCCATGGACGAGAAGGCTCTCGCCGGCCTTCAGCGCGCCGGACTGGAAGACATTGGTCCAGACGGTGAAGTAGGTTTCCGGAATGGCTGCGGCGGTGATGAAATCCATGCCATTGGGCACCGGCAGCAGCTGTGGCACGGGCACGACGACATATTCGGCATAGCCACCCCCGGTCACGAGCGCGCAGACGCGGTCGCCCACGGACCAGCCCTCAACTCCCTCGCCGAGCGCTGCGATCTCGCCCGCCACTTCGAGTCCCAGAATGTCCGAAGCGCCAGGCGGCGGCGGATAGTTGCCGAGACGCTGGATGATGTCGGGCCGGTTGACGCCCGCGGCATGGACCTTGACCAGCACCTCGCCCGCCTCAGCCCGCGGGCGCGGACCTTCCGTTATGTAAAGTCCGCTTGCCGGACCCGGGGCGCGCAGAGCGACATGTTTCATTGATGTGTTCATCAGGATTCCCTCAAGCCATGAAGTGGCCACCGTTCACGTCAAGACAGACGCCGGTGACAAAACCTGCTTCCTCGGAAGCAAAATAGGAAACGGCGGCCCCGATATCGTCGGGGGTGCCCAGGCGTCCGGCCGGGATCGCGCTGAGATAGCGCTCATTGGCCTCGCTGCCTGCCTCGGCCGCCATCGGCGTGTCGATCCGGCCGGGCGCGATCGAATTGGCGGTGATGCCGAAAGGACCGACTTCGCCCGCCAGAGTGCGGGTGAACCCGATCAGTCCAGCCTTTGACGCGGAATAATGCGAGCCGGCAACCTGGGAGCGGGTGCGTCCGGCCTGGGAGGCCATGTTGACGATCCGGCCCCACCGCCCGGCTTTCATGCCGGGAAGCACCGCCTTCGCCACCAGGAAACAGGCTGTCAGGTTGATGTCGACAACCTTCTGCCATTCCTCAAGCGGCGTCTCGTCAATCGGCAACCGCTTGCCCTGGTGCTTGGGAGAAATGCCCGCATTGTTGACCGCCACATCGATCCGCCCATGCGCCCGGATCTGGGCTTGGACGAAGGATTCGACGGAGGCGAGATCACCGAAATCAACCCATGCAAAGGAACAGGACAGACCCTTGCTGCGCAGCTCGGATGCCGTCTGCTCCCCGCTGTCAAGAATGTCGGCGAGGATGACATGCATGCCGTCCGTGGCAAGGCGTTCAGCGATTGCCGTGCCAATGCCGCGCGCGGCGCCGGTGACGAGCGCCACGCGGGGTTGCTGGGTCTGCGTCATGATTGCGTTTCCTTGGGCTGCGGGAGGAGAATGACTTTCGACGCATTGCGAGTGCGGGCAAGCTCGAAACCTTCCAATGCGCGAGACAGCGGTAGACGGTGTGTGATCATCGGCCGGATCGCTTCGCCAAAATGCGCCAACGTATGGAGGACATGCGTCCAGTCTTCCCGGCGCGTGCCGTGGCTGCCGCGGATCTGCAATTTCCGGCGCACCACCTGCAGCAGATCAAGGCTTGCCTGTTCGGCATGGATTCCGGTGAGAACCACCGTGCCTTCCATGGCCAGCAATTCAAGGGCGTCGGCGATGCTGGACGCATGTCCGCTTGCCTCGAACACGATGTCGGCCCCGGCGCACCGGGCGAGCAGGTCGTCCCGGCCACCCGGCCTGGCCAGATCGAAACTCTCGTCAAAGCCCATTTGCGACAGAACCTCGAGCCGGGGCGCATCGTCATGCCCGGCAATGGCGACGCTGTGGGCGCCAGCCTGCCTGGCGAAGATGGCAATTGCCTGTCCGATCGAGCCAGGACCCAGCACGACCACCTTCTGTCCCGGGCGGACCTCGGCGACACGGACCGCCCTCGCCCCGACGCACAACGGTTCTGCAAGCGCACCGAGTTCGAAGTCCACGGATTCAGGCAGTTCGAAGACACCGGTTTCCCGTGCTAACACCTTGGCTGCAAAGGCGCCGTTGCGGTAGAGCCCGACGGTTTGCTTGTCGCTGCAATTCTGCGGCGTCCCGGTCTTGCAGGCGTGGCAGACGCCGCAGGGCGCCGAGGGCCAGGCCGTCACTCTCTGACCGACCTTTACGGAAGCGACCTGGGGGCCGACCGCGATAACCCGGCCAGCGAACTCGTGTCCAAGCGTCACGGGCAGCAGCGGCACCATGAAATCGTATCCGGCGCTCCAATCGTCGACATGCAGATCGGAACCGCAGATCCCGACAGCCTCGACTGCGATCAGCACATCGGTACCGGAAACCGTGTCAGGTTCGGGTGTGTCCAAAAGCGCAAGACCTGGACTGGCTTCGATTTTGCGTAGCGCGAGCATGTTCTTTCCGGTCTGTCATTTGAAGGGATGGACCGGGGAGCGTCAGGCCCCCCCCCGGTCCATGTGGATCAGATGTCGCCGCGCTGGCCCCATTCCGGCATCGGGATCGCCTTGACGTCCGCGATTCCGAACGGATCGGGAGCGACAGTGCGGATCTGCTTGCCCTGCCATTGGTCGAAGGTGGGGAAGGCGCGGGTGTTGTTCTGCGTTTCAGGGTCGAACTTCACCCCCCAGCCGACGATGGTGGAGCCGATCGGCTTGTCGAGCGCCAGAGACGCTTCACGAATGGCCTGGGTATCCATGGATCCGGCTGCCGGCAGGATATCCTTGAGCACCGTCCACATGGCATTGAAGCCCATGCCCGTATGCGCAGACGGTTTCCGACCGTCGAAGCGCTTCTCGTGTTCCGAGTGGAACAGATCGAACAGCTTGGCGGTTTCGGGCTCGAGGCCCGCCTTGTTGATATAGACGGAGGTTCCTGCGTTGAGGATGCCGTTGACATCATCGCCCATCGCCTCGGCGAACTCGTTCACATTGTGCGCGCCGCCATTGCCGATCATGGCCTTGACGGAAAGTCCGGCTTCCCGAGCCTGACGCCAGAAGAGAATGCCGTCGGGCGTATACTGGCAGACGATGAGAACGTCGGGCTGCAATTCCTTGTAGCGCTGGACCATCGGCGACAGATCCGTGGTCTTGTAGCTGTAGGATGTCGCGTCGACGATCTGGACGCCGGCCTTTTCCAGAACCGTCCGGGCGCTTTCGCCGACGGCGGTGCCATAGAAGCTGTCTTCGTAGAGCAATGCGACCTTCAGCTGTTCATTGGGGATTCCGAGTTTCGGTGCGACCGCATCGAGCATGAACTGCGCGCCGCCGCCGCCAAGTTCGGAGGCCGGGTAGATGAAGCGGAAGAGATATTTGAAACCGCGGGACGTGATGTCGTCGGCAACAGCGCCCTGTTCGAAATAGACGACCTTGTTGCGCTCGGCGACCTGGCTCGCGGCGAACGAGATCGAAGAGGCGTAGGAGCCCATGATGACCTTCACCCGCTCGCTGGTGATCAGCCTCGTCGCCTGGGAGGTTGCCTCGGTGGACGAGGGAACATCCACGATGGCCAGTTCGACGTCCTGGCCGAAGACACCGCCCTGTTCGTTGATCATCTGCTTGGCAAGATCGAAGCCGCGCATCACGTCGTTGCCGAGGGATGCAAGCGGTCCCGACAGCGGCAACAGCACGCCGAGCTTGGCTGCGTCCGCTGCACTGGCCCGGCGGATGAAGGGCATGGACAAGGTTGTTGTCGCTGCGGCTCCGACCGCCAGCTTTCCGAAAGTCCGTCTGGATAGAGTCATGATAGTTCCTCCTCAGTTGAGTTCAGTCCGAGATAGATGCGCCGAACCTCCTCGTTCCCCTGCAATTCCTTGCCGGTTCCCGAAAGCGCGACGCGCCCATGCTGGATGACGTAGGCCCGGTCGGCGACCGACAGGGCCTGGTTGACGTTCTGCTCGACCATGAGCAGGGTAACTCCGAGATCCCGGATGGCCTTGATCGCGTCGTAGACACGCGAGATCATCACGGGTGCGAGGCCAAGGGAGACCTCGTCGATCATGAGGACTTCCGGTGTTGCCACCAGTCCCCGCGCGATGGCGCACATTTGCTGCTGACCGCCCGAAAGCGTCCCGCCCAGTTGCTCGGACCGCTCCTTCAGGATCGGAAACAGCCGGTAGACATAGTCGAGGCGCTCGGCCAGATGCGGACGCGCCCGGTTCGAATAGGCGCCGATCTCCAGATTTCGCCGCACCGACATCCTGGGAAACAGGCGGCGGCCTTCCGGAACCATGATCAGGCCCTTGTCGACGAGTTCATGGGTGCGCTTGCCCGCAACTTCCTCGCCGTTCAGGCGAATGCTTCCTTCCGTCGGCCTGACCACGCCGCAGATCGACCGCAACAGGGTCGTCTTGCCTGCGCCATTCGAGCCCACGATCGCAACCACTTCGCCCGGCTCCACCTTGAGATAGATGCCGTAAAGCACTTTCGCATCGCCATAGGCTGCATGGAGGTTGGTGATTTCAAGCATCCGCATTCTCCTGATCGCTGCTGACGGCGGCGCCGAGATAGGCGGTCACCACGCCGGCGTCCTCCATGACCTCTTTGGGCAATCCGTCCGCAATCTTCACGCCATGGTCGAGCACGACGATGCGATCGCAGATCTTCATCACCGCATGCAGGTTATGCTCGACGAAAAGCACGGTCATTCCGTCATCGCGAAGCAGGGAGACGAGCTCGAGCATCTGGTTGACCTCGGTGTGATTGAGGCCCGCCATGACCTCGTCGAGGAGGATCATCTGTGGTTCGGTGGTCAGGGCCCGGGCCACTTCCAGCCGCTTGCGTTCAGCTGTTGTGAGCGAACTCGTCGGAACCTCCAGTCGGGAGCCAAGACCGATGCGCTCTGCCACTTCCGTCGCCTTGGCCCGGGCCGCGGCGAAATTCCGGTGACGCAGAAACGCGCCGACCGAAATCGACTCCAGCACGGTCATCGAGGTGAAGACCTGCGGGATCTGAAAGGTTCGCGCCAGGCCCAGATTGCAGGTGACGTCCGGGCTCTTGCCCTCGATACGATTGCCATTGAAACTGACTGTGCCCGCACTGGGTGGAAAAACGCCTGCAATCACGTTGAAGAGCGTCGTCTTGCCCGCACCATTCGGTCCGATCAGGCCCAGAATTTCTCCGCGGCTGACGCTCATGTTGACGTCATTGACCGCAACGAGGCCGCCAAAGCGCATGGTAAGGGATGTGACTTCCAGCATCATTTCGGCTCCTCCCTCTCGGACCTGGCGTGAGATCTGCTCACAAACCGTTCACGGATCGATTTCACCCCTCCGAGCAGGCCGTGTGGCAGAACGATCACGATCACGATCAAAGCTATGCCGTAGATGACGAGATGCAGGCCCGGCGCGGACTGACCAAACGTCTCGAGCAGGATGTCGCGCAAAGGCAGGGCGATCACCGCTCCGATCACGGGACCGGCGATGGTGCCAATTCCTCCGAGCAACGCCATCAGCGGCAGGTCGATCGAAATCGCGGTGCTGAACACGGAGGACGGTTCGATGTAGAGGATATACTGCGCAAGCAGCGTTCCGCCGATCGAGGTGAAGAAGGCGGAGATGAGAAACGCGATCATCTTGTATTTGCGCATCGGAATGCCCGAGGCGACGGCGGCCTCCTCGCTGTCGCGGATAGCCCGAAGGTAGGAGCCGATATAGCTGCGCGAAAGACCGAAGGCGAAGATCGTGACGATGATCAGAAAGGCGCCGGTCAGCATCGCGTAGCTTGAGCGATCCTCGAACACCATGCGGATGAAACCGGGATCATAGTTGATCGAAAGGCCGTAGGGCATGTCGACATATTTCCGCGACGCCATCAGCAGGATGCGGACGGTCTCGCCGAAGGCCAGCGTCGCCATCGCGAAGAAGACGCCGCGCATGCGGAACACCGGATAGGCGATCAGGGCGGCCATCAGCATGCTGAGCAGGCCGCCGGCGATCATCCCCAGCCACGGGGACACGCCCACATAGTTGAAGAGCAATGTCGAGGTGTAGGCGCCAATACCGACAAAGGCGGTGTGCCCGAGCGAGAACTGGCCAGCCATACCGCCGATAATGTTCCAGGCCGAAGCCATGCCGGCATAGAGGAACACCAAGACCAGGACATTAATGTAGTAGTCGTTTTCAATGAAGTGCGGGAGCGCGAAGGCCGCTGCCAGCAGCACCGCAAACCACAGACCGTCCGTTCTTTTCCAGTCGAAATATCCAAGAAAGCGGCTCATTTCAAAGTCTCCTTCTCGGCGCCCTTGATGCCCAGAAGCCCGTGCGGACGGATGGCGAGCAAGAGGATGAGCAGTACGAACGGCAGGGCTTCCTTGAGATCGGGCGCAACATAGCCGCCCAGCGTCTCTATGATGCCGAGCCCGAGGCCACCGACAATCGTGCCCGTCACGCTGCCCAGACCTCCGAGCACGACCACGACGAAGGCAACCAGCACGAAGAAGGTGCCGACGGAGGGAAAGGCATAGAAGGACGGGATCAGCACGCCGCCTGCCACGCCGGTGATCGCGATGCCGAGACCAAAGGTCAGGACAAAGATCTTCTGCGGGTTGATGCCCATCAGCTGCGCCGCCATCAGGTCCTGGGAGACAGCCTCGATGGCGCGGCCGGTGAATGTCTTGCGAAGGAAGATGATCACCGCAATCAGAATCACCATCGCAAATCCGAAGGCGATGACCCTGTCGGTGGGAAGGTGCATCCCGCCAAGCTGAAGAGAACTCATGCCTTGCGGCATGGTCTGGATGGTCCGGTAATCCGCCTGCCAGAACATGAGCGCCAGGTTCTGGAGCGCGATCGACAGGCCGAGCGTGACAAAGACCTGCGTCAGTTCGGGCCGGTAGATCGTAAAGCGCATGATGCCGAGATAGAACACGGCGCCAAGTAGGAAGAAGGCAACCGCAATGAACGGCGCGCCGTAATAAGGATTGATGCCGGTCAGCGTCATCAGCCAGTAGCCAGCATACATGCCGAGCATGAGAAATTCGCCATGAGCGAAGTTGATCACTTTCGCCACGCCGAAGATCAGGTTGAGCCCCAACGCCGCCAGGGCGTAGACGCCGCCCAGCAATGCGCCGGAAATGATCAGTTGGATAAGGGTGTCCATCAGGTTTCTCCGCCGCGCCTAGAGCTTGTTCTCGAAGACCGAGATTGGCGGATAGGCATCGGCGGTCGTTATCACGTCGAGAACCGTTGCCACATCAGAGCCAAGCGCCGATTCCAGCGCGGCGATGTAATCTTCGCCGGTTTCCACGCGAATGCCGTTGCAGCCGGCAGCCCGGGCGATTGCGGCATGATCCACCGGCGAGAAGTCGATGGCCGCGGTGTGGGAGCCGAACTTGACGAGTTCCGCGTGCTTCTGAAAGCCCAGGATGCCATTGTTGAGCACGATCACCGTCACCGGCAGATTCATGCGCCGCGCCGTTTCCAGCTCCTGCCAGCAATGGCCGAACCCGCCGTCACCAACCACGGCCACCACACGCTGTCCGGGCGCCGCCACCTTGGCGCCGAGCGCCAGCGGCAATCCCCACCCCAGACCGGCAATTCCGCGCGGCGTGAGAAAGCGCTGGCCGGCCTTGCTGGCGGTGAGAAAGTTGAGAACCCAGAGAGAGGAATAGCTTGCATCCGCCGTCACGATGTCGTCGGCGCGCAACAACCGGTCCAGTTCCGCCATCAGGAATTCCGGACGCAAGGGTGTTTGCGCGGAAGACGTCACGCTCGCGGCCTCTGCCCTGCCCTTCTCCTTGCGGTCCGCGATCGATGTCACCAGGGCTTGGCGAGCGTTCGTCCGCTTTTTCAGTCCGGCCTGCGATAGCGCCTCGCCCAGCGCCTTCAGACCAAGCCGGGCGTCGCCAACGAGGCGCAGCGCCTCGTAATTGCGGCCGACTTCCATTCCGTCAATGTCGAGATGGATGAACCGGGCGCCCTTCGGATAGAGCTTCCAGCTGTCGGTGCCATTCTGGTTAGTCCTTGTGCCGATGAGCAGAACAACATCGGCACGCTCCAAAATCTCGGCCGTATAGCGGGCCGGGGAATTGGTGCCGAGCGCATTTGCCAGAACGCCAAGCGAGAGTTCATGGGTCTCATCAACCGAGCCCTTGCCCATGTTGGTCGTGGCCACGGGAAGCGAAGCGACATCCTGGAATTCGGCAAGTTCGCGCACCGCCTGGGAAAGATGGACACCGCCACCCGCGATGACGACCGGGTTCTCGGCTCCAGCAAGCAGCGCGGCAGCCTCGGCAATGCGCTCCGGATCAGGGACGACCCGGTCGAGCGGAAAATGACCAAGCTTGGCACTGCGGACATCGATCAGGCGCTGCGTTTCATTGAGAAGATCGGCGGGGCACAGCAGGACGACCGGACCGGGGCGGCCCGTGGTCGCGGCCGTCACCGCCATATCCACATAGTCCTCGACACGCGAGGCGACATCGATCCGGCGGATCCACTTGGCGCAAGACGAAAACAGCGCGAAATGATCGAATTCCTGAAATGCGTTTCTGTCGACCTGGTCGCGGTTGACCTCCTGGACAATCGCCAGGATCGGAACGGAGGCTTTCATGGCTTCCGCCATGGGGGCAACGAGCAAGGTTGCAGCCGGCCCGTTCTGCGCGGTGACAACGCCGATCCTGCCTGAAATGCGCGCATAGCCATCGGCCATGACGCCGCCGGCGTTCTCGGTGCGGTAGTTGACCTGCAGCATGTCGAAATCGGGGGCAACGAGATGAAGTGCGCTCGGCAGGCTCTGGCCGAAAAGCACTTCGGTGCCGTGCCTTTTCAGCGACGCGGCGAGTGTTACAGCGACAGGCTCCTGCCCGGAATTGCGGTGCGAATTATCCAATTTGACGTTCCTCCCGACCCAGAGGTAACCACACCAGATAGGATATTTCAATATGAAATTTGATATATCATATTTTTTTGTGGACATTTTTGTGTGCCCGGATAAATTTAAGGCTCACAGATTTAGGGTGAACACGATGATCAAGCAGGTGCTGGCCACGGAAACGATGCGTTTCCCGGAGCATGACTCAAACGAGGCCGAGGGGCTTTTTGGGCTGCGGAATCTTGAACGCGTTAACCTCATGGGCGAAGCCTACAAGGAGCTTCGCCAAAGCCTGATGACCGGGCGCTTCCAACCTGGCTCAAAGCTCAACATACGCGATCTTGCCGCAGCCATGAAGATCAGCCCGACGCCGGTCCGCGAGGCACTGGTGCAACTTGCTGCTGAAGGTGCGCTCACCCAGGTCGCGGGCCGATCCTTTCGGGTTCCGTCGCTGTCGGTGGATGACTATCTGGAGCTTCGCGACCTTCGCATCAATCTCGAAGGCGTGGGCGCCGCAAAGGCCGCTTTGCGCATTGGCGACGAGGCGATCGGGCAATTGGAGATCATGCATCGCCAGTTGGTGGAGGCCAAGGAGTCGCTGGACTTCCAGTCGGCCCTGCTTTGGAACCAGGAATTCCATCTGCGGATCTGCGCCGAAGCGGGGCTGCCGAGATTGTTGCGCATCGTCGAGGGCCTGTGGCTTCAGATGGGGCCGCTCCTCAACGTCCTGTATGCGCGTCGCGAGATGCCGCAGGCAAATCCGGAGGCCGCACGTCACGCCCATATCGAGATGATCGAGGCACTGAGATCGCACGACGCGGACCTCGCCTGCCGGGCCATGCAGGCCGATATCATGGGAAGCTCGAACGAGATCCTGACCAACCTGCAGAAAACCCTTCCCGTTACCAAATGACCATGCTGGGACATTGATGACCTACTCACCCCTCTATCCGACGGCCGTACCGACCCCGGACGCCATCGTCGACGTCCTGATTGCCGCCGGCATTAGATTTGTCTTCGGAATTTCCGGCGGGCACACAGGACGGATCTTCGGGGCGCTGGAAAAGCGTCAGGACGAGATCCGGACCATCCTGGTGCGGGAGGAAAGTCTGGGCGCCATCATGGCGGAAACCGTGGGCCGCATGACAGGAATTCCGGGCGTGGTCCTCGGCCAGGGTCCCTGGATCCTGGGCAACGGCATGGTGGGCACGATAGAGGCGCATCTGTCGTCGTCCCCGATGATCCTGATGACGGACTTCACCGACACGCCGCCCTTCTCGCTGCATGGCCCTTACCAGTCTGGGACCGGTGACTATGGCGGCTGGGACGCGCGCCAGGCGTTCCGGGGCGTGACCAAGGAAATTTTCACCGCCGACGAGCCCAATCCGGCAGTGCTCGCCACTCAACTGGCGGTCAAGCATGCGCTTGCCGGCGAGCCCGGGCCCGTGGCCGTCATCTACGGCGCGCGCGCCTTGCAGGGCATGGCCGGCGGCAACGCGCTGCCGCGGATCTATCAGGCCGATCCGTACATTGCCCGCGCGGCGACCGGGCTGCCGGACCTCAGTGCCGCGATCGAGGCGCTGGGCGCGAGCCGCAGCCTGGCGGTGATCGCCGGCAACGGGGTCAGGCTCGGAAAGGCGGAAGCTGCGCTTGCCGAATTTGCAGCCGCCTGGGGCGCGTCTGTCGTCACCTCCCCCTCCGGCAAGGGCGTCTTCGACGAGGGCTCGCCGCTGGCCGCCGGAACCTACGGCAGCTACGGCAATCCCACTGCGCATGCGGCACTGGCACGGGCGGATGTGATCCTGGCGGTTGGAACCAAGCTGTCTGCGTCCGACACAATTGGCGCAGACACGGCGCTGATAGACCCGGCACGGCAGATCCTGATCCAGATCGAGATCGAGCCGCGCAACCTGTCCTGGACCTTGCCGGTCCGGCATCCGCTGTGCGGCGACGCAGGCCCGATCCTGCGGGCGCTGGCTGCTTCCGTTCCGGAGAATTATGCGCCGCAACCCAGCAGCAAGTCTGGTCTCGCGCGCAACATCGCCTATCCCGACACCCCCAAGCAGGGGCTGTACCCGCCCGAAATCATCGCCGCGATGCAGGCGCATCTGCCCGCCGACACGATCTTTACCTGCGATGCGGGGGAAAACCGCATCTTCATGCTGCACTATTTTGAGGCCAGGGGCATCGGGCGCTTTTCGCAGCCGGCGGGCGCGGGCCCGATGGGCTATGCCATCCCCTCTGCCATCGCGCAAAAGCTTCTGAACCCCGACATCCCTATCGTCGCCGTGTCGGGCGACGGCGGCTTCTCCATGACGATGAACGGCCTGATCTCAGCCATCGAGGCGAGTGCGCCGATCATCGCCGTCGTGATGAACAATCACGCGCTGGGCTGGTCGCAGCATTCCCGCGGACCGTTCGCCACCAGCTTTGCCGAATTCGACTATTCGGCGATCGCCCGCGGCATGGGCTGCGGGGGCGTGAAGGTGCATGCAACAATCGAACTGGAAGCAGCCCTCAAGGAGGCCGTCCGGTGGACGGTGGAGACGGGTCGCCCCTTCGTCATCGACGCCGAGAACTCGATGGATTTCTCCTTCGCAGCGCTCGACTACGCCAGGACACAGTGATTGCCGGCCCACTTATCAAGGCCGGAACCGGGAGGGACTTCATGACAGACATCCAGTTTGAGACCGTTACCGACGGTCTGCGTTTTCCGGAAGGCCCGATCGCCATGAAGGATGGCTCGGTCATCCTTGTGGAGATCGAGCGTAGAACCATCACACGGGTGCACCCGGACGGTCGGACCGAAATCGTCGCCCAGATCGACGGCGGACCCAATGGCGCGGCCGTTGGTCCGGATGGAGCGCTCTATATCTGCAACAATGGCGGCTTCAATTGGCACGAGAGCGACCGGACGGGCCTGCGCCCGCACGGCCAGGCGACCGATTATTCAGGCGGACGGATCGAACGGCTGTGCCTGGAAACCGGCGACTTGAAGGTTCTCTATACCGCCTCCGACAAGGCTCCGCTCAAGGGTCCGAACGACATCGTCTTTGACAAGGATGGCGGCTTCTATTTCACCGACCACGGCAAGGTGCGGGCAAGGGAAATGGACCGCGGCGCGGTCTGCTACGCCACCATCGACGGCGCCTCCATCCGCGAGATCATTTATCCGATCATGAGCCCGAACGGCGTCGGCCTGTCGCCGGACGGCAAGACCCTTTACGTGGCCGAGACCTTCACCTGCCGCCTGTGGGCCTTCGATGTCACCGGCCCCGGTCAACTGGGGCTCCAGCCCTGGCCGCAATCGCCCAATGGGGGCCGCTTCATCGCCGGCCTGGGCGGCTACCGCGGTTTTGATTCGCTCGCCGTGGATGCGGACGGCAACATCTGCGTGGCCACCATCTACAGTGGTGAGATCAGCGTGATCTCGCCGGACGGGAGCAGCGTGGAGATGATCCCCTGCCCTGACCCGTTTGCAACCAACATCTGTTTTGGAGGTCCGGACCGGATGACCGCCTATGTCACCATGTCATCGACCGGCACCTTGATGAAGGCTCGTTGGCCGCACGCCGGTCTGCCGCTTGAATTCGAGCGCTGAACGCATGCAGGAAAGGCAAGAGACAATGAAAACAGTGCTGATTGTCGGCGCGCTCGGCGTGGTGGGTCGCGCAGCACTCGATGAATTCTCCGCTGATCCCTCGATCCGCACCATCGGGCTGTCGCGGCGGCAAGCGGAACCCGGCTGCCCGGCCGAATGGGTTCAGGCAGACTTGATGGATCGGCAAACGCTCGCCCCAACCCTGCGTGACCTGGGCCAGATCTCCCATGTGGTCTTTGCGGCCCTCCAGGAGGAGGCGGACCTGATTACCGGCTGGAGCCAATCCACCCAGATCTCGGCAAATCTCGAGATGCTGCGCAACCTGCTCGATGCGCTTGAAGAGAACGGCCAGGATATCGAGCACCTGACGCTGCTGCAGGGAACAAAAGCCTATGGCATTCACCATGGCACCTACAAGATTCCCGCCAGAGAGAGCGATCCGCGCTTCATTGCGTCCAATTTCTATTATGATCAGGAAGACCTGCTCAAGGCGCGCAGCATGGATGCGGGCTTTGCCTATACCGTTCTCAGACCGCAGATCGTCTGCGGCTTCGCCCTCCAGAACCCGATGAATGCCCTGACCGCGGTGGGCGTCTACGCCGCCATCTGCAAGGAACTCGAACAGCCGCTGCGTTTCCCCGGCGGACCCGCATGCTTTCAGCAGGCCACGGACGCGGGGCTTCTGGCCCGGGCCATCCGCTGGGCGGGCTCGGAGTCCCGCGCCAGAGGCGAAACTTACAATATAGCCAATGGCGACTGCTTTTCGTGGCCGACGATCTGGCCCGGCATCGCCCGTCGCTTCGGTGTCGAGCCGGGCGTGGCGCACTCTTTCTCGCTCGCCAGGGTAATGGCCGACAAGGGGCCGGTGTGGGACACAATCGTCAAGAAGCACGGTCTGCGACCCTATGCCTTCAACGAGATTGTCGCCAACTGGCAATTCCTGGATTTCACCTTCCGCTACGGGACAACAACGCCGCAGCATTCGATGGTTTCAACCATCAAGACCCGCAAGCATGGATTCCACGACTGCGAGGACACGGAAGACATGTTTGCGCGGATCTTCGATCAGCTAAGCGATGAAAGAGTTTTGCCCAGCCGGGATTTGTAGGAATTGGCGTTCATGCGCGGATCAGCTAATGAGCGGAGTCTGTTCTTTGATGGGTCCGCTTATTTGGTTGCTCCCGTCGAGCCTCGGCAACGAACGGATTTCGGAAGTCCAAGATCTGTCAGACTATGTGAAATGATCACGCCACTTTCGGCATCAATAGCCAAGTGCAGTTATCGCCTACCGCGCCGGTACAGGTTTCGGTACGCGCGGCCTGCCAGTCGGCCTTCAGCTGATCGGCTCACCACGGTGTGAAAGTGGTCTCCTTGCGGCGGCCAAAGCTGTTGAATTGGTATTCAAGGGACGCCTGCCAGTCATCGATCCGAGGAGCGAATGCCCGGCCGGATGACATCTTGTCCGTCGTCGAATGATTTGAGACTTTCGGGCTTGGAATACAGGAGTTTCCGGCTCGGTTAGGGGGTTGAAATTAAGCTACTTTGGCTCGGTGGTTCAATCGGCGTTTTCTGATGGTATCTCGTTTGATCCTTTCTCTTTGGGTCATCGCTCTGACCTTGCCCCAGGTTTAGCCAGCTGAGAGTTCGTGTCCGGAGTCAATCTGGAGCCAATTGCCGGTCCGCGGCCGGTCCGGAATCGGAAATCATTTCGGCTTTGCGCCCCCAATTCGGTCATTTGGACTGCGCACATTTCAAACTTAAACCGGCCATTCGTTAACCCCTATTTACGTGTTTCCGAAGGCTACCCAAATGGGCGACTACCTTTCTTCCAACCATCAACTGCCGGGGTACTGGTGTCTCCGGAATCTGTGACCCTTGACCGCGTCCTCATATTGCGATTTCCGGCACGCCCGCATCAGTCAGAAGCTGATAGAGCTCAGCCACATTGTTTCGGTTTCCGCGTTGTTGGCAGAAGTCGAAGATAGCGCGCTGTCTCGCCCGCGAGAGGGCGACGAAAAACGCAGCGACGCCCTCGGGGTCGCCGGGGGTGTGGGCCCACCAAGCACGGTCGTCGAGGCCGACGAAGATGATGGTGTCGTATTCGAGGCCCTTGCTCTTGTGGACGGTCATCATCGGAATCTGATTGACCCCCTCGAACGCATCCAGGCAGGCCGTCCAGTTCGGGGCACCATCGGCCATTTTAGCCGACCTCCCCTTATTGGCGGCCGATCGCGTCAAGTTTCCCTTGATTGGCAGTCGCGGCCTTCCATAATTTCGTCATTTATACTTCATCGATCAGTACAAGGCGCGCTGAAGCTTCAAGAATCGATCGGCCCCTAAATCACGCCTTACTCAAGCGTTTTTCGCGACCGCTGACGGCTTCGAAAATAGCGCGTGGCGAAGTTCGATCTGTGATCCGGTTTGGCGGGTGTGCCTTGTTCGGAAGCGCTCAATCGTTTCGATCGCGGCAAGTGGTGTAGGTCCCTCAGCGAGCGCGAGAGGGACATGGCTGCCGATGGCGTCGGCAATCCGTGATTTAGCAAAGGGCACGTCGCCGTCGAGCACGTAACCGAGCATGCACCCCACGGGCAGCTGCTCGGCATACTGCTCGGTGAGAAAACGCGTCATGCCCTGGGTGACGTACACGGTAGCCAGGGAACTGCGACTTCCACCGTTGATCACGTTGAGCCGCTTGCACTCATAAGCCAGGTATCGCTCCCGATCCCAGTCGAAGAGTACGGCGATGTCGATGATGCCCTTGCTGTATTTCGACCCGTCAGCCGCTAGGCCGAACGGCTCGAACTGATACTCGACCCAATGGCATAACCGACGCACTACAACGTCCTTGGCGAGACGATCGACGAGGTTGATGGTGATCTCATCTTCCCCAGGCTGTTCTGGAAGAACCGCCATGCACTCTGGCCATGCTGCCGCGATCCTCTCGAGGAAGCGATCGTCAAACGAAACGAAGTTGTCGACCCATCCCTGCACATCACCAATCAGCATCAATCCGCGCCCCGCTGCTGGGGCGCGGCGGCGGCTTGCTGGAGGTCGAGCGCTATTCCATCGGCATCGGCAAGCGCCGTGGAGCGCAGCCAGAAGCGCATCTGCATAGGCTTGATGAGGTAGAGGCAATCACCGACGAAAACGCGCAGATCGGGCATGAGCTGGAAGTTACCGTCGAGGGGCCTGTGGATGTGGGCTGCAAGCTGCTCGAGTACCTCGCTAAGCTCGCCGGCCGCATCTTCGGCATAGTCTTCATGGCCACCCAGATGCAGACGCAGGATCGCCATATCAGCGCCGCGCGCGACAAGGCGCGCATCGATCTTCCTGCCTTTGAACCAGTCCGCGAGGCTCGCCGACAATGTGCGCGCGTATTGAGCGCGTTGCGGTTCGTCAGGCGCGCTCCAGAGTTTCGGGAAGTGGCCTTCATGGGGTTGAAGCGCAGGAAGGATCGCCTCGACAGTGTCGTCGATTAGCGCGATCTCATCGGGCGACAGGCAAAAATATTGGTACGCAAGCCGGTCGATCGTCCGAAGGATATCGCTATCATCGACCTGCATCGAGAACGGCTCGTTGGAGCGTTCGCGTGCGTTGTCCACAATCGCGATCAGCTCAAGGGCCGCTTGGGCGGCTGCGGCTTGATCCGGGACATCATCGGGTGATGGAAACGGCAATCGCAACAGGTCGGCTTGCTTGACTTCTGGGCGATCCGAACCGAACGACGCGGTGCCATGAAAGGCATACCAGACCGCGATGCGACTATTGAGGATCGCCGTGAGAACCTTCGCGCGGTCGCTTTGGCCGTCCGGCACAACGATCGCTTGCAAGATATCCTGGAAGGTCAGCGGCTGATCGCAGTAGGCCGCCCGAAGGCGGTTTTGCGACGTCTCCACCCCACGCGGGATAAGGATGCGCGAGCCATCGAACCCGGGCTCGAACCCGCGGCGGCGAACCGTTGATGACGGGGCCGGCAGCAAGCCTGCCGCAGCCTGAGCCAAGCGCGAATAGGCTGCGATCGGCAGGTCGGGCAGTCGACCGACATACTCGCTGGCTAGCGGAGGCGCATCGCTATCGCTGTCTTCATTGAAGGGCTGATAGCCTTGCCCGATTACCCATCGATCGCCCGGTTTTTCGCGGCGACGGCTCAGGCTGCCATAATCGCTGATGAAGGCCCCAAGTTTGGGAAACCTCGCAAGGTAGGCGAAGAGTTTCGCGTCCGGCTCGCGCATCCAGAGGCGCTGCTTGAAGATGAGCGGGTTATCCAGGACCGCGCCCACCCCGAGGGCGGCCTTGTCGGAGCTACTCAGCGTGATTACGCGCTTGATGCGCAGATTAAGGTCGGCCTTCGGCGCCCAGTAGTCGAAGCGATACGGGAAATTATCCGGATTGGCGCTGCCGTAGATGATCAGAGCGGTAGGGCGATGGGCTTTCTCGAAAAGCTGGAATCGAAGGTCTGCGAAGTTAATGACGCGACGGACCTGGGATTTTCGGAAGAACGCATCACGCGCTTCGACCGTGATTTGAGCGTGGTTGTGCAGGAACCCCATCGCCGGCAGCAGGAAGGCGATCAGTCCACCGTCGGCGAGATGCGACAGGGCCTTCCAGCTGAATGCCCAGGCATCCTCGCCACCAGGCATGGGATAACCGGCCTTCTTGCTCCACTGCACGGACGAACGCGCCGGGCCGCGGCGGCTGGTCCATGGCGGATTACCAATGATGACCTCGTATCGAGCGCCGTCAGGTGACACTTCGAAAAAGTCGCGGCAGACGAGGGTCTTGCCCCAAAGTTCCGGGAGGAGTTTCCCCCGGGTGATGAGCTTGCGGATGTCGCGTGGCGACACCTCTTCGAGCAAAGCGACGTAGAGCGAAAATACGGCGACCCGAACGGCGCCGCCATTCAAATCCCAGCCATGAATCTGGCTCAGCAAGGACAACAGCGTTTTCCAGGAAATCGTCTGTGTCTTGTGCTTGGCGCGCCAGTGTTCGCAGAGCCGCTGGAACGAGCGGACAAGGAAAACGCCTGAACCGCAGGCGGGGTCGAGGAAGTTTCCTGTCGTCCTTGTCCCATCCGGCAACATTTCCCACGCTTGAGAAACGACCGTGTCGGCGAGGAACATGGGCGTGTAGTAGGCGCCGTTGGCGCGGCGTTCGGCCTCGCGTTCACCCAGGAACCGATCGTAGACGGCGCTGACGAGCTCGATTGGGATATAGCGGAAGTCATAGCCCCAGAACTGCAGCTGGCCTGAATGAGCCATTTCTTCGCGGCCTGATCGGAACCGCGCCAGGATCGACAGATGGGCTGGCGCAACCTCCGCTGCCTCGCCCATGGGCTCGAATGAACAAGGCGCCACGAAAAGATCGCCGTTGAAATCCGCATGGAGCGTTCTGAAGAGGGATCGGAAGAGATCGATGTCGCCCGTTTCCAACAGCGCTGAGAAACTCACCGCTCGCTCTTCCGACACGGTTGCAAAGTAGGCGGGAGTTACGATCTCTCGGTCCTCGAGGTAGGCGATAAACATCGCCTGTATGAGCAAGGCTTGCGCCGCATCAGGGGCGAGCGCGGCCTTCTGTAGGAGGTCGTGGGACACATTCAAATTATCGAGTAGAACCTGATCGATGCGTTCTTTTAGCGGGAAATACTCGCCGTAGTCCTTCCAGAGACGTCCGGATTCCGCGCCGTAGATGAGATTCTGAAATCTCAGGGCCTCGGTCGTCAAACTGAGACTATCGATAAGGCAGCGGGCCTCAAAAGCGTCGCCTGGATCGTTAAGCGGAGTGCGAACGAGCGAAAACGCTCTGAGCGTATCGTCAGCAATGACCAGCAAAAGGCTCGCAAGACCTTGATTCCACAGCGCGCCGTGAAGGTCGACTATAGCGGCACGATCATAATGATCGGCTTCCACGATCGCGACAGTTGGAACGCCCTGCACACAGAAAATCGCTGATACGCCCAATTCAGTGAGGGCCGCTCGGATGGCTGACGCGTGCGGCACGTCGTTCACAGCATCGGCCGACTCATAGAGTTCGGGCGAGCGCCGATGTGTTAGCCCCAAGCGGTCTTTCCACTCTGGCGCCAAGGTAGATGCCAAAGTGGCGATCATGACTGATTCCCGCGCCGTTCGGGCGGCAAAGCCATAGAGGTTGGGGAGAACTGCAGATGGCCCTGCGCTTGGTCGGCTTCAGTTGTTGTAAGCGCAGAACGTAGTCGCGCAATAATTGGAGCGCACGGCACACGGAGGGTGGAGACTCCTCGTGAGCGGCGGTCGGCGATACTAGCGTCGATAAGGCAGAACTCGTCCGCTTCGATCAAAGCGACGCAATTTTCGAGTGAGAGCCAAGACCGTCCCCGGCACTCCTCGAATAAGGCATCGAAACGGTCCCCGACCGTTCCTATGCGCACACCGAAATCTCTGACAAGTTCGGCGACTATCGCCATGGCGACAACATCCCCCGGCGTGAAGCTAGGGGCATGGCCTCTGTGATGGGCCAGTGCGGGAATGGCGTCCCGCCACGTGCGAAAAGCGTCCACCGAAATGGAAAGCAGATCGCGAATCTGGCCTTGAGTATAGCGCATTCACCAGATTAACCCACGCACGCCTCCATATCAATACGGGGTCTACCCCAGATATGTACTTTATTTGTTCTTGCGGTGTAACGCTGCCGTTTTCTCCAGAGATTGTCGCAGGCCTGGGAGTGAGAGCCACCCACGTCGGACATTGAACCAACAAACCCGCGAGCCGGTAGCACCTGCCGACCGCTCTCTCTGCAATCTATATCAGAGCGGACTAGGCAAACTTTGCCCGATGACGCCGACCCGGGATGGCCGCTTACCGCCATGCGTTCCCCAAGTCCTGACAGTCCGCTGGCGGCCCCGATTCGGCCATTCATCGATTCTGCAGCGAGCAGTCATCCCCGCCTGTAACGCACCCGCTCCCGGGGCCGTTAACGCCAACATATGAGGCTTGGCGCCACATGGATGGCCTTGTCAGCGCTGGACCGACAAAAATCCTGCTTTTCTGAAAAGACCATTCGCTCAAGGCGTTTCAAGCCTTGTGACCCTGAGGTGACCCGATTTGCAGGGACACCGCCAGTTTCAAAAACGGGGAAGCCAAAATGCCCCTGTTTTCATTAGGAAATTTTGGTGGGCGCGCACGGGCTCGAACCGTGGACCCGCTGATTAAGAGTCAGCTGCTCTACCAACTGAGCTACGCGCCCCACCTGTCCCGTTACCGGGACGAAGGGGCGTATAGACCGGATAGCAGGCCGTGTCCACAGTGTTTTTTCCCGGATCCGGCAGGTGGCAATTAAGCCGCCCTCACCCCAGTCACAGCAACAGCCGGCCCTCGGCAATCTTGACCGCCTGGCCACCGATGCGGACATGGCGCACCTCCCCATCGGCGCAATCGAGATGCATGTGGATCAGCGAGGGCCGGCCCATTTCAACGCCCTGCTCGATCACCAGCGCCTGGTTGCCCTCGAGCATGCCGTCGAAATGGTGGATCGCGCCCGAAAGCGCCGCCGCCGCCGAGCCCGTCGCCGGGTCTTCCGGCACGCCCTCGCCCGGGGCGAACATGCGCGCATGAAAGGAGGCCGTGTGGTTGACGCCGCCGCGGCAATAAAGATAGGCAAAGGCCAGCATGCCGTCGCCCATCGGCGCGATGCGCTCCCATTCGGCCGGATTGCACTCGGCCTTGGCGGCGGCGGCAAGATCATGCACCGGGACCAGCACATAGGGCACGCCGGCGCTCCACAGCGATACCCGGTGGTTTTCAAACCCGATCTCCTGCGGGTCAAGCCCCAGCGCCGCGCCTATGTCGGCCGGTTCGATCTCCGCCTCCAGCTGGCGTGACAATTTGGGCAGGTCAAACTCGGCGAACCCGGCCCCGCCACCCGGGTTGATCCGAACCGCGCAGCGCACCCGCCCGATCGGCTCCTCGAGCATCTTGACCATGTCAATGCCAGTGTCCGGCACCGCGCCGCCCAACCGTCTGTCGGCAAGCGCGATTGCCGCGCCCACGGTCGGATGGCCGGCGAAGGGAAGCTCCCGCGTTGTCGTGAATATTCTGAGCCGCGCGGTGTGCGCCGGATGCTCCGGCTTGAGCACGAACACCGTCTCCGACAGGTTGAACTCGCGCGCGATCGCCTGCATCCGCGCTTCGTCGAAACCATCGGCGTCAAACACCACGGCGAGCGGATTGCCGGCCAGCGCGGCGCCGGTGAAGACGTCGTAAATTGCGTAATTCGTCATGCCTGCCTGTTCCCTGCCCCCGCCTGTTCCCTGCCATACGGCGCGGGAGGGTCCGCGCCGGCGCATCCTATCCCATTCCACCTTGCTGCCAACCTGTATCGAAACCGGGCGCGGCAAAATGAAAATCGATGAACGCCCGCATATAGGGCGTGACTGTGGGTCCGGCGTCACCGGGATTGCGGACGATCACCACATCCTCGATCTCCTGCTGTGGATCGGCCTTGATGTGGGCGCGCATGCGCCGGGCCAGTTCCGAGGCCGGCTCATCGAGATGGAAGCGGCGGAACACCGACACCCGTCTGCCCTGCCGCCAGGCCAGCAGCTGCGGGTCCGGCCTTGACCGCGACAGGTCGAGGCCGGTTTCCTCCAAAGCCTCGCGCAGCATGCCGCCCTCGACATTGACCAGCCCGCCCTCGACATCGCTTTCGTCGAGCGAGCCGCTCGCCGCATAGACCTTGCCGGCATTGGCGGTTCTCGCCGCCATGCGGATCAGCAGCATGGCGCCATCGGATGACAGCATCACCGCCGAGCCGAACAGATGCCAGACATCGGCGTCGGGCTGGGTCTTGATCCAGTGCAAGAGCGCCGCATAGGGCGCCAGGTGGCTGGTTCCGGTAATCACCCCATGCTCAAGCCGCAGGCCGCGGTGGATCAGGATGGTGCCGTTGAACAGAAACGGCCGCTCGACCTGTTCGCGCGCCCAGTGCGCCGCGATCGCGTCGCGCTCCGCCGACTGCCAGGGATGCTCGGCCGGATCGACCCGCAGCCGCACCGCATCGAGCCCGAACACGCGATTTTCCGGAATGTTTGACAGCGGCATGGTTCAGACCAGATCGAAGGTCATCGCCACCGGGCAATGATCCGACGCCTTGGGCCGGTCCCAGCCGGTGCGCGGGTAGCGCTCGACCTCCTGGCCTTCGGGAAACAGCGTGCGCCAGGGCTGGCCTGAGCGGATGATGTCGGGCTTGCGCTCGCGGCTGGTGCGGGTGAGCGCCGGCGAGGCCAGGATGTAATCGAGCTGGCACAGGTGCCGTTCCTGCGGCCCGCGGGTGTGGTAGAGCGTCCAGCGGTCCATCATCGGCCGCCGCGCCACCACGTTTTCAACAAAACCGTCGGCCGTCAGCACGCCCACCGCGCCGTCCCCGGACTGTTCGGGCGTGAAGACGTAGCCGCTGCGGCGGTCGCCGGTGATCACCAGCTTTTCGGCGTAGTCATTGAGATCGCCGGCGATCACATAGCGCTTGCCGCCGCCATCGGAGCCGAACCGTTTGGCGATGATCTGGCGCACCGCCCGCGCCTCCGCCAGCCGCACCGGCATGGTCAGCGAGCGGCCGTCGACGCCATCGCGCGGTCCCCCCATCGATTTGAAATGCACCACATAGATGGTCAGCGGCTTCGAGCCGATCCGGACATCGACTTCCAGGCAATCGCGCTTGAACACCTTGTCGCCGGGCCTGGCGAGGCCGGTGAGTTCGGGCGTGTAAAGTCCCATCGCCTCATAGGTCACCAGCGCGTGGCTGGTCACCGATTCGATCTCGATGCGGGCGCCGTCGATGGTCTGCTGCCGCGCCATCAGCGCCAGGTTGATGCCGCGGCTGTCATTGGCCTCGATCAGCGCCTTGTGGCGGTAGCCGTCGCCGATCATCTTGAACAGATAGCCATATTCGAACCGGTGCAGCGTATCGAGATTTTCCACTTCCTGCAGGCACAGGATGTCGGCGTCGGCCTCGGCGATGGCGAGCGCGGTCAGCTGCCGCGTGTCGTCGGTCAGCGACACGGCGCGGGCGATCTCGGCCTGGCGGTACTGCGCCTCGGAGGCAAATTCATAGAGCTGCGACACCCGGTCCTGGCGCAGTTCGTTGCGGAAACCGGAGAAATCGAACCGGCTCAGCAGATTCTCGGCGTTGAAACTGGCGATGCGAACACTCATGCACGATCCTGATGGTTGCCCCGGCGCGGGTTTTCCGACCCTAGGCAGGCAGGCGAGCCGGGGCAAGGCCAATCGGGCTGTTGCTTGGGTAGGCCACCGCTTGCGGACGCCGTCACGACCCGTTGACCAGCCCCAGCACCAGACTGTGCACCGCGCCGCCATCGCCCATCTCGACCCGGTCGAAGTCGCGGCCGCGGGCGCGCTGCTGGTCCGACAGCCGCTTGAGATGGGTCTGCAATTGGGCGCGGGTCTTGTGGCAGCCGGGATCGTCGGGCGCGCTGAGCCCGGTGCTGACGTCCTGGATCGCCTGCACCATCTCGATGATATGCCGGCCGTGCACCCGCTCGTGCGCGGCGAGGCCTTCGTAGAACCGCTTCCAGCTGGTGGCGAGGCCGGGCGGCAGCTGCGCGCGCGGCTTGGGCAGCGTGTAGGTGATGGTCAGTTTCGGGATGTTGGAATCAATGACACAGCCGCCATCGCGCTCCTGGTAATCGCGCCGCCAGGTCAGCTTGAAGGTGGTGTGGGCGATGGTGCGCCGGTCGCCGGAAATCACCGGGCCGTTGTCGCCGATCGACTGGTAGAGCTCGGCGCCCGACTGGCCGCTGACCGGATAGGTGGCGATCTGCTCGACCGCTTCCCAGGCCAGCGCCGGGCGGATGAGCGCCATGCAGGCGGCGGCCACCACTGTTAAGAGAAGACGGATTGGGATCATCGGCGGGGCCTCATTTGATTTGGGTCAGATAGATCCACCAGCCGGCGAAGGCCAGCGCCAAACCGGCAAAGCCGAAAATTGCGGCGCTGCTGAGACGGTGGCCGGGGTTTTTCCAGGCGCCGAGCGCCGCGCCGACGACGAAGCCAGGCGCGCAGGCGACCAGCGCCATCAGGATCAGGTCGGTGGTGGAGAAGATGGAGCCGATATCGGACATGGCGGGCCTTTTCGCTGTCGCCTCATCATGGCACGGCGGCGGAGGCGCCGCCAAGGCCGGGCGCGCTTCTCCCCATTGATCCGCATCAATGCGGGCTTGAACCGGGCTGTTACCGATGGACCGCAGGGGCGCTTTGCCCGCACCAGAGGGAGCATGCCATGAGACGCGCAAGCATGATTTTCGCCGCCGGGCTGATCACCGGCCTGATTGCCCTGGCCCCCGCCGCCTCGGCCGCCAGCTGCTGGGATCTCTGGTACGAGCGCAACGCGATCTACGACGACAACGGCTTCTGCTTTTCCACCGATCTGGGCAAGCGCACCTTCGACAATTCCGATTGCTGGACCAGGAACCCGCGGCTGAGCCAGTGGGAGAGCCGCCGCGTCGCCGAGATCAAGGCCGAGGAACGCCGCCGCGGCTGCAAGGTGAACTAGCAGGGCCGGAAGGCCGGGGACGTTATAGGGCGTTGCCGTCGTCATCCTCGCATCTCAGCGCCGTCCTCCTCGGCCGTCGTGCCGCCGTCGAAATTTGAAGTCGTCGCCGCAAGCCCGCCCCCACCGAAAAAGAGGGGCTGGGGCACCCCCATCATCGCAGCCGGCCGCATTGCCGCGCGACAATGCCGCCGGGGTGTGAAGAATGAAGTCCGGAGGGCCGCGCGGGGCAGTGCCTTCTGAACGAATGTAGTATGGGTGGCGCTGCTCACGCGCGCGGCCCGGAACTTGCCGGATGATGTCCGCATCCGACAGGCGGCGGCCTCGCATGCGCACGGAGCTGGCTTATCCACCTGCCCCTCTTCAGGGCTCTCCGCCCGGGTTGCCCCGGCCGCCGCCTGGACAGGCCGCGGGAGATGCTTTGGGCGCGGATTCCGGCACGGACCCTGCTCGCGCTTGCGCAAACATGTCCGCCACAGGCCCGGACCGGAAGTCCCGCCCCTGCCCGCATGCCGCAGGCTTGGATCGGGACCCGGCCCGGTGGCTGGCTTTGCACGGCCCCTCAAGGGAGCCGCCCGCCAGCGGAACCGCGTTGGCTGCCGCCTCCCCGGATGACGCGCCCTACGTCGGGACGCATCGCACCGGGGCATTCCCTCCCGCCTCAATCGAAACGTTCGCGATCCATCCGGCGGCGGGAGCACGGCAAGTATGGCATGGGCGCGGAATGTGGGGAAAAAGTGGGGGGCATTTTGCGGTAAGGGATTGGAATTGCTGGGGTGGCGGTGCGAGTTTGTGCACGCAAATGAGACGTGTTTCGCGGAACCCGATCTCCCCCCTTGCGGGGGAGATGTCGGTGAAACCGACAGAGGGGGGTGGCTCAATGCGCACACCGAAGCTTCCGTTCAAGCCGAAGCATGCCCCCCTCTGTCACTGCGTGACATCTCCCCCGCAAGGGGGGAGATTGCCGCCCGCGTCAGACTTGCGCTCAGCGCCAGCGCTCGTCGCGGTCTCTTGGCTCGAGCGCGCTCATCAGCATGTCCCACATGTCCAGGCCGGCCTCCATCACCGCGACATTGGCCTCAAAGGCCAGTTTCGCGCCGGTCATGTCCACCATTTCCGTGGCGAGATCGACGCCGCCGTCATTGCCAGGAATTGGGGCCGCGCGCGCCACCGCCCGCACCCCGCCGTTCGGCGCCGTGACCATCTCGACGGTCCTGCGGGCATAACCTTGCGTCTCGGCATTGGCGATGTTTTGGGCCACGGCATCCAGCCGCTGTTGCTGCGCGGCCATGCCGGAAACCGCCGTGGCGATGATGCTCGAAATCATGACGCACTCCCGATGAGGGAGGCAGGATAGGGTCAGCGGATTAGCGGGGGGTTAGGGAAGGTGGTTAAGGGAGGGTGAATAGTCCTGATTTGAGGTGCGGTTGCCTAGTGAGATTACCCATTTTCCGATATATTTAACGCGCGATGCAGCATAGGATGCACCAGTAGCTTGGTCTCATTGTTGATCGCATCGGACCTCACAATAGTAACATCTTTGAATGCAAATAGATAAGGCTCGTTAGGCGCCAATTTTAATCCACAGGCTCCAATTCTATATAAGGTCGAAAATAACAATCTAGCTGTACTCAACAGTTTTGATGAACTTTCCTCTTTAATATACTCCTTAACATGCCTAACTATAGGATCGCTATGCGATCCGATTTTATCGTCAACTTCCAATACAAAATCCTCAATAAACTCCTTTCCTGATATGTCTCCTGGTTTAAATCTCCCACCCCGGCCCGACATTAAATTGAACGCAATTCGAATTGAAGGATATGAACTTTCCCATTCTTCAATAAGGGCTTGCAACCGAATCCTAGAATATTCAGATTCTGCTTGCTTTACTATTTTTTGAGGAATCTTTTGCATTCCTTGAGACAGGGAAAGGCATATATTAACGAATGAAATAATATCTCTCGGCCTAAGTAACGTTCTTTCTATCATGTATTCAAATGTATCCTTAGAACCAATCTTCGCATCAAAAATGTCATAAAAAAATACATTATCTGATGAATACTTTCTTCTAAAGAGATAATTAATTCGCTTATTTACCAGCTGCCACAACTGGTCTTTATTCCATCTTATTCGCAGGAGATAGTCATCGTACTTCTCCCTCTGGAAACCCGCATGTGAACTCTCCTGAATCACTCGCTCTAAGACATCAGATCTCAGTGCCACCACCACTTTCAGATTTCTTATTTTTCTAAAAGAGCGAAGACATTCAATAAGAGCTCGGATTAAATCAAACCTAATTCTTTCATCAACCCATTTCTCATCGAGCCTATCAATCAATATAAAATAATTACCGGAATATTTATCACTCTTATCGTATTCAGATAGCATATCTAGAACTTTCGCCAAATCCGTCAGCATATCCGAATTAACAATTTTTTTTGCCCTATCAACTATGGACGACTTCTTTTCTGTGCTTAGCGTTCTCGCGTAGCCAGCCCTACCCTTAAACTTCTCGATTTCTGAAGAAAGCTCTGCATCCACGTTGCTTTCTATCTTCTGCGTAATTTCTTTAATATTCTCATCCATCGTAATCCAAAATCTACTCTCCCAAACTTTTAAATACCCCAAAGCTGCCTTTCGTCTTGAATCTCCAGAAAAAAAGTCTATAATTCTAGCAAAAGCAAATCGTGAATTTTCAGAATTATCTACGTTAAATCTAAGCCTTATGAACTCTATGCACAAGACATGCTTCCACAAAGCTTGATAGAACAAATCTAAATCAAAATCTAAAGCGTCGAGAAATCTAATTATATCTGAATTTGCTACGTAATTGAGAGCAAGATCGGTAAGATCAACTTCCGAAACTTTATCATTTTGCCTCTCGATCATACGAAGAATGGCCGTCTTCCCAATACCTGTCCGACCTGAAGCAAACAGTTTGCTGCTCGACATATCGCTGAGCACGGCCAGCGATGGGTGGTCAAAAAAACATTCAAAGAGAAATTCATCATCGGCTTCCGCAGAGGAATTGCCGATGTTCGCATCAGGCCTAAGCAATATTTGGTTGCCAGTGTTTTTTCGACCTGATTTTCCCATGGCGTTCTCCCTCCATCGAATCAAGTAATATTCCGTGAACGACTAAATCAATACAAGGCCGAATTGGATTTCTCACCGTGTATCAACAACTAAGTATCTAAGAACCTCTGATTCTAATCCATTTACGGATATACGCTACCAGACCACTATTCCGACCTTACCAAGTCGGCATTTTGGAGTGCAAACTCCATCCTTCATTATGTTAACATCGACACAAATTTGACCGAGAGGAATCGCGGGCCGAGCATGACGAACTAGGATAATATCAAACTATTCGTGCTGTGTTTTAGCCGCTTTGACTTCGCAATTCGCGTATTCAATTGCGTCATTGGCAAAGCGTATGGCGGTATCAGCGAAGCTGCTAGCTTCCTTAGCATAATTCTGCAACTTCCTAACATATTCGTTCACACCGCTCAGATAGGAATCGATCTCCCAATCGTCGCATGTATGAGTTCCATTGTACGAATACATTGATAAGCAGTATGGAACATCAGGCTTCGAATATGATCCTGGCACATCGGGAACAATTTGAGAAAACGATGGTTCACTGCAATATGCTAAAGATTCCTCGATCATCGAGAACATGAATACGCACACCACCAACAATGTTAGCGCCCCAATCCTACACTTCGCCATTCAAAATGCCCTCCAACGAGCATAATTTCTTCGATATTGCCACGAACAATGCAACTTAAATTTTCAAAAAGAAATTGTGTTATGCGCCGCTGATCGCAGGCGCTGCTGGATCCCGGCTCAAGGCCGGGATGACGGCGGGACGGGCTGCCGCGCCTCTCCTCGCCCCTTGGGGAGAGGATACAAAATCGAGGGCTTGGCGCAGCCAAACCTCGGATTTTGTTGGTGAGGGGGCCGGCTGGGTTCGAAGGGTGGGCAAAGACCCCCTCTCTTGGAATTTCTAGCACTTAGCTGACGCTAAGATGCTGAAATTCCATTCTCCCCCTCCAAGGGGGAGATTAACCAGCCGTCTTCCCCCAACCCGCTTACTTCTCCTCGATCGAGATGCCGCCCTCGCCGATCTTGATTTCGACGCCGGTGGTCTGCTGGTCCTGGTAGACCATGTAGCCGATGATGGCGGCGCCGACGGCGAGGATGGCGATGACGATGGTGCGGGTCTGGCTGCTCATGGCGGAAATCCTGATGAAGTGCGATTGGCGAATATCTAGCACGGTTTGGCGGCAAGGGGAGGCAATTCTGCGGAATGGGGCGGCGGGCCCGCGATAATGAACCCACTCTCCGTCATGCCGGACTTGATCTGGCATAAAGCCAGGCGAGCGTCCGCGAGCCGGATGACCTTTTCACAAAACGCTGGTCTGCAAAGAGTCTCCCGCGCCTGCGGAAGCAGGCGCTGCTGGCAACTGTATTGCGGATTCTTTTTACACTGCCTGGAATGTCGTCTTGTCCCGGATCATGGCGTTGGCCGTAATGAGGATCTTTCGGGCAATGGCGATGATCATGACCTTGAAGGGCTTGCCTT
>Ga0209347_1000366_pt1 | contig 121481 bp, 121 predicted proteins | sample AutmiccommuBRH23_FD_187382 | JGI IMG/M metagenome (GOLD analysis project Ga0209347, IMG submission 187382) | Deep subsurface microbial communities from Mt. Terri, Switzerland - Autotrophic microbial communities BRH/23 (SPAdes) (version 2) | ecosystem: Environmental > Aquatic > Deep subsurface...
CTTCTCTTCCCCCGCTTGCGGGGGAAGTGGCCCGAAGGGCCGATGGGGGTATTTACCGCATCTAAGAACACCCCCTCCGTCTGCTTCGCAGACACCTCCCCCGCAAGCGGGGGAGGAAAAGCGCTCAAAGTTGATGTAAGACAACACGCATGACCCGCACTATCGAAATCCTTGTCGACGCTGACGCCTGTCCGGTGAAGGAAGAAATCTACAAAGTCGCCTTCCGCTATGAAACGCCGGTGACGGTGGTGTCGAACCAGCCGATCCGCGTGCCCAGACACGAGTTGATCACGCGCGTCACGGTCAACGATCATTATGACGCCGCCGACGATTTCATCGCCGAACATTCACACCCCTGCGCCATCGTGATCACCGCCGATATTCTGCTCGCCGAACGCTGCCTGAAAAACGACGCTGTGGTGCTCGGCCCCAAGGGCGACCCGTTCACCAGGGATTCCATCGGCGGCGCCATCGCCGCCCGCGCGCTCATGGCGGATTTGCGCGCCGGCGCGGAGAGCACAATGGGCGGGCCGGCGCCGTTTCAGAAGGCCGACAGATCACGCTTTCTGCAGGCGCTCGACGAGGCCCTTGTCCGCCTTATGCGCGCGGGTTAAGCCGGTCTCAACAAATTTGAGAGGCTCTTCCATGAAAACCGACGGTAAAAATCGCCCCGCATTCGCGACGCGCGTCATTCACGCAGGCCAGGAACATGACCCGACCACCGGCGCGGTGATGCAGCCGATTTACCAGACCTCGACTTACGCGCAGGAAAGTCCTGGCGTTCACAAAGGTTTTGTCTATGCGCGCGGCGCCAATCCGACGCGCTTCGCCTATGAGCGCTGCATCGCCGACCTTGAAAACGGTTCGCGCGGCTTTGCTTTCGCTTCCGGCATGGCGGCGATAGCGACGATGCTTGAACTCTTTCCCGCCGGGACCAATGTCATCGCCATGGATGATGTTTATGGCGGCACGTTCCGATTGTTTGAACGCGTGCGGCGGGTATCCGCCAATCTGTCCTTCACCTATGTCGATCTGACCGACCCGAAAAAGTTCGAGGCGGCGATCACGCCGGAAACGAAACTGGTCTGGCTCGAAACGCCGACCAATCCGATGCTGAAGATTGTCGATATCGAGGCCATTGCGAAGATCGCGAAAAAGCACGGGATCACTGTGGGCTGCGACAACACATTCGCTTCGCCCTATTGTCAGCGCCCGCTCGATCATGGCGCCGACATCGTGATGCATTCGGCGACGAAGTATCTCGGCGGTCATAGCGACGTCATTGGCGGCGTGCTTGTGGTGAATGACAAAGACTTGGGCGACCGGCTCGCCTTCCTGCAAAATTCTGTTGGCGGAATACAAGGTCCGTTCGATTCATTCCTCGCTTTGCGCGGACTGAAAACGCTGGCGCTGCGACTGGAGCGATCATCATCAAACGCCATGGCGCTGGCGGAGTGGCTGGAAGCGCACCCCGCCATTGATCGCGTCACCTATCCGGGTCTCAAATCCCACCCTGGTCACGAGGTCGCAAAACGCCAGATGGACGCGTTCGGCGGCATGGTGACAATCTTCGTCAAGGGCGGCCTCGATGCGGCGAAAACGTTTCTTGAACGCGTCGAACTCTTCACGCTGGCGGAATCGCTTGGCGGCGTTGAAAGCCTGATCGAACATCCCGGCATCATGACGCACGCCTCAATCCCGCCGGAACGCCGCAAGGAGATGGGACTTGATGATAGCCTCGTGCGACTGTCCGTAGGCGTTGAGGATTTTGGCGATCTGAAGCGCGATCTGGAGCACGCGCTGGCGGGACTGTAAGTAACCAACTTGCCATCCGCTCTTTCCCGCGAAAGCGGTGGTGAGCGGAAGGGGGAGTGGATTTACCCCCTGAACACCCTATGGTTCGATTGCAGACACACGGATTGATTCATGGCCGACGCCCCCAGCCTTGCCGAGCGCATCGACAATGCGCTGACTCCGGTCAGCGATTTCGTTTCATCGATCATTTTCTATTCCGTTGACGTCGCCGGCGTATCCCTGCCGCTGGTGGTGATCTGGCTGATCACCGCCGCAATGATTCTCACCGTCTCGCTGAGATTCATCAATCTGCGCGGCTTTCGCCACGCCTGGGGTTTGATCATCAATCCACGCGATCATGCGGGCGCAAGCGGCGAGATCTCACACTGGCAGGCGCTCTCCTCCGCGCTTTCGGGCACGGTCGGCCTTGGCAATATCGCATCGGTTCCCGTCGCCATCGCCATTGGCGGGCCCGGCGCGGTGTTCTGGATGATCGTCGCCGGCTTTTTCGGCATGTCGTCGAAATTCGCTGAATGTGCGCTCGCGGTGAAATACCGCAAAGTACGCCCTGACGGGTCAACGCTGGGCGGGCCGATGTATTACATCGAAGAGGTCTTCAACCGCCTCAACATGAAGACCCTCGGCAAGGCGGCGGCGATTTTCTTTGCGGTGATGGCGATCGGCGCCTCGATCAGCGTGTTTCAGGTCAACCAGTCGCACGCGCAATTCGCAAACGTCACCGGGCTGAACATTCCAGTCATCTTCGGCGTGATCATGTCGACCGGCGTCGCCATTGTCATTCTCGGCGGCATCAAACGCATCGGCAAGGTGACGGGCGTGCTCGTCCCGCTCATGGGCGCCGTCTATATCGGCGCGGCGCTGATCATTCTCGCCATGAACGTCACCGCGCTGCCAGACGCGTTCGCAACGATCTTCAACAGCGCCTTTGGCCTCGATGCGGCCGGCGGCGGTTTTGTCGGCGCGCTCATCAACGGCATTCGCCGCGCCACCTATTCCAACGAAGCCGGCGTCGGCTCCGCCGCCATCGCCCACTCTGCGGTGAAGACAAACGAACCGCTGACCGAAGGCTATGTGGCGCTCTTGGAACCGTTTATCGACACGATTGTCGTCTGCACCATTACGGCGCTCGTCGTCATCGTCACCGGCGCCTATCAGCCCTATCTTTTCGCCGAAAATGTTGTCGGCATTGAAATCACCTCGGCGGCCTTTGAAAGCGCGTTCAGCTGGTTCCCCTATATTCTGCTGGTCGCGTCAATTCTGTTCGCGTTTACAACGCTTGTCAGCTGGGCATTTTACGGGGCGCAGGCGGCGCGCTATCTCTTTGGCGACACGAAACGCGTGGACGTGATTTTCAAGCTTGCTCTGTGTTTTGCGCTGTCGACCGGCGCGGCAGTCTCGCTCTCGTCGATCATCAACTTCATCGACTCGATGCTGTTCGGCATGTGCATCCCGAACATCATCGCGCTTTACCTCCTGTTGCCGGAGTTGAAGCGTGACGTGAAAGCGTATGAGGCGAAGTATTTAGGGCAATAGGCAATAGGCAATAGGTTCTAAGGTCAGCCGCCGGTTTCAACACCGAATCCCTATTGCCTACTCACTAATGCCTACTGCCTGCGCCGTCAGGCGCGAGGGTGCGCCTTGTCGAAGACGCGCAAGAGATTGTCGCGATCGATCTTGGTGTAACGCTGGGTCGCCGCCAACGAAGAATGGCCAAGCAGTTCCTGAATCGAACGGAGATCGCCGCCCGCCGACAAAAGATGCGTTGCAAAGGCGTGACGCAGTGCATGCGGCGTCGCCGAATCCGGCAAGCCCAGCGTTTCGCGCAGTTTCGCCATGGTGCGCTGGGCGAGCGTCGCCGAGAGCGCCTTGCCCCGCGTAGAAAAGAAAAGCGGATCGTCCGCTTCGCCGCCATAGGGGCAGAGCGCCGCATACGCATCAATCGCGTCACGCGCGGCCGGAACGACCGGAACCATCCGCGTCTTGGCGCCTTTGCCCTTGATGCGCAAAGTTTCACCGAGCGGCGCATCGCCCCAGCGCAGCGACAGGGCTTCTGATATGCGCAAGCCCACGCCATAAAGAAGCGTGATGAGCGCCGCGTCGCGCGCCTGTTCCCAGTTCTCTTTTCGGGTTGTGGTTTTCAATGTTTGCGCGGCGTTGATCAGCGCTTGTGCATCGTTCGCGCTCACCGGGCGCGGCAGGCGTTCCTTCGCCTTTGGCCCGCGCATGATCGCGATGGCGTCATTGTCGATGTCGGCGCGCTTGCGCAAAAATCCGTAAAACGTCTTCAGCGCTGAAAGTTCCAGCTTGGTCGATGGCGGCGCCAGCCCCTCATTGCGGCGCTGGGCCAGAAAGGCGCGAAAATCTTTCGTCTCGAAGCCCGCAAGATGGTCCAGCGTAATTATCCCGCCGCGATAGCCTGCCATGAAGTCGTCAAAGCGTTCGAGGGTCGCCGAATAATTTCGCAAGGTGTACGCGCTGGCGCGCTTTTCCGCCTTCAGCCATTGCTCAAACAGCCCGCGCCAATGGGTGAGAGAGGTCTCGGGGATAGAGTCGTGCTGCGCCATAGCCTTAGAACGCCGCCGCGAGGGTTAAGAAAGCGTTACGATAGTCTATTGGGCGGCCAACACCGCCAGTTCAGCGCGCAGAAGCTCAATGCCGTCGCCTTTTTCCGACGAGGTTGCGCGCACCACCGGATGCGCCGCAGGCCGGCGGATAATTTTCTGCCGGGTCTCGTCAATCAACACCGTTAGCGCCGTCGGTTTGATCTTGTCCGTCTTGGTGAGCACGATCTGATAATTGACCGCCGCCTCGTCGAGCAGGTCCATGATCTCCGTATCGACGGCTTTCAACCCGTGCCGCGAATCGATCAGCAGGCAGACCCGGCGCAACACCGTCCGGCCGCGGAGGAAATCCCGCGTCACCGCATTCCATTGATCGACATCCTTGCGCGAGGCTTTCGCGTAACCGTAACCGGGCAAATCAACGAGACGAATGGCGCCTTCGAGATCAAAATAGTTGATCTCGCGCGTGCGGCCCGGCGTGTTCGAGGCGCGCGCCAAACCATTCTGGCCGACCAAAGCGTTCAGGAGCGTCGATTTGCCGACATTGGAACGCCCGGCGAAGGCAATTTCAGCAGGGCCTTCATCAGGCAGCGCATTCATATTGACGACGCCAAGCATAAACTCGGCGCGTCTGGCGAACATCAGCCGGCCAGCTTCAATCTGAGCGGGAGAAAAGTCGGCCTCTTGCGTCACTTCGCTTCACTGTCGGCGCTTTTTTTCGCCCATGGCAATTTGATGCGCTCCCCCAGTTCAACCTTCACGCCGTTCTTTTTCATGATGAACCATTGCTGCAGAATCGACAGCGCCGTGTTCCAGAACCAATAGAGCACAAGCCCCGCCGCGAAGGGCGCAAAGATGAAGACAAAAACGAACGGCATCATGGCGAAGATCTGCGCCTGCACCGGATCGGCGGGCGGCGGGTTGAGCTTGGTCTGGAACCACATGGCGACGCCCATCAGGATCGGCAGCACGCCAATCCCGAGAAAGGCGCCGATCAGCGGCAGCGTCATCGGATCATAGGGCAGCAGACCGAAGAGATTAAAAATCGTCGTCGGGTCAGGCGCAGAGAGGTCTTTGATGTAAAGGAAGGGCTGGTGACGGAGCTCGATCGTCACGAACAGGACTTTGTACAACGCGTAGAAGATCGGCATCTGCAACAGGATCGGCAGGCAACCCGCCAGCGGGTTCATCTTTTCCTTTTTGTAGAGCGCCATCATCTCCTGCTGGAGCTTCATCTTGTCGTCAGTGTAGCGCTCCTGCAGCTTTTTTATCTCCGGCTGAAGCTTCTTCATCTTCGACATGGACTCAAAGCCCTTGTTCGCCAACGGGAACAAAATCAATTTGATGACCAGAGTCAGAAGCAAAATTGCAATGCCGAAATTGCCGGTCAGATCGCCGAAGAAATTGAGCGTGTAGAAGATCGGACGGGTCAGCAGATAAAGATGCCCCCAGTCCACCGCCTTATCGAAATCATAAACGCCGAGACCGCCCTTTTCCGGCGCCGCTTCGTAGGACTGCAACAAGTCGACATCCTTCGGGCCGCCAAACGCATAGGACTTGATGGATTTCGTCTCGCCCGGCGCAACCGTAATCGCCGGCATCAAATAGGCAGCTTCGAACACGGGATTGTCTGTGGTGCCGCGATTGGCGAGCGTCGCCTCGATTTGCGCATCGGCCGGCGGGATCGATGCGGCCAGCCAGCTCTTGTTGGTGACGCCGACCCAGCCGCCAACGCCGCTCGCGTCGATCTTGGCGCTCTTGTTCTTTTTCAGCTTGTTGTATTTGCGTTCTTTCAGCTCCGTCCCGATGACGCCCAGCGGACCTTCATGGAGGATCATGAAGTTCTTGTAGTCTTCAGGAATGTTTCGCTGGGTCACCGTTGCATAGGGGCGCAGCGTGGTCGCTTCGCCGGAATTATTGGTTACGCTCTGCGTGACTGTAAACATATACTTGTCGTCGATTGAAATGACTCGCTCAAAAACAAGTCCGCCCGCTTCTCGCGTTAATGTCACCGGCGACGTGGGCGTCAGCACCGCACCTTCCGGCGCCCGCCACAAGGAAGTTGATCCAGACTCCTTTCCGACGACAAACCCCTGTTGAATGAAATGGCCGTGTTCGGTTTCCGCAGGGCTGAGCAATCGGATTGGCGGGCTATTGTCGTCAATGGTCTGATGATATTGCAGCATGACCAGATCATCGAGCCGCGCGCCCTTGAGATTGATCGAGCCTTGAAGCGTGCTCGTTCTGACCGGCACGCGCGCTTGCGAATTCCCCAGCGCATCGGCGACGCTGAGTTGTTCCTGTTCAGGAGCATCAAAACCGCCAAACTCCGGATCGAGGCTCTGCGATTCCGCTGCCGTCGGCGCCTGCGCCGCCTGTTCCGCCCGCTCCGCCTCCAGCGCCTGGCGCTGCGGCCCCAGGACGAAAAACTCCCAGCCCATGAACACGCCTAATGAAAGGACGATCGCCAAGATCAGATTGCGGTCCATGAGTTTTCCCGATGACTATTGAGGCTAGAGCGAGGACCGGCCCCGCAGGATCCGTTGCTATGTAGGGTTGCCGGTGAGCCTTAAAAGGGCGCGCTTCATATCGTCAAGCAGCGCGTCGTACTTGCGATCATACGCCGCCCTCCGCGCCACCAGCACATAATCCGTCCCGGAGGCGGCGTTCTGAGGAAAAACCTCGCGCGCAGCGGCCCGCAGCCTTCGCCGGATCCGGTTGCGGATGACAGCGCCGCCCAGCTTTTTGGTCACCGTCAAGCCCAGCCGGGATAAAGGCCCGTTCTCAGGATTGGCACGGGCCAGCATGAGAAAAGAAGGCGCATGCGCCTTGGCGGCGCTCCGCATCGCGAGAAAATCCCGGCGCTTTTTGATGACGCCCATGGGTATCCCCGCACGAAATGCGCTATCTGATTGATTTGTTTTTGGTTTTTTGGCCAGAACTAGGCGGAAAGCCGCTTGCGGCCCTTCGAGCGACGGGACGCCAGCACTTTTTGTCCGCCTTTGGTCGCCTTGCGCGCACGGAAGCCGTGGCGACGCTTGCGCTTCAGCCGGCTTGGTTGATAGGTCCGTTTCATCGTTCAGTCCTCAAGGCGAAAGTCATCACGGCGCGCAGCGCCAATTCACAAGTGAAGCAAGAGGCGGGGGCATAAACCGGCCAAGGCGCTCCGTCAACACCGGAATCGGCGCAATCGCTAGCGTTTCGGCGATTTCGAACATTTTTGCAGGGGCTGCGGGTTTTTCCCGCTTTTGTGACCCAGCAAAGCCCTATTGTGAGAGGAATCGCCGCAAACCCCGGCTAGAAGGCAGGGCCATGGCGCAGCCGGCGCCAAGCATTACGGCCGGACTTGTCCGGCCAAAACCTCGAAAGAACCGCAATCGTGTCAGCCCCCTCCCAGCAGCACCCAATGAAACGCTTTGCGCTCCCGGCGGTCATCCTTGTCGCGCTGATCGGCTTTTTCGCCCTTGGCCTGCACCGGTATTTTACACTCGACGCCTTGCGCGATAATCGCGACGCCCTGCGCGCATGGGCAGCGACCGATCCTGTGCTTGCGATGGCGATCTTTGTCGCCGCCTACGCCGCCGCCGTGGCGATCTCGTTTCCGGGCGCGAGCATCCTTACAATCTTCGGCGGGTTTCTGTTCGGGCTGTGGCCGGGCACGCCGCTGATTGTGGTCGCGGCGACTATTGGCGCAACAATTGTTTTCTTCGCCGCCAAAACCGCTCTTGGGGATATGCTCAGCAAAAAGGCTGGCGGTTTCGCTGCGCGCATGGAGAAGGGTTTTCGTGAAGGAGAGCTCAGTTACATGTTCATCTTGCGTCTGGCGCCGGTGTTTCCCTTTTGGGCGGTGAACATCGCGTCAGGACTAATGAACGTTTCTCTGAGGAATTTTTTGATCGGAACCTTCTTCGGAATCATTCCGGGGTCTTTTGTTTACGCCAGTATCGGCGCCGGCGCGGGCGCGACCCTTGATGCAGGAGGAGACATTTCTCTCGCCGGCGTCCTGTTGAAACCGGAAACGCTGACGCCGATCATCGGCCTCATAGTGCTGGCGCTCATTCCGGTATTTCTCAAGCGCAACGCCGCCCGAAAAGAGCAATAGTCATGGCGCAAACAATCAAAGCTGACCTTTGCGTCATCGGCGCCGGCTCGGGCGGGCTCTCGGTCGCCGCCGGGGCCGCCATGCTTGGGCGAAAAGTTGTCTTGATCGAACGGGGGGACATGGGCGGCGACTGCCTCAATACTGGCTGCGTTCCGTCCAAGGCGCTGATCGCGGCAGCGGCGCGCGCGCAGCACATGCGCGATGCGAAAAGGTTTGGAATCGAAAGCGTCGAACCGAATGTCGATTTCGCCGCGGTCATGGATCACGTACACGGCGTCATCAAGGCAATCGCCCCTATCGACAGCCAGGAAAGATTTGAAGGGCTGGGCGTCACCGTACTCCGCCAACACGCGCAGTTTTCGGGCCAGCGCGAGGTTCGCGCCGGAGACAAAATTGTCAATGCGAAACACTTTGTCATCGCGACAGGATCGGCGCCCTTGGTTCCGCCGATCCCGGGCATTCAGGACGTTCCCTATTTCACCAACGAATCCCTATTCGACAACCGCGAATTGCCAGACCATCTCATCATTATTGGCGGCGGACCGATCGGCGTCGAGATGGCGCAGGCGCATCGCCGCCTCGGCGCGCGCGTGACGGTGATCGAGGGCGACAGGATTCTGAACCGCGAAGACAATGAACTCACAGAGGTCGTGCGCAAGCGTCTTGTTGCCGAAGGTGTTGAGTTGGTTGAAGGCGCCAAGGCTGAACGAATTGAAAAATCAGGCAACGGCGTCAGCGTTTCATTGGGAAGCCGCACAATAAGCGGATCGCACTTGCTGATTGCAGTCGGCCGCAAGCCGACCTTAGACGGATTAAATCTGGACGCCGCCGGGGTCACGGCGGACGAAAAAGGAATCAAAACAAATTCGCAACTGCGCACCACGAATAAGCGTATCTACGCCATTGGCGATGTTGCTGGCGGAAAACAATTCACGCATGTCGCAGGCTATCATGCCTCCGTTATCGTGCGGAACATTCTGTTTAAAATGCCCGCAAAAAATAATGAGCATCTGGCGCCACAAGTCACTTATTGCGATCCCGAACTGGCGCAGATTGGATTGACTGAGAAAGCCGCGCGCGAATCTCACGGCGACATCAGAGTCGCTCGCTGGGAGTTCGCCAAGAATGACCGCGCCGAAGCCGAACGCGACACTGATGGATTGGTCAAAGTCGTGACCGACAGGAAAGGTGCGATCCTTGGAGCTGGAATCGTTGGGCCGGGCGCTGGCGACTTGCTCCAGCCGTGGACGCTGGCGATCACATCGGGGCTGAAAATCCGCGTTATTACGGATATGATCGCGCCTTACCCGACCCGCGGGGAAGCCAGCAAGCGCGCAGCCAGCAATTGGTATGCTGATACATTGTTCTCAGACCGCACCAGAAAGCTGATCAGCTTGCTGTCCATTTTCGATTAGGCCGTCATGTCAGCACCCTTCGCCAAAAATTCGCTTTCAACGAAACTTCTCCTGTTGACGCTGATTTTTGTTTTTATTGCTGAATTTGTCGTGCTTGTTCCGTCAATCGCCAAGCAGCGCAGCGACTGGTTCGGCATCAGATTCGAAGAAGCTTATCTCGCAAGCTTGGCCTTGGAGGGCCCGCGCGAGGGCGCGACCGACGAGGAACTGGTTCGGCAGCTTTTCTCCACCGCCAACATTCTCGGCGTCACTATAAACAGCGATGACATGCGGATGCTGATTCTCGCCCCGGAGATCAATCCGCATGGGGCCTCCAACATTCTTCGCGTCGATCTGACCCAGGAAAACTGGATGGATCTCATCGCCAACGCCTGGGCGACAATATTCTCCCGCGGCAATCGTCTGATTCAGGCGACCGGCGCGCCGCAATTCGCACCCGGCCAAACCGTTGACATCATCGTGTCACAGCAGGCGCTACGCCGCGATTTGCACGCCTATGCACGCAATATCTTTTTTCTTTCTCTTATCATTTCGACACTGACGGCGGGGCTCGTATATTGGGCGCTCAACCGGATGATCGTGCGGCCTGTGCGGCGCCTCACCGCCAACATTGTGATGTTCGACGCCGATCCGGAGAACCCGGGCGGGGTGCTGACGCCGTCGGGGCGCAAAGATGAAATCGGCGTCGCGGAAGAAAGCCTCGCGGCGATGGAGCGCAGCGTGCGGGATTTGCTGGGAGAAAGACGACGGCTCGCCGCCGTCGGGGCCGGCATCTCGAAAATCAGCCACGACCTGCGCAATATTCTGGCGTCGGCCCAGCTCATGTCGGACCGACTGGCGAAATCCGAAGACCCCAGCGTCAGAAAACTCAGCCCGCGGCTAATATCTGCGCTGGATCGCGCCATTGCGCTGAGCCGCGACACGCTGACCTTTGGGCGCATGGAGGCGAAGCGGCTGGACAAGTCTCCTGTCACCCTGCGCGACCTTGTCGATGAAGTGTTCGAGGACACAGCCTCAATGGGAGTTACCGCCGATAATCAGGTTTCGCCAGAACTGACCATATTCGCGGACCGGACTCAGCTCTATCGCGCCCTGTTCAACCTTGTCCGCAATGCAATCGAGGCAATTGTTGACAACGCCGCAGCAATGGAAACGGGCGCCGACGGCACAGTATCGATTTCGACTGTCTATAATGACAACAGCGTTTCAATCCTGATCGCTGACACTGGACCCGGCCTTCCTGATCACGCGAAAGCAGAGCTGTTTGAACCTTTCAAAGGTTCGCAAAAGCCCGGGGGTTCCGGCCTCGGCGTCGCTATCGCAGCGGAGATCGTTCGCGCCCATGGAGGAAAAATCGCGCTGCAAAAAAGCGACGAAACCGGCGCAGTGTTTCAAATCAACCTGCCGCACCGGACCTCCGCGCTTTAGTCCGCCTCGACTATTCCGGTCAGCCACACGCCCTCGCGGCGCGTATCGGCGCCGCCATCATATGAGCCATCGGGCAGGCGTTTGAACGTATGAACGCCGCTATTGAGTCCTGCCACGGTCACGTCGTGACCGCGTGCGCGCAATCCCTCGATAATCTGCGAGTCAAACCCGCCCTCTTCCACAATCGGCGTCCCGCGCGGGTAAACCGCGTTCGGAAAATTGACGGCGTCCTGCGCGCTCATGTTCCAGTCGATCATGGCGATGATGGTTTTGGCCACATAACCGATAATCGCCGGACCGCCAGGCGACCCCACCGCCGCCCAGACATGGCCGTCCTTGTCGAAAACAATCGCAGGCGACATGGAACTGCGCGGACGCTTTCCGGGCGCCACCGCATTCGCCACAGGTTTTCCGTCGCGAACCGGAAGGAAAGAAAAATCCGTGAGCTGATTGTTTAAAATCATGCCCGCGGCCATCAGATGGCTGCCGAATGCAAACTCGACGGTCGTCGTCATCGAAACGACATTGCCGTCGCCATCGACAATCACAAAGTGGCTGGTGGAAGGCGGTTCCGGCGACGCATCAGGCCCATACCGTTTCCATGCGCCGGCGCCGTCAGCGAGGGCAAATTCCGATGGATCGCCCGCCATGACGGATTCCGCCGCGCGCGCCGGGTCGATCAAGGCGGCGCGCGCGTCAAGATATTCCGGGTTAAGCAGGCCGGCGATCACCTCCTCCGGCGAGAGCCCATCCTCTCCTGCAAGCATTTCATTGTCGGCGAGATATTCATTCCGGTCCGCGTAAGCCAGTCGCGAGGCTTCAAAAAGGAGGTGCAACGCTTCGATAGAGCCCGCGCCCGCGCCAGCGATGTCGAAATGCTCCAGCGAGGACAGAATTTGCAGCAGTGTTACGCCGCCGGAGCTGGGCGGCGCCATGGAGCAGACCTGATACTCACGGTAATCACCGCAGACCGGCGCCAGTTTGGCCGCGCGATAGTCTGCCAGATCGGACATCGTCATCCCGCCGGGATTGGGCGCGTTGTTGACTGCATCGACAATCGCCTGAGCGATGCCGCCCGTGTAGAAAGCATCGCCGCCCTGTTGCGCTATGGTCCGTAATGTTTCGGCATAGGCTGGATTTTTCAACATGTGCCCCACCGGCCAGGGCGATCCATCGGCGTCATAAAAATACGCCGCCGCCGCCGGCAACTGCTTCAGGCGGGGAATGCGTTGCAAGAGTCCATTCAAACGGGGCGAAACCTCAAAACCATCTTCGGCCAGGCGCGTCGCGGTTTCAAAACCGGCCGCCCAGGGCAGTTTTCCATGCTCCTCATGCGCAAGTTCCAGCATACGCGCCGCGCCGGGAACGCCGACGGAAAGACCCCCGGCCACCGCATCATAGAAATTCATCGGCTCGCCATCTTCGGTCAGGAAGCGGTTCGGCGTCGCCGATGCGGGCGCCGTTTCGCGGCCATTATAGGTTTCAAGGCTGTTCGCCGCCGCGTCGTAATGGATCATGAAGGCGCCGCCGCCGAGGCCCGAGGACTGCGGCTCCACCAGGCCGAGCACCGTCTGCGTTGCGATCGCCGCGTCAACCGCCGAGCCGCCCTTGCGCAATATCTTTGCGCCAGCTTCCGCTGCATACGGGTTAGCGGCGGCGATGAACCAATGACGGTCAGCGTCCTCGGCCCGCTCTTGTGACGCGGAAGGATCAGCAGCGCCGGCATCGTCAGGAGCCGCATCGCGCCCGCAAGCCGCCGAAAACGAGACCAGCAAGATGGCGATGCTTTTCCACAGAGGCCGTACTCCAATGATACGCATAATCGTTTCCTTCTTGCCGCGTCGATCCTTCTCCACCGTCATACGCGAGCCCGCCCGGGCTTTCGAGCCCCAGTTTCAGCCTTCGGCGCACCGGCCCCCGGCCCTGAGCGGGAATTCTCTGGATATGGGCAATATCCGCGCTGGGGCGCTTGCAATTACGCCGGGCTTGGGGTTAAACCCGCGCCTCGCGCCGCAATGCGGCCGGTTGCGCACCCGTAGCTCAGCTGGATAGAGCACCAGACTACGAATCTGGGGGTCAGGAGTTCGAATCTCTTCGGGTGCGCCATTTTCTTTTTCAATAACAGCCGCTTGCATTTTACGCGCTCCCCTTTGCATCCGTAGTTTGCAGTTGGTTTGCAAATTGCGTTGCCGCTGCGTTCTCAAACTTGATTATCGCCGCCTTTGAAAGCGCAGGCGTGCGCGCGAGATACTTCTCAAGAATCGTATGCACTGACTTCATGGTGTGCCCGGTGATGCTGGCGATTTCAGGAACGGTCGCGCCCGACTCTGCCAAGAGCGTCACGGCGGTCCCGCGAATATCATTGAAGTTGCGATCTACGATCCCGGCGGCGGTCGCGTGAACGCGCCACGCCTTCCCCAACGCCTTATCGTCTTTTGCGGTGAACCACGGGCGTCCATCGGGGCGGGTGAGAATGAACGGTCCTCGCCGGTCCATGCCGTCGAGCATGTTTTTCAGCGCCGCCGTCGCCGTCACCGCAACCGTGCGCCCGCCCTTCGATTGGCGTAAAACAATCGTCGCGCCGTCATAGTCGGCCCAGCGGAGCCGCACGAGATCGCCGTAGCGCTGGCCGGTGTGGAGGGCGAGGATCAGCGCTTGTTGCAGTTCGAGCGGCGCCCCCTTCATGAAGCCGGAAATGTCGCCTTCCAGCCAAATCTTGTCGGCGCGGTCGCCATCATAGATGCGTTCAAAGCCTTTGATCGGGTTTTCGGCGATGGCGCCGCGCGACGCCGCATAGGAAAAGATCGCCGACAGGACCGAAAGCCGGTTGTCGGCTTCGCGCGGACGGTCTCGTCCGATTTTCTCATGGTAGGCGAGGAACACGCCGCGCACTTTCGGAGAGCGGAGCGCCCGGATCGGCATGGTCCCGAATTCATCTTCGAGAGCAGCCGCCATGCGCTTGTATTCGCGCTGCGTCGATGCGCGCTTCTTTTCAAACTTGAGCGACAAAAGGTAGGTGCGGATCAGTGCGGCGACGGTCCCGGTATCCTTCGGAGCGATTTCGTCGGCCTTCGCAAACGCTGCCATGAATTCAGCGGAGCCGGGCTTGCCGGGGAGCGGTGTGCCGGTCGCGCGGTGATAATAGAACGTCTTCACCGTGCCGTCGGCGAGCGTCTTCTTGACCCTGTTAATGCCCTTAATCTTTACGCGCATCGCGTTTGATCCAATCGTTAAGCGCGGCGTCGTCGTCATCGATCATTTCGCCTGCGCCAGAATAAACTTTCACCGTTCCGTCCGGCGCAATCTCCACACGGCCAACAGGAACGCCTGCGGCCTGCACGGCCTTAACCGCGCGCGTGATTTGAGATTGGCGGACGGGAGCGGCTGACATGGCTATTCTGCTTCGCCTTCGTCATCCGGCCCGATTACTGTTAATTCGCGCGCAATCTCGAATTTGACCAATCCACGGATTGCGCGAACGTCAACGCAAATGCGCTGCAAAACTGGAAACATGGCGTCGCCGTGCAGTACGTCATCTCGCTGGCCTTGCTCTAAGAGCCTGATTTCTTCGGCAGTGACCGCGTGCTCATAGCCGTCCCTACTGAAACAAAGAACGACTTCATCCGTGGTCGGCTCCCGCTTCACCGCGTGAAGCAGTTCACAAGCCCAATGCCCTGCTACTCGAGGCGCAATCCCAAAATTCAAAAGTCTCCCATAGTAGCTTAACGCGATCAGGTCGATCTGATCGAAAACCCGAGTAGCACCCCGGTCGGTGCGGGGCGCACAGGGATAATTTCCGGCGGCGACAGCCTCGTTAAAACGATCCCGGTCGATCCGGGCGATCCTGCAGGCGACGGCAGTGCGAAACTTCAATTCCGACATATTAGTCCTCTTGGTTAATCCCAGAGGTACAGCATCCTACGGGATCATGCAAGAGGTTTTTAGGCCGGCGGAGCATGCACTTTTGGATTTCGTCCCCGCGATACCTGCCGGCGTGTTCTCCAGTGAAAGCGGGGGACCGGGAGTTCGACTCAGTGAATATTTCCCATTACCAAATAGGAGGTAAGAATGACTCTAGACAAATTTCACCTTACGAAGAAAGACGACGAATGGCGCCTTGAAAAGGCAGGTTCCAATCGAGCAATTGCTAAAGCTGATACAAAGGCCGAGGCGATAAAGAAGATGCAGAAATACTTCGAGAAGAACGAAGGCAGCGTCCGCATTCACAAAGAGGACGGAAAAATTCAAGAGGAGCGAACGTATCCCCGGTCCAAAGACCCCAAAGGCTCCAAAGGTTAAAAATACAACCTCGAATAAGGTGATCGCTTATGCAAAGGAAAATCCCCGATTCAACCGTGATAACCGCAGATTTCAAAAAAATCGGAGGCAGAGAAAATATTTTGTATCATGTAATAATCAGTATAGACACCGATGTTATGAAGATTGACTATGAAAATTACGCCCTCGGCCTGCTTCAAGAGTGGAAACTTAAGTCAGCAATTGACTCTGCGCATTTCTATTATTCAGTGTACGATCATCATGGCAAGGCCATCGCTTCAACATTCCCGCACAATTCCTGATTTTTAAAAGGTTCTGAATTTGAGTGATACACTAGCAGAAATAAAAACATTCCGTGCTGCTCTGCGCAATGTCGCATCTAGTGACGATGCAAATGAACTATGGGACCGCGTTTTACTGATTGAAAGTTCCTTGGCATTCGATCCGAGACATTCCACCAACGAGAAGAAGATCGTCCGATCACTGCGCCGAGCTACTACGGACCTCATTGTTGCCTATCGTGATGCCCTAACCCCTCACACATCACCTATATTGGTGGAATTGATCGCCTTGGAGAGTTCAATCGAGCAGCGGACTATCGGGCCCGACGGTTGGCCGCTGAAGAAATAACCCCCGCCAGACGGTCAAAACTGGCGGGGGCTTTTTTTTGCCCGAACGCGGGCCGGTGGTTGCGTCACTGGAGAAAGGATAAAACCAGCCGCAACTGCGGGTGTTTAAGCGCACCGCCCGCTGGCGCATTGACGGCGGAGAAACCCTAACGCCATCAATTCTTTTAATTCGTAGGCGCACCTTCATCGATAAATTTGAGCGCGAATCCTGTTTCCGCCGGGGAAAGCCCCGCCGCCTTTGCAGCACCCAGCGCATCGATCATCGCGCCGAATGCGCGAGCCCGTCCGCCATGGTCGAAAGCCTGCAACGGCGAGATGCAATCGAGATCGACATTCGCGCCCAGCTTGTCGCGCGCTTCCTCCGCGATCAGCTCGCAAATCGGCTGCAGCACCCATTGCGCAAGATGCCGTTGCGCCTCTCTAACTAACGGGCCGGTTGTCGCCGGATTCATCAATGAAGGGAGAACGCCATACACTCCGCAGATCGCATCGCGGGCCGCGTTCAAAGTTTCCGCCGTCATGGCGTTTTTAAGATCAGGCGACAGATCGGACGGACGCCAGTCAGCTTGCGGCGCAGGTCCGCCCGCCGCCTGCACGTTCACCGACTCCCGCAACAGCATTCTTCCGCGCTTTCCGCGAAAGCCCCGCGACAGATTTTCATTGTCGGTTTCGGGATTCTCAGGCAACGGAACAATTTTCGAGCCGAGCGGCGCGTTCTCGAATGTCTCGCGAAGCGCATCTTCCAAAGCGTGAAGCAAGCCCGCCGTGATCGATGCGCGCCGCAATGGCGCCTGTCCGCTCCATGGCGCGGCAACATCCGGGTTAATTGTTATGTGTAATACTTCTTGCGAAAGCGCCGTCAGTGTCCGCCCGCCGCCCGCTTCGGAAATGCTCAAGCGGTACGCCGTAGGAATGCCGTCTTGCGTCCGCAAATCCCAATCGGATGCAGGCAACAGCCGGTCAGCAATGAGTCCTACATATTCACCGCGAAGGGCGAGCGAACGGGCGATCATGGCGAGATTGCGGGGGCGCAGGTAATCCGTTCCCGTCACGTCCGCGATGGTTAGACCGCCTTCCCAAAGCGAGATGCAGCTTTGCACGGTCGCCGTCAGCTCGCCTATGCCGCGCCGCCCGCTGATATAGGACTCGCGCGCCGCGATGATTTCCGCCGTGAAGCCGGACGCGCTCGCGCGCTTTTCAAGTCTCTGTTTTTGCCAAGGCCAGCGCATTAGACGCCTCCCAATTTTCTGTAAGCGCGTAAGAGATCGCCCGCGCCGCTGTATTGCACGGCGCGCGCTGCAAGGTTCGGCGATCCAAATTCAAAACTGCCGACGCCATCAATGGCGGTCTTTTGAAGGCTCGCCTCGCTGCCGTCGTTTTCGTTAAGATATATCGCGAGGCGCTTGTAAGCCTCTTGCACCGCGCCCGGCGGATCGTCAGTCGAGCCGACGCTTGCCGTGAAGCGATAGGGCCCTTCCCCGTCGAGAACATAACCGCCCGTTGCTGCCGGTCGCAGCGTCACCGTTTCCCATGCGTCGCTGCCATTCCAGATTTCAGTTGCGCTAATTGTCGCCGGTTGCAAAGGCGGGCGCCAATCGCCGGGGCCTTCCGCAACAAACACGCAATCGCGCGCCGCCCATCTCTCGCTGATATAACTTTCAATCCGTTGCCAGACTGCGGCCAGGAATGCAGCGGACGGCGATGTGATTCCCGTTTCAATCGTCGGATAAGCGTCCGGCAGGCTTTCGGTGATCTTCACTGTGACAGCCATTTAGTACCTCCACCGACGCAAAAAATCAGGAAGGCGTCCGCCGCCGCGATTTTCGGGATGCCAGTTGCGCGCTTCAACGCGCGTTCCGTCATAGGCTGGCCAACTGCTGACAACGGAAATTTCCCGCAAGTCGATTTGTGTGAGAAGGCGGACATTGCCGTCACGCCGCTCGCCGCCTTTCGGAATGACAAAGCCAAACGACATGCCGCCAAGATCGCCGCGTTCCGCGAGCGCGAGAACGTCGCGGCCTAGCGTTGTCTCTGGAAGATCGACCTCGAAAGTCAGTCCCGCATCGCTATCGGATATGCGCAGCGTCCCGACAGACCGCCGCCCTAATAGTTTCCCCGAATCGTGATCGACAAACGCCAGCACTTCCGCGTCCGTCGATAAAGTCCGTTCAAAAGCGCCGCGCGCGATTCTCTCACGCACGCCGCCAATTTCAGTTTCGCGATCATAAACCGCCGCGAGGCCCGCAAGTTTGCGCGGACCCTCGCGTGCGACATGCGCGACCTGTCTCTTGTGCAGGGTCGCCGTCATTATGCGCGATCCTGCACGTTTTCGAGAATTTCAATCTGCGCAGCGCGCGAGATCGTCACGTCCATCGTGGCGAGGCCGGTAAGGCGCAAGCCGCCGCTGGCCGCATCGCTGTAAGGATCGCGGATCACGTCAACGCCGCCCCACATGCCAACGAAAATAGGCGGGGTTCCGCCGGTCAACGCCGTGGCGATGATCGTGTGCGCGCCTTTGTCGGTTGCGTCCTCCGCTTCTGATGCAGGCAAAGCATTGTCCGAAATGGTGAAGGCGCTTTCGCCGAAACGGCGGATCAGGCGATCCCATTCCGCGTCGGACGTGCCGGTCAAAACCGTACCGTCAAGAATGCTGTAGGTCAGCGGACGAATGAGCCAACGCAAGGCGCTGGGTTTCATCGCCGTGTTGCGATCCATGGCGCGACGCGCCGCCGCTTTGAATACGGCATAAGACGCAATAGCCGAAACATCGGTTTCAGTGATGCCGACAGACGCCGCCAGCGCGATGACGCCGGTCGGCTGGCCGTCCGCGCCGGTCCCGGTGAAGGTCGCACGGTCAACCGCTTCCGTGATGGCGCCGGACATATCGCGGCGAACCGCCGCCTCTAACGCATCGCCCGTTTGTTTCAGCGACTTGCGCGTGATCTTCATGGTGATGCCGAGCGTATGATCAGGCGCGAGCGGGCGATCCGTTGTGGCGTAAACGGTCGGGCCTGCAACGGCGCCGGTTTCCGTTGCAGCCCAGCCCGCCGCGACAGAGGAAGTCACGACAGGATATTCCTGCAGGCCGGAATTGATATTCACGACGCGCGCGCCCATGCGGCCCGTCACTGACTCCGCAAAAATGCGGTCAATGATCGGCGCCGTGAATTTAGGATCGGGCGTTCCGCTGGCGACAGTCTCGCCCGCGCGGGTTTCAAGCGCCGCATAGGGAACGGGGATTCCGCGATAGCCGCCTTTGCTGCGCATCTCTTGCACGATTTCCGCAGTCTCGCCGGAGAGCGTTGCGCCCTCATCAAGCGCAAGTGCGACTTGGCGGAGTTCAAAACCGCCCATGAGATTGATCCACTCTTTTTCGGAGCGGGTCTCAAAATCGTCATTGGCGGCGCGGCGCTCCTCATCTTCAGCGACCAGTGAGGCGCGGAAGCGCGTTTCATTGGTGCGATATTCCTTATCCAATGTTTCCATTGAACGGGTTTCATCATCGGACGGCTTTTCTTTCGCGACCAGCTCCGAAAGTTGCTGGCGGATTTCCGATTGACGGCGGGAGATTTTTACTGACTCAAGCATGGTTTTGTCTTTCTGTTTTGGAGTTCTTTGACCGCCTCGCGCCATGCGATGCGTTCAGGGGAAGGCGGCGGATGGCCGCATTCAATGCGCGTCTTTCTTGTGTGACAGGACGGGCAAAGGCTTTGGAGATTGGCAAGATCGAATGAGAGTTCGGGATGGGTGCGAACGGGCTTGATGTGATCGATTTCGAGCCGTCCGCGCGCGCCGCACTGCACACAACGGAAACCGTCACGGCGCAAGGCTTGAACCCTCAATGCGGCCCACCGTTTGGTTCGAGTTATTTTTTTTGAATGCCTGTGATAAGCTCTACCGCGAGGGGTAATTTTCGAGGGGGCAGTCATGGAATTTCTAGAAAGTTCAGAGAACCAGCTTGCGCTTGCCGTTTGGGCAATCGTGTTGATCCTGTTTGCGGTGTGGATATTGATCGCGTTTACACGAGACAAGTTTTTGTCGCGCGATCCGCACGAAAATAGAGTTACAACTGGCGGAGAGAACCACGTTGCTCGACTGAAAAAGTACCGGGGACGATTTATTGCGTGGATCGCTCTCCTAATACTCGTACCACTCGCGATACAGGTCGTTCTGTTTACACTCCCTACGGCGCTAAAAGCTCCGGTGTTCCAGTTGCACATGAACGGGGCACCGCTAGCTGACGGCAGCGTTGGGCCGGTATTGATGTTAATGCTGGACCAAACTTTGAAGGGAGCGGTATTCGATTTCTTTGAAGTATGGGGGTGGAACATTGCTGCGATTGATGTCCAGCAACAGTCATTCGCCGTCAAAGCAGTCATAGCAACATATCGGCTGGTCGTAATTAAAATCGTGATCGATCTTTTGATCATCACGGCGGTACTGACATTCGACTTGTGGTTTAAAAAAAATGCGGCTGGAATTGGTGGCTGGGGAGAAGAAAAACCCAGCAGACCAATATTTAGTGCAATTCCTTTTGAGGCTTCTACGCCCATATCAACCTCGCCTGACGAGGCTCCGGACGAGCAGCTTGGCGAGCGCCTTCGGCGATAGCCAGGACGGATGCGGACGCCGCATCGATGCGGCCAAGGCTGCGCGCTTTTGCAAGTTTGAGATTGTTCGCCGGATCGCGCAGACATACTGCATCGGCGATTGCCGAGCGCATCAATAGGCTTTGCTGCGCCTTCACCTTGCCGTCGAATACATGGCGGCGGAAGCGTTCAATATCTTCGGAGCCGTCCTTAAATCCCATGCCGCGCCAGATCACCGGCGCCGTGATTGCCGCGCGCTGTATGGCTTCGGAAAGTTCGGCTTGCTTGTAGCGGTCGGCGACAATCGCAGCGACCGACTCGCCTTCGATGCGGCGCCAGACTTCGCCAAGCCATGCCGCAACGGGAACCGTTTTCGCGCCAAGCGTTGTCAGTTCGCCGCGCTCAAACATTTGCAGATAGCGCTCGCCCACCCCGTCGCCATGCCCGCGATCCAGCAATGAAGGCTCGGAAGGAAAAGTCCCGTAAACTTCCAGCCGGTCGCTATCGGGCCAATAGAGCGCCGCCGCGCTCATCGACGCCGAACCGCCAAGATCGATGGCGACAATGACAGCGCCCTCGCGGGGCGGAAGCGTCTCGCATTCCGCAGCGAGCCATTGATCCAGCGTCAAGAGAACGTCGCGGGTTTCGCCGCTCACCCGCTCATTGCGGTGATAGAGCCGGAAATTCGCCAGCGCCGAACCGCCGCGCGCAATCGCCCGCGCCGCTGCAGCCTGCAGCCATTCAATCGATGCGCCGACGCCATGACGGGCGCCGGGGTTCGCCTGCAACAGGCTGGCGAGATCATCGGCGGGAAGGCCGGGCTCCGGCCTATGCTCTTGAATGTAACAGCCCGGCGGCGGGTTATCGATCCATTGCGAGAACGGGTGCGAATCGTCGCTGGCGCTTGTGGAGATGATCAGCGCCCTGCCCTGCCGTTTGCCTAAGCCGGTGAGAAGCGCAGCCTCTAGCGAGTCGCCTTTGTCGCGCGCCCAATGTCCGCGCTCATCCATGATGACCAGAGTCGGGCCGGAGCCGAGCGCCGATTTCCCGTCCGCTGCGATGGCGCGCAAAATGTGCGGGCCGTCCGCGTCTTCAAATTCGATTTCAAGGCGCGGCGAGCGGCGGAAGGATAGCCGGGCCTGTATGTCATCGGGCAATGACCGCGCCAGCCCTTCCGCAAAATTCCATGCCACCTTGGCCTGATCGCGCGTTCGCGCGGCGATGATCACATCCCGGCGCGGCTGCGCATCCCAGATGCCGGTGAGCGCCCCCAGCCCGACGCCAGCGGCGAGCGCCGACTTCGCGTTGCCGCGCCCGACGCTCAGGACGCCAATGTCAATTTGCGGCGCCAGCGATCCGGCAATGAATTGTTTTTGAAAGGGCGCAAGGCGCAGTTGTTCGCCCGCCTTCGGACCCTCTGGAATGCGCAGGGTTTCCAAGAACCGCACCGCTTTCCCGGCGTCATCAAGGCCATGCAAGGCGCGCTTTGTCAGCTTCCGGGGCCTAGCCATTTAGAACCCCGCAAAGCGCGAAAAAGTATGTCCCACCCTCGGTTCTCCCCAGCAACAGATTTTTGGGTATTGGGACCTGAAGTGCTTTATTGTCTTGGCAAAATTTGGAGGTGGCCGAATGCAAAATAAAAATGGTCGATGCGGCGATTGTCGGTACTATTTGGATGTAGCTGATGGCAAGGGGCAGTGTCGTCGTTATGCTCCACGTTCCGAACCGATTATGCTCTTTGAGATTGCAATAGCTCTTGTCGAAGCTCGAAATTTCACCGTTGAAGAGTATGGCAAGAATTGGACAAGGCTCGAAGACGTGCAAGGAAATGCAGTGTGGCCAGTTACCCTGAAAATAAACTGGTGCGGAGAGTTTGAATCGCTCCCAAAATAAAATTTTATCCCATTCCATCACTTCAATCTTGTTGACCTCTTGCCTTCTTTCCCTGCCTGTTGACTGGTGAGTTCCAGAGCGAAGGACATAGGACGAACAGCCCCCGCCTAATGGCCGGGGTGTTCCCATGCCCTCCGCGTACGTGTTGGCCGGAGCCGTCCCGTCGCTTTGGACCCAATGCGTCATCTCGGACTGCGCATCGGTTGGTTGCTACTTGCGAGAGCGTCCGTGCTCCCGGCGATCAGGCTTCAACCTTTCGGACTGCCCTTGGCATTTGATCGCGCCCCGTGGTATGCCGTTGCCATCGCGCGCCACTGTCTTCCAAACCGTCCACGCGATGATTTACGCCCCGCTTGCCGGGGCGTTTTTCGTTAAGCCGCCTCCTCTTGTTCGTTTGATTGATCGGGGAACGTCGCCGCCGCCATGGCGTGCAATGCGCCGATAGCTTTGAGCGCAGCGCTGGCGCGCGCTTTCAAAAGCGTTCCCTGATATTCGATGTTTTCGACTGACACGGCCTTGCCGCGCTTCACGTCATCACCGCAGGCACGGAAGTGCATGGGCAGCTTGGCGACACAGAAGGAAAGTTCTTGCGTCGCATCGCAAGCCTTGCCGTACAGGCTGGCCAAGTCCTGCAGATCACGATTAGACGCCATGGCGCGCCTCCATGATCGAGGCGAACGCCGTTTCATCCATGAGAACCAGCTTCCCGAAATAGCCCTGCACGATGGCCACATCGCCGCCGTTCAAGAGGCTTTCGAGGAAGATCAGGTCATCATGGCCAAGTGCGTTATCAGCGCCTTGAATGATCTTGCGCGGGGCGAAGATCATGCGGGCGATGTCGCCGGGCCGGGCTTTGGCGAGCCAGCCTGACAGTGACTTGCTCACCCGATTATTGGTTTGCAGTCCGTCGCTATCGCTTTGAAATGATTGACCCTGATTTTGGGCCGGTTTGCGCTTTTTTTCTTTTGATTCAGTGGCTTTGTTCAGCCTACGAATCTGGGGGTCAGGAGTTCGAATCTCTTCGGGTGCGCCATTTCTTTTTCAGGACCGGATCGTCTGTCATTACCGCCTTTAAGCCTTTGAAGTTTTCAAACTACAGCCCCGGCCAGGTTGTTCCAAATCTTTCATCCCACCGAAGGACAAGACGCTTCGCAGGGTGATTTGAGGAGAGTTTTCTGATCGTACAATTCTCCGCTACGCCGAAATTTTATTGGGCTTTTTGAAATCTCAAAAGTAGTTCTAAAAGAGCTATCATAGGGCTTGGCCGGACTATTCTCGCGATCAAGTCGCGCAGAACAAACATCGTCATATCGGCTATTTGAATGCCGGCTAATCGCCTTTGACGACTGGTCCGCTGGATGGTTCAGCGATCCGCCCAGAGGCCGCTCAACTGCGCATTTTGTTCAAAACTTTGCAATTTTATGGCGCGCGGCGTGTTGATGGTGATGCAAACGCAAAGGGGCTTGGCGGCCGAGATGGAATGGCCGCCAAATGTGAGCGATGGGCTTGCTTGATTATCCGTTTTCAATGAGCCTGAGCATGGATGACAGGACGCTTTGCCGCCGGCGCTGAAGGGGGACGAGGATGGAAAGTATGAGTTCGAGCACCCAAAGGGCAGAGCAATGGAACAGCTGAAGCGATTGCCGCCATCACGCCAGGATTTGCATGCTTACCTGGATGGAGAGCTTTCGCCTGCGCAGTCTGCGCAAATTGACCGATGGCTTGGCGCCCATCCCGAGCAGAGGCGGGAACTGCTTGAGTTGCGCTTACGCGAAAGCCGACTGCGGTCCGCGCTGCTTCTGGCTCGTGAACGTCCGTTCCCTGAAACAGATGCGCTTAAGAGGCAGGTTGATAAGAAACAAACTCTCTGGAGCTACATCCGCTCGCACAAATTTCTTACTGCAGGCGTGGTTTTGGTAGTTTTGTCGTTACTGATCCGCGTGGCGGCGGATTACTTGCTGTAAAAGATTCCGGTTGCGCGCCAGCAGCAAATTTCTCGCTTACTGGCGCGCATACACACCGGCTTCAATGATCTAGTTCGTGCCGTCTTCGACTTCGTCCGCAATGTCATCGGCCGCGTCCTCAACCTCTTCCGCCGCATTTTCAAGCGGGCCATCATTGGATTCATTGATGAGTATGATTGCGCCGACGATGACGACAACCAACACGACCAAGCCAATCAAACCATTTTTCGAGTTCATAACATCCTCCACTAGAGTCAGTTATTAAAACATGCGCCGACACTGATCGTTCCCTGAATGTCAGCGCGATCGAAAGTTTGTTCTAAGCGTTTGCGGCGATAGCGCCGTCGCTCCATCCCGCGGAGCCAAAAACTTCAGCGCCCACGTCCGTCATTTCCTTCAAACGCGTTCGCGCGCGTGATAAGCGCGAGCGCACCGTGCCGACAGGGACGCGAAGCCTGGCGGCGACTTCATCATATTTGAGGCCGTCAACGACGATCAGCGACAAGACGATCCGATCGCGTTTTGGCAGTTTTTCGAAGCAATCCAGCATTTCCCGGCACTCAACAGTCATGTGCTGGGGTGCGCCATGCGAAAGCTTGTGCTGCGGCGCGTCGTCAAGCTCCACCGATACGCCGCGCGATTTTTGCTGCCTGATCTGATTGAGAAAGATACGCTTACACAGCGTGAACATCCAAGATCGAAAGTTCGTGCCAGGCTCATAATACGCTGACTTTCTGAGCGCACGCTCAACACTATCTTGAACGAGATCGTTTGCCGCATCCGTGTTCCGCGTCAACGATAACGCAAAGCGTTGCAAGGAGGGAAGAACGTTATTCAGTTCAGCAGTTGTAAAAGTCGTGCTCATTTTTTCACCTATGTGTTGCTGCGAGCACCTAACCATCTACGGGTCAGAACATACGATTGCAAAATAATTCGTGTACATCTTACCATGATGAAATGTATGGAACATATTTAATGTTAGACGAACAACAAACCGTGGCGCTGCATGGTTGTGAAATAATGTTGTTGGCGCAAAGTGCGGTGGAACATCATTATGGGCAACATACGTATGTTGCGGATGCTTGGCCTGAAGGAAAATTATGGCGCAAATGTGTCTTACGCCTGAAAGGCGCAGTATATCGCTTGAATCTATTGCTTTTGGAGTTGTTTGCGCTCTAGCCGTTGTCGTCGCGGCTCAAGGCTGCTTTTACGGTCGAATCAACAACGCCAAAATCTCTTGTCGTCGCATCTTCAGTGTTTGGATCGTTGAAATGCGGAGCGGCGATCAGCCCGCGCCGCAACAGTTCGCGTATTGCCGCAGCGCGCGTCGGCATACGATTTTCAAAACGCCAATCATCAATCGCTTTTAATTCTTGTTCATCAAGCATGAGCTGTAGCTTCTCGGTACGCTTCAACTGCTTGGAACTCGCCATATTTTCCGCCATCCGCCGTCTTATACCCGCTACGACTTATTTTCGCAGCGCTGGTTTTTGAGTAAGTTACGGCAAATGGGTTACAGATGCCAGTACAAATCTTCTGCACGGGCGGCGCATGGGCAAATCCCTGCAGGACCGATTGCAGCTTCCGCGTCCCTTGTTCGAAGTGTCAGTTTTGACGCCGCTGTTTCAACCAGTCTTGTCGATTAAGCTGTTCGCGCATGCCGGAGATCCAGCCAGCGATTCTGGCCTTCCATAGAGGAGAGATGGCGGTATTGAAGGCATCCGCTAGCGACTCTAAAAGCGCCAGGTCGCAGCGTCTTGGCAACGTCTGGACTGGCTGCTCCTGTCCGCCGACAAGCGAATTCGGCAAGCCGGCATCGGGGGCCAACTCCCGCCCAAGCGCACCTTCGATCTGCTGACGCAGAGACCGGCGGTGGCCAAGATTTTCTGCAATGTCCGCCGTCTCATCGAACCCCGCGTCATCGCCCCGTTTTGCGTTCCGATAGCTTTCAATGCAGGTCAGGCATGCGGCCGCTGAGCGTTTCAGCTTTTCCCGGAGCGCGTAAGGCGGCTCCTCCTGAACATCCAAGTTCGATCGCGCGACGATCATATCTCTGGCGCGCTCATCATCCAGCAACGCCTGCTCAACATCGCGCTGCCGCCCTTCCGGCAGAGCATTTCGCATGTAGAGCATGACTTCGTTTTCCGTCACGAATCCCAGCCTTAAACTTCCCTTACGCTCACACATGCTGAGGAAACACATTACAGTCTTGTAGGTTCGGTCTGTATGAACCTTTTTAGGCCGAGAACGCGTGTGACTTAAAAAGTCCGGTCGCTGGTCAGATGAATCGACGGCGCCGAGCGAAGCGTTTCAACGCATGTTTCAGTCATCATCCAATGCGGCGTCAGCCATCATCGACAAGAGCGCGCCAACGGCAGCCGTCGCGGCAAGCGTCGCTACTGGAGACTTTTTTAGCTGCCGGGCGAACAGGCTCGACGCCACGACATCCAGCGGCGCGCCCATGGAGGATAATGATTTCGTCAGAGAGGCCAGCGGGGAGTCCGCAGTTTTCGGTTTTTCAGTGTCCGGTTTCGGAGCATGGTCCCGGCGCCCGATCAGGAAAACCAGCGCCGCCGCGGCCGCAATGATCAGCGATACGATAAATAGCGCATAATAGGCGGGCATCATTGTCGACAACCAGCTCACTACTCCGGCAGCAGCGAACAATATGGCGCCGCACGCCAGGACCACGGTCGCGAGCGCGAAGGCTGCGTCCGTTGCAACCCCCTCAACAACGTCGTGCGCTTTTTTGAAGGTGGAGACGAACATAGCTTACTTTCGCAAACCGGCCAGAAAATAACCGATTGCAAGCGCTCCGGCGACCGCCGTAAGCGGATTTTTGCGGACAGCTTTTTCGGCCTGCTTTTGCATTTCCTGTAACTCGGTGGCGGCCGACTCCATTGAATCGCGTGCGCGATCTTCAACTTTTTCGGCTTTGTCCTTGAGCGCATGCGACGCATCTTTCACGCCGGCTGAGGTCAAGTTGGCGACATCCTTGCGAAGCGCGCGCAAGTCCTCGCGTAATTGTTCAAAATCGGAGGCCATCGCGTCGTAGGCCTCTTTTGTCTGGCGAACGTTTGATCCATCATTTTCCAGTATATCTTTAGCCGACATCATATCCTCCAGCACGCGTTAACTCCGCAAGGGTGCGGTTTCGCAGTGCAAACACGCCCTATAGACATAGGTTCCGCTAGCGGCCATGCTTTCAGCATGTCTATCTCTCCTGGAACTGCGCGGCGAGAAATGCGTTGCGCTCAGATGCACATGCGCCCGGCACAATCCAGCCCGCACCTGAAGTCGCGGCATGCTCATTAGATTGCTTTTAATGGCCGCCTCGCTTGGCGGCGCTGCGATGGTCGGCCGGAATGTCGTCAACCGCCAGATTGAAGCGCGGCTGCCTGCCGAAATCGAGACCGCGCGTCATGTCGCCATCGTTGAGCTGGACAAACGGATTAATCAGGTTGTCGTGGAGCGGCTCGTTTCGCTAGGGCTCAACCTCCTCATCAAGACTGGACTTGTCGGCGCTGTATATCTCCTCTTCGCGCAAGGCCATCTGACGGCGACCGGGTTGAAAATCGTTGTCGCAGTGATGATCGCCGGGTTTGTCCTTCGCGACCTGTCCAAAACCCTGCCCTACCTGGCGCCGGCCTTAAGGCTGATGCGCCGGCACCGGATGGATCCGCGCAGAATCGCGAAGGAGCTTGTGGCGGGAATTGCTTTCGAACGCGCTTACGCCGAGACCATGCTCGCCATGGAGAGCGGTCCGAACCGGTTATGGCTCGCCCTGTCGAAATATACGGCGAAAAGCATTTCCAGCGATGTCGCCGCCGCCGTCGCTGACGTTGCGAGAACGACCAGTTTCCGCCGCGCCAAAGGGCGGATCATCATGGCGCTCATAACCGCTGTGGCGATGCTGGCGGCATATGCCGCATTTTTTATCCTCACAATCGGACACGCCTAACCTCCAGCCCGGGCAATGGCGGAACCAAGCGGCTCTTGGGACTGTTGGCATTCAAATTCGCCCTAACCTCATCTCAAAACGCCAGAAACGGACGCCATTTTGGAAACCGAAACACAATCGCGCAGCAGATATTCGCCAATGCGCGGAGCAGGACGCCACACCCCGGCGCCATGGGAGTTTCTGCGTCCCGAAACAACGATGCCGTTTTCAGAACGCGCGCTCTTCATCATCGCCGTCAGCGCCGCAATTGTTGCAACGATTGTTCTTTGCGGCGCATTGTTTTTTGCGCGCCCCGTGCTCATCCCCATAGCAACGGCGTTCGTCCTGAGCATCCTGCTGGCGCCGGCTGCGGAGTGGCTGCGCCGCAGGTCCGTTCCCAGCGGCGCGCGCGCCTTCATCGTTGTCTTGCTGGCATTTGGCCTCTTCGCCAGTTCGGTTTACCTCGCTATCCAGCCCGGCGCCGCCTGGTTCGAGAGGCTGCCTGGCGTGATTGAGGAAGCGCGAGACAGACTGATCGGCGTGCAGGAGGCTGTTACAAAAGCGCAGAGTGTTTCCGACCAGGTCAATGACCTGGCCGATCTCGATAATAACGATGAAGAACAGGTCGTCACCATTCAGGCGCCGAAGCTGAGCACGCGGTTGGTTTCTTCGGCGCGCACGATCCTTATTCAAAGTCTGTTCACGGCCGTTCTGACATATTTTTTTCTGGCTTCGCGCACCGATCTCAGACGCAAATTTATCCTGCTCAGGACGAACCTGCCCGGCATGCGGCAAACAGCCAGAATGATCCGTGCTGTCGAACAAAAAGTCGGATCGTATATGTTCACGATGCTGATTATCAATATCGGCCTCGGCATTGCGACGGGACTGGCCATGTGGGCGATCGGCATGCCCTCCCCGCTCATATGGGCGGGACTCGCGGCAATTTTGAACTTCATCCCTTATCTTGGTCCGATCGCACTGACTGTCCTCCTGACCGTCACCGGTCTGGTACAGTACGACACATTCTCCGGGGCGGCGTTAGCGCCGATGATCTACATCGTGCTCAATTTCATTGAGTCGAACTTCGTCACGCCAACGCTGATCGGGGTCAGGCTGACCATCAGCCCGCTCGCGGTGATCTTGAATGTCAGCTTCTGGACATGGATGTGGGGACCGGCTGGCGCGGTGATTTCCATTCCGGTGCTCGTTATCTTCAAAACCGTGTGCGATCATTCGACGTTTCTGCAGCCCATCGGCCTGTTAATCGGCGATGCCGACACGTTCCGGCCCTCCAAACCCAGCTTTAGGGGGCTTAAAATCTAGAGACGCCGGTTGGAACCGAACGCGCGCTGCGGTGTTTTTACTTCGGAAGCTGCGCAAAGCGCGATGCTTGTGCGGAGTTTAAAAGACAGGAGGCTATCATGCTCGGTTGGGCCCTTACGTTTTTTGTGATTGCAATCGTCGCCGCGATTTTTGGCTTTGGCGGCATCGCCGCTGGCGCAGCCGGCATTGCAAAGATTCTCTTCTTTATCTTTATCGTTCTTTTCATTCTCGCCATGGTGGCGCGGGCGCTGAGAGGCAGGCCGCCAGTCTAGCCTCGCCGGTCCAGACACGAATTAAAATTGGAGCGCCCCTCAAGGCGCTCCAATTTTTTATGGACAAAACGCAACGCTCCACATCAGGAACCCATCCGCCTTATCCGTGTTCTTTTTATGAACGCAGAACAGGAGTAGTGCGATGAACAAAGATCAACTTCAGGGAAAATGGACCCAGGTCAAAGGCGCCGTCAAAGCGAAATGGGGCGATCTGACCGATGACGACCTCACGGAAATCGAAGGCAATTCCGAAAAGCTCGTGGGCAAAATTCAGGAGCGTTACGGCATTGAGCGCGAAGAAGCCAAACGCCGCGTTGACGAGTGGAGCAAGACCCACCTTCATTCATAAACCAGCGCCTTCCCATTAAACGCCGCCTTGTTTTCATTACGGAAACAGGCGGCGTTTTCCTTTGCCGCAAATCCGGCTAACAAGCCGGAATGCAGACTCCGGATTTTGACATCGAATCCGCTCACCGCGGAATCATCGCCGGCATTGATGAGGCCGGCCGCGGCCCATGGGCGGGACCGGTGGTGGCTGCGGCGGTTGTTCTCGACCCTCAAAACATTCCTGATGGCTTGCGCGACTCCAAAACCATCGCCGAAAAAAAGCGCGACGCTATCGCCAGTGCGATTCGCGCAACCTCCAGGGTCGGCGTCGGCGTCGCAAGCGTTGAGGAAATCGACTCGCTCAATATCCTGCAGGCGACGTTCCTCGCCATGGCGCGCGCGGAGGCGGCGCTGCCTGTACAACCGACTGTCTGCCTTGTTGACGGATCGATGAAACCGAAACTCAAGGCGCGCGTGCAAACCATCATCAAGGGCGATGCGAAGTCGCTTTCCATCGCCGCCGCGTCGATCATCGCTAAGACCGTTCGCGATCAGATGATGCGCGACCTCGCCCGCGAGTTTCCTTTTTTCGCGTGGGAGAAAAACAAGGGCTATGGCGCGCTTGCGCACCGCGAGGGACTGGAGCGCCATGGCGTCACACCACATCATCGCAAATCTTTCGCGCCGATCCACAACATGTTGTGCGTGGAGTCGTGACGCCGCAGCGCCGGAAAGGTTTTGTTAACCTCGGTTAACTTGCTGAATCCAATAATAAATTCGGCCTGACTCTTGACGGCGAATCCGCGCCGACTCAAAGTGCCGCTCCTTTCATTTTCGATGTGTGAGCAAGCGGGGCGGCCATGGCGGCGCAGAAAAAAACCAAAAAGAAGAACTCAAAGAAACCGGCGGGGAACAACATCGAGCAATATCTCGACTCGATCATCACTGGCGACTGCATCGCGGCGATGAAGAAACTGCCCGACAACTCCGTCGATCTCGTCTTCGCCGATCCGCCCTATAATCTCCAGCTTGGGCAGGGCGACCTGACGCGCCCAGACAATTCGCGCGTCGACGGCGTTGACGACGATTGGGACAAGTTCTCGAGCTTCGCCGAATACGACGCGTTCACGCGCGCCTGGCTGAAAGAAGCGCGCCGCGTGTTGAAGCCCGATGGCGCGATCTGGGTCATCGGCTCCTATCACAACATTTTCCGCGTTGGCACGGCGGTGCAGGATGAAGGCTTCTGGATTTTGAACGACGTCATCTGGCGCAAATCGAACCCGATGCCGAATTTCCGCGGCACGCGCCTCACCAACGCCCATGAAACGCTGATCTGGGCGGCGAAATCGGAGAAGTCGAAATACACCTTCAATTATCGCGCGCTGAAAACCGCCAATGACGATCTGCAGATGCGCTCCGACTGGGAGTTTCCGATCTGCACCGGCGCCGAACGCATCAAGGGCGAAGACGGCGCGAAAACCCATCCGACACAAAAACCTGAGAGCCTCCTCTATCGCATCCTGATCGGCTCGACCAAACCGGGCGATGTGGTGCTCGATCCGTTCTTCGGTTCGGGAACCACCGGCGCGGCGGCGAAATATCTCGGGCGCCGTTGGATCGGCTGCGAGCGCGACAAGACCTATATCGCGGCGGCGAAAAAACGCATTGCCAAAGTCAAACCGCTCGACGGCGAGGATCTGAAAACCCAGCCCTCGCCAAAATCGGCGGCGCGCGTTCCCTTCGGCACGGTGATCGAACACAAGCTGATCAAGCCCGGCGCGAAACTCTATTCCCCGCGCGGCAATCATTCGGCGAAAGTGCGCGCCGACGGCTCGCTGTTTGTGAGCGAAGGCGGTGTTGAAATTCAGGGCTCGATCCACAAGGTCGGCGCCGCCGTCCAGAACGCCGCCGCCTGCAATGGCTGGACCTACTGGCATTACGAAGAAAAGACCGGGATGAAACCGATCGATTTTTTGCGCGACAAGATCAGGAAGAGCATGGCGGGGTAGGCGCCGCTGCTAACAACCTCTTTGTGCGCGCATTCCTCCCCCGTTTACGGGGGAGGTGTCAGCGTAGCTGACGGAGGGGGTTCGGGCGCATCGAGTAATACTGAGATCACCCCCTCCGTCGACCCGGATTGCATCCGGTCCGACACCTCCCCCGCGAGCGCGGGGGAGGAATGCGGCGCTTCAATTTGATCCAGGTGTAGATGCCGTCTGCTCCGTCCAATAGAGCGCATCCGTATCATACCCCATCGCCTGCAAATCGCTCAGCGCCGACGCGCGCACTTCATCGGAAATCGTCGGCGTACGGCTTAAAATCCAGAGATACCGCCCCTCCGGTTCGCCGACGAGGGCGAGCGAATAATCTTCAGCGAGGCCGATCACCCAGTAATCGCCCCAGAACGGGCCAAAGAAACTCACCTCCAGTTTCGCATTGGTCGCCGCATCGACAATCCGCGCGCGGCCTTTGGCCTCTTTCTTGTCACCGTCAGGCGCGCCTTCGTAACAGGTGTTGACCACCGAGATCAGCCCGTCATCGCGCAAAGCGTAATCGGCGGTGACGCCCTCGCACCCTTCCTCGAAGCGGTTCGGAAAGCGCGCAATCTCATACCAGCGGCCGAGATAACGCTCCGTATCGACATAGGCCACCGTCTGCAGCGGCCCGGCGTTCGCGTCGCGGTTGACCGGCGGGCTCGAACAGGCGGCGAGGCCGAACAATGCGAGCAGAATGAAAATGCGCATGAGCGTCTCCTGATGTTTCGTCCTTATAACATGGCGCCGGCGCGAATGGTTCGGCGCGTTTGGCGTTTTTTGGCCATTGCAGCCCGGCGCATCGCCGCCTTGCCTGTGGTTGGCCAACGCAATGCTTGCCCGCACAGCGCCTTCGCACCCGCCTGTTTGCCGGCGTTCGCCGCAAAACCGTGCTTGCCGCGTTATTAAAACCTCTCAGTTGTCATCCCGCGCGCGCTGCAACATGAAATGTTGCTGCGCAGATGCGGGACCCATAGCCTGACCCAGCAATCTTGCACCATCGGTCCCGTGCTAGCGGCGCAACGCTTCGCGCTGCGCAGCACACGGGATGACAAATACTGATGAAGGGACGCTACGCCCTCCTCCCCCGCCAGCGGGGGAGGCAGCACGAAGTGACGGAGGGGGTTATGGCCGCAAGGCGAAGGTTCAGCCGTAGGGCGGGTCTGGACCCGCCATAAACCACCCACCCTGGTCAGGGCGATGACGGTTCGTGCACGACGCTCAAGCCAAGGATCTCCGCGAGGCGGCCGGGGTCGGCTTGCAGCGCCTCCGCTTCGCTTTCGAGCATCGCCGCCGTCACTGGCGCAGGCGGGTTCGCTTCAGCGCGCAACATGCCGCCCTTCTGGATGAAATCAGCAACCGCAACGAGATACTCAGCCGCCGGCGGAAACGCTTGGGCCGCCTGCGGCGCGGTCAGGCGCACCATCGCCGCCGAGCTGATGCGAAGATCGGCAGGATCAGCGTTGCGCAGCATGGCCGCACTGGCGTCTTCTTCGGGCGCAAGCTTGGCCATCGCCACCGCCATCGCAAATCCCTTGTCGAGGCCGCCCTTATCCGCCAGCACGAGTGACGCCTTGTGAAGCGCTGATGTCTCCAGAATTTTTGGCGGGACGGCCGCCAAATCAAACGCCGCTCCTTCTTCAGGAAGCAACGTCTTCACCTCTTCGAAGTCAGGCAACTCGCCGTCGAAAGCCTGGCGCCAGTCGCCAAGCTCTTCGGCAGAGACACTCAGGTGCGAGGTGGTTGCTCCGTCATTTGGGTTCCAGACGGCGGACATTTCCATATCGTAGGCGACAACATCAAGGCCGATATCTTTTAACGCCGCCGTAAATTGCTCCATTTCCGCCAAGCCGGGCTCATCCCCGCCGACACTATTGGCCGCCATATCTTGTATATACCCAAAAAAGGCGCCCATGTTGTACTTACCGCCGCGAGCAGTGAAGCCAATATTGGTCGGGATCAACCAGTGGAAGTTCGATAAATCCATGGTTACATCCTCCACGGAGGAAATTTCACGCCCGCCAAATGTCTGGCGTTCTCCGCGAATGCGCCAGACGCCCAAACTCAAAAGATCAGTCTCGCTCGCAGGCGGCGTCGCGCCATCGGCGAGATACTCATAGAGCCGGGCCAGTTTCACGTCTTCAACCGAGAAAAAGTCGTATGCGCCGCCCATTTGCATCGGCATTTCAGGGGTGGCCTGGGTTTCGCCAGTTTCAGGATCGGTCGATTCGATCGGCGCTATGGTCATATCGAAACTGTAAGTGAGATCCTTTACTGCGCTGAAGTCGAGGTCGCCGCGCCGCCATCCCGAAGCCGCTGCGAACGGCGCCGTCATGGTCATTTCGGTTTTGCTGGTGACCTGATCAATCTTCATTTGCACACGCATGCCGTAGCTAACGGACAGATCGAAACTGGCGCCGCGATTACTTACCGCAATCATTTCCAACACAGCCATAAATGACTCTGCGTTCACGCCCTCCGTCTCTTCAGCGCTCTCGCCATCATTTGCATGAATGATCAGTCCGTCGACAATAATCCGGTCAGCCGCGACCTCGTAACGCTCGATGTTGGTATCCAGAGCGACTTCGACACCAGCTTCGGGCGATAATTCCTCCATGCTGGATTCGATCAGATCGAGATAAGCTTTCGTCTGCTTCTCTATAAGCTGTTCAAGACCGAAAACTTCAACGCCGCGCGCGTCGAACCGATCAGCAAGCCTCGCCTCTTCAGAAAGATCAGCGTCAGCATTCACGCCCCAAGCGCTCAACTCGCCGATGCGAAGCCCCGCCTCCACGTCACCGTCAAGAGTGATGACCACATTGCGCGCCACCGCGCCGTCCGCCGCGTTTTCAACCGATCCGATTTCAACTTTTGCAAAACCGTCAAGCGCCGACGCCAGCGCACGCAATTGTGCTTCGTCAGCGCGGGCGCCCGCTGGCGCCTGGCTTACCAGCGCCTCAACTTGAGAGAGCCGTGCATCGGCGTCAAAGGAGGCGGAGACGGTTTCCGTCTGCGTTTCATTTTTTGAATAAAAATAGAATGCGGCGCCCAGGCCCGCTAAAATCAGTATTAAGGCGAGTGTTCCAAATCGCTGCATATGCGCCCCCAAATTCCCGACGTGAGGACACTACAGTCAAAGAACCAATTAGCAAAATGCTAATTCAACTTTTTTCTGTGTTGGCCAATTACTGATGCCAATCACAACCCCGCATTCGCCTTCTTCATCGCGTCGGCTTCGAGATAAAGCTCCGAGCTCATTTCGCGGTATGTCTCACTCATTTGTATCATGCCGCGTTCGGCGTCGGCCTATGTGAGCGGCGCATAACCCCCTAATCCCCAGCCGGCGAGAAATGCATGAAGTCTTTCTGGCGCCCCGATAGCTCGCCGCCCCAGCGCCATCCAATCGCATTCATTTCCTCATAGAGCGGCGCATCGGGTGAAATCCCGCCCGGCGCGGAGGGGCGCCACTCGCCGCCGCGGATCAGCCGGCAGCGCGATGAAAACGCCGTGCAGCGATCATAAAGACCGTTCGCCTCTGCGTTGACGTCAATGGCGAGGCCGAAGGCATGGTTTGAATATTCGGTGCGGCGCCCCTTCGCATCGGTGACGCCCTTGGAGCGCCCGACGCGATAGCCGGCGACGGTCTCGATTTGAAAGCCGGCGTTCATGGCGCGGGTCAACGCCGCCTCGACCTCGCCCGCCACGGCCTTGCAGACCTCGAACGGCGCCACGCCGGGCAGCGCAATTTCGACTTGGTCTTCGCGGCAGATCGAACAGCCGGTGGCCGCATCGCGCTCGTCATCTCTCAGCGCTAAGTAGGGTTTTTCAACCTCGTGAATATCGACGGCCCGGCGCTCCGCCGCAGACCATGTCCAGTCGGCATAGGTGCAGGTTTGGGAAGGTTCCGTGAAGGCCACGCCGAGCAACACAATGGCGGAAAAAATCATCATAAATAGTTTTTAGCCGTAGGGCGGGTCTGGACCCGCCATTCAACCCCTTCGTATACAGATATGGCGGGTTACACCCTCATCCTGAGACAGACGGAAGGCGCTAACCCGCCCTACGCTTGCTGATACTCACAACCCCTCATTCGCCTTCTTCACCGCGTCGGCTTCGAGATAGAGCTCCGAGCCCATTTCCTTATATTTTTCACTCATTTCCTTCATGCCGGAGCGCGCCTCTTGCGTTGCGCGTTCGAGGTCCTTCTTTTCATTATCGGAGAGGCCCGCCGCGTAGTCGCGCACGTCCTGGGTGATTTTCATCGAACAGAATTTCGGCCCGCACATGGAACAGAAATGCGCAAGTTTGTGCGCTTCCTTCGGCAATGTCTGGTCGTGATAATCGCGCGCGGTTTCCGGATCGAGGGCGAGGTTGAACTGATCCTCCCAGCGGAAATCGAAACGCGCGCGGGAGACGGCGTCGTCCCGCACCTGCGCCGCCGGGTGGCCCTTCGCCAGATCAGCCGCGTGCGCCGCAAGCTTGTAGGTGATAACGCCGACCTTGACGTCGTCGCGGTCGGGGAGCCCGAGATGCTCCTTCGGCGTCACATAACAAAGCATCGCCGTGCCGAACCAGCCGATCATCGCCGCGCCGATTCCGCTCGTGATGTGGTCGTAGCCGGGCGCGATGTCGGTGGTGAGCGGGCCGAGCGTATAGAACGGCGCCTCGCCGCACTCCTTGAGTTGTTTCGTCATGTTGACGCGGATCTTGTGCATCGGGACGTGGCCCGGCCCCTCGATCATCACCTGACAGCCATGCGCCCAGGCGATTTTCGTCAGTTCACCGAGGGTTTCCAGCTCCGCAAACTGCGCGCGGTCATTGGCGTCGGCGATGGAACCGGGGCGCAGCCCGTCGCCCAGCGAGAAGGAGACGTCATAGCGGCGCATGATCTCGCAGATTTCCGCGAAGTTCGTATAGAGGAAGCTCTCGCGGTGATGGGCGAGGCACCATTTCGCCATGATCGAGCCGCCGCGCGAGACGATCCCCGTCACGCGGTCGGCGGTGAGGTGAATATAGGGCAGGCGCACGCCGGCGTGGATGGTGAAATAGTCGACGCCCTGTTCGGCCTGTTCGATCAGCGTGTCGCGATAGACCTCCCAGGTTAAGTCCTCCGCGACGCCGTTCACTTTTTCGAGCGCCTGATAGATCGGCACCGTGCCGATGGGCACCGGCGAATTGCGGATGATCCACTCGCGGGTGTTGTGAATGTTGCGGCCGGTCGAGAGGTCCATGACATTGTCGGCGCCCCAGCGCGTCGCCCAGACCATCTTGTCGACTTCTTCCTCAACCGACGACGCCACGGCGGAGTTGCCGATATTGGCATTGATCTTGACGAGGAAATTGCGGCCGATGATCTGCGGCTCGATCTCCGGGTGGTTGATGTTGGAGGGGATGATGGCGCGCCCGCGGGCGATTTCGCTGCGCACGAATTCGGCTGTGATGAACGGCGGGATCTCTGCGCCGAAACTTTCGCCCGCCGCGACGCGCGCCTCCGCGCCGTCGAGCATTTTTTTGCGGCCCAAATTTTCGCGGATCGCGACGAATTCCATTTCCTTGGTGATGATGCCGGCTTTGGCGAATTCATATTGCGTAACGGGTCCGGTTCCGGTCCCGCGCAAGGGCTTGTTGCGCACGGGGAATTCGCGCGCCAGGTGTTTGCCCGACGCGCCGCCATTGTCTTCGGGCTTGACCTCGCGGCCGTCATACTCCTCGACGTGACCACGCTCCTTGATCCACTCCGTGCGCGTGCGCGCCAATCCTTTCTCAACGTCGATCGCGACGTTCGGATCGGTGTAGGGCCCTGACGTATCGTACACCGGCACGGCGGGTTCGTTCGCGGACGGATGCAGATCGATCTCGCGCACCGGCACGCGAAGATCAGGGTACAGATCGCCCGCCACATAATCCTTGCGGCTCGCGGGGAGCGGTCCGGTGGTCACTTCCGGGGTTTTGAAATCGGATTGGGGGACGTGTTTGTTCATTGGACGGCGCCTTCGCATGTTGCGACCGGGAGCGCTGGCGTTGAGGGAAAACCAAAGCCTATCCGTCCCTACGCCGGTCTTAACCGATCAGGTTCAAAGGGTGCCCTTGTGACGCTTCCTTGCGAAAGGAAAAACAAGGTCTCAGCCGGTGACGCCGGCGCCCCTCGGAATAAGCGCCAGAGCTATCATTTCGAGCGTTGGCTTTCAAGCACACGCTTGCGGCGTTGATTTCGCGGGCGATTTCCGAAACATTGCCGCCGCGCCATACGGATTGAGAGCGAGGCTATATGAGCGGCGAAGAAAGCTACTGGGTCCGGGCCGATCTCAGCCCGAATGAAGACGAAGCCGCCATGCAGCGCCGCAGCGCGCTCCGGCTGCCGCTTCCGGCAGCGTTTCTCGCCTCGCTCGTCAACATCCTGATCACTGATTTCGGCTTCACCCGGTCGCAGGAAGAAAACCGGCCGATGCTCGGCGACGGCGAAGGCATTCCCATGTGGTCTTATGGCCTGATCGAATATCTGATGTCGCAGGATTTGAGCTGGGCCGAGGTGCTGGAAATTGGCAGCGGCGCCTCAACCGTGTTTCTGTCAAAGCGTGTGAAAAGCGTCACCGCCGTGGAAACCGACGCGGGCTGGGCGAAGAAGCTCGAAGAACGCAAGCTTGAAAACGTCAAGACCGTGCTGATCGAGCAGAGCGTGCTCAACACATCGCTTGCCGCAATGAAAGAACGTTTCGACATCATCTGCATCGATCCCGCCGGCAACCGGCTCGAATGCGCCAAGGCGGCGGCGCGCATGTTGCGCCCGGGCGGGTTCATCATTCTCGACAATTCCGAATGGTATCCGAATACTGCAGAGTATCTGCGCAGTCTCGATCTCATCGAAATCGACATGTTCGACTTCCGCGCGCTACGTCATTACCGGACAGCGACGTCGCTGTTTCTGCATCCGGACTTCCGCCCGAAACCACGCGATAAGCGCATGCCCGCCGTGCCGATCGGCGGTAGGGGCCTCCCGGTTCATGGCTGGGATCAGTAGCACTCTAAAGACAAGGAGTATCGTACTGAATGCCGCCTTTGGAGCTTGCCGCTACATGTGGCGGCGCCTAGGGTCCTCAGACGTTTATTTGGAGTTCGTTCATGCTTCGCCGTTTCATCGCCGCCCTTCCCTTTGTCCTTGCACTTCCGGCGTTCGCGGAAGAGCCCTACACGCTCGACGCCTTCAAGAAGGAGGCGCAGGCGGCGGTCGATGCGGGGCTGGCGCCGGCTTTCGCCTTCGCCATTGTCGACGATCGCGGCGTGCAATGGACTGGCGCGTTTGGCGAAGCGGATCAGGCGACGGGCCGCAAGGCGGAGACCGACACGGTCTTCACCATTGCCTCGGTCAGCAAGACCGTGATCGGGACCGCCGGCGCCATCGCCTGGCGCGAAGGCAAACTCGATCCGGATGCGGATATAAACAACTATCTTTCTTTGGGCGTTCAAAACCCGAATGCGCCCGAAACGCCAGTCACGTTCATCCATCTCGCCACGCATACGTCCGGCATCATCGACAACGAGGCGATCTATGAAACGGCCTATGCTTTCGGCGAAACCGTATATCCGCAATCGCTGCGCGACTGGCTGACGTCCTATCTCGCGCCCGGCGGCGAACGCTATGACGCAGCGGGAAACTTTCACGCCGCTGCACCTGGCGTTCAATATGAGTATTCCAATATCGCCTCGGCGCTCGCCGCGCTGGTCATCGAAGACGCAACCGGGATGGCGTTCGACGCCTACACCAAGGCTAAGATTTTCCAACCGCTGGGCATGAGATCTACAGGCTGGCTCTTGTCGGAAATGAACGCGGAGAAAGTCGCCACATCGTACAAACGCAATGAAGATGGGTCTTTCGCGCCCTATGAAGTCTACGCCCTCGCCACATGGCCCGATGGCGGATTGCGGACAACTATTGACGATCTAGCGATCTATCTCGCAGCGATCGTCGGCAAGGGCGAAACAGGCCGCAAGAGGCTGTTCGACCGCGAGACTTTCGAAAGGCTGTTGTCGCCTGTCGATCTCCGCGACGTTGAAAATCTGCCGCGCAATTTCCGCGTGAAAGGATTGTTCTGGTCGGGGCGCCACGCGCCGGCCGTTCTGCAACAACGTACGATTATCGGGCACAACGGCTCCGATCCGGGCGTGACGACGTTCATGTATTTCGATCCGATTACCGATCGCGGCGCCATCGCCTTCGCCAATGCAGATTTTGACGGCGTGGAGGAACTTACGGAATATTACCGGCTCTATTACAAGCTGTTCGACGTGGAACTGAACTAATCCGCTTTGACGACCACGCCGACGATGGGGCCCATGGCGGCGCCGGGGTCGTTGCGGTCGAGCTCCGGCGCATAGAGCCGCGAGATGGTTCCGTCGAGGTAGAGAGCATTCGGGGTTCTCAGTTCGTCGCGAAAGAACCGCGCGAAATCATAAAACCGCACCAGTGTATCGGCGAGGACGAATATCGCTTCACCATCGCGGGTGACGCCGACCCCGTTGCGGCGCTTGAGAGAGTCCGAGTCCTTGAGGAAACGCGGATGAATTTGATTGTTGATCACCAGCATCGGCCCTGACTGCGTCGCGTATTGCGGGGCCGGCCGTTTTGTCATCTGGAATACTTCCGTTTCCTCGATCCGGGCGGCGCCTTCGGCCGTCACCAGAAAAACGCCGTTTGGCTTCAGATGAAAATTGCCGGGACCGTCATTGGTGTTGAGGCGCGACAGGGAGGCGCTGTTCTCAACGTATAGCCCCACCGGCGCGCGGTCTTCGTGATACATGCCGGCGTTCATGGCGAAGGCGAGTTTTTCGCCGTTTTCCGCCAGCGCCTCATTCAGAATATTGAAATGGCCGTAGGGCTCGCCGGCGCCGTCGTTCAGAAACAGGCGGATGTCGCTTGTCTCCGGATCGAAGCGGCAAACAACATAGTCGCCCGTTTCATGGCTGACCGCGCCGCAGCCATGCGCCGGTCTGGCGGCGGTTGCTGTTCCCGCGATCGCGGCCTGCAAGAGGATGGCGAGGGCGGCCGGCATTGCGGCGAGAATGTCCGGCATGACCGCTACGGATGCGCGCCCGGCGCGGCAGGATCGACAAATCGCACATCATCGAAGGAGGCGTTCTCACCCCAATGCGCCATCAGCGCGCTGGTGAGAATGCGTGCGAGTTCTCTTGGCGACCGGCCGCTAAGCTCCGTTTCAGCAAAGCCGCTCCAGACCCGCGCGCCGCCGCCGACCACAAAGATGGAAATGGCGACCGTCGGCCCTTTTGGCTTGCTGTCGCCGCCGCCGCCAATCGCGATCGCTGGACGAAACCCGGTCGCCGGTACCTCGCGCCCGAAAGTGGACGGATCATCGGCGCCGCCGCGTTCGGGCTCGATCCGAAGAATGGATTGGGCCGGCTTGCGCTTTCCGGCGGCCGTCAGTTCTGCTGAATAGGTAATTTGAAATGGCGCGCTGTCGTCATCGGAGCTGGTTTCCACGCTCTTCCCGGCGAGCGCAGCGGCAAGCTCCTCACGCACCGCCATCTCGATTTCGGATTCATAATAGTCCGCCATCAGCATACGTTCACCGGCGGGCAGGTCGCCGGTCGCATAGGCGCGCAGCCAGCCGCGCCCTTCCCCTTCGATGAAAGCACCGGCTGGCGCATCAGCTTCACTGATATTGCCGGAATTGGTTTCAACTGCGGCGGGGTCCGGAAACGGCTTGTAAGGGGCGCTTTCTTGTCCGCTCAACGCCAATCCGGATGGCGCCGCGCCGAACGAAAGCAAACTCACCGCGCAAACAGCCGGCACAATTTTGAATTGATCAGTTTTCATGGGTCATTTTTCTCGGAGCGAGGGGGCGCAATCTGAAGGACACTACCTGCCTGAAAGACACTACCCGCTGTGCGCAAACGTATCAACGCGCAAGACAGGGAAACACCCCGGCATGCTCACGCGCCGCACCTGAATGCCTAAATAGGTCTCCACTCAAACCCAGCGCCGGTCTCCTCATCGCTGCTTAAGCCTTCAGGATCCTCGCGATGAGGAAATCGACGCTAAGCCCGCATACCAATGTTGTCGCAATGATACACGGGCTTCTCGCTGCTCCGTCCCTGCGCCGGCATGACCCGGATCAGGTTCAAAGGGTTCGTCTCAGTCCCATATGCCCAGGCTTGTTTTGACCTTGTCAATATGACGCGCAGCGCCCGTGACTCAACAGAGTCAATGAGTTGCGCGTCGCACAAGCTGTCGTCCATTGGCGACAGGCGGGACGCCCCTCGGAACGAAATTATTCTGCGACAAAAATCCCGAAACAGCAAGTGAAATCGGCGTTAGACGCAGCTTGCGGCGGGCGCAATGCCGGATGTTTGAAGGGGCAAATTCGTTTGGCGTTATAATCGAATTTTATTTGTCTGTATGGGAATTATTGCGCGGCGGCAGGCGCAACATCGCTTAACGCCGCAACCGCGAGCGCCTGCGCTAGCGCCGCGCGCATGGCGTCTTTCGAATGGTTCATGGTGAGGCTGTCGATAATCTCTCCGGTGTCGCGGTCGACCAGCAGCGTAAAACCGGTGGCGCCTTTGAACTGCGGATAAATCTCGGCAAGACCTTCGGCGCGCGCTTTTTCTTCAACGGCGCCGCGCTGGCCGAAGGTGAAATCAAGCTCGACGAATTTCACGGGTTTGTCCGCAAAGGCAGGCATAACTTCCGCCAGCCTCGGCTGAAGGATTTTGCAGGACGAACACCATGCGGAGGCAAAGGTGACGGCAATGATTTCAGGCTCGCCCTCAAGCGTATAGTCAGCGCCAGTCGCCGCCGTGCGCCCGGTCAGCGCAAAAAGTGCGACGCCAATCACCACGATGGCCGGAAAGAGGAGGGTTTTCAGGCGCTTCATCATGCCTATTCTGTCCTTATGCTGTCAGCGATGGTAGCGCCAGGAACCGGCGAAGACCAGCAAAGCCCGCGTCACGCTTGCGCGAGATCAATCCTGAAACGGATCGCGCATCAAGATCACGTCGTCGCGCTCGGGGCTGGTGGAAACCAGCGCCACCGGCGTTTCGATCAGCTCTTCAATGCGGCGGACATATTTCACGGCTTCTGCCGGAAGGTCCGCCCAGGAGCACGCCTTTTCCGTCGAGCCCGACCAGCCGTCCATGGTTTCATAGACCGGTTCGGCATTCGCCTGTGCGTCGATGCCGGCGGGCAGATAGTCAAATTCTTTTCCGCCGATGCGATAGCCGGTGCAGACTTTCAGTTCCGCAAAGCCGTCAAGGACGTCGAGTTTGGTCAGCGCGATGCCGCTGACGCCGGCGATTTTCAGCGATTGCCGCACCAGCGCCGCATCGAACCAGCCGCAACGGCGCTGGCGGCCGGTGACGGTGCCGAATTCATGGCCGCGTTCGCCGAGTTTTTTGCCGACATCGTCGAACAGCTCGGTCGGGAACGGGCCTTCGCCGACCCGCGTCGTATAGGCTTTGACAATGCCCAGCACATAGTTGACCGCGCGCGGCCCGACGCCGGAACCGGTGGCCGCCTGTCCGGCAACCGTGCTCGACGAGGTCACATAAGGATAGGTGCCGTGGTCGACATCGAGCAGCATCCCCTGCGCGCCTTCAAACAGGATGCGCTTGCCTTCTTTGTGGGCGCGATCGAGTTCGCGCCAGACCGGCCGCGCAAACACCGTTACCTTCGGGGCGATTTCCAGAAGCTGCGCCACCAGCGCATCGGCGCTTACTTCCGCTGCGCCAAAACCGCGCCGCAAGGCGTTGTGATGGACCAGCAGGTTCTCGACTTTTTCGGCGAGCGTGTCAGGGTGCGCGAGATCGACAATGCGCAGACCGCGGCGGCCCGCCTTGTCTTCGTAAGCCGGGCCGATGCCGCGCTTGGTGGTGCCGATCTTGATGCCGCTCGCCGCCGATTCGCGCATGGCGTCGAGTTCGGAATGAACGGGCAGGATCAGCGACGCGTTTTCGGCGATCATCAGCGTCTCCGGCGTGACGGAAACGCCTTGCGCGGCGATGCGGTCAATCTCGGCGAGCAATGCAAAAGGATCGACGACGACGCCGGAACCGATGACGCCGATGCAGCCCTTGCGCACAACGCCCGACGGCAGCAGCGAGAGTTTGTAGACCTTGCCGTCAATGACCAGCGTGTGGCCGGCATTGTGGCCGCCCTGAAAGCGCACCACCACATCGGCCCGCGCCGACAGCCAGTCCACAATCTTGCCCTTGCCCTCGTCGCCCCATTGCGCGCCGACGACCGCCACATTCGCCATGCTGGCCTCCAATCTCTGTGATGACGCGGCGCACCATAAGCATCGGCGCGGAAAGGGAAAGACTTAATCCGTCGCTGCGGAAAAACGCCCCCCGGAAAGGCTTGGCAGCGGCCGCCGCCGGCCATGCGCTTTACTCGCCGTTCAAGGCGCGGTGGGTCAAAAACTGATGAAGGGCGGAGATTTCTTCGTCGCTGAACGCCACAAACCGCGACCGCGCAACCTCGCCCATCAATCCGAGATCGCGCCCGCTGACGGAAGCGCCGGTTTTCATCAAGGCGTTGAATTGGCCCGGATCATACGCCGCCGCAATGGCGAGGTCGGGCGGCGTCCCGGCTGCGCCGCTGGGGTCGCCGGAAAAATCAAGGCCGTGACATTCGGCGCAGGCGATCCGCGCGAAATATTCGCCCTGTTGCAGCGGGTCATTCATATCATAGGTGCGGCGCGGGCGATCATGATCGATGACCGACGCATCTGGCGGGAACAGTCCGTTGATCAGCTCAAGGCGGCCGAGAATTCTGATCTCCGAAGCCGGGAGCGACGCCCCTTCATCCGGCTTCGAACGAATAAAGGAAATAATCGCTGCGAGATCCTCGTCGCGCAAATCGTAAAACGCCGCGGACGGCATGCCGTTGACGCTGCGCTTGTTCTTGCGCACGCCATGGCGAATGGCGCGGGCGAAATCTTCATCGTCATAGGTTTTCGCCAGGCGCGGCAGATTCGACGTCACCGAGCGATAAATGAACGGCGCCTCGCCGAACAGTTTGCCGTTCAGCGTCGCGCCGTGACAGCCGGTGCAGCCTGCAATGTCGGCGATGCGTTCGCCATGGGCGAGGTCGCTGCCGTCGGTCACCCGCGCAACGCTGGCCGGCTTGATGTCGTAGGTTTTCGCGAGGATTCGTTCGCCGAGCAGCCAGATGGACAGATAGGCGATCACCAGCGCCGCCAGCAGAAAAGCGCTGACGCCAATTGCAACCTTTTTCATGACGGCGCCCTCCCCAGACGTTCTGGGGTGGACAATATCCCAAAGCCCGGCGCGCCGATACAGGCCCGGCAATTCCTAAAACGACAGCGCCATTGCCTGTTTGACGTGCGATAGGGCGCGGACTTTTTCCAGAACCGCATCGGTCACCGGCTGGTCCACGGCGATGAGCGCAATGGCGCCTTCGCCGGGGGCGGCGCGGCCAAGATTGAAGGTGGCGATATTGACCCCGGCCTCGCCAAGGGTCTGGCCAAGCGCGCCGATAAAGCCAGGCCGGTCCTCATTGGTGACATAGAGCATGTGCGGCGCGAACCCCGCCTCCATCTCGACGCCCTTGATTTCAACGATGCGCGGCGCCGAGCCGAAGATGGTGCCCGATACGGTGCGGGTCTGGTTTTCCGTCACGATCTTGAGGCGGATGATGCTGTCATAAGCATCCGCATCGTCGCGCGTTGTCTCTGCGATTGACACGCCGCGTTCGCGGGCGATCACCGGCGCATTGACGATGTTCACCTCCGCCAGCATCGGTTTCAAAACGCCCGCCACCGCAGATGCCGTCAGTGGTTTCAGATTAAGCGCGGCGACATCGCCTTCATAGGTGACTTCAATTTTCTTCAGGCCCGTCTGAGTCAGTTGGCCAGCGAAGGCGCCGAGTTTTTCAGCAAGCGCAATATAAGGTTTCAGTCGCGGCGCTTCCTCCGCCGACACCGATGGCGAGTTGAGCGCATTCGAAACCGCGCCGCGCACCAGATAGTCAGCCATCTGTTCGGCGACCTGGATGGCGACATTTTCCTGCGCTTCCGATGTCGAGGCGCCGAGATGCGGCGTCGCGATGACGTTCGGGTGACCGAACAGCGGATGCTCCGTCGCCGGCTCGGTTGCGAACACATCGAGCGCGGCGCCGGCGAGATGACCGTTGTCGAGCTCATCCTTCAACGCTTCTTCGTCGAGCAAACCGCCGCGCGCGCAATTGACCACATAGGCGCCTTTCTTCAGCCTGGCGAGATTTTCACGGCTCAAGATATTGCGGGTCTGATCGGTCAGCGGCGTGTGCAGCGTGACAATGTCGGCGCGCGCCAGCAGCGTTTCAAGATCGGCCTTTTCAACTCCCAGTTCAATCGCGCGCTCTTCAGTGAGGAACGGGTCAAACGCGACGACGCGCATTTTAAGACCGACAGCACGGTCGGCGACGATGGAACCGATATTGCCGCAGCCAATGACGCCGAGGGTTTTACCAAACACTTCTGCGCCCATGAACGCAGATTTCTCCCACTTGCCGGCATGGGTCGAGGCGCTCGCCTGCGGGATTGACCGCACCAGCGAGAACATCATCGCAATCGCGTGCTCGGCCGTAGTGATGGCGTTTCCGTAAGGCGTGTTCATCACGACGATGCCCGCCGCCGTCGCCGCCGGAATGTCGATATTATCGACACCGATGCCTGCGCGGCCGATCACTTTCAGCTTCTTGCCGGCGGCGATGACCGGCGCGGTCGCTTTGGTGGCGGAGCGCACGGCGAGACCGTCATACTCGCCGATGATCGACAACAGCTTTTCTTTGTCCTTGCCGAGCGCAGGGAGGTAGTCGACCTCAACGCCGCGCTCCTTGAAAATGTTGACGGCGGTTTCGCTCAAGGCGTCGGAAACGAGAACTTTTGGCATGGGAATTTTCCGTGATTGGTGTATGGTGAAATAGTGAGCGGTGATTTGGAGGGGTGAATTGCCGAACAGGATTTCCTGTTCACTATTCCCTATTCACCCCTTCGCTTGCGAAAACGCCCAGTCGAGCCACGGGCCGAGCGCTTTGACGTCAGCGGTTTCAACGGTGGCGCCGCACCATATGCGTAGCCCCGGCGGCGCGTCGCGATAACCGCCAATGTCGTAAGCCGCGCCTTTATGCTCGAGGGCTTTTTCCATCGTCTTGACGAAAGCGCGCTGGGCGGCATTTTCCATAGCGGAGATTTCGCTGTCGACGATTTTCAGACAAACCGACGTGTTTGAGCGAATGCCGGGATTGGCGCAGAGATAATCGATCCAGTTCGTGCGCTCGACCCAATCATGCAGCGCCGCGGCGTTGGCGTCCGCACGCGCATGCAGCGCGCTCAGACCGCCAAGCCCCTCGGCCCAGCGCAGCGCATCGATGTAATCTTCAACGCAGAGCATGGACGGCGTATTGATGGTGGCGCCGGTGAAAATTTCTTCATTGAGCTTGCCGCCCTTGGTCATGCGGAACAGTTTCGGCATCGGCCAGGGCGGCGTGTAGGATTCAAGTCGCGCAACGGCGCGCGGCGATAGAATGAGAACGCCATGAGCGCCCTCGCCGCCGAGCACTTTCTGCCACGAGTACGTAACGACATCGAGCTTCGCCCAGTCGAGCTCCTGCGCAAAAATCGCCGAGGTCGCATCGCAAATAACGATGCCTTCGCGATCGGCGCTGATCCAGTCGGCGTTCGGCACGCGCACGCCGGAGGTGGTCCCGTTCCAGGTGAAAACAACGTCATGTTTCGGATCGACGGCGGAAAGGTCCGCGATCTCTCCATAGGGCGCGGTCAGCTTGCGCACGTCCAGCTTGAGTTGTTTCACCGCGTCGGTGATCCAGCCTTCGCCGAAACTTTCCCAGGCGAGCATGTCCACGGGGCGAGACCCAAGCATCGACCACATGGCCATTTCGACGGCGCCCGTATCCGATGCGGGCACGATGCCGATGCGGAAATCATCGGGAACGCCGAGCAGCGCGCGCGTCCGGTCGATGGCTTCGGCGAGACGCGCCTTGCCGAGTTTCGACCGGTGCGAACGGCCGAGCGTATCCATATTGAAATTCTGAGGAGACCATCCGGGGCGCTTGGCGCAGGGGCCGGACGAAAAATGCGGGCGTGCAGGACGCACCGCTGGCGTAGTCTGAGTCATGTTTTACTCCATCCTTCCAGATGGCTCGCGCCCCGTTGGGGAGGCGTGGCCCGCACCCGGCTTCGCATGGATGGACGGCGCGCGTCAATGCAAAAAAATTTAGGCCGCCGACAGATAATCTCTCTTGCGTTGGTTAACGCGGGCCGATAGCGCGAACCATATGGCCCGCAAACACATCACCCCGGCGGAAGCGACCCTTTATGACTGGTCGCTGCTCGCGCTGATCGTCGCCTTTGGCGGGTCTTCCTTTGTGATGATCCGCACGGCGGTCGAAACCATGCCGCCAGCGGTTGTGGCCGCCGGGCGGTTATGGGTGGCGGCTATCGTTGTCTACATCCTGATGCGCGCGGCGGGACGGCGCCTGCCGCCGTTTTTCATCCGTAGCGGGAAGAGCTTGCGCATCCGCCGTTCCTGGCAGTGGATGATCGCCGTCGGCGCCAGCGGCAATGTGTTGCCGTTTTATATTTTCCCGTGGGCGCAGCAATTCGTCGAGAGCGGCCTCGCCGGCGTGTACATGGCGTTCATGCCGATCTGGACGGTGGCGCTCGCATACTTTTTTGCGGGTGAGAAACTGAACGGACGCAAGATGGCGGGTTTCGCGCTCGGTTTTCTCGGCGTCATCGTGCTGATGGGACCCGATGCCGTCAAAGGCGCCCTTTCCAGCGATCTGCGCGCGCAGATGGGGTTGCTGCTGGCGACATTACTTTACGCAGCCTCCGCCGTCATGGCGCGGCGCGCGCCGCCGATTCGCCCGCGCGTGTTCGCATCGGGCATGCTGATCGTTGCGGCGGCGATGTCGGTTCCGGCGCTGTTCTTTACCGATCTTCGCGCTGACGAATGGAGCGGCGCAAGCCTCGCCAGCATCCTCTTTCTCGGCGTCTTTCCCACTGGTATTAACGGCATTCTCATCATCATGTTGATCCGCCGCGCCGGCGCCGGATTTATGGCGTTCTCCAATTACATCACGCCGCTCTGGGCGGTCGCGCTTGGCGCGCTGGTCTATCATGAGCGGCTGCACTGGACCGTTTTCATTGCGTTGACGATCATTCTGGCAGGCGTTGCCGTCAGTCAGCGCTCGCCTTTCAGCAAGAAGCGTCCGGAAAATAGTGGCCTCATCGCAGGCGACGGCATGGCCAGCGAACTCGAGTCAATGATTGAAAAGTCGGACCAAAAAACGACTTAACTTCGCAGGCTTCACTTGCGATCGATCCTTCGCGACGGCCAAAATCTCCTCATCCTGAGGGCGCGCATCAAAAATGCGCGCGTCGCGAAGGGCGAGGAGGTTTTGGCCTCCTCAAGATGAGGGTGGTGATTTTCGTTGAAGAAAAAGGGGGCAGCTAAACGAAAAGCTGACCCTTCTGCATGAAGACCGCATTGCCGCCAATGCGCACAGAGGTCACCGCGCCGGATTTGACGCCGACCGTCGCGATGATGCGGCTCGGGCGGCCCATCTCAAAGCCTTGCTCGATCACCCAGCGATGTTCGCCGTCCGGTATCTTCTGGCTGCGGATGATCTGCGCCGGAAAGCCCGCCGCCGCACCACCCGTCGCCGGATCTTCAACGATGCCGGCGCCAGGCGCAAACATGCGCACGTGCCAGGTCGCATCCGCCGCTTCGCCGCCTTCAGCGTACAGATATACGCCAACAATTTCTTCGACCGCCAGCCCATCCCAGGCGGCGCTGTTGACCTTCGCCGCCTTTAACGCATCCATCGGCACATGGGCGTAAATGAAATCGACGCCAGCGCCGCAGCGGCGAGGTTTGTGATCGCCCTGATCGATGGCGCTTAGGGGCAACGACACCGCCGCCGCGATGGCTTCCGGGGTCGATGCGGGCCCGTTTTCTTTCGGCAGGTTCGGATTGACGAATTCGGCGTAGCCGCCGCCTTCGGTCAATTCGACTGTCACCGGAAACACGCCGGAATTGAGTTCGAGCCGTAATTCGCCGGTGAGGCTGCGTGCACGCGCAATGGCGATCGCGGTCCCGACGGTCGGGTGCCCAGCGAAAGGCATTTCATAGCCGGGCGTGAAAATCCGCACCCGCGCGGTATTGCCCGGATTTTCCGGCGGCAGCACGAAGGTCGATTCCGCGAGATTGAATTCGCGGGTGATGGTTTGCATTTGCTCGAGCGAAAGCCCGCGCGCATCAGTGATCACCGCCAGCGGATTGCCGGCGAACTTTTTATCGGTGAAGACATCAAGCGTTTCGAAGTCATAGGCGGTCATGACGAAACTCCAATTGTTCCGGTTTGCCCCGATATTGGCGCCGCGGCGATGCGCGGCAAATCAGAATTTTTCGCCACCTCGATAGCGCCGCTGAACAGCGTTTAGTCGTCCAGCACATGCCCATGATTGAGCGGCCCATGCCCCGCGCCATAGCCGGGCGCCGTTGCTATCGCCTTGTGCACATAGTCGATGGCGCGCTTGACCGCCGCCTGCAGCGGCATGCCCTGCGCGAGACCGGTTGCGACCGCAGACGCCAGCGTGCACCCGGTGCCGTGCGTCGAAGTCGTCTCGATGCGGCGATTTGAAAAAATTCGCGCGCCATCCGGCGTCACCAGGGCATCTTCAACGGTTTCCCCAGTCAGATGCCCGCCCTTGATGAGCGCTGCACCGGCGCCAACCTTGATCAGCGCCTCACCCGCCGCAATCATGTCTTCGCGATTTACGACCGGCGCGCCCGTCAAGGCGGAGGCCTCATCAATGTTCGGCGTGATGAGCGCCGCGAGCGGCGCCAATCTTTCGCGAATAAACGCAGCGACGCCATCGCTCGCCAGCGCGTCGCCGCTTGTGGCGATCAGGACGGGATCGAGAATGACAGGCGCGGAAGAATAGGTTTTGAGGGCGGCTTCGATGATAGCCGCTGTTTCCACATCGCCGATCATGCCAATCTTGATCGCATCGGCGCCGATGTCGCTCATGACCGCGTCGATCTGCGCCGCAATCACATCGGGCGCGACGGGGTGAACCGCAGAAACGCCCTTGGTGTTCTGCACCGTCAGCGCCGTAATCGCGGTCGCAGCATAGCCGCCGAGCATCGTCACCGTCTTGATGTCAGCTTGAATCCCGGCGCCGCCGGACGGATCGGATCCTGCGATGATAAGCACGCGGCCTTTCACATCGTCTCCCAATTCACCTTGGCGAAGCCATACTTCGCCACAGGGTTTTCAAACATGCGCCGCGATTAGGCAATACGCACCACCCCGCGCAGGGCGAGCAAACTGGAGAGAGAACCAACCATATGGCGAATAATCTGATCTGGATCGGGCTTTTGTGCTGCCTCGCGGCGCTGTCGATCCAGCTATTTCCCGACGCCGCCTTCCGCCTCGGCGCTGACGCAGCCGCATCATGGCTGGTGTTCGGCTTTGGCGTATTCCTGATCCTGGTGGCGGCGCTGATCGCCACCGGCGGACGGCGCGGCGCAAAATAGCGGCGATTGACAGACGTGTATCGGCGCGCCTATACCGCGCGCCGGGTGAAGGCCCCTGCCGCTCGCGAGCATATGCTTTGGTGAAGTCCTTCGTCGAAACGCACTGGTCAGCCACGCTTTCAAGCCCAGCGGACCGATGGCAATGCGAGCCCCATCAAATTGTTCCGCATGGTGAAAGACGAGGTCTGCCATGACACAACCCCCTTTGCCGTCGCTTGATGCGCTTAAGCAGCAAGCAAAACACCTGCGCGCCGGACTTGATGAAGACGGCGACTTTCTCACCCACAGCGAAAGTCTTGAACTGATCGCGAAGCAACACGGCTTTCGCGACTGGAACACGCTGCACGCCGCCATCGGCAACCGTCCGCCGGTCAAACGCTTCGATCTCGGCGGACGCGTTAAGGGCAGTTATCTCGGCCAGCCTTTTACCGGCGAAATCGTTGCTCTCCGAACGATGCCGCCCGATCATCTGCGGATCGTGTTGCATTTCGACGAGCCGGTGGATGTTGTGACGTTTGACAGTTTTTCGGCCTATCGCAGCCGCGTCTCTGCGCTGATCAATCGCGAGGGCGTGACAGCAGAGAAAACCTCAAACGGCTTGCCGCAAATGATTGTGGAGCCAGAATGATAGGTTCTTCGTGAACCGCTACGCCGCCGGCTTGAACTGAACTTCCGCCAGCGGCGCGGTTGAGCCTGTGTTGTCCACAAGCCCGAGCTTCAACGGCTCGCCGGTGCGGCGGCTGATGATGGCGTTGGCGGCGGCGTTCGCATCGGCCTGGGTCAGAACGTGTTTCTGGCCCCACTGCATCAGCGCCATCAAAGGCAGTGCGAGATCGACGCCCTTTTTGGTCAGCACATATTGATGGCGCGTGCGCTGTCCCGCCTGCTTGTAGGCGCGGCGGCGCATGACGCCGCCATCCACCAGCCGCTTGAGCCGGTTCGACAGGACCGTGCGCGGCATGGCGAGTGTTGCATGCAACTCGTCAAATCGCGTCACGCCGTAAAGCGCAGAACGAATGATCAGCAGGGTCCAGCGGTCGCCCACCAGATCGATCGCCGCCGCCAGCCCGCAATGCTCCAGCGGCGGCGCCGTATCGGCAGTGATCGGGGCGGATTTGTCGGGCGCGAAAGTCATGACCGAATCACTAAAGTGATTTGCCCGCGCCGCGCAATCAGCCCGTTTGCGCACAGCAAAGCGTCACGTCCCAATCACGGTAAGTTGTGAACGGCAGGCGATTGTGTCCGCATTTGGGCTGGAAATCGCGCCATTCTCGCCCCATTCGCCCTCCATGTTCAGTCCATCGCAATCCAGCTGGGGCAAGCACGGAGACCGAAATGAAACTTGATTTGAAAACCCTGATCGCGGGCCTCATCGGCGCCGCCGCCCTGTGCGCAGGCGCGGCCTGGGCGAAACCGGCCTATTGCCACGATAATCACGACCACCGCAGCCACGCCGCGGACTATTACAGCTATTACCCTGCCGACAGCTATTCCCGCGCAGGCGCGTATCGCAATTCCGGCCTCAGCATTTCGATCAGCCTTGGCGATCGCGATTATGACCGCCGCGGACGCTATGACCGCCACGACGATCGCGGCCGCCGCAATGGCTATCGCAATGACCGAAGCCGCGTCGTCAACCGCGAAGTTTATGACACGCGTTACCGGGCGCGAATCATCCTGACCGAAGAAGTCGTCCGCACCCGTCACGGCACACGGCTGTTATGCACTGTCGACGCTCGCGGTCCGCAAGCGCGCTATGTGCCGAACAAGCGCCTGCGCAACATCGCGCGCAGGGAATGTTCGCGCCGGGCAGAGGTCCGGATCGTCACCTAGATAAACGCTTGCGTGTTTAAGCGTTTGGCCCGCCGGCATGCGTATCCTGCCGGCGGGTTTTATATTTTGGCGACAGCTTCATGGGCCGCCGCCCGGATCAACCGCAACGGCGCGTTCGCCTTGGTCAGCACCCGGACCCCAAGATAAGACGCCAGCAATAATGCCGCCATGGCTTCGCAGCGCTCAGGATCGGTTTTGTAGTCAGGCGATTGCGACAGCGTATTCCGGAATTTCGTTTCGACTTTCTTCATTGACGCGCTTACGAGCGCGCGAGTCTCGGCATCGAGCTGCGCCTGATCCGTCGCGGCATTGCATAGAAAGCAGCCCGTTCGGTCGCCTTTTTCGGCGAGGGTGACCAATCCTTCAAACAGGGCCGCGAAGCGCTGCTTAACCGAGCCTGGGGCGTTTAACAGAGCATCCGCCTTGGCCAACTCATCGCTGGCGTAATGTTCCAACGCCGCGAGATACATCGCGCGCTTGTCAGGAAATATCCGGTAAAGACTTTGTTTGTTAAGGCCGGTCGCCGCCTCTATGTCCTGCATGGAGGCGCCTTCAAATCCGTTGCGCCAGAATACGGACATGACATCGGTGAGCGCTTCTTCCGCATCAAATTCTCTGGGTCGCGCCATTTTGGGCCTCTCAAAAACGTGACTTCTATTCGGTTGAACAGTTATTGACCGTTCAGTCCGTAATTATATATAGAGGGCTGCGTACACGCGCAAGATGAAAACAACAAGAATTCCCGGCCAATGTTTTCTTGGTCCGGACGAGAAAAGGAGAGACCCGATGCCCCGTTTAGCCCAGCTTTCCGATACGGAAGCCTCCGCCGGCGCTGTGAATTTGCTCAAGGTGATCAAATCGAAAATCGGCATGGTGCCGAACCTATACCGCGTCATGGCTCATGAACCGGCGGTATTGGCAGCCGCTCTAACCTTTAATGAGAAGCTGTCCGAAGGCTCATTCGACCAGAAAACCCGCGAGGCCATCGCTCTGACTGTCGCCGGCGTGAATCATTGCGATTATTGCGCCTCGGCTCACACGGCGATTTCGAAAAACCTCAAAGTAGACGCAGCGGAAATCGCAGCGCGCCTAAAAGGAAGGTCTGCAGACAAAAAGCTGAACGCGATTCTGAGCTTCGCCGCTTCGGTCGTCGAAAATCGCGGCCTTGTCTCCGATGAAGAACTCGCCGCTGCCCGCACTGCCGGATTGTCGCAAGGAGAGATCGTTGAAACGGTAGCCGTCACGGTCGCCAATATCCTGACGAACTACATCAATCATGTCGCCCAGACGGATATCGACTTCCCCGTGGTGCACACGCAAGCTGCGTAAGGCATGACGCGAAACGGCCGGGCTCCCCGCGCCCGGCCGTTTTAATTTTTCCAGCGAATGTTCGCGCAAGCAATCAGATTTCCGCTTCCACGGCGGCGCAAATCTCATCGACAACTGACTTCACCAGCGTAGCGTTTTCGCCTTCCGCCATGACGCGGATCAGCGGCTCCGTGCCCGACTTGCGGATGACGAGGCGCCCGGCTTTGCCGAGCTTGGCTTCGCCGGCCTTGATCGCCGCCTTGACGCCGGCCGCCTCAAGCGGGTCGCCGGATTTATAGCGGACATTGCGGAGCAGTTGCGGGAACGGCTCGAAACACCGGCAGATCTCAGAGACTTTCCGGCCTTCGCCGACAACCACCGCAAGCACCTGCAGCGCAGTGACGAGCCCGTCGCCGGTGGTGCCGTAATCGGACAGCACCACATGGCCGGACGGCTCGCCGCCGACATTCATGCCCTTTGCGCGCATTTCCTCGACCACATAGCGATCGCCGACCTTGGTGCGTTCAAGCGAAAGGCCCTCGCCGGCGAGAAATTTCTCCAGGCCAAGATTGGCCATCACTGTGGATACGATGCCGCCGCCTTTCAGCGTGTCGCGCTTTTTCCAGGCCCGCGCGATCAGCGCCAGAATCTGGTCGCCATCGACGATGCGCCCTTTTTCGTCGCAAATAATCACGCGGTCTGCATCGCCATCGAGGGCAATGCCGATATCGGCGCGATATTCCAGCACAGCAGCCTGCAAGTTCTTCGGCGCGGTGGAGCCGACATCGTGGTTGATGTTGAAACCATTCGGTTCAACGCCGATGGATTTCACTTCCGCACCAAGCTCCCACAAAACCGTAGGCGCGACTTTGTAACCGGCGCCGTTGGCGCAATCGATAACGACGCGCACGCCCTCGAGGGAAAGACGGCGCGGAAAGGCCGCTTTTGCAAATTCGATATAGCGCGCGCCCGCATCATCAACGCGCTTGACCCGGCCGAGGTCGGCAGAGGATGCAAGCCCGGCGTCGGGGCTTTCCTTCATCAACCGTTCGACTTCGCTTTCGGTTTCGTCCGAGAGTTTGAACCCGTCCGGGCCGAAAAACTTCACGCCATTATCGTGAAAAGGATTATGCGAGGCGGAAATCATCACGCCGAGATCGGCGCGTAGAGACCGCGTCAGCATCGCCATGGCGGGCGTCGGCAGCGGCCCCAGCAGGAACACATCCATCCCGGCGGCGGCGAAGCCTGCCGTCAGCGCCGGTTCGATCATATAGCCCGACAGCCGCGTATCCTTGCCGATCACCACGCGATGGCGATGAGCGCCGTTCTTGAAAACCCGTCCGACCGCCATGCCGAGGCGCAAAATATTGTCCGGCGTCATCGACCCCGCATTGGCGAGGCCGCGTACGCCGTCCGTGCCGAAAATCTCTCTTTTGCCAGCGCTGTGGTCTGTCATCTGATCGTCGCCCCGCATGGGCTGCCGCTCCCGTCCTGGTCACCGAGCCTATCACCTTGGGCTCGCCAATGCCTTAACGTCGTAAATCGGGATTTTCTATGGCATTGGCGATATTTAAGGCCTGCCGCGTGGCGGAAACGTCGTGAACCCGGAAGATGCTGACGCCGCGCCGCGCGCCCGCCAGCACCACCGCCAGCGAGCCGCCCAGCCGGTCCGCCGCCGGGCCGTCCCTGTCGAGAGCGGCGATAAACCGCTTGCGCGACGCGCCGAGCAGGACGGGGCGGCCGAGCGCTGTAAACCGGTCGAGATTGGCGAGCAGCGTCAGGTTGTGTTCAACGGTTTTACCGAAACCAATGCCGGGATCGACGATCAGCCTGTGTTCACCGACGCCCGCCCTGACGCACGCGGCAATCCGGTCCGCCAGATAGGCGTAAACCTCCTCCACCACATCATCATAGCGCGGTTCGTTCTGCATGGTTTTCGGATCGCCCTGCGCATGCATCAGCACGATGACGCAATTGAGCGACGCTGCCATCACCAGGCTATCGGGCGCATAGGTCAGCGCCGTCACGTCGTTCCAGATCGAGGCGCCGGCAGCGATCGCCGCGCGCGCGACCTCGGGCTTGCGCGTATCGATTGAAAGGCGCGCCTTGCAGCCGGCGCGAACCAGCCCCTCGATCACCGGGGTCGTTCGTTTCAGTTCGGCATCGACGGATACGGTTTCGGCGCCCGGACGCGTCGACTCCCCGCCAATATCGAGAATGTCCGCGCCTTCATCCGCAAGGCGGAGACCATGGGCGACCGCAGCATCAGCGCTGGCGAACATCCCGCCATCGGAAAAGGAGTCCGGCGTCACGTTGACCACGCCCATGATTACCCAGTCGGTTTTCACAGCCATACCTTTAAGGATCGGCGCAGCGCAGGACGGCAACGCTTTATCCCGTTTGCTCTCTCTTCCTTATGCGCAATGGCCTATGATCGCGCAATGGAACAGCAGGCCAGTCACGATATTACCGCGCCGGTCCACGAGCTTGGCCAATATACCGCATGGACGCGGCGCGACGCGCTGCATCGGCCCATCGACATCGTCTGGACCAGCGTGGCGCCGGCCTTGAACCCAAAATCGCACTGGATGCTCCCCCATGGCGAGCCCAGCATCGCCATCCGCCGCAAACGAAATCGCCGCGGCGAGATCATCGCCGCCGATTTAACCGTCTGCGGCCCGTTTTCACATAGCGCGATTTACACGCCGTCTCCGACCGAGGAGCTGATCGGCGTTCGCTTGAAACCGGAAATCTCCGCAGCGGTATTCGGAATCGTTCCCGCAGATCATATGAACCAGGCGCCGGAACCCGCACCGCGCCAGCTTGAAGCGGCCTGTGAGCGGTCGCTGGCTGTCGCCGAGACCGCTCCTATCCAACAGATCATCAGTCTGCTGAGTGATGACCTCCTTTGCTTCAGCCGCGATAAACTGAACGCCACAACCCCTGAGTGCCATGCGGCGGAACTTCTGCGCCGGACAAACGGGAGCCTGCGGTGCAGTCAAATTGCCGCGCTCTTGAATGTCAGCGAGCGGCATTTGCGGCGGCGCTTTCGCGATCATTTGGGATTCTCGCCAAAGACATACGCCAGCCAGTTGCGTCTGACAGCGGCGGTGCTCGCGGCAGAAAAGTCCGCGCGTCCCGACTGGGCCGACATCGCGCTGAGCAGGGGATTCCACGACCAGTCACATATGATCAACACATTCCAGCTTCATCTCGGCGTCTCGCCGCAAACCATTCACAAGGCGCGGCGCGCGCTCTCGTCTGCATCAGGCCAGCCCTCGGACATGTCCGGTTTTTGCAAGACGGCGTGACTTGGCGCGCTCATGCTTGCACCCGTTTCTCGCTGCGGACTTTCCGCCTGAACGGAGTTGCATATGCGCGCCGCCTTGTTGTCCTGCCTTGCCTTGCTGATCCCGGTCACTGCCGCCGCCCAATCGGAACCGGCCCCTGAAACTCTTGTTTTTGGCGGCAAAACCTGGCGGGTGACGGCGCAAGAGGCGCGGGTTGAGACCTTTGAGGGGCGCGAGACGCTGGTCTTGCGCGGCGGCCGCGTTTGGCTGGACGATGCGTCTTTTTCCGATGGTGTGATCGAGTTTGACGCCAGATATGAGGAAGTCCAGGGCTTTATCGGCCCCGCCTGGCGCGCAACCAGCGACAATCGATTCGAAGAAATCTATTTCCGCTCGCATCTGAACAATATGCCGGACGCAGTGCAATACACGCCAGTCGAGAACGGAAACTCCGCATGGCAGATTTTTTCAGATGGCAACGCCATCGCTTCGCTTTCACAAACATTCGAAGGCTGGAATCACGCGAAACTTGTCGTCATTGGCGACAAGGCGGATTTCTATTTCAATAGTGACGCGCCGGTTCTGCATGTTCCCGATCTCAAAACAGACCTGAAGCAGGGGGCGATCGGACTTAGAGCAACCGGCCCTGTAACCGTCCGGTTTTCGAGCGTGACCCATCGCCCCCTCACGAATCAGGACCGCATTGCTGGTGAGGCGAAAGAGTCCCCCGCACTTCCAGAGGGGCTGATTAAAAGCTGGACAGTCTCTTCGGTTTTCTCTGAAAGCAAAGTTGAAAACGCACTGATGCTGCCCGCATCGATCCTCAACGATCTCGACTGGCAGGAATTGGCGGTCGAAACGAACGGAATCGCAAACATTTCAAGATTGCGCGAACGCCTGCCCGATGCTGACGGCACGGTTTTCGTCCGGCTCGGAATTTCATCCGACAAGGCGCAGATGAAAGAACTTCGCTTCGGCTATTCCGACCGCGTGCGCATCTATTTAAACGGGAAACGCGTCTATTATGGCGACGCCGGATGGACCGTTCGTGACTATCGCTTCCTCGGCACGGTCGGCTTCTTTGACAGCGCCGGGCTTGATCTGAAAAAGGGCGACAATGAACTGCTCGTTGCGGTTTCCGAAACTTTTGGCGGCTGGGCATGGGCCGGCGCCATAGAAGATCAATCCGGGATCACGCTTCAGGATTGAGCCTTGACCGTTAAATCGAATGAGGCCGAAGCGGCGCCCCCACCCCAAGCGCGGGCGCTGTTTTCTATTCGCTCGCTGGTTCCGCCGGCGGTTCGTAGTCGAGGCTTTCATTGTCGCCGCCGGTCGCGAGCGTGTATTGCGCGCTGACCACTGGCTGCTTGAAATACATCGCAAAGAACCGCTTCAGCACCGGATCGCCATGGGTGAATCGCTCTTCAACGGCGGAAAAATCCACGGCGGGGCCGACCTCTTTCAACTCCTTGCCCTCCTTCGCAAGAGGATCGACCTGAGCGATCACAAGAGCGAGCGTTTCGCTGACGAGACGCACATACTCCATATCGGTCTGCACGGCGCCGTGGCCGGGAACCAGCGTCTTCACGTCCATGGCCGCGATGGTGTTGAGAACGCCGATCCACGATTGCGGATAGCTGAAAAACCCATAAGGGACCGGCGCGACGACAACGTCGCCGGTCGCAAGGATTTTTGCGTCCGGCAGATAGAGCATCACGTCGCCCTTGGTGTTGCCGGGCGCGACATGAAGCAGCGTCACTGTGCGGCCGCCGAGATCGATCTCCAGTTCATCATCGAATACCCGCGTCGGCGGGTCGATGCGGTTGCGCTCGAACTCTGCGAGATACTCATCCTTGTCCGCCATGAACCGGTTGAAATACTCGATTTCTTGAGGCGCCAGGTCAGAACCGTCGAACCATTTTCCCTCTCCGGCGATCTTTGCAACGGCGTCATAGGTCGCGCTCAGATTCTTTTCGCCGTCCGCAACCCGCTTCATCGGCCCGCCGTTGATGGCGTCGCGCGTGAAGGAATGGCTGATGATGTCGGCATCGGGAAACGCGTCGATAAACGGGCCATTGCCGCGATGGTGATCGCCATGCCAGTGGCTGACCACGATGGCGCTGACCGGCTTGTCGGTCACCTTGCGAATCTGCGCCAGCGTCTGCTCGCCCTGGGTGGCGACGCCGCCGCCGTCGAAAACCATCACGCTGTCATCGCCGACCACAAACACCGTGTTCGCCAGCACCGGCGAGCGCATGGCGTTTTCGCGCGCCCCGAGCCAGACGCCCGGCGACAATTCGCGCCATCCCATTTCGAAAAGACCTTCAGCGGCGGCGGGCGCCGCCATGGCCAACGCCGCCACCGCGCAGATGACGATCCTCTTGAATGCCGTAATCATCGCTGACCCTCCTGTTTGCACAGGGCAGGGTCAGCATGGTTCAGGAAATCGGCAATCGCTTTGCGGCGAGGCGTTGGCCCCTTGCGACGGCTGGTTGCGCCGAAGGATTACGCCCCTTGCGGACTCGGCTCCATGCCGCCGGTTCCGTCATCCTTCTTCGGTTTCCCGCCGGACGCTGCGCCGGAGGTCGGCACGGAGGATGGCGGCGTGTGGTCTTTCGGATCGAGCGGGTCTTCGCGAACGATCTCGCCGCCGTCGAGCAGCTTCTGGATTTCCTCGCCTGTCAGCGTTTCAAACTCAAGCAGCGCCTGAGACAGCTTTTCCCAGTCGTCGCGGCGCTCGGTCAGGATTTCCCTCGCCTTGTTATAACCATCGGTCACGAAGCGCTTGACCTCGTCCTCGATCAGCTTCGCTGTATCGGTCGAGATCGACTTCGAGCGCGCAATCGACTGGCCCAGGAACACCTCGCCCTCGTCTTCGGCATAGGCGATCGGCCCGAGCTTTTCGGAAAGGCCCCATTTGGTCACCATGGCGCGTGCGAGCCGCGTCGCCGTTTCGATATCAGACGATGCGCCGGAACTGACCTTTTCTGTGCCAAATTTCAGCTCTTCAGCAACACGACCACCCATGGCCATGGCGATGCGGGCTTTCATTTGCTCAAGCGTGAAGGAATATCTGTCCCTTTCCGGCAAATACTGAACCATGCCGAGGGCGCGCCCGCGCGGAATGATCGTCGCTTTGTGGACCGGGTCAGACCCCGGCATGGTGATGGAGACAAGGGCGTGACCCGCCTCGTGATAGGCGGTCATCATTTTCTCGTCGTCGGTCATCACCATGGAGCGCCGTTCCGCGCCCATCATCACTTTGTCTTTCGCGTCGTCGAATTCCTTCGCCGTGACGAAACGCTTGCCGCGCCGAGCCGCCAGCAGGGCGGCTTCGTTGACGATATTGGCGAGATCAGCGCCGGAGAATCCGGGCGTGCCGCGCGCAATCGTGCGGATGTTCACATCGGGCGCCAGCGGGACTTTCTTCGCGTGGACATTGAGGATTTTTTCGCGGCCGATCACATCCGGATTGGGCACCACGACCTGACGGTCGAAGCGGCCCGGACGCAACAGCGCCGGATCGAGCACGTCGGGACGGTTGGTCGCCGCGATCAGGATGATGCCTTCGTTGGATTCAAACCCGTCCATTTCAACGAGGAGCTGGTTCAGCGTCTGCTCGCGTTCGTCATTGCCGCCGCCAAGACCGGCGCCGCGATGACGGCCGACCGCGTCAATCTCGTCGATGAAGATAATGCAGGGCGCGTTCTTTTTCGCCTGTTCGAACATGTCGCGGACGCGCGATGCGCCGACGCCGACAAACATCTCGACGAAATCGGAACCGGAGATCGTGAAGAACGGCACATTGGCTTCGCCGGCGATGGCGCGCGCCAGAAGCGTTTTACCGGTGCCCGGAGGACCGACCAGCAGCGCGCCTTTCGGGATCTTGCCGCCAAGGCGCTGGAACTTCATCGGGTCTTTCAGATACTCGACGATTTCCTCTAGTTCTTCTTTCGCTTCATCAATGCCGGCGACGTCGTCAAAAGTGACGCGGCCTTGACGCTCGGTCAGCAATTTCGCGCGCGACTTGCCAAAGCCCATGGCCTTGCCGCCGGCGCCTTGCATCTGACGCATGATGAACAGGAAGAAGGCGAGGAAGATCAGCAGCGGCAGAATGTTGATCAGCAGGGATAAGAGCAGCGGAAGCTCTTCTTCCTTGACGATCTCGGTGTTGACGCCGGCCGCGTTCAGTTTCTCGGCGGCGGCGGTCTGACCGTCTTCGGGAATGTTGGTGACGTAATCGGCGCCTTCGGCGAGCTTGCCGGTAACCTGGCCTTTGGCGACCTTGGCGTTGGCGATGCTGCCGGAGTCGATACGGTCGACAAATTCAGAATATGTCAGTTGCGTCGGCTGCGGGCCGGGCGTGTTGAACTCGAATAGCTGCAGCGCCACGACAAAAAAGACGATGACGAGACCCCAGATCAGAATGTTGCGTCCGTTCATTCGCAGTGTCTTTCCTCTTTGCTCGCAGCGCGCCAAACCCGGTTGAATAGCGCCTTAGAATACTCTCCAGAGCTTTAGATAGGCGTTAAGAATCGCCAGCGCCATCATCTTCGGCCCAAATTGCGCCAATTCTACGGAAACCTAACAATCCGGCCCAGAAATCGCTCCCTTGTGAGCGATCTGAAGGCGGCGGCTTCGGACCTCATAAATGGGAGCGCGGGCGAGGCAATCAATACGCCGCGCTGATAAAGCCCCGGCGCGGCGCTTAAACCCTCCGGCGGACCTGTGAAGGCGCTTGTATCGACAGTCATTTCAGCCGCGCCGAGCGGCGCGATTTCCAGCCCTGCCGAAGCGGCGGGCGTTACGATAAAGCGCCCGTCCCAAAGCATGGGCGCGATCACCGGGGCCGCACCGAGCGGCGGCACGCCCGCCCGGCCCAGCAGGGCCGCCGGTTCACGCACCAGCCAGAGCTTGCCGCGCCAGCGCCGGATCAGGACGCCGGCCAGGGTCGCGGCGCCCGCGCCCGCCATGGCTTGCGCTGCGGCGTGCCCGTCAGGCGCATAGGCGCCGCCGCCCACCGCATGCAGGAGACGGCGCGCCAGTCCGGCGGCGGCGGGCGCCGCAGCGTCCCAACGGTCCAGCAAAGCCCCGCCCCATGCGGTGAAACAGCCGCCTAACCGGTCGAACAGCGTTTCTTCATGTTGGCGGACCGCATCATCGGCGCTGGCTAATTTCCGAGCGGACGCGCACAGCGCTTCCGCGCTCATTAGTTCTTGTTCGGACAATGCAGCCAGCAGCGCGCGCACGCGCACGCGCTCAAACCGGTCATCGAGATTCGACGGATCATCGACATAAGCCTGACCGGGCGCCTGAAGATACGCAGTGACCTCATCCCTGCGAACGCCGAGCAAGGGCCGCATCAGGCGCAGCGGTTCTCCGGCGCCGGCGGCCACGAGACTCTCTGCGCGCATGGCCGACAGACCCCGCAGCCCCGCCCCGCGCGACAAACGCATGAAAACGGTTTCCGCCTGATCGTCCATGGTGTGGGCGGTGAGCAGCGCGCCGCAGTTTTCGCGCTGGGACGTTTCGATCAAAAGTTTGTACCGCGCCGCGCGCGCCGCCGCCTGCAATCCCGATTGTGGTTTGTCGCCTTCCCAGACCAGGGTCCGGTGCGCGAGGCCCATGGCCTCGCTCCAGCGCTTTGTCTGTTCGGCTTCGTGTTTTGCTTCCGCCCGCAATCCATGATCGACGGTCAGCGCGAGGACGGCGGCGCCAGCGCTTTTCGCCCATGCCGCGCACAGATGCGCCAGCGCCATGGAATCACGCCCGCCAGACACCGCAATGGCAATGGAACGCGGCGCCTTCGCCGCGTCCATGTGCGCGGCGAAGCTGTCAGCGGAAAGGGTGAGCGGCGGTCTGGAGGCGTCGGCCACGCGCCTTACTTGCAGTCGATCCGCGCCATCTCGAGATCAGCGCGCTGCAACACCGGCGCAGGCGCATTCGGATGCTTCGACTTCATCGTCTTGAAGACCGTGCAGGCCTCTGACGATTTGTCGAGACGGGCAAAGGCGGTGCCCAGTTTCAGATAGGCTTCCGCCGTCCGTGCATCATTCGGATAGGCGCGGATATGGGCGATGAATGCATCAGCGGCGGCGGCGTTTTCACCGAGCGCCAAATAAATTTCGCCCAAACGGAATTGCGCGTCAGATGTGCGCTGGTGGTTGGGGAAGGCTTCGACGTAAAGGCTGAACGCGGCCTTGGCGCGCTGGTAATCGCCGGAGAGCAGGAAGGCGGACGCATAATCGAACGCCGCATTGGGATCGAGCGGCAGAGAAACGTCATCCGGTCCGGCGCCGGCTTCAGCGGACTCGCGCGCAATTTGATCCGCAATCGGATCACCGGCGGGGTCCGCGCCGGGCATCAGCGAAATCGGCCCGTCGCTTGGCGCGCCGCTGAAATCGCCGGGCGCAGCAAAATTCGCATCGCCTGCGAGCGCGGCGGTCACGGAATCGAGGCGCGCATTGGCCTGATCCAGCTCAAAGGTCAGCGTTTCGATTTCACCGGTCATGTCCTGGATTTGCCGTTCGAGTTGAGAGATGCGCAGCATCGCCTGCGACTGTCCCGCCAGCGCCTGTTCGGCGACCGCCAGCCGTTCCTGCAGGGCGCGAATATCGTCTTTCGTGCCAGCGGACGCAGGCGCCGCCGACATAATGGCCATGGCGGAAAGCGCAACACATACATTTCTGATCGGCGTCATCATAACTTCCTCGAACTCAAAGCGGCCTCAACCGGGCCGGTGGTTGCTTATGGCACAAAACTGAGGCGAAAAAACGCCCCCATTCGGGCCCAATGAAAAAGGCGCGCCGGCAAATTGCGGGCGCGCCTTTATTCAATCGCCAATCGGCGCGCCGGCTTTAGGCGCCGACGCCGGTGATCGTCGTCGTCGCGTTGCGGTTCACGGACCATGCCGCTTCCGTCGAGCGCGCATCGATCGGGCGTTCCTTGCCGTAGGAGACCGTCGTGATGCGCGATGCGTCAACGCCGAGGCTGACGAGGTATGCGCGAGCCGCTTCGGCGCGGCGGGCGCCGAGCGCGAGGTTGTATTCGCGGGTGCCGCGTTCGTCGCAATTGCCAGCGAGAAGAACGCGGGTTTCCGGATATTCTTTCAGCCATGCCGCCTGACGGGCGAGCGTGGACTGAGCTTCGGCGGTCAGCGTGTACTGATTGTAGTCGAAGAACACGCGGTGGCCGGCGGCGTCTTCAAGATCCGCCTGGCTGCCCGGAACCGGACCCGTCGGTTCAGTTGAAGCGCCGGTGTCGGCGCCAGCATTCGGATCGACGTCCGGTCCGGTGCTCGCGCAAGCCGAGATCAGCGCCAGCGACGCAAAAATCCCCGCAATTTTGTAGAATTTCATCATTTTTTTAAGCTCCACTTCCCCAAATACGGCGTTCAACCGCTGGGCTCTCTTGATCCGGCCTGGCGAGCGCGCCCCCGCCCCAAAGCCTTTGTTAACTCATCCGCACGCTATTGCGGCGCACAATCGCTACGGCAGCTTAATTCCCCCGCCTTACAAATCGGTATCAGGTAAATCAATAAATTTACCCAACATTTGAATCGTAGCGAGACACGCGTCAGCAATCAAGAACGGCTGTTCCGGCGTGAAAATGAAATTTCGGTTACCCTCGGTCGAAAAAACCTCTCTATTTGAACCGCTTAGGGCAAAAGCGGCGACCAGGCCGGGTCGGACGCGTCGCCCGGCGTGCGAACCCTGCGCAAATTTCGGCCAGTGAGGTCTACGGACCACAGTTGAGATTCGCCCCCGGAGCCATCCCGGCGCGGCTGGGTCTGGCGGTAAAACAGCAGCACCCGGCCATTGGGCGACCAGGTCGGCCCCTCCTCCAGATAGCTCTCCGTCAGCAGCCTCTCGCCGGTTCCGTCCGGACGGATGACGCCGATATAGAACCGGCCATTATACATCCGCGTGAACGCGATGAGATCGCCGCGCGGCGACCACACCGGGGTCTGATAGCGGCCTTCGCCGAAGGTGATGCGCTTCTGGTTAGAACCGTCCGCATTCATCGTATAGATTTGCTGCGTGCCGCCGCGGTCGGATGTGAATGCAATCCGGCGGCCGTCCGGCGACATGGTCGGCGATGTATCGATTGACGGATTGTCCGTCAGCCGCGTCAGCTGCCGCGTCGACAGATCCATGTTGAACACGTCGGAGTTGCCGTTGCGCTCCATGGACATGATGACTTCGCGGCCATCGGGCGAAAAGCGCGGCGCAAAAGTCATGCCGCGAAACGTGCCGAGCTGTTCCTGTTCGCCGGTTTCAATGTTGAACAGATAGACCTGGCCCGGACGATCATCGAACAGCGCCATGTAAGTAATCTGTTGCTGCGTTGGGGAAAAGCGCGGCGTCAGCACCTGATAGTTCAAACCATCGGTGAGCGGAATCGGATTGGCGCCGTCCTGATCCATGATCATCAGGCGCTTGGTGCGTTTTTCCTTCGGCCCGGTTTCATGCACGAAAACGAGGCGCGTATCGAAATAGCCGTCCTCGCCGGTCAGGGTTTTATAGACGAAATCGGAGACTTTATGGGCTGAACGGCGCCAGTTATCCGCCGGGGTCTTGAACGCCACGGCGCCGAGCTGTTCATTGGAATAAACGTCCCAGACGCGCGTTGAAACCTGAATGCGGCCGTCGGGAAGCTCCTCGACTTCACCGACGATCAACACCTGCGCATTGATGATGCGCCAGTCGGCGAAGCGCGGGCGAACATTCACGCCTTCCGGTTTTTCGATATACGCGCGCTGGTCGATCACCTGAAACAGACCCGACCGATCAAGGTCGTTCATGATCACGCCGGTGATGTCTCGCCCTAATGACTGGGTTTGCTCATCAGCGCCGAGAAAGTTCGGCGCCGCAACCGGCATCGGATCGACATTGCCCTGGGTGATGTCGATGCGCACGCGCTGTGCATGCGCCGGCGCTGCAACGCCGATCATCAAGGCTGCAAGGACAACTAATATTCTAATCATGTCTCAAACTCTTTCCTCTTTGCCCCGCTCGCTTCAATTCCGGCGTCATTCCATCGGCCTCATGCCGACTTCAAATTCTTTCCAGTCTTCATACCGTCCCGGATCAAGAAAATTATACGGCTGGCATGCAACAACAGCCCTGACGGAAGCCTGTTCGGCGACTTTCCAGAAACGGTTGTTCGAAAAGTTTATCTGCATCGAGTTCGCCACCCTCGGCTGGCTCATCAGCGTGCCGTCGCGATTAAGTTCGAACTGTAGAACAACCAAAAGGGTTTCAGGGTTCGGCGCGCCGATCAAGGAAGACGTATTGTAACATCTGGCGATGGCGGCGGCCATTTTCGCCTTGTCGCTCGCCGTCAGCCGGTCGCCCGCGCCAACAGCGGCGCGCGCCCGGTCGGCCTGTTCCGTCGTCTGCGACGGGGTCTGGCTTGGCGTTTGCGGCGTTTCTTTCGCGCGCTCCTTGTCGATCAGTTGCGACAGCGCGTCGAGATCGAGCTCGTCATTCTTCGGTTCCGGCTTTTTCACCGGCGGTTTCGGCGTTTCTTTCGGCGGCTCGGGCTTGACCTCGGGCTCAGGCTTGACCGGGGCCGGCTCGGGTTCCGCAGGCGCCGGTTCGGGTTCGGGCTCGGGCAGCGCCTCGGCGGCCTGTTCTTCCGCAGGCGCGGGCTGTTCCTCGACAGCAGGTTCGGGAAGGTCCGGCTCGGGTTCTTCCTCGACAATCGGTTCCGGGCTTGCGGCCGGCACGCTGGTTTTCAGATCAAGCTCGGCTTCGCGGATCAGATCGAGCGGCACATAGGGTTCCGGCGCCACATCCGGAAGGTTGATGAAATTCGGCGCAAGAAACCCCGCCCCAACGATGGCGAGGTGAAGCAAGACAGAAGCGATGACGCCAAAACGCATGTACCTGACAGGCCTTCGTTACTTATCTTCGCCGAACGTCAATTCTATTCCTGCTCGGTCACCAGACCAATACGGCGGAACCCGGCGGCGTTGATCCGGCCCATAACGCGCACCACGTCGCCATAGGCGCGGTTCTGATCGCCGCGAATGAAAATGCGCTGGTCGTAGCCGGCCGTCGCCACCGCTTCGAGATGCGAAACGAGGTTTTCATATTCGACAGGCGTTTCCTGCACGAAGATGGTGCCGTCCGCAGAGACGGTCACCGTCAACGGTTCGCCCTGATCCTGAATCGGATTGGCTGCGGTTTCGGGAAGATCGACAGCAACGCCGACGGTCAGCAACGGCGCGGCGACCATGAACACGATCAAGAGCACCAGCATGACGTCAACCAGCGGCGTCACGTTGATTTCCGCCATGTGCCGCGTGCGACCGGGACGATGACGCCCGCCGCCGGGATTGAGACCTGCGCCCATCAGCGCGCCCTCTCATCTAACTGGCGGGAGAGGATCGCGGAAAACTCGTCAGCAAATCCCTGCAGGCGCACCGCGTATGAATTCAGCGCCGAAGAATAACGGTTATAACCGACCACCGCCGGGATCGCCGCCAGAAGGCCAAGCGCTGTTGCAAACAACGCTTCGGCGATGCCGGGCGCAACGACTGCGAGGTTCGTATCTTTGGTGAGCGCGATCGCCTGGAACGCATTCATGATGCCCCAGACCGTGCCGAGCAGACCGACAAACGGCGCCGCTGAGCCGACCGTCGCCAGGACGCCGAGGCTGCTTTCGGCTTTTTCAAGCTCGCGTGAAACAGTGACGTTCAAAATCTTGTCGATGCGGTCGCGGGCGCTGATCACCAGCGCATCATTGCGGCCGGCCGTTTTGGACTGGCTCCATTCTTCCATCGCCGCTGCGAACACGCGCGCCATCGGGTGATCGAGCTTGTCGCGGGTTTTGCGATACAACTCGTCGAGCGGCTTGCCCGACCAGAACTGATCTTCGAATTTCGCCGACTTCGATTTCAACCGGCCGAAGGTGAGCGATTTGTCGATGATCACCGCCCAGGACCAGATCGAGGCGATGACAAGAATGCCCATCACCGTCTTGACGATCGGGTCGGCGCGCAAAAACAGGCTCCAGAGGCTGAAATCGCCCCCCATTCCGGCTGCCGCGCTTACGACTTCTGTTTCCATTGTCTCACATATCCCTGATGCCGCCCGCGCCAGAGGCGGGACCAATACTGAAAATCTCTACCGCCTGCGCCGCCCGGTTCGGGCTTTCCCCGGGAAATCGGCGCACACGACCCTCATGCGCGCTTTCGCCCCGCGCCGGGCGCTTCCATGGTTAACACCGAAACCGATTTCGTTTAATCCCTTTATGGCGGGAAATCGGGCAATTGCAGGGCTTTGGAAAGCCCAGAGTCGCGGCTTTCATAAGTTTAATGACGGTTAATAAATGGTTTACGCCGTTCGAGGCGGCCAGGAATTGTTATTCGAGAAATTTTTCGACAATTTCAGGCGGCAGCCGCCGCGCCCGTCCTGAGAGACTTATGCAGGCCGCCTCAACCTCCGCGCGCGCCAGCAGGACGTCCTCCCGCCAGATTTCCTGGGCCAGCATCATGCGGGCGCCCTTCGCCGACAGAAACCGGGTCCGCACCTCAAGCAGATCGTCAATCCGGGCGGGAGCCAGCCATTCGGTCGTCATTTTCCTGACCGCAAAAGCGAGCGGCTCGTCGCGTTTGAGCATTTCCGAATGATGCACCCCGCAGGCGCGCAGGGCCTCGGTCCGCCCGCGCTCGAAGAACTTGAGATAAGCCGCATGATAAACGACGCCGGAAAAATCCGTATCCTCATAGTAAATGCGGATCGTCAGGCGGTGGGTTGGGTCAGAGTTCATACAGTGTTTGTGACATTGCTCGCGCCCGGCCTGCAAGACCGGCAGGCATTGCGATAGTTACACTTGCTCCGCCATGAAAACGCGCTAGGCAAGACGGCATGAATGTCATCGGCAATCCCGACTGGACCAGGCCCGCCGTTCGCCTGAAAAATTCCGTCGCAGCGCCGGTGCGCCGCGCGCTGGCGCTCGCCGGGCGGTGGACGCCGAATAGTCTGGCCGAGCGCGCCACCCTTCAAATGGATGCGCTCACACTCGCCGGGGACAAGCCGGAACAGAGACGCTTGGTCTATGCGCAGCCTCGCCCTGAAAATGAGGTGGTTGATAACCTGCTCTACACGCCGCAAGGCATGGGCGTCGCCGTCGGCAAGATCACCGAGCGCTACAGTATTCGCGCGCCTTCCGTGCCGGAAATCCTGGCGACGCCCGGCGCCCCCACGCGAACCATCAGCACCGGGACGATTATTGAAGCAGAAACCCCCTACACTTATGGCGACTGGGTTGGCGATGTCGTTCGCGCGCTCGTCACGGCGCAAGGCGGCTTAAACAGTCCCATCGTATTGCCGCGCTTTCTGGCCGAAAAGCCTTATGTCAAGCGCGATATCGCAGCGTTGGGGCTTGACCTCATAAGCGCTGAAGCGCCGGTGCTGATTAAACGAGCCACGGTGCTGCGCAAGCAGCTCCCGAGCTATTACTGGTCGGAAGCCGATGTCGCCGCTTATCGCAAGGCGTTTAACGTCGCGCCGCCGCCGGCAAAGACCGGTAGCATGACTTATCTTGGAAGATACGACCTTGAGAGCGAATCCGTCGCCAGAGAATATCCGACCGAGACTGTCGCGGAAATCATGCGTTCCCTTGGCGGCGACATTTTCGATGCTCGAAAATCATCGCCCGCAACATTCGACGAAATGGCGGTGAATATGGAAACCGTGATCGCCGATCAGGGGTCGGCCGTCTTCGGCGTCATGCACTGGCGCACGAAAAACGTCATTGAACTGGCGCGCCGCGGCTGGTGGCATAACGCCAATCTTTTTATTGCAAAGGGCGCCGGCGTTGAAAATTACGCGGTGATCGTCGTGGACGGCCTCGACAAGCAGACGCTGCGCATGCGCATTGAGGGCCATCTGAAAGATTTTGGCGCGCTGGCCGCTACTTAAATGAGAGAAGCCTGTAATCGGTTAAATCGGATAGCGCCCGGGCTCGGTCTCTACTGTAATCCAGCGTAGCTCCGTAAACTGATCGATCCCGGCCTTGCCGCCGAACCGGCCATAGCCAGAGTCGCCGACGCCGCCGAACGGCATTTGCGCTTCGTCATGCACCGTCGGACCGTTGACATGGCAAATGCCGGAATGGATTTGCCGGGCCACCTTCAGGCCGCGCGCCGTATCGCGAGTGAACACCGCCGCAGAAAGCCCATACTCGCTGTCATTGGCAAGGCGGATGGCGTCGGCTTCGTCATTAGCCCGGATGATCGCGACCACGGGACCGAAGCTTTCGTCGCGATAAATCGTCATCTCCGCCGTCACGCCATCGACGACGGTCGCCGGCATCAACACGCTGTCCGCAGCGCCGCCCGCAATTATGCGCGCGCCTTTTGACGCCGCATCCTCGATAAGCGCGTTCACATGCGCGACTGTTTTCCGGTCAGCCACGGCGCCCAGCGGGGTTTTCCCCTCTCGCGGATCGCCGGCCGGCATGGACTTCGCTTTCGCCGCAAATTTTTGAGCGAACTCATCTGCAACCGCATCCACAACAATGATGCGTTCCGTCGACATGCAGATCTGGCCCTGATTCATAAACGCGCCGAACGCCGCCGCCTTCACCGCTTCATCAAGATCGGCGTCCTCAAGCACGATCAGCGGCGCCTTGCCTCCCAGCTCCAGCAAACAGGGCTTGAGATGCTCTGCTGCGCGCTTGGCGATGATCCTGCCGACCGCCGTCGAGCCTGTGAAGTTAATGCGCTTCACGGCAGGGTGATCGATCAGCGCGCCGACGATATCGGCGGCGTCTTCCGGCGCGTTGGTGACGATATTCACGGTCCCTTCCGGAAAACCGGCTTCGGTAAAGGCTTCAATGATCAATTCATGCGTGTGCGGACAGGTTTCCGAGGCTTTCAGGATGACGCTGTTGCCGCAGGCGAGCGGAACCGCAATGGCGCGCACCCCGAGAATGATCGGCGCGTTCCACGGGGCAATGCCAAGAATGACCCCGGCCGGCTCACGCAGAGCCATGGCGAGGCAACCGGGCTTGTCTGAGGGAATAACCTCGCCGCCAATCTGCGTGGTGATCGCAGCGGCTTCGCGCACCATGCCGGCGGCCAGCATCAGGTTGAACCGCGCCCAGCCTTCCGTCGCGCCGGTCTCGCTCATCATCGCCGCAACGAACTGATCGGCCCTCGCCTCCAGCGCCGCCGCCGCTTTCGTCAACACGGCGCGCCGCGCATTCGGCCCCATCGCCGCCCAGACCGGAAACGCCGCTGCGGCCTGCTCGGCAATGGCGGAAATATCGCCAGCCTTCATCGCGCGCGCCGTGCTCGCAACCTCGCCTGTCATCGGGTTCAGCCGTTCAAACCTCATCGCTCATCTCCAGAGTGGAAACCCTTAATGCCAGCTACATAGCATTAAGGGGTGGATGAGGACGAGTGCTATGCTTCCTGCCGGATCAGGTCAGCGGACTTGCTGCGCGCACGCAATCTGAGGGGCTGCTCAGAAAGAAGGCATTCACTCCCTAATTCGCGCGGATCAGCGGATCAGGCGCGCCGCGCTGTGATCTGTTGAGGATTCTCACGGCCGGAAACGGCTCCGCCGTGTGGATGCACATCGGTTGGGCGAACACATCAACGGTGGCGACGATGCCGGTCGGCTCGAACCCGGCGAAAGTCGCGACAGAACGCCATATCCGCCACTGGTCGGATTCAAGCATCGTCGTCAGTTTGTACTGCCCGTATTTCTGCTTGATGTAGGACGCATCGTCCGGGTCCGGAAATTTCCGGTCGATGATGTAGTCAATGCGCGAACTCGTCAGGCTCGCAAAATTGGCGTCGTAATTGGCGTTCCAGCGACCGATCTCGGTTTCCAGATTTTCAACATTGTCGATGATGTATTCGATGTTGTCTTTTGCGTCGGTGATTTTGCCGAAGACATCTTCCGCTTTATCGAGCGCCGCCAACAGCTTCACCCACTTGGGATCAGATAGCGCAACTTTCGTCACGCCGGCCGCCGCATCGGCGGCGCCGCCAAGGGCGGCGTTTGACGCCGACGTCGCAGCGCTGGATGTGCCGAGCGAGATGATCGACAACACCGCATTGATGGGCGCGAGCACCATGTCGGCTGTCTGCTTGACGCAGACATCGTTGTTCATCGCACAACCGATGCCGCAACTCAGTTTTGTGTTCTGCCCGGTCTCCATCACCATGCGCGTCGTCGGGCAGTGCTGCCAGCAGAGCGGGCCGTCGCCATATTGCCCGGCTTTGCATGTCGGGTACATGAGCCCCACGCCCTGCTCGCACTTGCCGGCGCCGTACTTCGCTTCGCATCGCGCCTTCGGGCCGGAATAATTCGGCAGGGCGGGATCGCCGCCTTTCCACTCGAACCCTTCACGCGGGGTCGTATTCCGGTAACAGTAAGGAACGGTCGAGGCGGAATCCTGCTTGCCGATCCACTCCATGACGCTGTTGAGGTCATTTTCCGACAACGGACTGGTGAGCGCCCGGTCGGTATTCGCGGCGCTCTCCTGAGCCGCAATCAACTGGTTCTGCCCCGGACCCCAGTGAGTGGGGTAAGGTTTGTTCTCTGTCCGGACAATGCGCGCCTTGCCGGTATTATCGCTGTGCAACAAACTCTTGTCCGCCGACGTCGCCTGCACGGCGACATTCACCAGCTTGTCTTTGAAATCGACGACGATAACGCTGTAATTGGGGTGTTGCAGGGTGATCGTTTGCGCATCGCGCTTCGTCTGCGCAAGTTCAGTGACAAAGAGGCCTGCCTCGTTCTTTAAAATCCACTTGTTGTCGGCGACTTGCTCAAGGGCGCCCCAAACCCTGTTGCCATGATTGGTGTCGTCGCCGAATTCGATATAGGTCACGCCAGCAGACGCCGTCGCGACGCCCGGCCACACAAACCAGTTTTCGCGATTCGCCGGGTCCGTCGCAGCAATAATTTTCGACGACAAACTCAACGCGCCGCCGCCGGTCGCCGTTCCGTTGAGGAGATCGATCTTGATGGTTCTCTGGCCCCACAAATCGCGAAGCATGATCGAGGCGTTGTTGCGATCGGCCTCATAATATGTCTCGACGTCATAGGAACCCTTGCGAAATAAATTCCAGGTTTTGGCGGTAGCCTGGGTCAGGCGGGGTTCGTCCGCGCCGGCCAGGGTAATCATGCTGATGCCGCCGAGCGCGGGCGCGACTCCCGGCGCCTCGCAACGCCCGAGCCGTCCGGGCTTCTGTCCAGCCGGACAGCCGGCGACGAAAAAGAAGCCTTGATTGCCGCCGGTCGCGCCGAGATTGACGCCCTTTTTGTAATTGAAATGATCGCCCTGGACCGGCACGGCGAAAGAACCGTCAGCCAGCCGGCCATAGGCGTAGGCGTCGAAATTGAGTTTCTCCCACGCGGTCTTTACCTGCGCCGCAGTGGCGAGGGCGTTGCCGGTTTCCGCGACGCGCGCGCGTGCGTCATCGAGGCTTAAACCTTCTTCCCGATGAAAGAAGACTTCGGTGACGCATTCACCGCCCGCGGCGGCCGCCTGACCGTCCGGACAAATTGGCTTGATGACAGCCTCAGCCTGAACGACCTGAGAAGAGCCAGCGGGTTGCGCGCTCGTGTCAGCCGCAAAACGCACGAAAATATCATTCCCGGCATTGACGCCCCAAGCGTTATCGTAAGACAGCGCCGAGATCTGCTTCAGCAATCCCGCAACGACTTGCCAGCTCGCGCCGCCGTCGCGCGTTCGGTAAATTCCATCGTTCGCATTCACGCCGGCCGCCACGTCATAGCTGGCGGCGGAAACCCATTTTAATTGTCCCGGCCGTCTGTCCCAATTGGCGCCGCCATTTTGTGTGCGGAAAATTTCACCGCCTGCGTTGACGCCCCAGGCGCTCTCATAGGACAGAGCCGAAACCTGCCGCAGCAGGCCCGGACGCTTGTCCCAACTCGCGCCGCCATTATTGGTGCGCCATATTTCGTCGGCCTCATTGACGCCCCAGGCCGTTTCATAATCGACGCCGGAAACCTGCTTCAGTCTGCCCGGACGGTTGTCCCAGGTCTTGCCGCCGTCGCGCGTGCGCCAGATTTGCCCTGATCCATTGACGCCCCAGGCGCTGTCATAAGAAAGCGCCGAAACCTGCCGCAAATTGCCCGGCACTTGCTGCCATGTCTTGCCGGAATCTTTGGTTCGAACGATTTGATCGTGCTGGTTGACGCCCCAGGCCGTTGACTGGTCGATGGCGGACACCTGGTTCAGCGCGCCAGCCGCCTTCGTCCACTCCTGCGCATTTGCCTGCGATATGAACCCAACAAGAAGAATGAGTATTCCGAGCAACCGCATTTTCATTTCCACTTCTATAAGTTTGGATGGGCTGACTTTGTTTCTTTTACTGGCGCCTGTTACACGTACGCCGAAGCTATTGCGGAAACGCCGCTATTCGAGCGCGCCGCGGGCTTCGTTAAGGCAGCGGTCGATCTCGAGCTGCCCGGCGCAGGTCTCGACCCAGTCGCGCCCGGCGCCATTGCCGTCGGGAACGCCGTTGATCGAACATCCGTCGGTGCGCTGGAGCGCGAACTCGATCCGCTCGATCGCTTTCTCATAATCGGGCCGCTGCACGGCTTTTGCAGCAGCCGCGAGATAGTTGAGCAGCGCTTTCTGGTTGCCTTTGGCTTTGACTGCGTCCTCAGGAAGGCCGGCGATGAGGTCCGCCGCGCAGGCGATCTTCATCGACGCGAAGTCGCCGCGTGCAACGGCGGTGATCTCCGCGCTGTCCGGCGCGCTCGGCCCGAGATTGTCGGAGACAACGAGCGTTGCCTCATAGAGGCCCGCCCTGTCGGGAATGAGGTTCGGGCCCGCCGAGTTCGTATTGGCGAGCGTCGCATTACTGCCAGCCGGCACCGCGCTGAGGGTCCACGCATAAGAGAGGGCCATGCCTTCGGGATCGGAGCTGGCCGATCCGTCGAGGACAACGATGTCGCCAACCGGCACGACGAGATCAGCCCCGGCGTCCGCTGTCGGCGCAAGGTTCGCCGTCGAGACCATGACGTCGTCGGCTTCGCTCGTCTGGCCGATGGAGTCCGTGACGATGAGCGACGCCGTATAGGTCCCGCCCGCATCCGCGACGAAGCTCGGCGCAGCGGTGTTCGCGCCGGTAAGCGCAGCCGCACTGGTCGCGGGCTTGCCCGTCAACTGCCACGCATACTGAAGATCGCCTGACGCCGTGTTGTCGTCGAACGACGCGGAACCATCGAGCGTCACCGTCTCGCCGAGCATCCGAACGGACTGGTCCGGGCCCGCGTTCGCGGTCGGCGGCGAATCCGTCATGGCGACGGTAAAAGTCCACTCATAATCGCCTTCGCCTAAGTTAACGCCTGGTTCCAATCCGGCGCTATCATTTCCCAGCCGATAGACCCCGTCGCCGATAGGTAGGCTGTTTCCAAAGACGAAAAAAACTTCATTAGTTCCCTGTTGCGAGGCGAGGAAGACAACCTGATTATCGAGTACGTTTTCCGTACCCGGCCGAAACGACCAGTTCATTCCCGTTCCATCCGTCTGAGTCGCACTCAAGGCGACCGCCGTGATCGACGCGCCGGGCGGTATCGTCAGGAAATAGGCGTCGAAATCGCTTTGGGAACTGGTCAACGAAACCTGGTTATGTCCTCTGATGATGTTTTCGCCGGTCGCAAGGGTAAGAGGAGTCGGATTATTAAGATCTGCGTCGCCATTGACGCTTTCGTCCCATAGAACCTGCGCGCCGGCGACAGAGGGCGCCGCCGCAAGCAAACAGGCGGCGGCCCAAAACGAAATGCGCGTGCGCAATCCGCGATGTTTAGGTTTCCGATTCATGATGATCCTCATAATTTTCGTTTGTTGTGAATCGCATAGGTCGCGTTCATTTTTCTGTCCTCTGACTATTGCAGCGCGGTGCGGGCCTGATCGAGACAGCGATAGATCTCAAGCTGGGCGCCGCATTCCTCGACCCAGTCGCGGCCGACGCCATTGCCGTCGGGAACGCCGTTGACGAAGCAGCCGTCGGCGCGTTTCAGGGTGAACTCGATCCGCTCCACAGCTTTTTCAAAGTCGGGCCGCTGTACGGCCTTCGCCGCTGCGCCGAGATAGTTGAGCAGCGCTTTCTGGTTGCCCTTGGTTTTGACCGCACTCTCGGGAAGATCGGCGATCAGGTCGGCGGCGCAGGCGATTTTCATGCTGGCGAAATCGCTGCGCGTCAGCACCGTGATTTCCGCCGTATCGGGATCGCTCGGTCCGAGATTGTCCGAGACGACCAGCGACACGCCATAAAGACCGGCGCGGTCGGGGATGAGGTTCGGCGTTGCGCCATTGCCGTTGGCGAGCGTCGCATTGCTGCCCGCCGGAACATTATCCAGCGACCATGCGTAATTGAGCGTTATGCCTTCCGGATCGGAGCTGCCCGAGCCGTCAAGCACGATCAAGTCATTCACCAGCCCGACGCGGTCGGGGCCGGCGTCCGCCGTCGGCGCGAGATTGGCGGTTGACACCATCACCTCATCAGCCGGGCTCGCCTGTCCGATGGAATCGGTGACCACCAGCGAGGCCGTATAGGTCCCGCCCGCATCGGCGACGAAGCTCGGCGCAGCGGTGTTCGCGCCGGTAAGCGCAGCCGCACTGGTCGCGGGCTTGCCCGTCAACTGCCACGCATACTGAAGATCGCCTGACGCCGTGTTGTCGTCGAACGAAGCGGAGCCGTCGAGCGTGATCCTATCGCCGATCATGCGAATATTCTGATCGTCGCCGGCGTTGGCGGTCGGGGCCATGTCGGCCGGCCCCTCGAATACAAGCCGATCCATAAGAATACCGACCGAATCGTCGGTGGAAACGAAGATTGATTTGATCGAGGGATTACCGACATCGATGCCGAAGAAGTTCGTCGAAAACGTGGAAATGCCGGCCGGGTCGAAACGCGACACGCGTTCGAGCGGCTGTCCGTTGGCGTCGCGCGCCTCGACGATGATGGTCGCGCCGGTGCCGGTGGTGGCCACGTAAATGCCGGCGCGGATCGCGTTGATCGGCAGCGTGAATTCGCTTCCGAGGAGTTCGCCGGTCTGCGGGCTGGTGAAGGTGTTCTGGCAAATAATCGATGACGGATCAAAAAGATCAGCGACCGTGTACGTCAGTCCAAAACAGCCGTTAAGGGCGCCGCCGGCGGTATTCTGCACGGACGGGGCGAGAGTTGAATTTGAATTCGCTACGACGCCCGAGGAGAAAACAGCCGGCTGACCCGCAAAATAGAACGTCTGTTGTCCGGGGGGCGCGAAATTTTCAAACCCCTCGGTCTGCGTGTTCGGCCCAAACACGCCGATCCCGACGGGCGCGGCGATCGCGCCGCCGGCGGCGAGCACGCCCCCTGCTGCAACTAAAGAGATAAGATATTTTTTCATATCGACGTTCCCCTGCGATTGGCCTCCCGCAACTGGCGATGCGGCCACAAACCCTGGAAATCACTTGGCGCGCGTCCTCGCCATTTGTCCTGACCGGGAAATGATGGAATAATGATGGGGAGTGGCGGGCATCGCGGGGCGCCACAGCCAACCCATTGGTTTTGAATGCGTATTTTTCTCCAGATTGCGAGACCTCTTGCTTCCCCGAACCCGTTCGGCGCACGGGAATTGCATTACGCAAGTGCGAACGGAAAATGAGGGCGAAATGACCGGCGGCGAGGAAGGCTTTTCAGGGTCATTCTCCGTCAATGGCGTGCTGGTCTCGCCCGGAGAGCTTTGCCTCAAGACCGGCGATGAGGAAGAGCGGCTCGAGCCAAAAGTCATGGCGGTTCTGGTCGCGCTGGCGGAAAGGCCCGGCCGGACCTGGAAACGCGAAGACCTCATCGATCGGGTCTGGGGCAGGGGCGACGCCGGCGACGAATCCCTGACGAGAGCGATATACCAATTGCGCAAAGTGTTGGGTCCGCATCTGGGCGAGAATGCGTTAATGACCGTGCCGCGGCTCGGATACAGGCTGAACACCAGCATTGATCGGGCGGCGCCGCACGGCGCCGCCTTTGCGCCCGATCCCTTTTCCATCGCGGTGTTGCCGTTTTCAGATCAGTCGCAGGAGCATGCACACCCGCATCTGGCGGACGGTCTGACGCGGGATTTGACGGCGCTCCTGTCGCGGGCGCCGCGCTTTCGCGTCGCGCCGATCAGCTCAACCATACATTACGCGACGAATGACGGCGCCTTGCCGGCGCTTGCCCGAAAGCTCGATGTGCGCTTCATCGCCAAAGGCTCGCTGGTCCGTTTCGATCAGGAAATCCGTATCCGGATTGAATTGATCGACAGCGTTGAGAACACGCTGCTGTGGTCGCGTAAATATGAAGCGCATCTCGATCGATTCTATGAGGTGCAGGACGACGCGGTCATCGGCATTTCAACCGCCATTTCCGCCAAGATCAAAGTCCCGCATAAGGAACTCGCGCGCCGGAACAAGAATTTCAATATTTCCGCCTATGAACGCATTCAGGAAGCTGAATCGCTGCGTTACAATTACAATCGTGAAAATGCTGAAACCATCTTGTCGCTGCTCGAAGAGGCGCGCGCCGCCGATCCAGAAGACGCGGCCGTCGCGGCGGCGCTTGCTGTCCAGTTAAGCCAGAGCGTCGTCAGCGGCTGGGTCGATGACCCTGTAAAAGCGAAACGAAAAGCGGATGCGCTGATCGACGCGGCGATCGCCGCCAGTCCGCAAGATCCCGACGTTCTGGCCGCCGCCGGGATCGTGGCGACGATGTTCCACCGCCCCGATCAGGCGATCGACTATCTCGAACAGTGTATCGCAAACAATCCCAACGATGCGCACGCGCTGGCGGTCCTTGGCTGGCAGCGCAGCCTGCGGCAAGCGGACCGAAACGGCATTAGCCTGATTGAAATCGCCGAGGAGCGCGCGCCGCATCATCCGCGTTTCGGGCTGTGGGCGACCTATCGCGCAACGGCGCATTTATTCATGCTCGATTACGAGGCGGGACTGATCGCCGCCAAAGAGGCCGCCCGGCGAACGCCGGCCTATTTTCAACCCGTGCTGCATTGCGCGTGGGCCCATGCCGGCCTCGGCGACCATGCCGCCGCCCTTGAAGCGATCGAAAAAGCCGACGCGATGCAGCCCGGCGTTCTCGACGCCTATGTCGATGAAATGCGCAGATGGTCCGCAAACTCTCCGCATAAAGACAGCTGCCATCAGGCGCTCTCAGGCCTCCTGAACAATTCACGAGAGACCTGCAGCGCTGCGGGTTAGCGCTCGCTAATCCGGCGCAAAAAAGAACGACCAGCATTGGCAACCCGAGGCCGCTGAAATATGTTGTATCGGGGCTTGCGTGAGGGGATTTTTGGCGAGTGCAGGGGGTGTCCTATTATAGAAACAGCTATGCTGCTCGCCGGGGTCCTTTGGCTGACCGCCGCCGGTCACCAGCCCGCCTATGCGTCCAGCAGAGAACAGGCGCTGGATGTCATCAACGTCACTGCGCAACGGCGTGCGGAAAACCAGCAGGACGTGCCGATTGCGATTTCGACCATCAGCGGCGAGGCGCTTGAAAATAACCGTATCCGAACGCTGGAGTCCCTGAATGGCTTCGCGGCGGGACTGGTTGCGACCAACACTGTTTCCTATGGCGCTGCGCCGCTCAGCATTCGCGGCATTGGCGGCGCGAATGGAGGCGGAAATTTTTTCAATGACGAACCCGTCTCCGTCTATGTCGATGGGGTTTACGTTTCGCGCCTCAGCATATCGACGGCGGACCTGCTCGACATCGACAGCATCCAGATCTTGCGCGGTCCGCAGGGAACGCTTTACGGCCGCAACTCGACCGCTGGCGCCGTGCTGATCTCGACTAGGCGCCCGGCGCCGGAAGCTGAATCCGAACTGCGCGCCGGGGTTTCCTCGTTAGGCGAATATCGGATCAGCGGCGCTCTTTCCGGCCCGCTCACCGATGCGCTGTCCGCCCGCGCCGCCCTTGGCTACTCCCGCCGCGACGGCTACGGCGTCAATACCATCAATGGCGAGAATGGCGGCGGCGGCGCGGACATTACCGCGCGCCTGTCATTACGGTATCAGCCGCACTCTGCAGTTAATGTCGATCTTATTGCTGAATATCAGGACCGCGCCGCGAACCCCGCATTGGTCGCGGTCACCGACGTCGGCCAGACCGGAACCGCCTCGCCATTCGTGTTGCGCACAGATCTCGACAAGGTTCTGAAAGGCCGCCAGTTCGAGTTCGATGACGAGAACTCAACGCAGTCCGAAACATGGTCGCTGACGGCGAACGCCGAGATCGATCTGGGCTTTGCAAGCCTTGGCGTCATTACCGGCTTTCGCGACTGGTCGCTGACCGGCGAACAGGATTCCGACAGCACCGGCCTGCAACTGTTCACCAATAGCGGCGCCATCGGCGCTCAACAGATTTCCACGGAAATACGTCTTGCCTCCGCTGGCGACGGCGCGCTGACCTGGCTGATCGGCGGCTTTCTGCTTCACGATGAAACGGATGTGGATTTCGCCATCCGCAATTATCAGGGGTTGTTCGGGCTCGGCACGAACGCGGTCTTCAATGCGGCGCAGAAAAACAACGCATACGCCGCCTTCGCGGATGCGGTTTATGAACTGACAGACCAGCTCTCTTTGACCGCCGGAATTCGCTACAGTTACGAGACCAAAAATTTCAACAACGATCTCGTTGTCTCGATTTTAAATGGCGGAACCGCGCCGCCTTCCTTTATGAGCGGGGCGGTCTTCGCCGCAGGGGATGTTTTTTCAGACCCGCCGGTGTTTGCCGATAAGGCGAGCTTCGATGATATTTCTCCACGTGCGATAGTCGAATTTAAACCCGATGACGATGTGCATTTGTACGCAAGTTACAGTCAGGGCTTTAAAAGCGGCGGGTTCAATTCTTTTGGCCTGACGCCGGCCTTCAGTTCTGAAAGCGTGCATGCGTATGAGGTCGGCGTGAAGTCCGAGCTGGCTGACCGGCGCATCCGGCTCAACGCATCGGCGTTCATCTATGACTATTCCAATCTGCAAATTCGCTTGCCGGTCCCGAGCGGCGGCGTCGATATCCGCAATGTTGCAGCATCGGAAATAAAAGGCGTTGAAATCGAAGGCGCGGCGCTTTTGTTTGAGGGGCTCACCGTGACGGGAAACATAGCGCTCCTCTCCGCAAAAATAACGCAAGGGATGATCCCGGCGATCCCCTCATCCTCTCCGCCGTTTCCCATCGGCGCTCCCTTGCCGCTCTTCGCCGAAGATGTCAGCGGCAACCGGCTGACGCGCGCGCCGGAATTTCAGTCATTTGTTTCCGCCCGGTATGAACGGCAGCTTGGATCGCTAACGGCTGGACTGAGCGCAACTTACCGGCATCAAAGCAGCATGTTCTTTCTTGAAACGAACCAGGATGCGCCGACTTTCCGGAACCGGCCATGGAGCGAGGCGGACCTGCGCGCTTCAATTTCGGATAATGATGGAAATTGGGAACTCTCGCTGTTCGTTCAGAACCTGACGGATAACCGGCACATAACAGCGGTGACAGCGCTGGGCGGCTTTCCAAATGCAGCGCTGAACGAGCCAAGGCGATGGGGCGCGGAAATCGCTGCGCGATTTTAAAACTACAGCAGTTGCTGATCGCTGCGTAAGCTGCAGCATTTCGCAACTTAGAACTCGCCGGACGCTTTGGGCATTATACGATTAGCGCATTTTCCGCCCTGTGCAGTTCATATTCACTAGCCATAAGGTGCGCAACAAGACGCCAAAGACATGCGGAGAATTCCGGCGCTCGGCGCCTTCGTCAAATATGTATTCGAGAAAGCTGGCGGACAGAGTGGGATTCGAACCCCGCGCGCCTGCGGCGCGCATACACAATTTTGTGGGTTCGATGGAGACGTCGTGCACCTGGCGACAATAAAAAGGGACGGATTGTGAAGCGCTGGCGGACAGAGTGGGATTCGAACCCACGGGACGCGTTAACGCCCACACGCTTTCCAAGCGTGCGCCATCGACCACTCGGCCACCTGTCCGTTCAGAAGCGCCGGACTATAGCCATGGCGAGGCGGCGCGCAAGTCATAATCGCCCGCTGAATCGCTGGCTTTTCAGGCAGCAAAGCCCGCCGCGATCCCCGCCGCGACGATTGATTTGCAGGCTCCGCCCAGCCGGGTTATCCTCAGTCTTGTTAGGTTTGCGTTAACCATTCGAGGGGGCCTTTAGATGGCGGCGTTTCGTATTATCGCTTGGGTGCTGGTCGCGGTCGCGATTGCGTTGTTGGGGGCTGACGGGGTTTCGTCGCTGGAGACCGGAGAGCCGGTCATGCGGTCGACCGAATTTGTACTGGGGCTGATTGGCATTGACGGCGCCGCGATCGCCCAGAATTCGCCGGGCGGCATCTCCCAGGCGATCGGCACGATCATGGGATTGCCGCTCTGGGGCGTCATTGGCGTCATTGGCGTGGTGATGACCCTGATCTTCCGGCCGATGGAATAGACCGAGAGATTATCTGAAGATTGCCGCTGACCGCTGCGCACGATCGCAGCGCGTCGCTTTCTGTGCTTTTCCAAGCGCCCACTCTGTCTCCGTCGACGAACTGACCGCGGTGCGCGCCCAGTTGTGACGCGAATTTTCGTCATTCGATGAGATGAATTTTTTTCGCGGCAAACGGCGCGGCAAGGGTCTTTCCCGCCGCATCATCCGCTCCTATCTCCCGCTCATAACAAGAAACGGAGAGAGACCCATGGCTAGATTGATCACCCTGTTAACGACTTGCGCAGTCATCATCGCAGCAGCCTATCCGGCGGTTTATGCGTACACCTCGCTCGTATAGTCGTCAGTAATGAACCCACGCCAAGGCGCCGCCGCAAACACAGCCCATCCCCTCCCCGGCTGTCAGGCGGCGCCTTTTAACGTTCGCTGGATAAAGGCCTCGTAGTCTTCCGGCGTGTCGATTCCCGGCGCAGCATGCGGGATCGTCCCGACAGCAATCCGCTCTCCCATCTCCAGAATGCGCAACTGTTCCAGCCGCTCGATCTGCTCAAGCGCGCCGGCCGGCATGTTTGCGAATCTGGCGAGGCTCCGTTTTGAAAACGCATAGACGCCGACATGCAAAAAATAATCGGCAGGCGTTGAAATGCGGCCCTGCTCATCGCGCGGCCAGAGGCCGAGCCGCCGCGTGAAATAACGCGCCCAGCGCGCATGATCGTTTATTGTTTCGCCGAGGATCGCCTTTACCGCGGCGGAATCTTCCGGCGAGCCTGCCTCGCTGTTGGCTTCTGCCGGAAAAGGACACGCCAAGGTCGATGCAAAGGCGCCGCTCTGGTCCTGCAAGGCAATGAGCGCATCTATGTGCGCCGGATCGATTTCGGGTTCGTCGCCCTGAAGGTTGACGATGATGTCGGCGTCCAGGTGGTGCGATGCCTCGGCGACGCGCCCGCTGCCGGATTCATGATCGGCGCGCGTCATTACTGCGTCGCCGCCGAAGCCCTTCACCGCATCGAAAATCCGCTGGTCATCGGTGGCGACGATCACATGCCGGGCGGATTTCACCTGCCGCGCGCGTTCATAAACATGCTGGATCAGCGGCTTTCCCGTGCGCGTCAAAAGCGGTTTGCCCGGAAGCCGGGTCGAGGCGTAGCGCGCCGGAATGATGATCGCCGCCTTCATGCCTTGCGGAATCTTCTGGCGAGGCGCGCAAGCATGATCGCACCGCCAAGGCCTGCGACGGCGCCAAGCGCATTAGCGACAGCGTCCGCCACTTCCGGCGAACGGACGCCGCCAATACCCTGCAACACTTCCAGCAGAACGCCATAAAGCGCCAGCGCCAGCGCGGTGATCCGGCGTTTTGACAGCAGCGCAAGCTGCGCCCAGGCGGCGGCCGCGCCAAGCGCGCCGTAAGCGGCGAAATGCGCGACCTTGTCGGCGAGCGCCGGGTTGCCGAACAGGATTTGCGCAACCCAGCGCGTCACAGCAAAACCAGATTTTGCATCCTCGGGATTGGGCGTCAGCGTCAGATATGTCACAACAACGAACAGCAGACTGAAGGCGATGCGCGGCCACAGCAAAGTTGACGCCGTCATGCAGTTTCCTGACGGCGGGCGAGACGCCGTTCCCATTCAAGCGCCGTTTCAACGATAAAATCGAGATCGTCATAGCGCGGGCGCCAGTCGAGCACGGTGCGGATGGCGGCGTTGTCAGCAATAAGCTGCGCCGGATCGCCGGCGCGGCGCGGGCCGACTTCATGGTCGAGCGCCTTGCCGGTCACGCGGCGGAAAGCGTCGACCACTTCATAGACGGAGTATCCTCGCCCGTACCCGCAATTGAGCGTTATGGCGCCGCCCTTTTTGCGCAACCGCTCAAGCGCCGCCAGATGCGCTTGGGCAAGATCGCTCACATGCACATAATCGCGAATGGCGCTGCCGTCAGGCGTTGAATAATCGCCGCCATGTATCTGCAGCTTTTCCTTGCGCAGGCCGAGCGCAATCTGCGCCGCCGCCTTGATCAGATGCGTCGGCTTGCCGATTTCACCGGCGCGCCCTTTCGGATCAGCGCCGGCGACATTGAAATAGCGCAAGGTCACAAATGACATGTCATGCGCGGCGGCGGCGTCTTCCAATATGCGTTCGCTCATGGCCATGGATGCGCCATAGGGCGTGATGGAATGGATTGGCGAGGTTTCAGAAACCGGCGTGCGCTCCGGCGTGCCATAGACCGACGCCGTCGACGAAAAAATGAACCGCTTCACCCCGGCCTTTATGCAGGCGTTGAGCAGGTTGAGCGTGTTGGCGGTGTTGTTGCGGTAATAATCCAGCGGGCGGCGAATGGATTCAGGCACCAGGATCGAGCCGGCGAAATGAATGACGTCGCTAATGGCGTGCTCGGCGAACACGCGCTGGAGCGCCGCCGCGCCCCCCACATCAGCCTCAATAAAGGTTGCGCTCTCAGGCGCCAGCCAGCGCGCGCCCGTGGACAGATTGTCGAGCGCGACGGCTTTTTCTCCTGCGTCTTCCAACGCAAGCAGCATGTGCGCCCCGATATAGCCGGCGCCGCCAGTCACCAATACGCTCATGTCGCCAAACCGCTCATGTCGCCAGCACGCTCATGCGTTTCCGCCCAATTCACGCCGTTAGAGCGTGATTCCTTGTCAGATTTTTAATAGCCTTTTTGCAAGGCTAAGTGTACCGGCTTTCAACGCCGTCCAGAACCAGAGAAACGAATGAGCGCCAGTTCAGAGAGAAAATCCGGCCGGGATCTGCACAAAAGCGCCGCCGTCCCTGACGGCAAGCGAGTTTACGCTATTGGCGACATTCATGGCCGGCTCGATATGCTCGATGAGCTGCTGGAACAGATCGCCGAGGATTGCGGCGGGCTTGAGAACGCCCAACTGATTTTCCTTGGCGATTATGTCGATCGCGGACCCGACAGTCGCGGGGTTATCGAACGGCTGGTGGAACTGATGCGCAAGTACAAGGACGCCGTTTTTCTCAAGGGCAATCACGAAGCGATCATGCTTGATTTCCTCGACGAGCCCGAAGACTTGCCGCAATGGCTCGACTGGGGCGGCGAGGAAACGCTGGAAAGCTACGGGATCGATCCGGTCGGCGTCAGCAAAATCGACCTGGCCGAAGCGATCCACGCAGCGATGCCCAAGGCGCATCTCGATTTCCTGCACGCGCTGGCGCTGACCCATATTGAGGGCGATTATCTGTTCGTGCATGCCGGCGTCCGGCCCGGCGCATCGCTCGAAGATCAGACCGAAACCGATCTGTTATGGATCAGGAAGCGTTTTCATAACGCCTCACCGGCAGAGCGTCCTGACTATGTGGTGGTGTATGGCCACACGCCGGTCAACAAACCGGACGACGCGGGCTGGCGGATCGGAGTCGACACCGGCGCCTGCTATGGCGGCATGCTCACCGCCGTTGTGCTTGAAGGCGCCACGCGGCGATTTTTGAGCGTCAAGGACTAGGCTGACCCTCAATCCCGCTTTTGCGGCTAGCCGTTTGCCGTTTTGACCGCGTCCGGATTGTCGGCGATGAGGCGCGGACCGCCAGCGACCGCAAGGATCGCCCGCAAGGTATGAGCGCCCGCAGGCCCGTCGCCATTGTTGATCGCCTTGCCATACTCGCTGGCGAAATTCATCGACGTCACAATATGCGGGCTCGGCGTGACAAAAATGATCTGCGCGCCAAGCATCACCGCTTCGCGCCAGCGCTCCATGATCTCGCGCTTGTACCGGGCCGAGGCGATCAGGAAGTCCGGCTCGGCGGCGCGGCATTCGGTTTCGGAAATGACGCGGGGGCCGCGCTCGCCAAGGGTTTCCTTTTCGCGCGCAATGCCGGTGTCGACCGCAGCGGAAATGACTTTCGCCGCCGGACCGGCCCAGCGCAGCAACGCGTCGGTCTGGACGTCGGCGCCGAGAACATGCACGCACTCGCCGCGCGAGGCGATGTCTTCAAGAAATTCGACGAAGTCTTCGCGCACTTGCGCGGCGCGCCGCTCAAACGACTGGTAAGGCTGCAAGGCGCGCATGGCGAGGGCGTTTTCTTCGTCCCAGAGCCTTGCCAGCCGCTCGAACCACGGGTCGAAATCATACTCGTCATTCTCGGCATGCGTAATAAACAGACGGATCGACCCGCCCTCTTTTGAGGTCAGCGCGCCTTTGAAAACTTTGAGACCTGCTTCCCGCAGCAGCCATTCGATCACCGACAGCGAGTAGACGGCGCTCACGCCGGCCTGCAGCGTTTCAACGCAAGTCCGGGTCAGCACGATTGGCGCGTAGAGCGTTTCGAGCGCAAAGACGCCGTCAGCCGCCAGCAGGGATTTAACCCGCGACAGGATCGCGCGCGGATCGTCCACATGCTCGAATGTGGACACGGCGGTGATGATATCGAACTTCTTGTCGCCGAAAGCGGCGTCGAGCTCGGGAGACGGGAAACGCGATTTGCCCGTCCACGCCCAGTCGCCGATTTCCTCAATATGGTCATCGGGATCGACGCCGAAGCGATCGACCCAGCGCGGATAGAAGGAGAGCAGCGTCCCGTCGCTGCAGCCAATATCTAGAGCGGCGCAATCGCGTCCGGAGATCATCTCCAGCGCTTCGGTCGCCACCGCGCGCAGATGATCGCGCGTCGAGGCGTGATGCCCCGAAGGCAGGTAGGAAAAGTCGTCATGCAGATGCGCCGACTGCAGCAACCCGCAGGCGCGCGCGTCCCGCGAAGGATCGCACAGAACATAAGTCGCCGAAGGATCAGCCTTGCGGCCGATCGATTTTCGCCGTGCGCCGAACGGCATGGAAAAAGCCGGGGTCAGCGCCCTGGAGCCGCATGCGCGGCATTGCGTTACTGGTTTCACCTGATGCGCCTTTCGGAAAAGCAAAGCTGCGTTTTCCGGAAGGCTCGCAGGACAGCGTCAACAAAATGTAAAAGCGCGCAAAAAGTCCTTGCAAAGCGGGAGGTTAGACACGCCCCGCTTACCGAGGTTAACAGAGTCTGACTAAATGACGGCGCGATAGATGAGCCACAGACCGGTGACCAGCAAGGTCAGCATGGTGAGCGCCGTTCCAACCGTGCGACCCTGCGGCCAGACGCCCATGCCGAGACCGAGCAGATGCGCGACCCGGCCAAAGAAAAACACGCCGCCCAATATATGAATGACAAGCGCGGAAACATTGAGGAGCGCGAGCAGCACCAGTCCGCCAATCGCGGCCGGCGCATATTCGATGTAATTGCCCTGGGTGCGGATCGCCTTGACCATCTCCGGATTGCCGCCATCGCCAAGGCTGACTTTATGCTTGCCGCGCGCCATGCCGACCCGGGCGCTGATATAGATGAGCAGCAAGGCGTTAAGGCCGACCCAGAGGGCGGCGGCTTCGAGCGATGTCATGGGATTCCTCCGTGATTGTTATTGTTTTCAGGAACGCAACCGTTCGATCAGCCGTCGCATGAAAATGGTCCCCTCGCGCACCTGATCGAGCGTAATGAACTCGTCCGGCTGGTGCGCCTGATCGATGGAGCCGGGTCCGCAAATAACCACGGAGAAGCCAGCCTCTTGAAACTGTCCTGCTTCTGCGGCGTACGCAACGACATCCGTGCTGTTATGGCCGGTGATCGCCTTAGCGAGATCGGCGGCCGGGTTATCGGTTTGCGGCGCCAGCGAGGGCGCGTTGGTCATTTGCGTGATCTCCACGCGGCATCCAGCCGCCCTGGCGCGCATCTCCGCTTCGACGCCGAGCGCATATTCGGTGAATTCTTCAATAATGTCGTCGCGGCAATCGCCCGGCACCACGCGCAGATCCCAATGAAATTCGGCCTCCCCTGCCATGATGTTCAACTGCGTGCCGCCATGCATGACATTGACGGTCATGGTTGAATAAGGCGGGCTAAAGGGCGAGTCCGGCTCAGCCCGCGCGGCGCGTATGTCGCGCATGGAAGTGATTTTCGTGATCAGTTTCGCCGCCGCCTCCACGGCGGAGACGCCGCGATCGGTCTGGCTCGAATGGGTGGTGTAGCCGGTGACCCTGACCTTGAACGAGGCGATGCCCTTATGGCCGTCGATCACTTTCATGCTCGTAGGCTCGCCGACGATCACAGCGGACGGCGCCGGTATCTTGTCAGCGATTTCGGCGATCATCCGCGGCGCGCCGAGGCAGCCGATTTCTTCATCATAAGAGAGCGCGAAAATTACCGGCCGTTTCAGGCCCGCTTTCAGCATCTCCGGGACCAGCGACAGGCCGATGGCGGAGAAACTTTTCATGTCGGCGACGCCGCGGCCATAGAGCCTGCCGTCCCGCTCGGTGACCGTCCAGGGGTCGCTCGACCAGTCCTGCCCGTCGACCGGCACCACATCCGTGTGCCCGGAAAGGATCACGCCGCCGGCGACTTTGGGCCCAACCAGCGCATAAAGGTTGGTCTTCGTTCCTTCGTCATTGCCGACGCGAAACGTCTCAACCCCGAGCCCGGACAGATAGGCCTCAACATCTTCAATCAGGGCGAAGTTCGATTTCGACGAGGTCGTGTCAAAAGCGACGAGACGCGAGATCCACGAGAGCTGTTCTGCAATATCGTTCATCCGCGCAAACTGCGCGAAAACCGCCTGCGAGCGCAAGCGGGGAATGCCTGCGCTGCATGACTTTCACACTGAATTTCAAAGGAAAATCTGGCTTTTTGCGTCGCCTGCCAGAAGCGGCGGCGTTGATGCCCCGGCACAACGGCCGGGACATCAACAATGCGCCAAGTCAGCTTAAGCAGCCTTCTTGCGGCGAACCGTCTTGCGCTTTGCAGTGGTTTTCTTCGCAGCTTTTTTGGCTGTCGTTTTCTTCGCTGCTTTACGCTTGGCGGGTTTCTTCGCCACGGTCAGTTTGGTTTTCTTGGCGGCTTTGCGCTTGGCCGGAGCCTTGCGCTTGGCTGTCGTTTTCTTGGCGGCTTTGGCTTTCACCGTCCGCTTTTTCGCCGCCGGCTTGGCGGCTTTCTTCGTTGCTTTTTTCATTGGAGGACGTCCCCTGAAACACTGACCAACTGTCAGCAAGGATTCCCCTTATCTTGATGCGGGTAAACGAACAATAAAAAAATACGCGCGCCATCCTGACCGGAAAGAGGGTCGTCCCGACTCGGATGGTCCGTATCGGTCACGCATCGGATCAAAAAAACCCCCGCTCGGCTGGAGCGGGGGCATTGCCGATTTCACGATGCGGGCGGTTTCTATTTCACTGCGATCAGTTCGACTTCAAAGATCAGCGCTTCATTCGGACCGATCGGACCGCCGGGGGTTCCACCCTCGCCATAGGCGAGCGCTGGCGGAATGAAGAAGCGGTATTTGTCGCCTTCACTCATCAGCTGAACGCCTTCCGTCCAGCCCGCGATGACCCGGTTCAGCGGAAATTCAATGGGCTTGCCGCGCGAATAAGAGGAGTCGAACTCGGTCCCGTTGAGCAGCGTGCCCTGATAATGAACCTCAACAGTATCAGTCGCTGCAGGGCTTTTTCCCTCTGCCGCGCCTTCGGTCAGCACTTGATACTGAAGCCCCGACGGGGTCGTTTTGATCCCGTCTTTCCTGGCGTTTTCGTCAAGAAATTTTCTGGCGGCTTCGAGATTGCGTTCAGGGCTTTGCACTTTAATCAGCTCCACTTCAAATATCAGGGTTTCATTCGGACCGAAGGGCGCGCCGTCTCCAACCTGATCGCCATAGGCGAGATCGGGCGGAATGAAGAACCGGTAGCGGTCGCCCTCGCTCATCAGCTGCAGGCCTTCGGAAAGGCCCGGCACGTCGAGCGCCAGATCAGACACCCGCACCTGAGGCGCGGCGCCGCGCGCGCGCGAGGAGTCGAATTCGACGCCATCGGCGGTGGTCGCGGCGTATTCGAAACTCACCAGATCGGTCGACACCGGCGATGCGCCGCCATCGGCGCCCTCTTCAAGCGCGATAAACTGAAGTCCGGTCCTGGTCTCCTGGACGCCTTCACGCGTCTTGTTCTCCGCGAGGAAGGCTTTGGTCGCCGCCAGATTCTCCGCCGCCAGCTTTTTGAAATCAGCAGAAAGCTCGGCGCCGCTCTTGGCTTCATCGGCCAGCTCTTCAACCGGCGCGCTGGCGGTTTCCTCCACCGCGGCGTCGCCAGCCTCAGCTTCGGCGTTTTTCGCGTCGTCGGCTTTGCCGCAAGCCGCAAGCGTCAGCAGCGCAGCGGCCGCCATCAATCCAGTCTTACGCACACGAATACTCCTTTTGATGCGTGAATCAGGTTCCGGGCGAGCCTAGCCGATTGCGCGGCCAAGAGAAAACCTGCCCCTTACCTTCGTTCAGTAATCCGGCGTTACATAAAGGTAAGGCTGTCAGGCGGCGAGCCTTGTGCTGATATAAAAGGCGCAGATTCCAGCCCAGGCGAGCGCCAGCCCGTAGGGAACAATTCGCTTCAATCCAAGACGCTTCGCGATTGCAGCGCCGAGCGCGGCAAGCCCGATGGCGAGCGAGAACCGGGCCAGCCGCGCAACAAATCCCGCCAGCGCAAAGATGAGCGGGTTGATCCCGGCCGCGCCTGCTTCCACCGCATAAATCTTGAACGGCGCGCCGGTGATCGCGCCGGCGGCCAGATCGACAAACCAGACCCCCTCCATCTCGCCATGCACGCGAAACAGCAGATCCTCGCCGATGAGCGGCACGGAAAGCAGAAAGCCGCGCGCAGCGGCAGCGTCGCTCGCGCCCCATATCATCATCAGCAGCCCGCCCGCTGTCGCCGCCACGGCTGCCGCGATCGACAAGCGGAAGGCGCGCGATAATCCGAACACCAGAACCGCCGCCGTCAGCAACAGATCAGGCACAATGAAAAAGAATGTCGCCTCAGCGAAACCCCAGACAAGGGCGCCCGCCAGCCACAGCCTCGGGTCTCTTATTCCCATGGCTGGAATTTTCCCTGTGCTGCAAGCCCGCTCATGCAGATCTCCAGCGCCGCCATGAAACTCGACGCATCGCCGGTCCAGCGGATCGGCGCGCCGGCGATCACATCGCAATTAAACGGCACAAGGATGAGACTGCCCTTTGGCAGCGCCTTGCCGAGCCCGTGCATGAACACCGGATGGACCGGCACGTCGGGCCGCGCCTTGGCGAGAAACGCAACGCCGCGCTTGAACTCCGCGCGCTGTTCAGGATTGCCGCGCGAGCCTTCGGGAAACAGGATCAATATGTCTTCGCGATCGAGCGCCGCCTCTAGATCGGCGAGCGGGTTTTTGCGGACCCCGCCGCGCGCCAGCGGGATGATGTTGATCAGATTGTTCGCGATCCACGACATCCATTTATTGGCGAGGAAATAATCGGCCGCAGCCGCCGGCCGCAAACGGTGCAAATCTTTCAGCGGAAACAGCGCCATCAGCGTCAGCGTATCGAGATGCGAATTGTGATTGGCGACGATCACCGCCGGACCTTTTTCCGGCAGATGTTCGCGCCCGCGGACATTCATGCCCAGCACCACCAGCAGGATGGGCCGCACGATTAGGACAAAGAACGCCAGTTGCAGGAAACGCTTCATCAAATCCGTCCGCTAAAGACGAAGAAATGCATGGCGTGATAAAACACCGGCGCCGCATAGGTGAGGCTGTCGACGCGGTCGAGAATGCCGCCATGGCCGGGGATGAGCCCGCCGGAATCTTTCATGCCAAGGTCGCGCTTGAACGCCGAAATGGTGATGTCGCCGAGAAAGCCGGACAAGGCGATGATTGCGCCCGCGACCGCTGCATAATGCCATGACAGCGGCGTCAGATATGGACCAGCCAATGCGGCCAGCGCGATGGTCGAGACAAAACCGCCGAGAAAGCCTTCCCAGGTTTTCTTTGGGCTCACCTTCGGCACGATCTTGTGCTTGCCGAACAGCTTGCCCCAAGTGAACTGCGCCACATCGTTGAACTGCGTCAGCGCCACCAGAAACAGCAAGAGCCCCGCTCCGCCCGCCGGCCCCGCAATGGCGTCGTCGGTCGAGAGCAACATCGCCGTGTGGCTGAGCGCGAAGACGGTGATCATCATGCCCCAGCTAATCGTTCCCACCGCGCGCAGGAATCCGTCCGTGCGGCCGATCAGGGTCATGGCCATGGGAAAGAACAAAAACGCCCACACCGGAATGAAAGTGAGGAACAAACCATAGCTGTTGAAATGGGCGAAGGTGAACTGCACCGGGATGGCGAGATAGGCGAACAGCAGGATGATCCGGTCGACTCGGCGCGTCGGGATCAGCGACAGATATTCCTTGAACGCCAGAAACGTCATGAAGCCGAGAAAGACGGTGGAGACAACCGGATTGGTGACGATGGCGATGGTGAAAATGGTGATCATGAACCACCAGGACGTCACCCGCCGCGACAGCTCCGTCGTTCCTTCGCCCGGCGATGCGCGCCTCATCACGGCGGTGATGATGCTGGCGACGATCAGCAGCCCGTAAATGGCGGCGATGGCGTAGAAGGCGTTTTCCGGCAGACCGTCAGGGAGTTTCATGTCGGGTTTCTTTCAGCGCATGGCGCGCCCGGTTGATAATCGTCGCCGCCCCGAGCGCGCAAGCCAAAGCCAGCAGCACCGTCGACCACCGCCCCGGCTCAAGGAAAACCAGCAGCACGGCGAGCGCGCCAAAGAAGAACGCGCGGTCTGACTTGCCAAACGGCCCGTCATAGCGGCGCGAGGCGCCGATCTGCACGCCGATGACGCCGGTCATTTCAGCGATCACGCCGAACAGGACGGCAACCACCACAAGCGAGGGATGCAGCCCGGCGATCAAGGCGAAAGGTAGATACAGCGCCGCGTCGGACAACACGTCCGTCAGTTCGTTGAGGATGGCGCCGAGTTTCGATTGCTGGGCGAATTCCCGCGCCAGCATGCCGTCAATGGCATTCATTCCCATACGGATGAATAAAACGGCCGGCAGCAGCAGCAAAACCCATACCGCGCCGCCGGTCGCAAGATTGAGCGCGCCATGGGCGAAACTCAAGGCGCAAGCCGCCAGCGTCACCTGATTGGCGGTGATTCCAGCCTTCGCCAGGGCAGCGCACAGCGGGCGCAGCAACGCCTGAAATTTCGGCTTCAAATCGTAGATGGTGGGCAAAATCCGGCGCTCCCTCGCGAAGGCCGGACCCTAGCCAGATTCCCCTCTTGTTGGCGAGCGCCCATGCCCCGACCCGCAGTCACCCGGCTTTTGCGAGTTTTTCTGCAGCGCGTTCATAGAGTGATCTTTTTTCCAATGCCGCGCTCAACCGGTCGAGGGCGGCGGCCACATTGCGGGCTTCGTCATTCAACTCGTCCGAGGTTTCCTCCAGCGCCAGCCATAAGGGCTGCAGCTTTTCGCATAGCCGTTTTCCCTTCGCAGTCAGGCTGAGCAGACGCTGGCGGCCGTCTGTTGCGTCCGCCTTTGACCGGATGATGTTTTCCTTTTCCAGCGACCGCCGCGTTTCGCTTACCGAAGCGTGGGTAATCTGCAGTTCTGCGGCGAGTTCCTTCACCGTCATCGCTTCGTTCGCCGCCAGGAGATTGAGCACGCCGAACCATCTTTGTTCGAAATTTACTCCCGCCTCCAGATAGAGACGCCTTGCGTCCTGATCGATCAGCGCCGACAGTCGCCGCAGCCTTTTGCCGATGGCGGTTTTATCGTCAAATCCGGTCATGCTCTTTTCAATTGACTTCACTCGTTTAATTATGTAGGTGCCTACATAAATAATTGCAAGCCGGAAATGACGCGGCGCAATTCGGTTTCCGCAACGGGGAATGACCATGTTTTCATCAAGACGGCGCTTCATGCAGGCGGCTGGCGCTGCAACCTTAGCGGCGGGGATCGCCGGCTGCGGTCAGCAGAACCAGCAGGCGCCAGCCGCCGCAAAACGCAGGCTGATGATCAATGGCAATATGGTCATCGCCTTTGAAAGCGGCGGCGCGCTGAGCGACGGGCTCAAGGAAAAGATTCGCGCTACCGGCCTCACCGCCATCAAGATCTCCATGGGCGGCAGCGGCGGCAATTACGCCGACACGCTCGAAGAACTCGCCGCTTATGACAAGGCGATGGCGGATAACGCCGACATTTTGCGTCCGATCACATCCGTCGCCGATATCGACGAAGCCTACGCTTCAAAGCGCCTCGGCATTATCAAATCGTTCGAAGCCGCCACCATGCATGACGGACAACCGGCGCGCATCGCCGAATTCGCCGCGCTCGGCGTCAAGGTGATGCAGCTTGGTTATAACAACACCGGTCCGTTCGGCGCCGGGGTCATGTCGGTCGATGAACCGCTGGGCCTTAGCGAGCTTGGCCGCGAGGCGGTCGCAATGATGGAACAGAACGGCGTGCTGCTCGATCTCAGCCACGCCCATGAGCGAACCATGTTCGAGGCGATCGCAGTCGCGACAAAGCCGGTGGCCGTCACCCATTCCGGCTGCGCTGGCGTTTATCAGCATCAGCGCAACAAATCGGACGAAGCGATCAAACGCGTCGCCGACACAGGCGGCGTCGTCGGCATTTACGAGTTGAGTTACTTAACCCCCGATGACGAACAGACGCCGCTCAGCGCCTATCTCGCCCATCTCGAACACGCGCTGAACATCTGCGGCGAAGACCATGTGGGGGTCGGCAGCGACGCCGTCATGCCGGAGTTCGAGGTTACGCCCGAAAGCGTCGCGCAATGGGAAGCGGTCAACGCCGCGCGCAAGGAAGCCGGCGTGGCCGCGCCCGGTGAAGGGCCGATGCCGTTCGTCGTCGGCCTCAACGGCCCGCAACGCATGCACGTCATCGCCGATCATCTGAAAACGATGGGCTACAACTCCGCCGCCATCGACAAGATCATGGGGCTCAACTTCAAGCGCCTGTTCGCGGCGACTTGGGGCGGCTAGTTCAACCCGTACTCGCTGACATTCCTCAGCTCCGCCGGACTGATAAGCCGCTTGCCGGCGAGCCGCACCGAATGCAGCGGGCCTTCGAGCTCGCGGGTCCAGAAGTCGAGGAACCGCGACAGCACCGGATATTTCGGGGCGATGTCATAATCCTGCCAGAGATAGGCTTGTAAAATTCCGGGATGGTCCGGGAGGTGGTAGAGTATCTCCGCCGTGGCGAGGCGATAGCCCTCAATCTGCTTCTTGAAGGAATGATCCGTGCTCATGGAACTGCCCTTTCACGCAACTGTTGCCGCTACAGGGACAGAGTGACGCTCTTTCGTTCAAATTTTACAAGCTTGACAGGACCGGCTGAATCAAAATTCTTCAAGCATTATCAAGATGTTGTCACTCACCATCCGTGACTGCTGCTGGCGGTTTGCAAAAAATGGCGGCGGGGCCCATTTTTTTCTTTACATGCGGGTCGGCGGTTCCTATTTCGCGCTTTCGTCATTCCCATGGGACCTCTCCGCAAGAATGGCGCTTTGGTTGAAGCAGCTTTAGCGAGGTTCCATGAGATGGAAAGGCACATTTCTGCGCTTGACCTGGTCGTAAACGGCCAGCCGGATCTTCCCGTCCATTGCGTACGTCCGCACGCGGCCACGAAAGCCGCGGACTGGTTCGTGCGCCGTTTTCCCGGCGACGTGCTCTATGCGGTGAAAGCGAACCCGCATCCGGCGATCCTCGATGCGGTCTATGCGGCCGGCGTGCGCTGGTTTGACGTCGCCTCCCTGCCGGAGGTTGAGCTGGTGGCGAACCGGTTCGAGGACGCGACCCTCGCCTTCATGCATCCGGTGAAAGCCCGCTCGGCGATCCGCCGCGCCTATCATGAGTTCGGCGTACGGATCTTCGTGCTCGATTCCCGCGAAGAGCTGGCCAAGATCGTCGAGGAAACCGGCGGCGCGAAAGACCTCCACCTCGTCGTGCGCGTCGCGGTCTCCTCCGATTACGCCCAGCACAAACTCTCCGGCAAGTTCGGCGCAACCGGCATGGAAGCCGTCAGCCTGCTGCGCGAGACCCGTGCGGTCGCGGAAGAACTTGGCGTGTCGTTCCATGTGGGCTCGCAATGCATGCGCCCCGAAGCCTGGCGCATCGCCATGGACGCGGTGAGCGAAATCATTCGCGAAGCCACCGTCACCATCGACATTGTCGACGTTGGCGGCGGCTTCCCGGTCGCCTATCCGGGCCTGACGCCGCCGCCGCTTGAAGATTACATGCGCGAGATCGAATCGGCGTTTGAAACCATGCCGGTGCTCGAAAACGCCGATCTGTGGTGCGAGCCGGGCCGCGCGCTGTGCGCGGAAGCGGGCAGCCACATCGTTCGCGTCGAATTGCGCAAGGGCAACGCGCTGTACTTGAATGACGGCGCCTATGGCGCGCTGTTCGACGCCGCCCATGACGGGCTCGTCTATCCGGTCAAGCTGCTGCGCGGCAAAGGAAGCCCGCGCCGTCCGTTGCGGCCGTTCAAGCTCTACGGTCCGACCTGCGATTCCATCGACGCCATGGAAGGCCCTTTCCTGCTGCCGGCCGATGTCAGCGAAGGCGATTATATCGAGTTCGGCATCACCGGCGCCTATGGCGCGGCGCTCGCCACCAAGTTCAACGGCTTTGGCGACTATATCGAAGCCGTCGTTGAAGACGCGCCAATGTTGAGCGTCTTCGCCGACACAAAGCGCACCGCCCGCGCCGTCAAGAAAGCCATTGCGGCTGGCGGAAGCTAGGATTTCAGCCCGGAAGCTGGATATTGCAGCGCTCTTCGGTTAGAGGAGCGCTGCAAAACAAGACGGCAAAAGATCTTGCCAAAATACGGCCCTCCGCGCGCCCATTCCGGGCGCGGCCCGGATCCGGTTTTCAACCCGGCCCATGAAACTGATCAGGGCCGGACAACCGAAAGGACCGACACCATGACTGCAGCGAAACCTGACAACCGCAAAGCCGAACTCTTGAGCCAGCCCGTTGAGCATATCGACATCACCACGTTCGATGCGCGCCCGATCATCGACGCCTGGGGCAAGATGAGCTTTACCAGCCGCGACGCGGCGCGCGCGGCGCAAATCCTCAACATGGCGCTCGAAGACAAAGACTGTTCCACCTGGCTGATCATGGCGGGCTCCACCGGCGCCGGCGGGTGCCTCCATGTTTGGCGCGACATGGTCGAATACAACATGGCCGACGCCATCGTCGCCACCGGCGCGTCGATCATCGACATGGATTTCCTCGAAGCGCTCGGCTTCAAGCACTATCAGGCGAATGAAATCCCTGACGACAATACCCTGCGCTCGCTTTACATCGACCGCATCTACGACACCTATATTGACGAAGAAGAGCTGCAGCACGTCGATCACACGATCTACGACATCTGCGAACAGCTTGAGCCGCGCGCCTACACCTCGCGCGAATTCATTTTCGAAATCGGCAAATGGCTCGCCGCCGGCAACGCCAAAAAGAAAGACTCGCTGATCCAGCGCGCTTATGAAAAAGGCGTGCCGATCTTTGTGCCGGCGTTTTCCGACTGCTCGGCGGGCTTTGGCATCGTCAAGCACCAGGTCGAACGCCGCAAGGAAGGCAAGCCCTATGTCACCATCGATTCCGCCGGCGACTTCCGCGAGCTCACCGAGATCAAACTCGCCGCCGGCACCACCGCCCTCTTTATGATCGGCGGCGGCGTGCCGAAAAACTTCGCCCAGGACACGGTCGTCTGCGCCGAAATTCTCGGCCATGACGATGTCGAGGTCCACAAATACGCCGTGCAGATCACCGTCGCCGACGTGCGCGACGGCGCCTGCTCCTCGTCAACGCTGCAGGAAGCGGCGAGCTGGGGCAAAGTCTCGACCGTTCACGAACAGATGGTCTTCGCCGAGGCGACGTCGGTCGCGCCGCTGATTGTTTCCGACGCCTATCACCGGGGGGGATGGAAAAAGCGCGAGGCGCGCAACTGGGCGAAACTTTTCAAGTAAGCGCCGGTCTTCAGGAAAACTTAACAAAGCCTAACAGTTTGACGCCAGCGCAGGAAATAAATGCGCTGGCGTTATGCGTTTCAGTCGCAATTTGGCGGGCGCGATTAACCAGATATTTTCCGCCAGCGACCAAACTCCCGTCCCAACCGGCGCTGTCAGCGTTAGTTTTGGTGGGAGAGTTATGTCATTGGCGGCGCGCCGTATTGGGACGGCATTAAGCACACATTCCAGAAAACGGCTCGCCGAATTGCGGGCGTATCCAACCATTGAAACATGGATGAACCCTGTTACCCGCGGCCTCGCCCGCCGCCTCGCCAATCTGGAATGGCAGAAGACGCTGGCGGAAATCGACTTCGAATACCGCCTGACGGACATTCAGATCGCCGGAACGCCTTGCGTCGAATACGAAACGTCCGGACCGCGCCGCGATGATCTGGTTATCCTGTATGTGCATGGCGGCGCTTTTGTCAGCGGCTCGCCCCACACCAACGCATCGATGATCCTGCCGGTGGTGCACCTTACGGGCGCAAAGACCATCGGCGCGTCCTATCCGCTCTTGCCGGAGGGGCGCTTTCCGGCGCCGCTTGACGCCATCGACCGCGTCTATCGGGCGCTGCTGGAACAATATGCCGATCGCCGCATCGTCATCTTCGCCGACTCCATCGGCGGCGCCATCACGCTCGCCAATTTGCTGCGCTGGCGCGACGCAGGTCTTCGTTTGCCCGAGCGCGTTGCGTTCGCCTCGCCTGCGCTGGACGGCGCCGGCGCCAGCGACACGCATCGCACGCTCGATGGCCACGACCCGCTCATTCGCTCCAATCGCGGCCGCAACGCACAGCGTCTGTTTCATTTCTATGCACCCGGCGAGGATCTGAAGAACCCGCTGGTCTCGCCTATCTATGGCGATTTCACCGGCCTGCCGCCGATGATGATCCATGTGGGATCGCGCGAGGTCTTGCTCGGAGACGCAGCGAGACTTGCAGAATCGGCGCGCCGCTGCGGCGTAGACAGCACGCTCCGGGTGTTTGACGGCATGTTTCACCTCTTCCACATGCATTGGTCGTTGAGCGAAGCCAAAGCGGCCCATGACGACATGGCGAATTTTCTTCTCCGGCCGTAGGCTGAACATCGCTGATTCAACCTTCTTTCCCTTTATTTGCATGCCTTTTCCATCTCGCCCCCAAATGTTAGGGTGCTGATGGGGAGAGGTGATGAGGGCGATGATGAATGACGGGCACGACTTCATATTCCGGCGCGCCGGGTGAATGGCTGACGGCCGAAGCGCGCAAACAGGTGACGCGCAAATCGGCGGCGAAAGCCTGGCTCATTCTTTCAGGGCACGTTGCATTTTACTTTTTGACCCTTGCGGGCGCCATGGCCCCGCTGCCGCTCGCCATCAACCTCGCTTTCGCTATTCTCAACGGCTTTGCCATCGGATTGCTGTTCGCGATCGGCCATGACTGCGTGCACAAGGCGTTCGCGCCGGATCGCCTCACCAATCAGATCATGGCGCGGATTTCCTTTCTTCCCTGCGCTCATTCAGCAAGCCAGTGGGAAGTCGTCCACAACAAGAATCATCATGGCAACACAAACCTCAAAGGCGTCGACTATGTCTGGGCGCCCATGAGCAAGGCCGAATATGACGCCGCGACGCCGTTACGGCGTTTCATGGAACGGATATACCGAAGCATCGGCGGATCGGGCGTTTATTATCTGATCGATTTCTGGCTGCGCCGGCTGGTCGTTCCCGTCACCCACGAAATGCGCGCGCAATGGCGGCGGCATTTGCCGGATTCCCTGTTTGTCATCACAACGCTCGCGCTGACAATCGTGATGATCCTGCTGATCGGCAAAGCGTGGAATCCCGACCGTTCCTATCTGACGATCTTCCTTGTGGGCTGGGCATTGCCCTATCTGCTGTGGAACTATCTGGTCGGCATCAGCGTCTATCTGCAGCACACCCATCCGGAAATTCACTGGAGCGATGATCCGGCGGAATGGACGTTTTACAATGGCGCCATTGCGGGAACCACGCATGTGGAGATTCCGTTCAAATGGGCGTGGCTGTTTTTCGACGGCATGGCCCACACGGCCCATCATGCGCTGCCCTCAATCCCGATCTACAAAATCAAGGAAGCGCAGGATGTTCTGATGGCGCGCTATGGCGACGAAGTCGTCCGCTACAAGTTCACCATCGGCAATTACCTGAAAACGCTCGCCGCCTGCAAACTGTATGATTTCGAGCGCCATTGCTGGACCGATTTTGACGGCGCGCCCACCGGCCCGGTCCGCGGCGAGAGGCTGGTGACGTGAGCGCCGCCGCCCATGATGACATCAATGACCTCAAATCCCTGCAACGCTGCGCCGAAGCAGAGATTGGCGGCCTCGCCTGGCCGACGATCGCCTTGTCGAGCCTTGCTATTGCTGGCTTTGCGGCGGCGACAATTAGCGCCGCGCTTGGCGCTATCCCGCTCTGGCTGGCGGCGCTGATCAACATTCCCTGTTATTTCGTCGCCTATACGGGCCTCCACGAAGCCACGCACCGGAATTTCAATGGCCGCCGAAAATCCTTCGACTGGCTGAACCATGTTTATGGAATCACCATCGGCGCGATCATGTTCTATCCGTTTTCCATGCATGACTATCTGCATCTCAGCCATCACGCGCACACCAATCATCCGGACAAGGATCCTGACCACTGGATGTCCGGCGCAAGCGCTGGCGCTGTTGCCGCACGCGCCGCGACGCTGGCGTGGCGGTACTGGTCATTCACCATCCGCACCAGGATGAAAGATGTTGAAGGCGGCAGGTTCTTTTCTCGCCTGGCGCTGGAAATGATCCCGACATTCGCCGCGCTGGCGGTGTTGATCGTTATCGGACAATGGAAGGTCGCGCTGTTTGTCTGGTTCATGCCGCTGTTGATCGCAGTCGCGCTGCTCGGCGTCTGTTTCGACTGGATCGTCCATCATCCCCACCAGCAGCAAACCCTGTTTGGCGGCACGCGGGTGTTTCTCGCGCATGATCCGTGGCGGCGGCGCGCGCTCGCGGCGGTCCTACTTGGCCAGAATTATCACCTCATCCACCATATCTATCCGCGCACGCCGTTTTATCGCTACGGGAAAGTGTTTCAGCGGTCGGAGCCTTTCCTGCGCGCGCAGAATGTGACTGTCGTCGATATCGGGCGCTGAGATTTCAGGCGATCAGGCGCGCCGCGCCGGGTCCGGCCGCACCGCCGCTAGGCCTGCAATTTGCTTCTCAAAACGCAACAACACTAACTGTTCTTTTCGGAGATCTGTCATCTCTTATCCTCGCAAGTATTGGTTGTGGTACTCATGGAAACTGCACAACCTTGATGTGTGTTGAGGTGAAATCCAGATAGAAATGCAACCTAAGAGAGTATGCCGGTGTGGCTATTGATGAAGATAATTACGCCGCCCGGATCGGCCGCACCATGTGGCGGGTCGCCGAACGGCGCGCTCAGGAGAAAAGGAGTAGCGAGGCGGCGCAGCTGGCGGCGGCGCTCACGGGCGCTCTAGCGAAGGCGCCTGAAAGTAAAGCTCGGCGGCAAGTTCCGCCCTCCGCTCCAGGGCTGACGGCGCCGGAGCAGACCCTGTCTCTTTCAGAATTTCTTCGAGCACTGGCCGCAGAGCTTGCGCGAGACGAGCCGGACCCTGACGGGTTGTAAGCCGCGCCAGCGCTGCATAAGTGTTGACAACCGCATCGGCTGCAACCGCCAGCAAGTCATTGCCCACGGGCGCGCAGTCTTCTGCGCGGAGATGGTTAATCACCACTGCAATTGCGAGATTCAGCCGTTCGCCGTCCAGGAGCAACTCTTCTTCACGCGGTCTGAACCCGATGATCTCCGCTGACGCGCGCGCCTTGTCGCCATACAACATATCGAGCGTCACCGCGCCGCCGGTCGCCCCGACAATGCGCCGCGCCAGCATCGGCTTCGGCGCCCGAACGCCGGAGAATATCCGGTAGAGAGACTGGCGGGACGCCCCGACCCCGTTCTGCGAAGTCCAGCACGCGACGTCGGTCAGGTAGCGCTTCAAGGGATGCATGGCCCCTTTCCCGTATTCCCGCTGGCTGCCCGCGGAAAAGTTGTCACGAGACCCACATTCCGTAAAGAATTGCTGCGCCGCGAAAGAGCCTCTAAGACCGCGCCCATGAGCGCATTGCTGTTAACCCTGTCGGATATTCGCCTGACCTTTGGCGGCGAGGCGCTGTTTGAAGGCGCGAACCTCAATGTCGCCGAACGGGCGCGGATCGCGCTGGTCGGCCGCAATGGGTCGGGCAAATCGACCCTGATGAAGATCGCCGCCGGCAGCGTAGAAGCCGATAGCGGCGAGCGCTTTATGCATGCCGGCGTCACCGTGCGTTATCTGCAGCAGGAGCCCGATCTGTCGGCGTTCGCAACGCTGGGCGACTATGCCAGCGCCGGGCTGGATGAGACCGGCAAGACCCATGAAGCCGAAACCATGCTGCGCGAGCTGGGACTCGATCCGTCGCTTGCGCCGGTGAATCTGTCCGGTGGCGAATTGCGACGCGCTGCGATCGCGCAAGCGCTCGCCGCAGAACCCGACGTTCTGTTGCTCGACGAGCCGACCAACCATCTCGACCTGCCGGCTATCGCCTGGCTGGAGGAGAAACTTCGCGGGCTTTCCTCCGCCATCGTGCTGATCAGTCACGACCGGCGTTTTCTCGAAGCCGTCACCAATGACACGGTCTGGATCGATCGCGGCGCCACCCGCGCCACGGGACAGGGGTTCAAAACATTCGAAGCCTGGCGCGACAAGTTTCTCGAAGAGGAAGAAGCCTCGCTGCACAAACTCGGCCGCAAGATCGTCGCCGAAGAACACTGGATGCGGTATGGCGTGACGGCGCGCCGCAAACGCAACATGCGCCGCGTCGGCGAGCTGCAAACCCTGCGCAAGACCCTGCGCGAGGCGCGCCGGGTGCAAGGCGCCGCCGCCATGACCGTTCAGGCGGGCGGCGCATCGGGAAAACGCGCCATCGTCGCGGAAAACATCTCGAAATCATATGCCGGGAAGAAAATCATCGACGGGTTTTCCGTTGAGATTGCGCGCGGCGACCGCATCGGGCTTGTGGGGCCGAACGGCGCGGGAAAAACAACGCTGGTCAATCTGCTGACCGGCGCGCTGGCGCCCGACGAGGGAAAAGTCACGCTCGGAACCAATCTTGAAATCGTCTCGCTCGATCAGCGCCGCGACCGGTTGAAACCTGACATGCGCGTCGCCGATGCGGTCAATGATGGAACCGGCGACTGGGTCGAGATCAATGGCGAGAAGCGCCATGTGGCGAGTTACCTGAAAGATTTCCTGTTCGGCCCGGAACAATGGCGCCAGCCGGTGAATGCGCTGTCCGGCGGCGAACGCGGACGCCTGGCGCTCGCCGCCGCGCTGGCGCGTCCGGCGAACCTGCTGGTGCTGGATGAGCCCACCAACGATCTCGATCTTGAAACGCTGGAAATGCTCGAAGAACAATTATCGGCGTTTGGGGGAACGCTTTTGCTGATCTCGCACGACCGGGCGTTTCTCGACAATCTCGTCACCAGCGTGATCACCACCGATCCGGAAAAATCCGGCCGCTGGATCCGCTATGCAGGCGGCTATGACGAGATGGTGGTCCAGCGCGGCAGCGCCCCGGGACTTGAATCTGGACTTGAAGGCGCGATGCCGAAACAAAAACCAAAACAAACGACGCCTGCCGAAAAACCCAAGACAACGGCGAAGACAAAACTCTCCTACAAGGAGCAATACGCCCTCGACAATTTGCCCAACGAAATCGACCAGCTCATGCACGAGGCGGCGGCGCTGCAAAAACAGCTCGACGATCCGTCACTGTTCACCCGCGACCCGGCGGCGTTCGATAAGGCTGCGAAAGCGCTTGCTTCAACGCAGGAAAAGCTCGCCGCCAAAGAAGAAGAATGGCTGTCGCTGGAAATGAAGCGGGAAGCGCTGGAGGGATAAGCGCGTCAGCGTGCTGCAATCAAATCCCACTTATTGCCGTAGAGATCGCGGAATACGACGACCTTGCCATAGGGCTCGCTGCGCGGCGTTTCGAGAAATTCAACGCCGGCGGTCTTCAGCCGCGCATAATCCGTATCGAAATCATCGGTGTTGAGGAACAGCCCGACGCGCCCGCCGGTCTGATCGCCGACAGCGGCGCGCTGCGCATCATCAGCGGCTTTCGCCAGCAACAGATTCGCGCCGCCCGCGCCCGGCGACACGACAACCCAGCGTTTTTCAGGAAATTGCGGCGTATCCTCGATCAGATCGAAGCCCATCACGCCGCAATAATAGGCGATGGCTTCATCATAATCGCGAACGACCAGCGTGATCAGCGCAAGCTGCATTTTATCTCAGTCAAAAATCGCCACACTCTGACGCCCGGCGATCACCAGCTCCATATCCGCGTTCCAGACCAGCATGTCCTGATTGGAACAACCACTGCCCGCATGTCCGGCGCGCAACTACAAAGCCTATCCTCAACCGAGTGTGTCGCGTTTCTGGGTTCTTATCCATGCCTTATATGGTCCACAAAATAATACTCTTGGCGAGGCGCCATGCAGGGTACAGGCGCTGACCTTATCCAAAAGCAAAATATCTCCAGTAAGTCTCGACAAAATAGTAAATGACCGCAGCTAACGCGGTCCAAAATACTACTCGCCAATGCGATTTCTTCATTTTCCAGCTTTCTCAAAGTTCCCTAATCGAAAATCGCGACGGACTGACGGCCCGCAATCACCAGTTCCAGATCGGCGTTCCAGACCAGCATGTCCTGACTGGAATAGCCACTGCCTGCATGTTCGGCGCGCGATTGCAGCAGCCACCAGCCATCGCGTGTTTTCGGCGTATCGCATAGAACATTCACCATCCACGTCATCGAACTGATCGGCGCGAATTCGGTCAACATCGGCAGGATCGCCGGCGGCGGCATGTCGGCCAGCGCCAGCAGCGCGACGAGGTCATCCGCATCGTCGTCGCGATGGCGCACCCATATATAATGATCGTGTTCCGCCGACCCCGTGCCGGGCCGTCCGCCTTTCGCCAGCCTGCCGTCAAAATGTCTGGCGAAAGGCGGCCCGAAACCATCGGGAATAAACACGTCGCACTGGTCGGGGCGCGGCAGATCCGGCGCAGGCGCGAAGGTGCGGTTCCATTTCGACGGGCGCGATCCGCCAAACGCAAATGCGCAGCGCGTAGCGATTCCCTGTTCACCGCTGATGTCGGCTTCAACAAACATCACCGACTTGCCCCGCCGCAACAGTTTCGCGCGACCCGTAATCGGCCCGCCGGCGGGACCGATGAACGACACCATCGCCGAGCGTAACGGCGGCGCATCGGGAAAGGCGCGCTGCGCGGTTTCGAGACAGAGCGCGGCGGAAAGTCCGCCATAGGTGGTGCGCCCCTGCATCCAGTCATCGGGAATGATCATGGCCAGTGCGCCGTCATCGAACGACGCGCTGTCGATCAGCTCGCTAAAATTCACGCCAAGGCCTCCAGATTTACATCTCTCTGCTAGATAATCGCCCCACCAGGCTGCGCCAATCATCAATTGCAGTTGGAGATGGTCGGCGCGCGCGATAGGCTCCGTGCAATCACGGGGAGAGAAAAAAATGTTTCGATCGATAGCGCTGCTATGCGTGCTCGTTTTCAACTCTTGCGCAAATAATGCCGAGCCGCCGCAATCTGTTGATCTGATCATCAGCGGCGGCGTGGTCATCCATCCGGATTCCGATGCGCCGCCAATCGTCGAAGACATTGCGATTGCTAACGGACGCATCGCCGCCGTCGGCGCCAATCTTGCCGAAAAATATGCCGCCCAACAAACCTATGATGCGAGCGGCCGTTACATCATCCCGGGTCTCGCTGACATGCACTCGCATTTCGGCAATGGCATTCTCGACAGCGATGCTGACGACACGGTGCAAGTCCTCGCGCGCCATCTTTATTTCGGCAACACCACCATTCTCAATCTCGGATCAGCGCAGGCCTGGCCGGACAGGATTGACGAATTACGCGCGGTGATGGCGGCGGGCGAGATCGCCGGGCCTCGCCTCCTCGCCGTCGGCGCCTTGATCACCGTGCCCGGATCGCATCCGGTATCGACGATTTATTCGCAGCCGCTGCAACAACAAATCCAGGATTTGCTTTCGCGCATCCGCACCTCCGGCGCCATCGACTTGGCGCCGATCCGCGCAACCACGCTAGCCACATCGCCGGAGAACATCGCGGCGGAAGTGCGCCGCGTCGCCGATTGGGGCGCTGACGCCGTCAAGATCACGGTTGAGTCGGGCCCAGATGATTTTGGCGACGATCACCCGCAAATGCCGCCGGACATGATCCGCGCTGCAAGTGACGCCGCAAAAGCCTATGGCGCCCCGGTGCTCTGTCATATTTCGTCGCTCGATGAAGTCGAGGACTGTATTGCCAACGGCGCTTCGGGAATTGTCCACGCCATGACTCCCGAAGAAGCGCTGCCAGAAGATATAGAGCAACGCATGGTCGATGCAGGGTTTGTGATGATCCCCACCGCCGCCATGTTTGACGGCTGGCGGCGTTATGGCGACGAACCAGCGCTACTAGATCGGCCAGTGCTCGCTGACGTGTTGAGCGAATACGAACATGGCTGGCTCACGGCGCCGCATATGCAGGAGATTTTCGGTAGCGCGCCGGAATGGAACGCCTCGATTGACCGGATGGCGCGACATCTGAAAAGATTTCACGATCTTGGCGGCGTGATAATCGCCGGCACCGACACCGGCAACCCATATCGCATCGCAGGCTTCGCCCTGCACGAAGAACTCGCGTTTTATGTCGAGGAAGCAGGCCTTTCTCCGCGAGAGGCGCTGGCGACCGCGACCATCAACGCAGCACGGCTCGTTGGCGATGAAGACGAATGGGGCGCAATCCGCGACGGCCTTGCCGCTGATTTCATCATCCTTGAGAAAAATCCCCTCGACGACATCAACAACACGCTCGCCATCGCCGATGTGATCAGGAGTGGCAAAATCGTCGAGCGCGCCGTGCTGCCCTTGCACTAGCGTGATCATCCGGTGTTTGGGCGGGTTATGACCTGATTTTCCGCGATTTCCGGTCGCCAAGCCCAGCCGCAAAGGATTAACGCCGCCCGGTTTTTCCGGTAGGATCGCCCCGCATCGCCGTTTTCAGCGGCATTGTGGGGGAGTCTGAGGGGAAATGGCGGCTTTCGGGAAAATACCAAGGATTGTCGCCGCGCTGCGCCAGCGCGCCGGCGCTGCAATGCCCCGGTTTTCGTCAAAGGCGCAAACGCCCGCCCCGGCTGAGAATGCGCCGCTGTTTCACTCCTTCGATCCGACCACCGCGCTGTTTCCCGGAGAGGCCGCTGACGACGAGCGCGCCGGAAATCTGCCGCTCGCGACCATGCTCGAAGAATCCGCGCACGCCATGGCGCGGCGCAAGGAGGAACTGCGCGAACAGGCCCGCAATCTTGTCGCCCGCATCGGCGAGCGCCGCGACGGGGAGTTGACGCTCGCGGCGCAGGCGGTGCGCGTTTTGATCGGGCTCGGCTGGGCCGGGGTCGCCGGCTGGCTTTATCTCGGCGTGCTGAACGCCCGCGCCGCCGGGATCAGCATCACCGGCGGCGGCGTTCCGATTGACGATGCCACCGTCCTTGTACGGACCTTTATGATTGTCGCCATGGCCGGGCTTGGCGTGGCGTTCCTCGTGGCGGCGCTGACTCGCGGCCTCGGCAATGCCGACAACCGGCGCATCGCGACGGAGGCCGAAAAGCTCGGCGCGTCGATCGCCCGCGCAAGCGATGAGTTCGATGCAGCGCTCACAGGTCTGCGCAGCGCCATGGACCAGCGCGGCCGCCCGGCCGACGCCGTCGATGAGCTGGCGCGCGCCCATGTGACCGCGCTCGAAGCCCATGATTTCTTCCGCGAGATCAATTTTCTGAGCGGCGACGAAAACGAGCATGCGCGGCGCAAGTTCAGCAGCTTCCTGGCGCGGGCGGCGGGCGGCGGCGGCGGATTCCCGGCCTTCGCCGCGTTTTTGATCGGCGTCATTTCCGGCGCGGCAGGGATTTTCGCTCTGGCCATCCCGAAGCCGGACCCGGCGGCCGCGAGCGCCGTTGAGACCTCCGCCCTCGCCATCATGCAGTACCCCTGGGCGGCGCAGCTCATCCTGCTTGGCGGGATCGCCTATGCAGGGGCCGGCGCCGCACTGTCGCTTCTCTCCGCCCCGCTCACCGAAGGCGTCGCCGAAAAAGCCCGCAACGAGGCGCTCACCGCCCTGCGCAGCGGTTTCGCCGCCCACAGCGCCCTGCGCCCGGCGGACATCACCCGCCGCATTCGCGATGCGGTCGACGTATTTCGCGCCAGAGTCGGCGGCGGGGTCGGAGGGCGCACCCAGAACGCCAGTCCGGACCATGGCGCGAATCATTCGGCCGATTTTTCCGCCGCCGGCGACGTCCCCGAATGGCGCCGCCGCGATTCGTCGGTGAAATTCGTCGATGCCGGCTTCTCCCCGGCGCCGGAAAGCTGGCGAACCGACGCCTACGCGAAAAAATTTGAGGCCCCGGGGCCGGGCAAATCGGGGTCGAAACGAGGCGGCGAAGGCCTTAAAAACCGGCCTCGCGATTAACCATTGAGGCGCACTGAGAGCGCCCTGTTAAGACCTCCTTAACCAAAAACTTTTGCCCAAAGACTAACTTCATATTGACGATGGACGAGGCCTCCATCACTATATCTTGTGTCAGCGCAGATCGCTGGCGATTCACATCAGAAACGAAAAGCCGCGCCGGTGCGGCCCCTTTTGGGCAACCCGGCCTAGGGGTTTTTTGCGCGCCTTTTCCAAAAGGCGACAAGTTAGGGACGGGGCAAACATGTCGTTCTCAGAAGCCGCCAAGGACATCGAAACCACAGCACGGGAAACCACAGCACGGATCAACGCAGAAGCGCCGCAAAAACCGGCTGCGGAGTCCGCAAAGCCGGCGCTGAAAGTCGTCCGCGACATTGTCGTCGATCATTCGCGCGACGCCCTGCTCACCGATTTCGGCAAGACCACCATGGAGGATCGCTATCTCCTGCCTGGCGAGTCGTTTCAGGACATGTTCGCCCGCGTCGCGCGCACCTATGGCGACGACGCCGACCACGCCCAGCGCATCTATGACTACATCTCCAAACTCTGGTTCATGCCGGCGACGCCGGTCCTGTCCAATGGCGGCGCCAATCGCGGCCTGCCGATCTCGTGCTTTTTGAACGGCGTCGGCGACTCGCTCGACGACATCGTCTCCACCTGGAACGAAAACGTGGCGCTCGCTTCGAATGGCGGGGGCATCGGCACCTATTGGGGCAATGTCCGCTCCATCGGCGAGAAGGTGAAGCACGCCGGCGCAACGTCGGGCATCATCCCGTTCATCCGCGTCATGGATTCCCTGACGCTCGCCATTTCGCAAGGCTCGCTGCGGCGCGGCTCGGCGGCGTGTTACCTCGACGTGCACCACCCGGAAATCGAGGAGTTCCTCGAGATCCGCAAACCGTCGGGCGATTTCAACCGCAAGTCGCTGAACCTGCATCACGGCGTCAACGTCACGGACGAGTTCATGCTCGCCGTGCGCGACGACAAGGATTTCGGCTTACGCTCGCCGAAGACCGGCGAAGTGCTGCGCACGATTTCCGCGCGCAAACTCTGGCAGAAGATTCTCGACGTGCGCCTCGCGACCGGCGAGCCGTACCTGCTGTTCTCCGACACGGTGAACCGGCAGATGGCCAAACACCAGCGCGACCTCGGCCTCAAAGTCTCGACCTCCAATCTCTGCTCGGAGATCATGCTGCACACCGGCAAGGATCACCTTGGCGAAGACCGCACCGCCGTGTGCTGTCTCTCCTCGATCAACGCCGAGAAATACTGGGAGTGGAAGGACGAGCCGCAATTCATCGAGGACGTCATGCGCTTCCTCGACAATGTGCTGCAGGATTTCATCGACCGCGCGCCGCCGGCCATGGCGAAGGCCGTCTACTCCGCCAAGCGCGAGCGCTCGGTGGGCTTGGGGCTGATGGGCTTCCATTCCTTCCTGCAGTCCATGAACATTCCGTTCGAGAGCGCCATGGCGAAGTCGTGGAACACGCGCCTGTTCAAACATATCCGCATGGGCGCGGACGCGGCCTCCGTTGCGCTCGCCGAAGAGCGCGGCCCCTGCCCCGACGCGGAAGAGCGCGGCGTCAAGCAGCGCTTCTCCCACAAGATGGCGATCGCGCCCACCGCCTCGATCTCGATCATCTGCGGCGGCTGCAGCCCTTGCATCGAGCCGATCCCGGCCAACGTCTTCACCCACAAGACGCTGTCAGGCTCGTTCACGGTCAAGAATGTGGCGCTCAAGGCGCTGCTGGCCGAAAAAGGTCAGGACACGGACGAAATCTGGCACTCGATCCTCGAGCATGAAGGCTCGGTCCAGCATCTCGACTGCCTGACCCGGGACGAAAAAGACGTCTACAAGACCGCGTTCGAGCTTGACCAGCGCTGGGTCATTGAACTCGCCGCCGACCGCACACCCTATATCTGTCAGGGCCAGTCGGTGAACGTGTTCCTGCCCGGCGACATCGACAAATGGGATCTGCACATGCTGCACTGGTCGGCATGGGAGAAGGGCTGCAAGTCGCTTTACTATTGCCGCTCGAAATCGATCCAGCGCGCGGGTTTTGCCAATGGCGTCAAAGCCGCCAATGACGCGCAGGCCGCCAGCGACCTCGCCGACGCGCGCGCCGCCATGCCCGATGGCGGCAAGGCCGAGACCATGGCCGAGATGATGCTCGCCGCCGCGAAGACGGATTATGATGAGTGTTTGGCTTGTCAGTGAGGTGAGATGGAATCGCTATTATCTAATATAAAGCTCGAAACTTGGTATAAAAGCGGTCTGATAATTTCGGCCGCATGTTTACTGGCTTCATTGGCATCATCTAACTCTGAGTTTGCAATAATTGCCCTTGGCGCTTGCATTCATTGCCTAGGGCAGTGGATTAACCATCCAACTATAAGTCAGTTTGTTCCTGGCAGTTTTTCATTTCCATCCGGCATACTTTCAATTTCACCTCGACACCCCAGCGCTGCGGGCATAACGCTTGAGATTGTAGGCGTATTACTATTTTGCGCGGGCATCATAAAAATACTAATTTGACTCTGGGTCGAGCTAATCCTCGTCTGGACGAAGATGAGCAAGTAGCAAGTAGGGTGCATTAAGCGCAGCGCAATGCACCATCGCCAATGCCGCATTGGTGGATTACGCCTTCGGCTAATCCACCCTACAGACAGTTTCATCGAGCACGCGTAGGGCGGGTTGAGCGCAGCGATACCCGCCGCAATCCCTCTCTCTACGGACGAATGGCGGGTTACGCCCGGAACAGGTCCGGGCTAACCCGCCCTACGGGATCGCCTGAAAATACGCTCCGCGATTGGCGCGAGTCTGAGGCCCGGCGCACAACATCTCCACGCCGCTTCCCCACGCTTTAAGCGTGGGGTCCAGCTCCTAACCTCACGGCCAAGCGCGGCGAAGGAAGCTCAGGCGCCTTCATCTTCGAGTGGTTAGCCGCACAACACGCGCCGGGTGATGGACCCCACGGGCAGGTTTATCTTCGGGCTGCCCTTTGGGCGGACCCGGGGGGCCGTGGGGAATCGCGAACTTGACGTTTGGCGAAAAAATGGTGTCAGTGTTCACGCGGGCGCCGCTTTCCGGCGCTGTTTCATAAAATTTTACCGTTCACGTCCGCAAAAATATCAACCACCGTCCCGCATTATTTCGTCTGTCACCAATGGCGAAGGAGAGCACAGTGATCCGGATCAAAACCGCGATGGCGATAAGCGCGGCCTGTCTGCTCGCGGCGTGCGACGCCAATCTGGAGCAGATGGAAGCGGACAAGTTCGCCAGTTTCGGGCTTTCAGACAGTGAGCGCGCCGTCGCCGAAGCGCTGATCGAGGGCTACAAAAAAGAAATGGGCATGCCGGTGTTGCGCAGCCGGGATTACGGGCGCGCGGCTTGCTATGCTAAATCAGTTGTCATGTCGAGCCGTCATAACGACGTGCACATCGCCTATCTGCGCGATTATTCCAATATCGATGCTGACTATTACAGATGGTTTGCAAACAAGGGATATTCCGAACAGGATGCGTGGAAAATCAGCGAACGCGTCCTAAAAGGATATGCGGATTGTTCCATGGGCGCGCTTATCAAAAAGCGCATGGCGAAATAAAAAACAGCGCCCGTTCATCACGGGCGCCGTTTCAATTCCGATAAAACAAAGCCGCCTTACGCCGCCTGTTTGATCTCGACCAGTGTTACGCCGAAATGCAGATCTTCGCCGGCCAGCGGGTGATTGCCGTCGGCGGTGACCGCCGTGTCGGAAATCTCGGTGATCGTCAGATTGACGGTGGAGCCGTCCTGGGCCTTCGCCGAAAGCTGCATGCCCGGCTGCGGCGGCTGGTCGGCGGGAAGCTGCGTGCGCGGGATCTGCACCACCATTTCCTCGCGGCGCGGACCGAACGCCTTGTCCGACGGAATGGTGACGGAGGCTTCCCCGCCGGCTTCCATGCCGGTAAGCGCGGCTTCGACTTCGGGGAAGATTTCCGCCTTGCCCAGCGTCAGCGTTTGCGGGCCGGCCTGTTCGGTGCCGCCGACGACGCGGCCGTCGCCGGTGCGCACGGAGTAATCAATGACGACAATGTCGCCTGTCTTTGCTGCAGTCATGGTAAGTCCTTTGGTCTGTTGCATGTGGGGCGCGCGGATCGATGCGCAAAATCCCTGTACGAAGTCTCGCAAAAGGGAGCCCGGAAGCGGCGCAGCGAAAAGGCGCGCCAAGCTGAGGCGTATGGTCTCGCAAACCGCGCGCGCGGGGTCAACCCTTCGGCTGCGCAGGCCTTTAGCAATCAGGCCTTGAGCTGTTTTGAGAAGCGCACCGATGCGATGGGGGTGAGGGGAAGCGCGCCAGTATAAGCCCATTTGAGAGGTGGGGGATGAAATAAAGTTGGATTTATTTCATCCCCCCTTTTTCTGCAGGGGTTATGATGATGGCTGAGTGATTTCCCTGTGCGCCGTTCATCCGGATACGGAGTGCGGCGGCGATGAGATTTTGAAACAGGAAGACGAGGAGTAGAAAATGTTAAATGGCGCCAGAATCGACTGCAGGCCAGTAAACAAGCGGGTGAGAAAAAACACGGCAGGCCGCGTGCGGCGCCGTTTTCGTCATTCGCACAAACCGGAGTTGTAAGGTCATGAACCGCCTCGCCCTCGCCGCCGCCATCACCGGCTTTCTCGCCGTCGCGCTCGGCGCGTTCGGCGCCCATGCGCTGGACGGGCGCCTGAGCGAAACGGCGCAGGGCTGGTGGGAGACGGCGACGTTTTATGCGCTGACCCACGCCGTTGCGGCGCTGGCGCTGGCATTGTCCGCTGACGGACGGTTCTCGCGCGGCGGCTGGGCCTTCATTATCGGCGCCGTATTGTTTGCCGGATCGCTCTACGCCATGGCTTTAGGGGCGCCGCGCTGGTTCGGCGCGATCACGCCCCTGGGCGGGCTTTGTTTGCTTGGCGGCTGGGCGATGATCGCCCTCGCCGCGCTAAAACGCCATGAAAGGAACGACTAACGCGGCAATTTTACGAACAGGCTCGACGCGCCCATAAGCGACGTCAAGGCGATAAACCCAACCAGGATGATTTCAATGAGTCCCATCGTTCTCTCTCCCCAGACAAATCGATGCAATTCGATTGGGGCGTCCTATTGTGGTCGAAATAAGGTGCGGGCGGGGCCTTACAAGGGCTTTGCGCCTTCACCGCGCATCACACAAGCGTGTATGCGCCGGAAGGCGCGCGCCGTGCGCCGGTCTGTTGAACAGGACGGGCTATTTGGTGCCCGGCTCCATGGCTTTCAAAATCACCCGGCCGAAATCGGCGACCATCAGGAACATGCCCGTCGCGTAGCCCCGGTGGATCGAGCCGGTGCCGTCATAGACTTCCTTCATCAGATAGGCGACCGCGCCCATGATGATGAGCCGCGCCAGAAAGGTCATGGTGAAGTTGATTTTCTTCGCGGTCAGCCGCCGCGCGCGCTGCTCCGGCGTTTCGTTGATGCCGCGCGGGCGAATGCGCGACAGATCGGGTTCGACCGTCACGCGCGCGCGCGGCGCGGCGCTTTCCACTGCTGCGGCGGCATTCATGGCCCCGCCGCCGGCGATGGCGGCCAGCCGGTCGACACCAATGCGCGTGTTAGCGGCTTGTTTCCTGGCGGCGGCCATTTGCATTCTCCCCATCGCCGGACTTGGCCCGGACTGGCGGTGAGCATGAGCCCATGAGCCTTGACGCCGTCTCAACAGGAAACAGACAATTTTACCGGTTCCGTGGAAATCAACGCGAAAAGCCGGCGCACACACTCCTTGGGAATGTCATGCGCCGCCCTTTTTCAGGCTTTGTCTGGATATTACTTGGCCATCATTCGGTCACGCGTTTCACGATAGGGCAGATCAAAGCGCCAGTTCGGGAGCCGGTCGCCTTGGGCCAGCGACAGACCAGCATCGAAGAAAATCCGGAAATCTTCGACCAGCCCCTCCATATCCCATGTCTCGGCGTCATATTCGTCGCCGGGCTTGTGATATTTGTTGGTTCCGTATCGATACTCCGCTGAAGGATTGGAGACTCTTCCGTCAGCTCGGAATCGAGCGGCGACCCGACTGCATAAATCGCCGGAATGCCATGCTGCGCAAAGGGGTGCGCGTCATTACGGTAAAAACCGCCCACCTCTTTGTTGGAGTCGCCCTGCAAAACCCGGCCAATCCTTGCGGCGGCCTTGGCGAACTCCGCCTCGTTCTCGGAATAACCGTAACCCGGCACGGTCATTGCCTTGTGCGATCCGAACGGAAAATGAGAATCCATATTCAGAACCGCAACCATTTTCTCCGGCGCGCAGGGAGAATTGTCGGCGAAATATTTTGCACCAAACAGCCCCTTCTCCTCAGCCGTGGTCGCAACAAAGTAAACCGAACGGCGCGGCGCCTGCGGCAGTTTCTTATAGGCTTGTGCAATTTCAATAAGCGCCGCCGTGCCGGTCGCGTTGTCGAGCGCGCCGTCGAAAATCTGGTCGCCCTCAATATTGGGATTAGTTCCCACATGATCCCAGTGCGCGGTGTAAACGATGCACACTTCCGGCGCCTCGCGTCCCGTAATTTTTGCAACGACATTGCCGGATTTGAGCCGACTGGTTTCACCGGTGAACTTGATGCTGGCCGTCACGCCCAAATCGGCGCCGGTTCCCGGGGTTTTCTGCGCCGCTGCAGTCAAGACGTCATAATCATGGCCCGATTTCGCAAAAAGGCGTTTCGCCGCCGGTTCGCTAATCTGTGCCGACGAGCGCAACTGCGTCTCCCGTTTCTTGTCGTCGAGGAAGAACTGCTCCGCCCCGCTGCCGCCGCTTTGCGGCAGCGTCCAAGGCCAGCCTGCACTTTGTTCCGTATAGATCATAATGACGCCGGCCGCGCCTTTCGATGCGGCGAGCTTGTACTTCGCATCCATATGATAATGTTCGGTCAGCTCCCGGCCTATGAAGAAGTCATCTTTATTCTCCCGGAACGGTTCGCCGCGCATCATCACCACAATCGCGCCATTGACGTCGAGGTTCTTGTAATCATCCCAGCCGAATTCCGGAGCGGAGTCGCCATGGCCTGCGAATACAAGCTTTGCGTTAGTGATGTCGCCTTTGCCGCTTGGATCGCTGGCGAAAGCGACGAACTCGTCAAACGCGGCGAACTCTACGGCTTCTCCGTTCCTTGCCAGAGACAGTGCAAAGTCAGGATCGCGCTTTACCACGGCGAAAGGAATGGATTGCTCATAACTGCGCCCTACGCCCGGCTGCACGCCGGCTTTTTGAAACCCTCCGTGAGGTAATTCATTGTTTTCGTTTCTCCGGCGGCGCCGGGCGCCCTGCCCTCAAATTCATCCCTTACAAGAATTTCGATATGACGCGCCAGCGCATCGGCGGTGATCGAATTGTAGGCTGCGTCAAACCCCGCCGGGTCAGCCGCAACGGCGCCCGGACAAATTCCCATTGCACTAACGTTCGCCGCAAGCTTGATGATGTTTTTCATTTTCCACCTCATATTTATTTTCTTGACCCTCGCTGCAAAACCAACAGGCCCGCGCCCCACATCAAGGCGACAGACAAACCCGCCCGCTTCGGCCTTCTAGATTGGCGGAATCGGGCTCCAGCCCTCGCCTCTACTTATTCTAAAATATCTTCTAGTTTTAACAAGTAATTACCCCGTTGCGACGAACCGAGCCTTTTGCGCGTCGGACTGCGCCATAGAGTTACGGGCGGTGACCGCCCCGGCGCGTTGGTGTCAGCGATACGGCTGCCCTGACTGTCGAGATGACGATAGCCCTGCAGCGCCATTGACGGCCAAACGCCGAACGGGCCTGTCTTATTTAATTACAGCGAACATGTTTTGAAGGATGGTGGGCGCGACTGGGATTGAACCAGTGACCCCTACGGTGTGAACGTAGTGCTCTCCCGCTGAGCTACGCGCCCGCAAAACGCCGCTATAAATCGCGGATCGCATGCGAACGCTGTTCATAGCCGATTGACGGAGGCGGTCAAGCAACCCGTTGCCCGGCGGCGCCGGCGGGTTTCGCGGTCACTCGGCTTGCGGGGATCGTGATGATGGCGCGCGCGCCCGCGCCGGGATCGGAATCGATACGGAAAGAGCCGCCATGCGCCGCAGCGATCACCTTGACCAGCGGCAGCCCCAACCCTAGCCCTTCGCGCGACCGGCGCAGGGACATGTCGAGCTGGGCGAATGGCGCGGTCAGGCTTTCAAGATGCTCATTTTTCACGCCCGGACCATTGTCCTTGACCATAATCGCGAGCGATCCCTGGCGGGTCAGGGCCGCACCGATCAGAACTTCAACGCCGCGCGGCGAGAACTTCAAGGAATTGTCGATAAGTTTGCGGATCGCCCGCGACAGGAGAGCCCGGTCGCAGCACACTTCCGTGTTCGGCGAACTTAACCGGAGCGACAGCTTGGCGTCGGCGAGATGAATGGTTTTCTCAAAGCCGGACATTGCATCATCCAGGAGAACATCGAGCGACACGTCGGTTTCGTTGATCGCGATCGGCCCGGAACGCGCATCGGACGCGAGCAGCATGTCGGAAACCGAATTCAGCAGGCGGCGGCCGCCATCGACGATGTAATCTGCATATTCACGATGCAGGTGGTCGTTTTGGCTGGCGAATTGCTCGGTGATGATCTGGCCAAAGCCGATGATCGCGTTGAGCGGGGTTCTCAACTCATGACTCATCACGGACATCAGGCTGTCCTTGAACCGGGCGCCGGCTTCCGCCTGATCGCGCGCCTCACGCAAGGCGAGTCGGTCATCATGGGCGCGCAACACGAATTTGACCGCGTGGTGAAACAGCGGCCAGTTCATCGGCTTCGCCAGGAATGAGTTGGCGCCGGCGGCGAACGCCTGATCGACTGCGTCGCCCCTGTCGCTCGCTGTGATCACCATGACGGGCGTTTCGCCAAGCTCGCTATCGCTGCGAATGGCCTCCGTCAGCTCGAAGCCGTTCATCACCGGCATATCAAGATCGGAGATGACGAGGTCGGCGCCTTCGTTTTTGAGAAGCGTCAAGGCTTCCGCGCCATTGCCCGCAGTGATCACATGATAGCCGGCGTCAAGCAATTTTGTGCTCGCCAGCTCGCGCATGATCGCGTCATCATCGGCGAGAATGATCTTCCGCACGGAATCCACGGCTGGTTTTCTCCCACTTCACGCCCCACGTCGGTGTGGCGTTTGAACTATTAATACAAACTTATCTTAACAACCGCTTTCCAGGATATGACCCGGGCGGAAATTAAATTTCAAACAATTCCGGCCAAGCTCCGGGCCTCGCTAGTGGGCGGAAAATGAGGCCTTAAGCATGTCGCGGCGCAACCAGACCCTGCGCAGCCGGTTAACCACGCTCGTGATCGTCGCCATCTTCGGCGCGGTCGCGATCGCGACGGCGTCGTCCGTGTGGCGGGAAATCGCCCAGTATGGCGACGGCAAACGTACGGAGCTTTATGCGTCCGCCCACATTTTCGCCACCGCCATCTCCGAGCCGGTGCACCTGCAGGACAAAGCCGCGACGCTGAACGCGTTGCGCGCGATTTCATATCTGCCAAGCATCGAATATGTGCGGATTGATACGCTGAATGAAGACCTGTTCGTCGAACTGGGCAGCGCAACGGCGGTTCGACGCTCTGGCTTCGGATTGATTCCAGACAATTCCGCACTGGCGATGCTAACGTCACGTTCGGCTGCGGCGTCCGTACCCATCGTCCGCGGCGGCGAAACCATAGCGCGCCTGACGCTGCACGCCGATACGGGCTCGCTCTCTGCGCGCATCGGGCAACTGCTTTACGATGCGTTTGTCGCGGCGGTGTTCGCAGGCGGCATCGGCGTGCTCATCGCCTTGAAAATGCAGCGCGCCATCACTGATCCGATTCTGAGCCTCGCCCGAGTGATGAGCCGGGTGCGCGAGTCTGGCGACTTTTCGGTGCGCGCCAGACAAGTCGCCGATGAAGAGACGGCGCAGCTTGTCGATACATTCAATACGATGCTTGATCACATTCAGGAACGCGACAGCAAGCTCCAGACCCATCAAAGAACGCTGGAAAAAACCGTCGATCAGCGAACCAGAGAACTGCGCAAGGCCAAGGATGCGGCGGAAGCGGCGAACATGGCGAAATCGGACTTTCTCGCCACCATGAGCCACGAAATCAGAACGCCTATGAACGGCATGCTGGCCATGGCGGATCTGCTGAGCAAGGCGAGCCTCGCGCCGCGCCAGAAACGCTATGCGGAGGTTATTGCAAAATCAGGCCAGAGCCTGCTGGCGATCATCAATGACATTCTCGACTTTTCGAAAATCGAAGCGGGACGTCTCGATCTTGAAACGATTCCCGTGCGCCCGGCCGACATTCTCGATGACGTGGTCAGCCTGTTCTGGGAACGCGCTGCATCGAAGAATATAGATCTCGCCGCCTATGTCGCCCCGAATGCGCCGGAGGAAATCGAAGGCGATCCGGTCCGGATCAGCCAGATCCTGTCCAACCTCGTCAACAATGCGCTCAAATTTACTGAAGACGGACATGTGATCGTATCGGTTGCGGTCAAAGGCGACAACCCCACAAACAAGAATGCTCAGTGTGCGCTTGAGTTTTCCGTTTCTGACACCGGGGTCGGCATCGCCAAAGACAAACAGGCGGCGATCTTCGAGGCGTTCTCGCAAGCCGACCAGTCAACAACCCGGCGCTATGGGGGCACCGGACTTGGCCTTGCCATTTGCCGCAAACTGGTCGAGGCGATGAAAGGCGAGATTGGCCTTACAAGCCGGCCCGGGAAAGGCTCGCGCTTTTTCTTCAGCATGGCGACGAAGGTGCTGGCGCCGCCGCGCAAGGTCCGCCAGACTGAGGCCGAAAAACGCGCCGTTATCGCTATAGACGGCCATGCCGCGCCGAAAATGCTGGCGCTTTATCTGCGCGAATGCGGAATCATCC